>Ga0070741_10013137_pt1 | contig 14721 bp, 14 predicted proteins | sample Coa_R1_4_FD_66440 | JGI IMG/M metagenome (GOLD analysis project Ga0070741, IMG submission 66440) | Surface soil microbial communities from Centralia Pennsylvania, which are recovering from an underground coalmine fire - Coalmine... | ecosystem: Environmental > Terrestrial > Soil > Unclassified ...
CCCGACGCGAGCGGCTCGAGCAGCGTGAGCGCCCGGGCCTCGTCCGTAAACGGCGTGCCGGGCAGCGACAGCAGGAGCGCCAGCCGGATCCGCGACACGGGGCTGCGGTCCTTGCTGAAGCTCTGGGTCGCGGCGTTCATGTCCTTCTTCTGATCGTCGGCCTGCAGCCCGGCGAACCGGTTCGCCTGCGCGATCAATGACGTGACGTCCCGGGACTCGAAGTCATCCGACAGCGGCAAGGGCAGATGGTTGCACGCGGCCACCAGGACGCACACCACCCCGAGCGCGAGTAGATTCTTCATCGACCTAAGTCGTCGGCAAGCTGACACGGAAGTGACCCCCGGCGGTCCCGTCGTTTACCACTTCGATTCGGCCGGAGTGCGCGGATACGAGCTCTTTCGCGATGGCGAGACCGAGACCGCTGCCCTGGACGCGACCGTGGTGCCCGTGCTCGCCGCGGAAGAACCAGTCGAAGATCCGTCCGTGGTCGTCGGCCGGGATCCCGGGGCCGGTGTCCGAGACGTCCAGGACGACGCTCTCGTGCTCGCGCCTCAACGCGAGCGTTATCGTACCGCCGTCCGGAGAATATTTCACGGCGTTCGAGACGAGATTGTCCACTACGACACGCAGCTTCTCGCCGTCCCCGTGCAGCATGACCGGCTCCAGGTGCAGCTGCGTGCGGATGCCGCGCCGCGCCGCCGCGAGGCGGTGATCCTCGACCACGCGCCGGATCACGCCGTCGAGGCGCACCGGCGCGAACTCCAGCCGCGCCACGCTCTCCTGCGCGCGCTGGTAGTCGAGCAGCTCCTCGATCAGCTCCTGCAGCTGCAGGCTCTTCTGCCGCAGGATACCGGCGATCTCGAGCTGCTGCTCGGTGAGGCGGCCGGTCGCGCCGTCGGCGAGCAGCTCCGAGCCCTCGCGCAGCGACGTGAGCGGGGTCTTCAGCTCGTGCGAGACCTGCCGCAGGAACAGGCGCTGCTGCTGCTCGAGCTCGGCGAGACGCTGGCGCAGCCAGTCGAGGCGCTTGCCGAGGTACTCGAGGTCCTCGGGGCCCTTCACGCGGATGTCGCCGGCGAACTGGCCGGCGCCGAGTCGCCGGATGGCGTGGTCGAGCTGCTGGATCGGGCGCGCGATGAGGAAGGTCACGCCGATCGCGATCAGCACTCCCACCGGGATGGTGGCGATGAGCTGCCACCACAGGATGCGCTGCGCGTGCGCGCCCGTCTCGCGCATGCGCTCGAGCTCCCGGTCGATCAGCTTGTTGCTGACGTCGAGCACGCCGCGCGCCAGATCGGACAGCGACACGTAGCCCTCGATCAGCGCCGCGCTCTCGCGCGGGCGCAGCGGCGTCCTGACGAGCATGTCGTACAGCTCCTGCTCCTTGTCGATGGTGCGGTTGAGCTCCTGCAGCTGCACCTCGTCGAGGGGCAGCAGCGACAGCTCGCTGGTCGTGGATTTGAACCCGCCGCGCAGCTGCCGGTAGTCGTCGATCAGCCCGCCGTCGCCGAGCACCAGATACTGGCGCACGACCCGCTCCAGCCCGGTCACCTGCTCCATGAGCTGGCGGCTCGCGCGGCCGGCCTGCGCCGCCTGAGCGACGGCGCTCTGGCTCTGGTCCGCCAGCCGATCCACGTACACCGCGGCGTTCACGAAGGCGACGATCAGGGGCAGCACCACCGCGCCGAACGCGAACAACAACAGCTTGAGGAAGGACTTGGGGTAGTAGCGCTGCGGGAAGTCGAGCGCGACTTTCATCGCGGTCATTATAATGCCAGGCGTTTTCCGCCCGCCGCCGCGCCGTGAATCCTCCCATCGTGTCCCTGCTGGTCGCCGTCGCGCGCAACGGCGTGATCGGGCGGAACAACGACCTCCCCTGGCATCTCCCCGAGGACCTGAAGCGCTTCAAGGCGCTGACGCTGGGATATCCCGTCGTCATGGGACGCAGGACCTACGAGTCGATCATCGAGCGCACGGGCAAGCCGCTTCCGGGCCGCGACAACATCGTCGTGACGCGGCGGGCCGGGTACGCCGCGCCGGGCTGCCGCGTCGTGCACTCGCTCGAAGAGGCGCTCGCCGCCGCGTCGGGCGCGACGACGGTCTTCGTGATCGGCGGCGCCGACATCTTCGCGCTCGCGCTGCCGCTCGCGACCCGGCTCGACGTCACCGAGATCGACGCCGACGTCGAGGGCGACGTCGTCTTCCCCGCCTACGACCGCGGCGAGTGGCGCGAGGTCAGCCGCGAGCCCGGCGACGGCGCCGCGGGACTGCGTTACGACTTCGTCGTCTACGAGCGCACGAAATAAGAAGGGCGCGCCGCAGCGCGCCCTTCGTCCGCCTGGCGTCCCCCGTCAGATGACGCGCACCTCGGGCAGCGGAAACCCGTTGAAGTTGCTCGCGTACGCCGTGGTGTAGGCGCCCGCGTTCCTGAGATAGACGAAGTCGCCCTCCTCGATGTCCGAGGGCAGCGGCTCGTCGCGCATGACGACGTCGATCGAGTCGCACGTCGGCCCGGCGACGTTCCACGGGATGTCGGGCCCCGAGCGGTCGGTGCGGATCTTGTACTTCAGGCCCTCGGTCGTCTCGATGATGCCGCCGAAGAGACCCGCGTCGAGGTGCATCCAGCGCTTGCCGCCGCGCATCGCCGTGCCGATCACGCGGCACACGAAGTAGCCGGCGTCGGAGACCATGTAGCGCCCGGGCTCGGCGATGACCTTGACGTGCGCCGGGAACGCCTCGAGCGCGCGGTTCACGACCTCGCCGATCACCTCGATCGACGGGATGGGCTTGACGTGGCGCACCGGGAAGCCGCCGCCGATATTGAGCAGCCTCGGCTCGAGCCCCGCCTTCTGCATAAGGTCGAACACCTGGCGCGCCTTCTCGATGCCGACGCGCCAGTTCTCCGGGTTGCGGCATTGCGAGCCGACGTGGAACGCGACGCCGGCGAGATCGGCCTTCGTCTTCGCCGCGAGCGTCACGATCTCGCGCGTCTCGGCGCCGTGCGCGCCGAACTTGCCGCCGAGCGGCCAGTCGCTGCCGATGTTGGGCGTGTCGATGCGCAGGTAGAGCTTGGCGTCGGGCTTGATCGCGTGGATCTTCTTCAGCTCGTCGGCGCTGTCGACGACGAACCACTCGACGCCGCGGGCCGCGGCGTAGGCGATGTAGTCGCGCGACTTGAGCGGGTTCGAGTAGAAGATCTCCGCGGCGGGGACGCCCAGGCCGAGCAGCACGTCGAGCTCGGCGATCGAGGCGATCTCGAAGCCCGCGCCCTCCTCGATGAGGGCCTGCAGCACGCGCGGGTCCGGGTTCGCTTTCACCGCGTAGTGCGGGCGCACGCGCGGCATGGCGGCGGCGAAGCGGCGCGCTTTTTCGCGCACGATCGCGGAATCGATCAGGAGGAACGGCTTCTGGTAGCCGTCACGGACGGCCTGCTGGACTTTTTCGAAGTCCAGGCTCGACTCGGGGTGCGAGTCGAAGACGTGGGTTGCTTCGTATGCCTGCTGTCGGACGGATTTGATGGTTTTTTTGGCGAGACCGGCACGCATCTGCATCGTAGGAGCTCCTTACGGACTTACGTAACGGGAATGTCGAGCGCGAAGAAATCCTGCGAGCCGTACACCTTCCTCTTGCTTGTCATGATGACCTCCTGCCCAGAGTCCAAAAACCGCGGTTGCGAACCGTTCTCCAAAAGCATCGGGCCCGGGTTTGACCGTCCGCTGAGCAGACAACCGAACCGGAGCCCGTTGGCGCGAATTATAGGTCCACCCCTCCCAGGGTCAAGCGGAATTTTCCGCATTCGCCGGAAGGAAGCGTCCGGCGTCCGGGCGTTCCCTCCACTATTAATAGTAGGGAGATCACGCGACAAACGCAATAGCTGGTATAACGCCGAGCCCCGGGAAGCCGGCGCCTTACAAACCCTTACAAAAAAGGCGGCGCCGGGAGGACCGGCGCCGCCGCGAGGGTGCCAGGCGGCCTAGTCGTTGCCCTGGCGCACCGCGCCGTTGGCGATCCAGCGGTTCGCGGCGATCCGGACCAGGAAGGCGATGTTCGCCGGACTGCAGGCGGCCGGAATGACCACGTCGCCGCTGAACTGCGCGTCGCCGGTCGGGCTGAGGGGAACGAGCGGCGTGTCGACGGTGTCGTTGGTCGCGCCCGCGTTGCAGATCAGGGTGCCCTTGACCTGGTCGATCGCGCCCGGCGTGCCGATGGTGTTGCCGCCGGCGAGCACCAGCCCGCGGACGTTGAACTCCACGTGCCCGTTGCGCAGGTTGGCCTTGGCCTCGCCCCCGGTCGTCGACCAGGGCTGGCCGCCGCCGCCGATGTTCCCGACCGCGTTTCCGGCCTGGATGATGCCGATGACGGTCTTCCACCTTACCACGTCGTCCGCCCGGGCCGAGACCGGGGCGAGCGCCGCCGCAAAACCCACGGAAATGCCGAAAAGTACTGCGATGCGCGCGTGCTTCATGGCTGTCTCCTCAAGGGGGTGCACCGGGCCGGACGGCCGCGGCGAAAGGTAAACAGCCGGGACGGCGGGGCATTCCGCCGTCATATTCCGGGCGGTCAGATCTTCGGCAGGGTGACGCCCTTCTGTCCCTGGTACTTGCCGCCGCGGTCGCGGTACGAAATCTCGCACACCTCGTCGGACTCGATGAAGATGACCTGCGCGACGCCCTCGTTGGCATAGATCTTTGCGGGCAGCGGCGTCGTGTTGGAGAACTCGAGCGTCACGTGGCCCTCCCACTCGGGCTCGAGCGGCGTGACGTTGACGATGATGCCGCAGCGCGCGTAGGTCGACTTGCCGAGGCAGATCGTCAGGACGTTCCTCGGGATGCGGAAGAACTCCACGGTGCGCGCGAGCGCGAACGAGTTCGGCGGGATGATGCAGACGTCGCCGCGGTAGTCGATGAAGTTCTTTTCGTCGAAGGCCTTGGGATCGACGATGGTCGAATTGATGTTGGTGAAGATCTTGAATTCGGTCGAGCAGCGGATGTCGTAGCCGTAGCTCGAGGTGCCGTAGGAGACGATGCGGCGGCCGCCCATCTCCTTCACCTGCCCCGGCTCGAACGGCTCGATCATCCCGTGCCGTTCCGCCATGCGGCGGATCCAGCGGTCGGACTTGATGGTCATCGCTCCCCTTGCGCCTTCCTAGGTGTTCTGCACCACGATGTTCGGGAATTTCAGCGACATGTCCTTCTGCCGCTCGGCGATGCGCACCGCGACCCGGCGCGCGATGGCGCGGTAGGCCTCGGCGATCGGGCCGTCGGGGTCGGCCACCACGGTCGGCTTGCCCGAGTCGGCCTGCTCGCGGATCGAGATGTCGAGCGGCAGCGACCCGAGCAGCTCGACCCCGTACTCCTTCGCCATGCGCTCGGCGCCGCCGGCGCCGAAGATGTGCTCCTCGTGCCCGCAGTTCGAGCAGATGTGAGTGCTCATGTTCTCGACGATGCCGAGGATCGGGATGCCGACTTTCTCGAACATCTTGAGCCCCTTGCGCGCGTCGATGAGGGCGATGTCCTGCGGCGTGGTGACGATGACCGCGCCCGTGACGGGCACCTTCTGCGCGAGCGTGAGCTGGATGTCGCCCGTGCCCGGCGGCATGTCGACCACGAGGTAGTCGACGTCCTCCCAGCGCGTGTCCTTCAGCAGCTGCTCGAGCGCCTGCGTCACCATCGGCCCGCGCCAGACCATCGGCGTGTCGACGTCGATGAGGAAGCCGATCGAGATCGCCTGCACGCCGTGGCCCGTCATCGGCTCGAGCGACTTGCCGTCGCGAGACTCCGGGCGCCCGGTGATGCCGAGCATCATCGGCTGCGACGGCCCGTAGATGTCGGCGTCGAGCACGCCGACGCGCGCGCCTTCGGCGGCGAGCGCGAGCGCGAGGTTGACCGCGGTGGTCGACTTGCCCACGCCGCCCTTGCCGCTCGCCACCGCGACGATGTTCTTCACCCCGGGAACGAGCTTGACGCCGCGCTGCACGGCGTGCGGGACGATCTTGCTCGCGACGTTGACCTTGACCGATTCGACGCCGGCGACCGCGCGCAGGCCGGCCGAGAGGAGCTTGCGGATGGGCTCGATCTGGGTCTTCGCCGGATAGCCGAGCTCGACGTCGAACGAGACCGAGCCGTTCTCGATCCGGATGTTGCGCGCCGACTTGGTGGACGCGAAGTCCTTGCCCGTGTTCGGGTCGACGATCCGGCTCAACGCGGCGTGAATTTGTTCCTGAGTGACGGCCATGGCGGGTGCGAATCCGGCAATCGGGGAGCCGGCAGGCAATGGATTGATATTCTACGCCTTTCCGATGCCTTTCGAGGGTCGGTTCCAGGGTAGAATCGCGAAAAGGCCGGGACCCCACCCGACCGGGCGCGCCGGCTCAGGCGCGGGCGGAGGACAAGAGAACGAGCGATGGCTGACAACACCAATCGGACCTTCATCTGCAGCGTCCTGTTTCTCGACATCGTCGAGTACTCCAGGCGCTCGGTGACCGAGCAGCTCAAGCTCAAGGAGCAGTTCAACACCACGCTGTCGGAGGCGATCTCGGGAGTCGCCGCCGACGACCGCATCATCCTCGACACGGGAGACGGCGCCGCCGTCAGCTTCCTCGGCGACCCCGAGGACGCGATGTTCGTCGCGCTGTCGATGCGCGACGCGATCGCGAGCCAGTCGGACGGCGGGCCACTGCTGCGCGTGCGCTTCGGCATCAATCTCGGCCCCGTCCGGCTCATCAAGGACATCAACGGCCAGCCGAACATCATCGGCGACGGCATCAACGTCGCGCAGCGCATCATGACCTTCGCCGAGCCCGGACAGATCCTGGTGTCGCGCTCGTACTACGACATCATCGCCCGGCTCTCGGAGGACTACGCGACCCTCTTCCACTACGAGGGGGCGCGCACCGACAAGCACGTGCGCGAGCACGAGGTGTACGCCGTCGGCGCGGCGCCGCGCCGGCTGCGATCGCGCACCCAGCCTCCGCCGCCGCGGAGCCGCGCGTTGTCGTTCCCGGGCTTCCGGCTGGACCGCCTCGCGAGCGGCCTCGCGGTCGACTGGAAGCTGCTCGTGGTCGCGCCCCTGGTGTTCCTGTTCATCGTCGGCTCGGCGTTCGCGGTGCGCGGCTACCGCAAGGCCGAGCAGGCCGCGCTCGTCGCCGTCGCGCCCGCGTCGCGCAGCGCGCGCGCCGAGACGCCCCGCCTCACGCCGGTGGAAGACACGCGCCCGGCGCCCGCGCCCGTGGAGGAGCGCCCGGTCAAGCCCAGGCCCAAGGCCGAGCCGAAGCCCCCGACGCGCCAGGAGCTCGCGGCCCAGCGCGACAAGGAGCGGCAGGAAGCCGCGGCGAAGAAGGAGAAGGAAAGGCGGGAGGCGGCGGCCAAGAAGGAAAAGGAGCAGCAGGAGCTCGCGGCGAAGAAGGAGAAAGAGAAGCAGGAGCTCGCGGCGAAGAAAGAGAAGGAGAAGCAGGACCTGGCCGCGAAGAAAGAAAAGGACCGGCTCGAGCTCGCGGCGCTCGCGGAGAGGAAAGCGGCCAAGGAAAGAGAGGGCCCTCCCGGATCGCTGCAGCTGTCGGTGCTGCCGTGGGGCGAGGTGTTCGTCGACGGAAAGAAGCTCGGCGTGAGCCCGCCGCTCCATTCCGTGCCGATCACGCCCGGCAAGCACCAGCTCGAAGTGCGCAACGGGTCGTTCCCGGCGCACCGGCAGACGCTCAACGTGAAGCCGGGCGAGAGTATCATTGTCAGCCACCGGTTTCGCTGAACGAGGGAGGACGGCGATGTCGCGCCGAGGATTCGCGCTGATTCTGGCGCTCGTGCTGATCGCGGGATGCAGCTCGCGTCCCATGCTGGGAATCTCGAGGGCCATCGGCACGTCCTCGAACAAGGATCTCGCCGGCGGGATCCGCGCCTACGAGAACGCCGACTATGAAGAGTCCGAGCTCCTCCTGAAGCGCAGCATCGAGGAAGGCCTCACCTTCCAGCGCGACGAGATCACGGCGCACAAGTACCTCGCGTTCACCTACTGCGTGACCAGCGAGGAGCGCAAGTGCCGCGAGCAGTTCCGCAAGATCCTGGAGCTCGATCCGCGCTTCGAGCTCGACAAGAGCGAGGCCGGCCACCCGATCTGGGGCCCGGTGTTCCGCAGCACGCGCAACAGCCTGAACAAGAAGTAACGCGCTCGGCATGAGCACCCAGCGGAGCATCGGCCGCTACGAGATCCAGGCGGAGCTCGGCCGCGGCGCCATGGGCGTCGTCTACCGCGCGAACGATCCGCTCCTCTCGCGCACCGTGGCGATCAAGACGATCAACATGGACCTCGAGCAGGACGGGATGGACGAGTACGAGGCCCGGTTCTACCAGGAGGCGAAAGCCGCCGGCGGCCTCAACCATACCAACATCGTCATCGTCTACGACATCGGCAAGACGGGAAACCTCGCCTACATGGCGATGGAGTACATCGACGGGGTCGAGCTGCGCTCGATGCTGTCGCAGGAGCAGCCGCTGCCCGTCGCGCAGGCGCTCGACATCGCGGCGCAGGTCGCCGAGGGCCTCGCGTACGCGCACGAGCACCAGGTCGTGCACCGCGACGTGAAGCCCGCGAACATCCTGATCACGCCGAACGGCCGCGCCAAGATCGCCGACTTCGGCATCGCGCGCATGCGCTCGGCCGAGACCCAGACGCAGACCGGCGTGATCCTCGGCTCTCCGAAATACCTGTCGCCCGAGCAGGTCGTCGGCAAGCGCGCCGATCACCGCTCGGACGTGTTCTCGCTCGGCGTGATCCTGTACCAGTGCCTGACGGGGAAGACGCCGTTCAACGGCGACGGCGTGAGCGCCCTGATGTACCAGATCACGAACCACAACCCGGCGCCGCCGAGCACGATGAACCCGCAGGTGCCGGTGATGCTCGACTACATCATCGCCAAGGCGCTGGCGAAGTCGGTCGACGAGCGCTACCAGAGCGCGGCGGACTTCGCCGCCGACCTGCGCGAGTGCCGCAAGACGCTCGAGCCGCCGATGGAGGCGTCCAATCCCCGGCTGTCGACGAGCGGATCGAACCCGGTGCTGAGCGTGACGCAGACGGTGGTCCTCGACCGCTCGCAGACGCTGAAGCCGAAGGAGCCGCCCGCGGCCGCGGAGCCGGAGGCGGCGGCGCCGCCGGCCGAGGTGGTGCCGACGCGCGGGCTGTCGCGAGCGTTCGACTCGACCGAGGCGACGCAGCGCCTGCTCGCGCAGACGCTCGACCCGCAGAGCGAAGTCCCGCCCGAGGATCCGGAGACGACCGGCCCGGTGATGCTGCCGTACGGGCTGCGCCGTTCCCGCGCGTGGGGAGACCGCGAGAACAAGATCCTCGCGGCGACGGTGATGGCGGCGCTCGCGATCGCCGCCTGGATCATCTCGGCCTGACGCTTTCCGGCATGAGCGCCGCTCCGGGAGGCCGCAGCTTCCTTGGAGTTACAATCGGGGCTTTTTGAAAGCCCGCATGCCTCGCCGGCTGTTCGTCACCACCGCGCTGCCGTACGCCAACGGCGCCTTCCACATCGGCCACATCATGGAGTACATCCAGGCCGACATCTGGGTGCGGTTCCAGCGCATGCAGGTCGACGACGACGGGTCGCCCCGCGAGGTGCACTTCGTCGGCGCCGACGACGCGCACGGCGCGCCGATCATGCTCGCGGCCGAGAAGGCGGGGAAGTCGCCGGAGGAGTTCGTCGCCGAGATCGCGCGGGGACGCCAGCAGTACCTCGACGGCTTCCATATCGAGTTCGACAACTGGCATTCGACGCACTCGAAGGAGAACACCGAGCTCTCGCAGGACATCTACCGCAAGCTCAAGGCGGCGGGACTGATCGACTCGAGGACGATCGAGCAGTTCTTCGATCCGGTCAAAGGCATGTTCCTCGCGGACCGCTACATCAAGGGCGAATGCCCGGTGTGCGGCGCCAAGGACCAGTACGGCGACGCGTGCGAGAACTGCTCGAGCGTCTATTCGCCCACGCAGCTCAAGAACCCCTATTCGACGCTCTCGGGCGCGAAGCCGGAGCTGAGGTCGTCGGAGCACCTGTTCTTCAGGCTCTCCGACCCGAAGTGCGTGCGCTTCCTGCGCGAGTGGATCGCCGTGCCCGGCCGGCTCCAGCCGCAGGTCGCGAACAAGGCGAAGGAGTGGCTCGAGGGCAAGGGCGACAAGGCGCTGGGCGACTGGGACATCTCGCGCGACGCGCCCTATTTCGGCATCCCGATTCCGGACGCGCCCGGCAAATACTTCTACGTCTGGCTCGACGCGCCGATCGGCTATCTCGCCTCGCTCAAGAACTATTTCGATTCCGGCAAGGCGAGAAAGAAAGGCGAGCGGCTCGGCTTCGCCGAGTTCCTGGCGGCGCCGGACACCGGGATGGTCCACTTCATCGGCAAGGACATCATCTACTTCCACACCCTGTTCTGGCCGGCGATGCTCGAGTTCTCGGGCTACAAGACGCCCGACCAGGTCAACGTCCACGGTTTCATCACCGTCTCGGGCGACAAGATGTCCAAGTCGCGCGGCACCGGCATCTCGCCCCTGCGCTATCTCGAGATCGGGATGAACCCGGAGTGGCTGCGCTACTACATCGCCGCCAAGCTGAACGCGAACGTCGAGGACCTCGATTTCAATCCCGAGGACTTCCTCGCGCGGGTGAACAGCGACCTCGTGGGCAAGTACGTGAACATCGCGAGCCGGGCGGCGGGATTCATATCGAACCTGTTCGGAGGAAAGCTCTGCGACCTCGAGGGACCGGATGCCTCCGAGATTTCGAGCCGGGGCGTCGCTTACGGCTCGAGGGATCAGATCAAGGAGAGCTACGAATCCCGGGAATTCGGGAAGGTCGTGCGCGAGGTCATGAGAATCGCCGATGTGATCAATCAGCGCTTCGACCAGCACAAGCCGTGGGAGTTGGCGAAAGACAAATCCCGGCACGAAGAGCTTCACCGCGTGTGCTCGGACGCAATCCAGGCGTTTTACGCGCTGACCGTGTATCTCGCGCCGATCCTTCCTTCGACCGCGAAGCGCGTGGCACGCGAGTTGTTCGGCCTCGAGGACGATCTGCGATTTACGCATCTCGAAACGCGCCCGGCGCGGATACGTCCGTTCAAGCACCTCATGACCCGCGTCGAGGAAAAGCAGCTCGACGCGCTGTTCGCCCCCGAACCGGAGAAAGCGAAGATGACGACGCCCGCCTCGCCCCAGCCCGCGCCCGCCGGCGCGGGAGACGGAGCCATCTCGATCGACGACTTTTCCAAGGTCGACCTGCGCATCGCGCGGATCGCGAAGGCCGAGCATGTCGAAGGCGCCGACAAGCTGCTCCGGCTCACGCTGGACGTCGGCGCTCTCGGCACCCGCACCGTGTTCGCGGGCATCAAGTCGGCTTACGATCCGGCGAAGCTCGAAGGACGCCTCACGGTGATGGTGGCGAACCTCGCGCCGCGCAAGATGAAGTTCGGGGTCTCGGAGGGCATGGTGCTCGCGGCGTCGGGCGAAGCCCCGGGCCTGTATCTGCTCGCTCCCGACGCGGGCGCGGCGCCCGGGATGAAGGTGAAGTGATCCAGCTCCCGCTCGGCTTCATCGGCTGGTTCTTCACGCTGTTCTCGATCGCGGCGATCGCGCTGGGCGCGATCGTCATCGCCGCCCTCGCGCGCGCCGGCGCGGCGCAGCGCAACACGCTCGGCTTCTCGTTCTGGAACGACGCCCTGCTCGCGGGCATCTGGGTGATGGGCCTCGCGGGCGGCATCGGCGTGATCCGCCTCGAGGCCTGGGGACGCTACATCCTCGAGCTGTTCTGCTGGGCGCTGATCGTGCTGATCCTGCTCTCCGCGGCGACCCGGCTGTACGCGCTCAGCCGGTCGCGCGATGGCGAGCCGCCGGTGAACTGGGTCGGCGCGATCGCGGGCGTGACGCTCGTCGTCGTGCCGATCATCGCGGTGTGCGCGGCCACGATCGTGACGCTGCGGAGCCCCGAGACGCTGCAGGCGTTCCAGAACCGGTAAGCGCCGCGGCCGTCGTCAGGGCTTGAGATACGCGTAGCCTTCCTTCTGCTGCAGGTGCGTGATCTCGACCACGCCCGAGGGCACGAAGTCCACGCCCAGGATGAATTGCTCCTTCTTGAGCTTCAGGTTGCGGATCGTGATCTCGCAGACCTCGAACTTCACGCCTCGCCCCATCAGGTCCTGAACGCGCGCGTCGAAGGGCCCGAGGCGGTCCTTGGCCCCTTCCATGAGGAACTGCACCCCGTCGCCCACCGTCACCGCGACGATCTTCGCCTTGGGGTCGACCTCGAGGTGATTGTAGATATTGCGCAGGCCGCTGGTCGCCTGTGAAATCCCGCCGTCGAAGTGGTAGACCACCTTCTCCTGCGCAAAGGCGCCGCCCGCGAACGCGAAGCACAAGGCGGCGGTCACAACGGAAGTCCATTTCATAACCCGCTCCTTCATGTCGGATCCGCCAACTTTACGCCGACGCCGCCCCGGTAGGAAAATCGAGCCATGGCCAAGCATCTTCTAATCGAGGGCCGCGTCCAGGGCGTCGGCTTCCGCTACGAGCTGATGCGGCAGGCCCGACAGCTGAACGTCACGGGGTGGGTACGCAACACGCGCGACGGAAAGGTCGAGGCGGTCGTGGACGGCCCGCCCGACAGGGTCGACGCGATCATCGCCTGGGCGAGGCGCGGGCCGGCGGCGGCGCGCGTGACCGGCGTGCAGGTGAGCGAGAACGCGGGGAGCTACGACGAGTTCGAGCAGTGGCCTACCGAGTAGCGCGGGCTTTCTCGCGGTCGCAGGTCGCGCGCGCGCGCGTGCACGCCGCCTGGCACGCCTGCGCCTCCTGGGTCTCGGTGGTGGTGCGGCGGCACTTCTGCATGCACGCCTGCTGATCGCTCGCGCAGGTGGCGGGCTCGTCCCAGATCGACTTGTAGGCGTAGTAGCCGATCCCCGCGGCGATCGCCACGATGAGCAGGAACTTCACGGGTAGAGCACCTCGACGTTCTCGGCCTTGAGCCACTGCCTGAGCGACTCGAGCAGGCGGTCGTCCAGGCTCACCTTCCAGCCGTCGCCGAGGCGCATCTGCACGCTCGCCGTCCCGTTCTGGTACGCGATCGCCACCGGGCAGGGCCCGTTCCGGTACGGCGCGAGCAGCTCCTTCAGCTTCGCGGTCGCGGCGGCCGCTTCGCGCGACGCCTCGCCGTTCATCACGAGCCGCATCTCGCGCGCGAAGCGGCTGCGCGCGGCGGCGAGGTCGTATACGCGGTCGGCGATGATGCGCATGAACGTGGTCTCGCCTTCGTCGCCGCTCGAGCGGCGCACCAGCCGCACCTTCGCCTCGATCACGACCACCGCGTCCTCCTTGACGAGCTCGCGGACCTGGTCGAACACCTCGTTGTAGATCGTCACCTCCTGCACGGCGGTGCCGTCGGAGAGGTTGACCGCGACCATGCGTCCCTGCTGCGTGCGCATGACGCGGATGGACTCGACCACGCCGGCGATGAGCTGGGCCGGGGAGTCGCGGTCTCCGGACGGCGCGAGGTTGCGCAGGTTGGTGCGCACGAATCGCGCGACCTCGGCGCGGTGCACCGAGAACGGATGTCCCGACAGATAGAAGCCGAGCGCCGTCTTCTCCTCGCGCAGCCGCTGCACCTCGTCCCAGCGCGGCACGGCGACGAGCGACAGCGAGCGCTGCGCGCCTTCGGCCTCGCCGAACAGGCTGACCTGCTGCGCGTCGCGCTCGGCCTGCTCCGCCGCGTCGAGCGCGATCCCGACGGAGGCGAGCAGGCTTGCGCGGTGAGCGGACTCGTTTTCGTATACGGAGTCGAACGCCCCGGCGCGCACCAGCGCCTCGACCACGCGCCGGTTGACGATGCGCTTGTCGATGCGCCGGCAGAAATCGAAGAGATCGGCGAACGGCCCGGCCTCGCGCGCCTTGAGGACCGCGCCGATCGCCGACTCGCCCGTGCCCTTCACCGCGCCCAGGCCGTAGCGGATCGTCTTCGCGTCGACGGGCGTGAAGCGGTATTCGCCGGTGTTCACGTCGGGCGGCAGCACCTTCAGGCCGTTGGCGAGCGCGTCCTCGTGGAACTGGTGCACCTTGTCGGTGTCGTCCATGACCGCCGACAGGTTCGCCGCCATGAACGCCGCCGGGTAGTGCGCCTTCAGGTACGCCGTCTGGTACGCGACCAGCGCGTACGCCGCGGCGTGCGACTTGTTGAAGCCGTAGCCGGCGAACTTCTCCATCAGGTCGAAGAGCGCGTTCGCCTTGCCGCGCGCCATGCCGTTCTTCTCGGCGCCCGCGAGGAAGATCTCGCGCTGCTGCGCCATCTCCTTGGCGTCCTTCTTGCCCATCGCGCGCCGCAGGAGGTCGGCGCCGCCGAGCGAGTAGCCGCCGATCGCCTGCGCGATCTGCATCACCTGCTCCTGGTAGACCATGATGCCGTAGGTCGGCTTGAGGATCGGCTCCAGGCGCGGATCGAGGTACTCGACCTTCTTCCCGCCCGACTGCTTGCGCTCGATGAACTCCGGGATCAGGTCCATCGGACCCGGCCGGTACAGTGCGACGAGCGCGATGATGTCCTCGAAGCGGTCGGGCTTCGCGCGCTTCAGGAGGTCGCGCATGCCGCGCGATTCGAACTGGAACACCGCGGTCGTGTTCGCCTGCCCGAAGACCGCGTACGCGGCCGGGTCGTCGAGCGGGATCTTCTCGAGCGCGAAGCCCGGCTCGCCC
>Ga0070741_10013138_pt1 | contig 14721 bp, 14 predicted proteins | sample Coa_R1_4_FD_66440 | JGI IMG/M metagenome (GOLD analysis project Ga0070741, IMG submission 66440) | Surface soil microbial communities from Centralia Pennsylvania, which are recovering from an underground coalmine fire - Coalmine... | ecosystem: Environmental > Terrestrial > Soil > Unclassified ...
CACCGACCTACAGGGACCAGTTTTCCACGCCCAAGTGGTTTGCGCCCACGATCACCTTCAGGCGCGGCGCGAACAAGACCATCGTGGGAATGACAATGGGCGGCGGGCGGGTTACAGGAGTCTCGTTCGAACGTAAGCCGGGCGGGATAATCCAGCAAGCCTCCCTCCTCGCCACGCCCGTGCCCCACGCCGCACTCGCCGCCGTATTGGGTCGATACGATTACGGCGGTCCGATCCTCAATGTCACCGAAGACAGCGGCCACGTATTCGCCCAACTGGGCCTGCAGCCGAAGTACGAGATCTACCCGAAGTCACCGACCGAGTTCATGTGGAAAGTTGTGGATGCTCGAGTAAGCTTCGTCAAAGACGCCTCCGGCAAGGTTGTCAGTGCAACGCATACCCAGAACGGACGCACGATCAATGCACCGCGGTTACCAGACATTGTGGAAATCAAACTGGATGACTCTCTGACCGCGCCGTTACTAGGAAAGTACTCGAGCGGTCAACAGGTACTCACAATCAGTAGCGAGGGTGGACGGCTCTACTACCAACTGCCCGGCGAGCCGCGGAATGAGCTCAGTGCCACCTCACCGACCGATCTTTACTCGAACGCGTTCAATGTCCATCTGAAGTTCAACATGGACAAGGACGACAAGCCGACCAGCCTCACCATGTATTATCCTGACAAGCAAACGCCATGGAAGCGGATGGCTGACTAGCTTGCAGGACCCGGGCGGGTGACCGCACGACATCGCAGTCAGTTGCGGATCTCGACTGGCATACCCGGCTCAACGACACCGCCCGTCAGCACTTGCGCGTACACCCCCATGTCCAGATGGCCGTAACACTCCTTGAGCAGGCGCGGAACCGCAATATCACGCTGTCCGTTTTTTGGATCAACTTCCGTCGCCGCACACCGCGTAGTGCGGCGAAGGATGCGCAACCGTGCGGAGCCGACATTGAGCTCCCGGTTCATGAGTTCCAACTCCGAAAATGGCGCCCACCCTTCAAAGTAGAGATTGGCTCTGAATCGCAATGGATCGATCGGCTTACCAACGCGCTTGCTGAAGTCGGAGACTGAACTCAGGTTGATGAGCGAGATCGCATTCATCAGTTGTTCAGAAGCTACCGATACGTCTGTAAATCGGTGAGGCGCCGCTTCAGCCAGTATGGGACGCCGCTCGGAGCCCACTCCAAACATTCCCGCGAACCAGTCGCGAGTCTTCTCGATCGACTCGTGGTGGGAAAAATCGCTTTCATGCACCCGCTCGCCTTGCACGTGGATTGTGAAATGCTTTGTGTGAGGATCAAGATAGGTCTGTAGCTCAGCGAGGCGATTATCACGCGCCAACATCAAAAATCGCTGTTTTGGAAGAGGACGCGGATTGCTTGGATCAAAGCCGCTATCGAAGCACGCAAGCCCAAACATCCGATCGAACGGAAAGCCCTCGCCCGGGGCAAGATTCACGCTCGGCAATGGTTGGGGGCTCAAGCCCTTCACAGGGTAAAAGTAAAGATTCCGCACCGTACCCGAACTTGACGACATCATGCACTCAGCCTCTCGATGTCCCGGCCCATTGAATCGATCGTCCCTCCACCGCCCAGCCGCAATTGTGAACCCACACTGCGTCCTCACCTACATAGTAGGTATGAGTCCCTTCAACCTCGAAATTGTAGACACGGACCTTCAGATACGGGTCATTCCCTGACGAAATATCGAGATCGCCATCGACTTCCTGTGCGCGGTCATACTCGCTGACGACGACTCGAGCGTCCCGGAAGTCGATTTTCCTGCCGGTGTCTTCGTCCATGTCGGGCGCCCAACCAATCCCTGCCGTTGTCGTTCTCAGGATTTTCCTGACCTGCGAAACGACCGCCGACGTTCCATCCTTCAGCTCCAGAATACTGTTCGTCTCGAGATAGTCAACACTGGACCCGCCGACATTTCTGCCCCAAAACGGATGATCAGACGTAGCCACAAGGTAGCTCAGGTCCGACTCATCCTTGCCATCCCACAAGGTGACTGGATCAATCTCTGCTCGAACTCTCCGGATGGGAGCGCAATGTCCGTAGGCGGCAGTTCCGATTCCACAGAGGCCGGCCTACGCGGCTGCTGCAGCGCTCCATTATGCTTCGGCTCCAGCCGCTGCTGGACAGGACCGGCTCTTGAGTGGGGGCGTACCGCGCGGTCGTGATTCGGGGTACTCTGTGGATGAAGTCACTATCGGGAGAGCTGCCATGGGGGGAGCCGATCCTGCAGAGGCGCTGCTGCAAATCGCGGCGGGTGCCTGCCTTCCACGTTGCCTGCATACCGTTGCCGAGTTAGGGGTCGCCGACGTACTTGGTGATGAGCCTCGAGCCACCGAATCATTGGCCAAGCAGGTGGGAGCAAATCCGGATGCTCTGTATCGCATATTACGTTTGTTGGCAGCGAACGGCGTATTTGAGCTCCGAGGAACCGAAGTCAACCACACGGCGGTGTCACGGCTGCTCAGCTCTGCTCACCCTCAATCCATGCGGGCAATTGCCCTCATGTTCGGACTTCCGGTGAACTGGTCGCCGTTTTTAGAACTGCGATATGCGGTGGAAACGGGCCAGCCTGCTTCCACCAAGGCACTGCCTGAAGGATACTGGAACTATTTCGCGCAGAATTCCAACGCCGCCGAAGTGTTCAATGCGGCGATGGTTGCCAAGGCACACGGACAGGTGGCTGCGGCAGTCGCCGCATATGACTTTGCTCCATTTCGAATGATCGCAGATATCGGAGGGGGTCGTGGTCATCTTATCTCCGCGGTGTTGGCGGCAAACCAGTCTGCTCGCGGCGTCCTGTTCGACCTTCCACATGTCATTCGCGATGCAGGCACATTGAAGTCAGAGCGACTCTCGCTGCAGGCAGGGAGCTTCTTCACCGACCCCCTTCCGAGTTGCGACTTGTACTGTTTGATGGAAGTCATCCACGACTGGGGCGACACTCAAGCACTGGAAATACTGGCAGCGGTGCGGCGCTGCGCTCCAAAGGGCGCAACCCTGTTGCTTATCGAAGCGCTGGTTCCAGACGACTCCCTCCCCCATTTCGCAAAGACACTGGATATCGTGATGCTCGCATTGTTGGGCGGCAAGCAACGCACCCAAGCAGAGTACTGGGACCTGGCGCGGAAGGCTGGTTTTTCCCCGCAACGCGAAATTCCGACTTCTGCCGGCGTGTCTTTACTGGAAGCAAAAGCTTCTTGACGTCCTGACCAGAGCCTCCTCCCGGAGTCCGAGCCAACACGTCTGAAGACTCTCAGTACGCCAGGACACGAGTTCCCGGCTCCAGACCGCTACGCACCTCGACCCCATCTTCTGTCGCGGCGCCGAGCGTGACCTCGGCCCGTGTTGGCTCATAACCCTCTCGAGCGGCCTCGAGAACATAAGTTCTACCGGCTTCCTGCCGAATAACGCTGGCGGGCAGCACGATGGCGCTCGAATTCTCGTACAGTACCACGGAAAGACTTGCCGTCATTCCGATCCGAATGCCCTGCCGTTGTTCGTCCGTCAATGTCGTAACACTGGCTCTGAGAGCGTATCGAGCGTCGGCTTCAGAGGATCCCGGCAGCGATTGCGCCGAAAGATCGGTAATAGACCCCACGAGTTGCAGCCCCTGCAAGGCATCCCCGGTGATTTCGACCCTCTGTCCCACGTGCAGCCGATTGATGTCAACCTCATCAACACTGGTTTCGACAGTCAGTGTCTCCAAGCTCGCAATCCCGAGGAGCGCCTGCCCGCGGCTGACGTATGTTCCGTCCTGCACGGGTGCACGCACAGTTCCCTCGGACGGGTTGTCCTGGATGCGCACCACAATACCTCGAAATGGCGACGTGATGGCGTCGTGCTCTTGCAGCGCCTTCAGGGCGAAGTATTTGGACTGCGCATTCGCCAACTCCAGCCGCGCGATCCGGCGACTCTGTGGATCACCCCGGGCGAGCGTCGCGTCCCGCTCCACTTCGGCCGCGGCAACATCCAGCCTTTGCATTTGTTCTTGCTGCGCATAGGTGTCCAGCTCCTGCTTTGGAACGATACCGCGCTCGAGTAACCTGCGCGTCTCCTGCAACCGACGCTCCGTCTCGCTCAAGGCGAGTTTTGCCGTGCTGACTCGACGACGCGCTTGCGCGACCTCTGCACCATGCGCCCAGCTCTCGAGTTCCTGGGACGCACGAGTGGCTTTTAGCCACTGAGCCTCGGCGTCACGCAATTCAACCTCGAGATCCGCCGTATCCATCATGACCAACACCTGGCCGCGGCTGACCTGCTGTCCCTCGTGGATCGTCTTCTTGATCGTTCCTGCGAATGGGGCAACCAATGTGACCTTCTCCCCCGGCTCGATTTTGCCAGCCAGCCTGAGGCGCACCGTCAGCGCTCGAGGCGCAACCAGAATCGTTTCAGCGCCTTTGTGCGCGTCATGGTGCGCGTCTGAGAAGACCCGCCACAGTCCCAGGGCGCCCACTGTCAGGATGCCTGCTGTCCAGAAGAGGGCCGACCGTCCCAAACCGCGCGCTCCTCGTCCGGCAACCAATCGGGCTCCGGGCTCAGTCATTGAGCTCCACATCCCAGCTTTTCAATGTCATCCCGAGTTGCAGATCCAACAAGGTCAACGCATTCAGATAGCTGATCAAGGCATTGACCCGGGTGCTTTCCGCGTTACGCAGATCGGCTTCAAAACTCAGCACTTGAAAATTCGATGAGCGGCCGACTTGCAGTTTCTCGCGCTCGATAGCGACTTTTTGGGCCGACAAGTCGCGCGCACGCCCGGCAATCTCGTATTGTCTCCATCGGGTACTGACGTCGCGCACGGCATCGTTCACCCGTTGCTCGAGAGTCTGACGTGCCTCATCCAACTGAAGCTGCTGATCGTTGGCGTTTACGGCAGCGTGCACCTCGCTCTGTTCCCGCGTGAGGTCTCCTATGGGAATCGACACCTGCACGCCCACGTACTTATCCCAGCCACGCGGCTGCACGACAGTCTGTCCGTCCCGGGTATCCTCGCGCGAGTAGTTTGCGCCAAGCACCAGGGAGACATCCCACAAGCGCTGGTTCTTGGCTACTGCCAGCTCGATATCCGCGCTCTGGCTGGATGCGATCTGACTCAGGTACTCCGGCCCATTGTCGAGCGCAATTCGCCTGGCTTGCTCGACATCGATTTGAAATTCGTGTGCTTCGAAGCTTTCGCTGGCCTCCACCCGGGTATCCAGATCCAAGGCCAGCAACTGCAGTAACGCCATGCGGTCGGCATCGAGTTGGTTCTGCGCCTCCTCAACAGCGAATTCCTGTGTGGCGACATCCGCTTCGGTCTGCACACTATCAAACCGCGCCATGCGCCCCGCCTCGATCAGGCCGCGGTTGATATCCAGAAGTTGCCTGGAGCGCAACAGCGCATCCTGCGCAATGCGCACCTGTTCCTGGGCTCTCAGAAACTCACGGTACGCGAGGATGATCTGTGTGACGCTCTGCGAAACGGCCGATTGCAGCCCCAACCGATGGGCCCGCTCGCTGAGCTTCGCCACACGAACCGAAGCGCTGTTGACTCCGACTCCCGCATCACGTAACAGGGGTTGGATCACGCTCAAACTGAGGCTCGACGAGCCGCCACTCCCAAGGTCGGTAGCAACATTGATCTGTTTCGACCACGACAAGCTGAAACGCGCCCCCGTCACCGCCAACAGGCTTGCGACGGGTGTGATTTCGGTCGTGCGGCTATTGCCCTGGTCGGTCCGATTCGCAAGATAAGCGCTCGTCAGCTCGAGCTTCGGTGTGAATTTGTCCCTTGCGACGCGCAGATCAAACTTCTGCGCGATGCGTTGGAGGTAGGCGCCGTGTATCGCACGATTATTACGCAGTCCCAGATAGATCGCGTCGCTCAGGCTGAGATTGATCGCCTGTTCCCTGACAGCTACAGCCCTGCCCTTCATCACCGGGCCGGACGACTGCAACACGTTCTGCGCCGAGACCGCCGCGACGAGGCCCATCAATGCCACGCCAGCCGCGCACGTCCCTCTAAGTACCACCTTTCCCGTCCCGACTTCCTGTCATGGAGCGCTGCCCGTTGGTTCAGCGAAGTTCAGCTCGATGAGTTAACGAAGGCAACCAGCTGCGTCGATAGAGGCTCACCCGGCTTCAACGCCGTGCTCGCGGGGGCGGATGCTGAATCGTTCGGCGCAGACGCCTCCAACTTCCCGTATTGCGTCTCCTGCGCCTCCAGTAAGTGCACGAGCTTGTCGCGATAATCGTCCGGATACACGCTCCGTTCGATCGGCGAGAGCGCGTCGAAGTAGTCCAGGAGGCCCTTGTACACCTGGCGATTATCGCCACCGTTGGTCACCCCAGCGAAAAGCTTGCTGAGACTGTTGTAGTCCTGCCGCTGCTGCTCCGACCAGGCTGCATAGCGCTCACTGATGGTGTAGCGGCCGCTGTCGTCGTAAATGATGCTCGTGAGCTGCTTCCGGTCAACACCGGCAAAAGGGTTCGGAACCTGAGCCTGACCGGTAGGCGACGAACGTACCGAAGCCACGTAGGCCGCAGCGCGTTGCGCCAACTCGCTCTGGTCCGGGTCATTACCCTCGGGCATGCCCTGAAGCGCTGTCTGGCCTTGCGCCGCAGGGCCATCGAAGAGCGCAACAAACGCGGCCATTGTTGTCTCGTAGAGTGCGCGCTGCTCGGGCTTTGAGAGCGAGTCCCACTTCGAAAGCTGCTGCGCTTGGGCGGAAATCTGCACAGAGCTACCACTCTGGGGGCCGCCATTGCTTGCAGACTGCGTCGGCGTTGAGCTGACCTTCGCCGTCTGTGTGGTCTGTCCTGGCACATAGGCAAGGGCGCCGCTCGGCACATTCGATATCGAGGCCATTGACCGAAACTCCTGACCGCTCGACAGCGGACCGTCAAGACGCCTTGACGGCCCGCCAGCGTTTTAGCGAATGGTAAATTCAACCGTGTAATTATAAGGATCCGTCGCAGATGCGGCTGTGATGGTCGCCCCACAGGTCGCAGTCGTGGTCCCGATCGACGTGCCGGTCTTGGTCCACGTCGGTACGTGGGTGACCACATTCACCGTGTGCGAGGCATCAAAACGGCACTCCTTTGTTCCGGAGGTGTAGGTAAAGTGAATGCCGGACACGATGTCAGACAGGCTGGTCACCAGGAATGTAATACTCCCACCGGCGGGTATGTTGGTAGGAGTGGGTGAGGCCGTGCCCGCGAAGGACACGGCTCCATAGACGGCCGGTACGTTCGTGGAATTCGTTACCTGCACGGTGGTAACAGTGTTGGCAGCCTGCGCATTGCCGGCGACAGCAACCGCAGCGATCATCGAGCCCGCAATGGCAAGACCGTGCTTCTTGAACAGTTTCATGCATGTTTCCTTGAGTGTCCTTATCGAGTTTTTTTGCGACTGACCTACGCGGGCGATACATCCCAGTTCCCTGCCCGAGAGTCAGTGCCATGCAACTGTTACGCAATGTAATGCTACGGTCAAGCTGTTTTTCCGAAGATCTATTTTTCTCCTTGTTAGAAATCCCGAAATTGGGTAACGGGTTCCAGTCGGGAGGCTGCAATCGCCGGGTAGAGTCCGAAGAACACACCGATGGAGGCGGCGCTTCCGATCCCGATTGCGAGCGCATCCAATGCGAGAAAGAATTGCCAGTCGCAGAACCGGGCAAACAGATACGCGAACGCGATGCCCAGTACCGCCCCCAGTGCTGATCCACATGCCGACAGGCAAATCGCTTCGAGTAAGAACAACGTGCGGATATCGCGTGGGCGTGCGCCCAATGCCATGCGCACGCCAATCTCCTTGCGACGCTCGGTGACGCTCATCAGCATCACGTTCATTACACCAACCCCGCCCAGCAGCAGCGAGATCGCTCCCAGTGCGCCCAACAGATAGGACAACACACGTGACTGTCGTCGCAACCCGTCCAGCAGCTGTTGCGCCGCTTGAATCTCGACAGCTCGACCCGGTAGCAGCGCGGACAAATATTGTTTGAGATCCTTCGCCGCATCACCCGGATCCATCTCCGGAGCCGCCTGGGCGATCACACTACTCAACTCATATCCGGGCTGCACGCGCCGCATGCTGTTCAGAGGAATGAAGACGGAATCGTCGAGACCATTCGGTAGCATGGGGTTCGCCGGGAGCGTGTCTGTCATACCGATAACGGTGAAGAAGTACCCCCCGATTCTCAGGGTCATTCCCGTCTGTAAGGTGGACCCGCCCGAGCTCAGCGCCCGAGCAACACTCGGACCCACGACGGCGAATGTTTCAACGTCGTCAAAAGGAGAGATAAAACGTCCACGCTGCACCGACAGTCCGATGATCCTGGCGAAGGAGGCGGTCGCCCCCACTATGCTGACATCTACGCTGCGACCGCCGCGAAATACTTTGGCTGATTTCACAGCGATAGGTGCGGCTGCGGTGACACTCGGGACGCTTCGTAATACCTGTGCCACGTCGAGACTCCCCGGCAACCGTGCCTTGGTTTGCGGCGAGTAGGGAAACTGAACGACCAATTTGTCCGTGCCCATGCTCTGAAATATTCGGGCCATTTCCTGCGCCGCATTACGACCAATGTTGATCAGGGATATGATGCAGGCACTGCCCATCACTATTCCGAGCAATGCGAGTAGCGCGCGATGTCGCAGCCCACGCAGGCCGCTGATCGCTTCGAGCACATGCTGCGCCGTGGACGGACCGGAGGCGCTGTGCGCGCTATTGAATGCTCGCATCGCTACCATCAACCGTCCTCGACGTCTCTCGCAATCGGCCCTCCACCACCTCAAACTGGCGCTTGCAGCGTCGGGCGATCAATGGGTCATGCGTGACTATCACAACGGTTGTCGCCGCTCGGCGGCTCACCTCTAACAACAAGGCCAGAATATCTCCCGCGGAGCCCTGATCCAGATTGCCAGTCGGCTCGTCTGCAAGGATCAACGTGGGATCGGTCACCAACGCGCGCGCAATGGCCACTCGTTGACATTGGCCGCCGGAAAGCTCCGCAGGTCGATGCTGGGCTCGATCTGATAAACCCAACCTCTGCAAATGCGCGAGTGCACGGGCTCGGCGCTCACGTTGCCCTAGGCCGCGATAGAACAGGGGCAAGGCGACATTGTCCAGTGCACTCAGGCGCGGAAGCAGGTGGAATGACTGAAAGACGAAGCCAATCTGTTGATTTCGCACGCTTGCCAATTCGTCCGCGGTCGCCGCCGAGGTTTGCAGGCCATTGAACTGATAAGTTCCGCAGGTGGGGCGATGCAGAAGGCCCAGCACGTGCATCAGCGTCGTCTTACCGGAGCCGGATTTTCCAACGATTGCGCAGGTTTCGGCGCGTGCTATGCGCAGCGACAGGTTTTCGAGAACACTGACCCGCTGGTGTTCTCGAACATAAGACAAGGACGCATCTCGCAAATCGATCAAGACATCCTTGTCTACCGGCATAGAAACTCCTCGAGCTGGCGGCTACGCGTGCTCGGGATCGCTCGCCTGAAGCCTCGTTCAATGTAAGCTGGTGCCCAAGGGGTTGCAAGTAGGATGCAGGAGCCGGACTGACGGTGGAAATCACGCAATTATGACGCCGCGTGGATCAGTTCGGTCGATTTCCGGTGACGCTGCATGAGAAGCAGCGGTAGACCTCACATCCGCAGGCGAGGAATCCTAGGCCCGTCCGGTCGCCTCCAACACCGCGAGGTACTCGGACCACCGGGGATCTTCTTCGGCAGTGATTTCAATTGGCACTGGAGGCTTATCCGCAAGGGCTTCATTCAGACGCTCGAAAAACCACTCCGAACTGGCCGTGTAAAAGTTGAGATTTGCGCAGCCGTCCTGTGTGATAACAAAGGCGAGAATCGCACCCTCCTCCACAAACGCCACGAGGATCTTCTCGAATTCAGCTATTTCCTTGTAATCCGATCTCGATTGGGCGCAATCTCACGAAGCTCGTTAGTCGAGCGCCACCCCCAGCTCGCGGCAGGCGCGCTCGTAGACAAACGCCAGCGCTATCCTTTCACGGATCCCTGCCGCCAGCCATCGCCAGGGGAGCGATTCGATTTCGCCACCTAGCGCCGACAACACTGCACGGGCTTCTTTTTCCGCGCCAGACACGTAGGTGGCCGCCGCAAACTGGTTGAGGGCGTGGCGACCAAAACCACCTCTCACTTGGGCCAGCCTCGACTCGAGGGTTGCAGGCGTCGCATCCAGCCAACGCCGACTCGTCTACTTCGGAGGCATCACTGTCGCCGCGGATCTTCCAGCCGGTGACGATCAGGCACGCCCACGGACGAGCCGGTCGACCTCGATGCAGGTGCGGCCGACCTTGCCATCCGCAATGGCGCGGAGCCTGCCCCACGGTTGGCTTGGGAACGACTGCTCGTGGATCGATTCGCGCCGGTAGCAAATGCACGCGTGCTCGCCCGAATTCGCCACAATTCATCACTGCCCTGCCCCCATGCGCTTGATGCCAGCCGCTAGAATGGCTCCGCTCGTTTCGCACAGTGTCGAGTCAGGAACACAGCAGGTTTATGAAGATCACCCTGATCAACCCACCTCACACGGCAATTGGGAGCCGGATACCAAGGGAGCACCTGCCGCCGCTCGGCTTACTGAGCATTGGCGGACCACTCATCGACGCCGGCTTTCACGTCACGCTGATTGATGCCGAGTTCGGGCCGATGTCGCTGCCTGACATTGTCCGTCATGTGTTGCGATTCGAACCCGATATCGTGATGATCGGACATTCGGGATCGAGCTCCGCGCACCCGACGGTGGTCGAACTCTGCGGGCTATTGAAGCAGACTTTGCCAAGGTCGCCGATTGTCTACGGCGGTGTCCATCCGACATATCACTGGGACGAGATCCTCCGCGACTGCGCAGACCTCGACGTCATCGTGCGTGGAGAAGGCGAGAAGACCGCACTCGAGTTGATGCAAGCGCTGCAACTGGGCACGCCGTTGGAGCGAGTCAGAGGCTTGGCATTCAGAAAGGACGGGGAAGTTGTCAGCACCCCTCCGGCCGAGATGGTGTTGAATCTCGACGATTACCGTGTCGCCTGGGAACTGATTGATCACAAGCGCTATTCGTACTGGGGTGGAAAGCGCGCCGTCGTCGTGCAATTCTCGCGCGGCTGCCCATACCTTTGCAGCTATTGCGGACAGCGCGGCTTCTGGACGCAATGGCGGCACCGCGATCCAGTCAAACTCGCACGCGAGGTCGCGCGCCTGCATCGCGAGCACGGAGTTGAATTGATCAACTTCGCCGACGAGCTTCCGACGGGCTCGCGGAAGACATGGAAGGCGTTCCTCGAGGCGCTGATCGCGGAGCAAGTGCCATTGCTGCTCGTCGGATCGACGCGCGCCAGCGACATCGTGCGCGACAAAGACATTTTGCATCTCTACAAGCGCGCGGGCGTGATCCGGTTCTTGCTGGGAATCGAAAGCTACGATGATGCAACACTGAGCACGATCCGTAAGGGCGCATCCACGACCGAAGACCAACTCGCCATTCAGTTGTTACGCGAGCACGGGATCATCTCGATGGCCACGTATGTCGTTGGATTCAATGAGCAGTCTGACCGAGACTATTGGAAGTCATACAGGCATCTGATCCGCTACGATCCAGACCAGGTGCAGTTGCTTTACGTCACCCCACACCGCTGGACGCCGTTTTATCACACAGCCGCCGAGCGACAAGTGGTTCAGCCTGACACACGGCGCTGGGACTATAAGCATCAGGTCCTGAGTGCGAACGGTGTACCCGCGTGGCGGGTCTTTGTGTGGTTCAAATGCATCGAAGTGCTCATGCAGGCACGTCCGAAAGCGCTTGCGCGAACGCTGTTCCATCGCGACGCAGATTATCGCCACGCGATGCGCTGGTACACGCGCATCGGCCGGCGCGTGTGGTTTCACGAGGTCCTGGAGTTCATTTTCCGGACACGCTTGTTGAAGAACGGCCCGAAGCTGCAGTCCTTCATGGGAGGTACTTTGGCCACCCGCGAATACGCGCTTGCAAAGACCCGCGGCCAGCAGAATCGACGCTGACATATCTCAAGAAGAACTCGCCACCCGCATTCCGGTAACTCGAAACACCGTGACCACCATGGAGTACGGAAGGCGGGTCATCCAAGCAGCCGAGCTACCCCTCATCGCAAAGGCGCTCTGTAGCTCGAGTCTAAAGTAGGGTCGTGAGCGAAGTCACCTGCAGACCCCGGATACCTTCACGTTTACCGCAAGGGCGCTCGGTAACCCTGGCGAGTCGTAAGCCTTGCCGGCCAGTGCAGCGCGCTATTTCACTTCGGTATCGGACATCCGGCGCGTATTGGCGCGTCTTTGGGAGTGAGCAGGTAAACGCGGTTAACGGTTGGTGTTGCGGTATTGTAGCCATCGGCCACGATCCACCCGTTGCAGTTGATGCCCATCGGCTTCACGAGCCGCACGTTGAGATCGCGTGCGTACACCATGAATGTCAGGTTGTACATGACTCCGTCGATGTAGACAAATGCGCGAGATGTCGGTTGATTGTTCACGTTGGCGTCTGCCGAACCGACGATCTCGCCGGCGTCATTGATGGCAGTGGCGCTGCTGTTCCAACCAGGAACGTGACCCAGGTTGCCGAGATCGGACAGCTTTCCAGCGTGCCACAGGAATGCGTGAAAGGCGACGCAGCCGGGGCAGTTTGGATCCGCCGATGGAACGCTTACTTCTGATTGCCCCACTACGTCGTCCTTGTTGTTCAAACCGTATGCGTAGCTGATACCCAGTGAGGTGGAGGGATTCGGATTTCCCAGGACGCCCAGGTCGGTCAGGGTGCCATTGGCGAACAGGTAAGCATGGTCACCTGTGATGAAGTCCGGGCCCTCAGGACTGGTGAATTGGCTCAGCGTTGAATCGCCTACGATGTGACTGAAATTGTTGATTGCGTTCGCGGTGCTCCAGACATATATATTAACGTCATTGAATTGGGGAACCGGCGTCTCGTGCAGCGACGGTTTCCAGGCCCAGTACAATGCGCTTGTGGTTCCATTAGGAAAGTACTCGGTCTCGGTAACCTGACCGTCGTTGGAAACCGCGGTGGCGGAGCTAACATCACCTAATGGGTCCAGAACCTCAAATCCTCCCGTCAAATACCAGACCGTTGCTCTGGACGGCTCTCCGAGCGGGCTCGAGTCACCGGCGACCTTCCCGTAATCGTTGATTCCATAGACCTGATCACCGCTGCCGTTCGGAAAGGGACGCGGCAGGGCATAGAGCGTCTGGCTGTGATGAAGGTAGACATAGCCGGTGGCGAAGCCGTTCGTCACCGAGGTGGCAGCAATGTCACCGTTGTTATTTAGCCCACCGGCGTAGAGCGTGCCACCGGGCGGCGCCAGAATTTCGGTTTCCACGTAGAGCGGCGCTGCGGCAAAGACAGGGGCTCCGACAAAGAACAGTGTTATCGACAACAAGGGCTTGCGCATGTCAATTCCTTTGGATTGCTATCGTCGAAGAGAGTCGATTCGGCTAGCCTCCTTGAGCGCGCGAGTGTCCCGTTGTTGGTTTGCATAAGCTAACGCTCGAAGTGCCACGCGGGTTTCGTACGGGAAACGCCGGATCAGGGTTTTGTGACATGGCGCACAAAAGCTGCGCCAGGCCGGTTATAGAGAGGGACGTGGCCTGCAGCTCGACAACAAGGCGCGACCGGGGCCGTTGCCGCACTGCTGCTTGCTTTACGGCGCAACGGATCGCAGAGTTTGAATAAGGCGGTCAATCTCACCATCCGCCACGGGAGGTGTCAGATGCTATTCCTCGTAAGCTGGACTGGTCGTCCCGAATTTCGAGAAGCCGCAGTTGATCGATTTCTGAAGACCGGAGGTCAACCGCCCGAGGGTGTCAAGATGGTTAGCCGATGGCACGCTGTCGGGCCAATCAGCGGGTTTGCGATCGCCGAGTCGAACGACGTCGCCGCCCTGCAAAGCTGGGTTCTCGGCTGGAGCGACGTTCTGGTCATGGACGTACGCCCGGCTATCACTGACGAGCAACTCGGCTACTCGCTCGCCGCACTGAGGCGTCAGTAGCAAACAGTCCGAAGGACCCGTCCGTCGCCAGCTTCCGACGTCAACACCGGAAATCCGCGCGAGAACCACGGAGTTATCTCTGCGTCGATGTCCGTTCGGTCGGCGGTACCAGCAGGCCCTCAGTAGACCGCAGAGGATCATTGTCGCTCGGACGCTCAACTACGCCAGTCATCGCCAGGCATGATTCGGCGCATGAATTGATCGAACAGCGGCACGGTAAATGCCGTGTCTCCGTGATTTGGACTCCAAATCATCCCCTTGGCAATGAGCTGATTGCGCGTTGGACCCAACGAAGTGAGGCCGCGCTTCAAACACGTTGCAATGTCGCCTGAGCGATGTGGACCTGGCCCCAGCTCGGCCATCGCGCGCAGATATTTCTTTTCTGCCGGAGTAAGTCGATCGAAGCGAACCCGAAAAAACTTTCGTCCAAAGCCGCGACTGAAGCACCATTATGAGTGCGGCAAGCTCTTCTTCCGCCACGTACTGCATTTCATCGATGAAGATGATCAGTGCCGTGCCAGCCTTCTGAGTCGCCGTCCCCACTGCCTCCAGAAGAGCCTGCAAGTCCTGCTCGAGATCTCCGTTGTCGGCAAGACCCGCCTCCGGGGCGAGATCGACCCCAACTTCGATATCCTGATACTTGAGTTTAAGA
>Ga0070741_10013139_pt1 | contig 14720 bp, 14 predicted proteins | sample Coa_R1_4_FD_66440 | JGI IMG/M metagenome (GOLD analysis project Ga0070741, IMG submission 66440) | Surface soil microbial communities from Centralia Pennsylvania, which are recovering from an underground coalmine fire - Coalmine... | ecosystem: Environmental > Terrestrial > Soil > Unclassified ...
GTGATCCGTCTGGAGGAGAACTACCGCTCGACGCCGCAGGTGCTCGAGCTCGCGAACCGGCTGGCGCCGAGGCTCGTGGGCGCCGACAAGGTCCTGAGGGCGACGCGGCCGGCCGGGCCCGAGCCGGAGGTGCGGCCGTTCCCGACCGCCGAGGCGGAGGGCGCGTTCCTCGTCGAGCGGATCCGCGCGGCCGGCTGCCCGCTCGAGGAAATCGCCGTCCTCGCCCGCACGCATGCGCGGCTCGCCGACTTCGAGGCGCTGCTCGCCGAGGCCGGGATTCCCCACCAGGGCGCCGCGCTGCTCACGCGCGAGGCGGCGCGCAGGGTGCTCCGTCTCCTCGATCGCGGCGGTCCGGCGTCACAGGTGCGCCGGATCGCGCTGGAGCTCGGCTGGCTGCCGAGCCCGCCCTCGGACAAGCTCGGCGAGCGCGAGGAAACCCGGCAACGCGACCTCGGCCGCCTCGTGCAGCTCGCGGAGGAGGTAGGCGGGACGGGCGCCGACTTCCTCGCGGAGCTGGAGCGGCGCTTCGGCGACGGCGGCGAGGCGCGCCGCGGCGTCCACCTGCTCACGCTCCACGGCGCGAAGGGGCTCGAGTTCGAGCTCGTGCTCCTGCCCCGGCTCGAGGAGAAGGAGCTCCCGCACCGGCAGGCGCGGACGGCGGCCGAGCTGGCCGAGGAGCGGCGCCTGCTCTACGTCGGCATCACACGCGCGAAGCGCGGGCTCGCGATCACCTGGGTCGGAAAGCCGAGCCGGTTCCTCGCAGAGCTGGAGCCGGAGCGGGCCAGGCGCGAGCCCCCCGCCGCGTTCGAGGCGCTACGGGAGTGGCGTCTCCGGCGGGCACGGGCCGACGCGGTGCCGGCCTTTCACGTCTTCCACAACTCGACGCTCGAGGAGATCGCCGGGCGCCGGCCGGCGAGCCTGGCCGAGCTGGCGGCGATCCCCGGCGTCGGCCCGGCCAAGCTGGAGCGCTACGGCCGGGAAGTGCTCGCCGCGCTCGGGCTCGACAGCTCCGTAGTCGCCTAGCTTGCGACCAGCAGGTCGAGGAGGACGCCCGGGTCGCGCCGCACCCGCTCGCCTCTCGGTGGGAGCGCGTCGAGGTCGATGTCCTCGTGGCGCTCGAGCCGGCGCAGCCGGCCGTCGCGGATCAGGCCCTCGTCGACGGCGCCGATCCGCCCGCCGAACGTCGTGAAGACCGGCGTGCCCAGCGCGACCGCCTCGCGGTTCATGGTCCCGCCGGCTGAGACGACGGCGTCGGCGGCGGCGATCAGGCTCTGGGCGTCGACCGCGCGATCCGGGACGACCAGCGAGGGAAGGCGGAGCGACTCGATCGACCTGCGCTGCTCGTCGGTTCGCGGCAACACGACCGCACGGAGGCCCTCGTCTCTTCCGAGTCGCTCCAGCACCGCGGCGAACAGCGGGTTGCCGTGGCGGTGGTAGAGCGAGACCTCGGGCGGCGTGCGGACGACGACGAGCCGCTGCCGCCGGTCGACGCCGAGCGCCGCGGGCGCGCCCGGGTCGGGCTCGAAGTCGGCGAGGTAGTACTCCTCCTTCAGGCCCGGGTAGGTGCGCAGCTTCGGTGGGCGTGCGCCGAATCGGGCGAGCCGCTCCGCAGGGATCGCGTCGGGCACGACCACGCGGCGGGCCGCGCGACAGCCGAGCTGGTGCTGGAGCCAGGCGAACTCGTAGTCGAAGGTGGTCGCGCTCGGGATGCCGAGCGCGCGCGCCGTCAGGGTCAGGTCGTGGGAGCCGTGGGCGAGCGCGAGGTCGAAGCGCCGGCCCCTGGCCCAGCGCCTCAGCGCCGCCAGCCGGGCGATCTCGACCCGGGCCTTGCCGAGCGTCGAGCGGCCGCCGTGCTCGCCGATCGCGGTGGCCTCGATCCCGTGCAGGTCGAGCAGCTGGAGCGTCTGGGCGTACTGCCGGGCGGTCACCTCGACTTCGGCGCCGCGCTCGCGCAGCAACCGGATCAGCGGCCGGAAGACGAGCACGTGCGGCGAGTTGGTCAGGTCGACCCAGACGCGCATGGCGGGCCGACTGTAGCCGCCTCGCCCGGGCCGGCCGAATGCAAGGCCGGTAGATGCCGAACACGAGCTCGTGGACGCCCGGCCCCGTCACCCGGGATCTTGTCGACGTGGATAAGCTTTCCTTATGGATACCCGCCAGCTGGCTGCGTTCTGCGAGGTGGTCGAGCGCCACAGCTTCTCGGAGGCGGCTGCGCGGCTCGGCGTGACGCAGCCCGCGGTCAGCCAGCAGGTGCGCGCGCTGGAGCAGCGGGTCGGACTGCGGTTGCTCGACCGCTCGGGGCGGCGGGTCGAGCCCACCGAGGCGGGGCTACGGCTGTACCGGGGCGCGCAGCGGCTGCTCGCGCTGGAGGAGCAGCTCTTCGACGACGTCGTCGCCGAGCCGGGTGCACCGCTCCGCGGGACGCTCGGGATCGGCGCCTCGACCGGGCCGGCGGCGGTCGCGCTGCCGCTGCTCCTCTGCGAGTTCCAGCGCGGCAATCCGGAGCTCCGCGTCGAGCTCTCCGTGCACGACACGCAGTCGGTCGTCGAGCTGGTCGCCGACCGGCGGCTGGAGCTCGGGATCGTCGGCGCTGCGCGGCGGCATCGCTCGGTCGTCTTCGAGCCCTTCTTCCGCGACGAGGTGATCCTCGTCTGCCCCCCGGGCCACCCCTTCGCCGGGCGCACCGTCGGCCTCGCCGACCTGCGCGACGGACCGCTGATCCTGATGCAGCAGGGGGCCGGCGTCCGGCAGATGGTCGAGGACGAGCTGCGGCGCAGCGGACGGCGCGTGCGCGAGCTCGAGGCGCCGCTCGAGCTCGGACTGCAGGAATCGGTGCGGAGCGCGGTCCAGGGCGGCTTCGGCGTCACGTTCATCTCCAGGCGCGCGGTGGAGGGCGATCTCGCCGCAGGCACGCTGGCCGAGGCGCGTGTGCGGGGGCTCGACCTCGCGCGCGACATCTGGATCGCCCGCGCCGCGGGCCGCACCGGCTCGAGCGCGGCGCAGGCGTTCCTGGCCTTCGCAAGGGAGCGACTGAGCGGCCCCTCGTGAGCCCTTCCTTCGATCCTCATGTCGCCGCGATCCGCCGCCGAAGCCGGGCTGTGCCCGGCGGGAGGCTCCCCGAGGCTCTGGGGTCGCTGCGGCGAAGGAGGGGTTCACGGGGGAACCATGGGTTCCCCCGTGGTAGTCCGCCGGAGCCGGGCCGTGCCCGGCGGGAGGCTCCCCGAGGCTCTTGGGTCGCTGCAGAGGAGGAGGTTCACGGGGGAACCAGGGGTTCCCCCCGTGGTGAAACCGTGGGTTCCCCCGTGCTAGTTCCCCCGTGCTAGTTCGCTGGGGCCTGGAGGAGCTTCCCGGGCTCCTCGACGACGTCGGGATCGAGCGACCGTTCCTCGTCGCCGGGCGGCGCTGGGACGGCCTCGCGATTCCGGCCACCGCGCGCTGGACCGAGGTCCCGTCCGACCGGATCGAGGTGCCTCGCGAGGTCGACGGGATCCTCGCGGTCGGCGGCGGCAGCACGATCGACACCGCCAAGGCGGCCTCCGCCGCCTCCTCCCTGCCCCTCGTCTCCGTGCCGACCACCTACTCCGGAGCGGAGTGGACGGCGTTCTTCGGCGTGCGAACGCCGGAGCGGCGCCAGGTCGGCGGCGGGTCGGGGGCGCGCCTGGCGGGCATCGTCTACGACGCCGAGCTGACCCTCGACCTGCCTCGTGCGGAGAGCGGCGGGACCGCGCTGAACGCGCTCGCGCACTGCGTCGAGGCCCTCTACCCGGGCGAGCTCGAGGTCGCCCGGCGGGGCGCCTCCGGCATCGACCGGTGGCTGCCGCTCGTGCTCGAGGACGGCCGCGACCTCGAGGCCCGGACGCACCTGCTCGAGGCCGCGAGCGAGGCCGGCCAGGCGCTCGCGGCGCACGGCCTCTACCTCGCGCACGCGATGGCGCAGGCGCTCGGCGGCCGCTACGGCCTCCCGCACGGAGCGATGAACGCCCTCTGCCTGCCGCCGGCCATGCGCTTCAACGCCGAGACGGTGCCGCGGGCGATGACGGCCGTGCCCGTCGAGCGGGTCGAGGAGCTCGCGAGGCTGGCCGGGTTCGAGCGCTTGCGCGACTTCGGGATCCCCGCCGAGGAGCTCGACGACGTCGCGGTGGTCGCTGCGGGACGGCCGGGTGCGCGGGCGAACCCGCGGCCCGCGCCACCGGCCGAGATCGCGGAGCTGCTGCGGTCGATCTGGTGAGCCGGGCGGCGGTCCGGCTTCGCCAGTAGCCTGGCACGAGCGGACCGGTGCCGACCAGCTCCCCCATCTCCCTGTCCGAGGGCGCCGCGCCGCCCGCCGACGCGCACGAGCGCCGTGAACGCTCCGGGATCGTCTACGTCGGCGCTGGTCTCGTCTTCCTGCTCGCCGTGCTCCTGGCCGCGCTCGGCGTCGGCGACCGACCCGGCCGCCTCTCCGACTGGCAGGCGCTCGTGCTCGGCATCGTGCAGGGCGCGACGGAGCTCCTGCCGATCTCCTCGTCGGGCCATCTGATCCTCGTCCCGTGGGCGGCGGACTGGACGTACCTGCAGGCGCACGAGTCGTTCAACAAGACCTTCGACGTCGCGCTCCACCTCGGGACGCTCGTCGCCGTCGTCCTCTACTTCTCGGCCGACATCGTCCGGTACGTCACCGCCTGGGTGAGCTCGATCCGGCGGCGTCGAATCGCGACCACCGACGAGCGCATCGCCTGGGCGGTCGCCGCGGCCACCGTCCCTGCGGCGATCGCGGGCGCCGCGGGCGAGAGCTTCATCGAGGAGAAGCTCGGCGACCCGTGGCAGATCGCGATCGTGCTCGCCGCGCTCGGCGTCGTGCTCTGGCTCGCGGACCGGCTCCCCGAGCAGAGGCGTCTCGAAGACCTCGGAGTCCGCAACGGGTTCCTGATCGGCGTCGCCCAGGTGCTGGCACTCGTCCCCGGCGTCTCGCGGTCGGGGATCACGATCACCGCGGGCCGGTGGTGGCGCCTCGACCGCGACGCCGCCGCTCGCTTCTCGTTCCTGCTCGCCATCCCGGTCGTGCTCGGAGCGGTGATCTACAAGGGGCTCAAGGACGTCGTGCTCGACCCGCTGCCGGCCGGATGGGTCGGCCCGTTCGTGGTCGGGACCCTCGCGGCCGCCGCCGTCGGCCTCGTTGCGATCGACGTCCTCCTCGGCTACGTCCGCCGCCACGACTACTCGCTGTTCGCCGTCTACCGGGTCGTGGTCGCGGCGACGATCCTGATCGTGATCGCGTCGGGTGCCCGCGGCTCGACCTTCTGAGCCCGAGCTATTTCGTCTGCTAATTCGTTGGATTAGATAAGGTTGATCCCGTGACCGGCCGGCTCTCGTTCGACGTGCTCGTGATCGGAAGCGGCGCCTCCGGCCTCGCCGCTGCCGTGACGGCCGAGCGGTCGGGTGCGACCGTCGCCCTGGCGACGAAGGGCGCCCTGCAGTCGTGCAACTCGGCGAAGGCGCAGGGCGGCATCCAGGCGTCGTTCGGCCCGGACGACTCTCCCGAGACCCACGCCGAGGACGTGTGGAAGAGCTCGCACGAGACGGCCGACCGGGCGCTCGTCGAGGTGCTCACCGGCGAAGCCCAGGGCGCCATCCACTGGCTCGAGGAGCTCGGGGTCGAGTTCACGCGCGACAACGGCGGGTACCGCCTGGCGCGCTGCGGCGGCGCGTCGCGGAAGCGGCTGCTCCAGGTCGGCGACCGCACCGGCCACGCGATCACGACGGCGCTGCGCGAGGCCTGGGAGTCGAGCGGAGGCACCTCCCTGCCGAAGAGCCCGCTGACGAGCCTCGAGCCGACGGAGAACGGCTGGCGGGCGCGTTGCGGCGACCACGAGCTCGAGGCCGGCGCGGTCGTGCTGGCGGCCGGGGGGCGCTGCTACCGCGAGGCGGAGGAGCGCGGCGAGCTGTCGACGAACCATCCCGGTGCGACCGGCGAGGTGACGCGGATCGCCCTCGACCTCGGTGCCGAGGCGCGTGACCTCGACGCTCTCCAGTACCACCCGAACGGCGGCGCGTGGCCGCCGAACATGCAGGGCTACTCGATCCCGGAGACGACCCGGGCGTACGGCGCCGTGCTGCTGAACAAGGAGGGCGAGGAGTTCACCGACTCGCTCGGGCCGCGCGACGCGGTCTCGCAGGCGATCTTCGACGAGGTCGAGAAGGGCAACGGCGTCGAGACTCCGGACGGGCGGCCGGCGGTCCTGCTCGACACGACGCGGATTCCGAAGGACGACGCCGAGGTATCGCTGCCGTACATGCTCCGCCGCTACCGTGCGGCGGGGATCGACCCGCTGGCCGAGCCCATCTACACCTATCCCGTCCTCCACTACCAGAACGGGGGCCTGGTGATCGACACGAACGCCGAGACGACCCTGGAGGGCCTGTTCGCCTGCGGCGAGATCGCCGGCGGCACGCACGGCCGCAACCGGATGATGGGGAACTCCCTGCTCGAGTGCTGCGTGTTCGGGCGCAGGGCGGGCAAGGCGGCGGCGGAGAGGAGCCGAGGATGACGACCGCGATCGACACCGACCTGTACGGCGCCGTCGAGGACGCTGCGGCGTACCTCTACGTCTGGGCGTTGAAGGACATCCCGCAGGACCTGCGCGACGCGCTCGCCGACGCGGCCGGGCGCGAGACGTCGGTTCCGGGCCGTCGGGTGCTGCAGACGATCGTCCGCAACGTCGAGGTCGCGGACACCGAGAAGAACCTCGTCTGCCAGGACACCGGGATCGCCGTCTACTCCTGCCGCGTCGGGGAGCGCTTCCCGCTCCACCCGGCGCGCATCTACCAGGCGCTGAAGGCCGGCACCGAGCGCGCCACCGTCGAGCATCCGCTGCGCTCGAACGCCGTGCACACGATCACGCGCGAGAACACCGGGCCGAACACCGGCTACCGGCTGCCGATCGTGCACTGGGAGTTCGTGCCGGACTGGGACGGCCTCGACGTCAAGTGCGTCCCGAAGGGCTCGGGCTCGGAGAACATGAGCTTCCTGAAGATGTGCGTCCCCGCCGACGGCGTGAAGGGGATCAAGCAATTCGTTCTCGAGAGCATCGTCGGCGCCGGGGGGAAGCCTTGCCCCCCCGGAATCGTCGGCGTCGGCATCGGCGGCTCGGCCGACTACGCGATGTACCTGGCCAAGGAGGCGATCGCTCGGCCGATCGGCACGCGCAATCCCGATCCGGTCGTCGCCCGGCTCGAGGACGAGCTCTTCGAGCTGCTGAACGAGACCGGCGTCGGGCCGATGGGGCTCGGCGGCGACGTCACCGTCCTCAACTGCCACGTCGAGCACGCCGACACGCACATGACCCTCAACCCGGTGGCGGTGAACTACCAGTGCTGGGCCGCCCGCCGCGCGACCGCCCACGTGGCCGCGGACGGCACCGTCGACTACGACCGGGAGGCCTGACGTGCCCGGCGGCCCGTGGACGAATCGTCACACACGCGTTTCGACCCCGGTCCCGCAGAACGGGTTGGAACCGTCCAGCGAGGCACGGCGCTGATGGCCACGCACGAAGTGACCTTCCCCGTCCGGGACGAGGCCGAGATCCTGAAGCTGCGCGCGGGGGACGAGGTGGTCGTCCAGGGGCACATCATCGGGATCCGGGACCGGACGCAGATCCGGATCTTCGACCAGGGGATCGAGCCGCCGATGGACCTGCGCGGCGCCTTCCTGCTCCACACCGCTCCGAACGTCCGCAAGGTCGGGCCCGGCCGCTACGAGAAGCTCTGCATCGGCACGACGACCAGCGCCCGGATGGTGCGCTTCACGGAAGGCCTCGGGGCGCAGTACGGCGTGCGCGCCATCTGCGGCAAGGGCGGCTTCCCCGACGAGGCGATCGAGCCGATGCGCCGCCATGGGATGGTCTACTTCGCGATCGTCGGCGGGGCCGCCGCCCTGGAGACGACCCAGATCGAGGAGATCGAGGAGGTCGCCTGGGAGGAGCTGATGCCGGAGTGCCTCTGGAAGTTCCGGGTCAAGGACTTCGGGCCGCTGACGGTCGGGATCGACGCGCACGGCAACTCCCTGTACCACGACGTGCAGGCGGCGGCGCACGAGAAGCTGAAGGAGCTCTATGCCCGGCTCTGACCACGGCCTCGACCTCGGGATCAAGCGCGACGGCGGGCTCACGCACGTCCTCGACAAGGGGCTCGGCCCCCGCGCCTGGGCGGACGTGCTCGAGACAGCCGGCGCGTACGTCGACATCGTCAAGCTCGGCTGGGGGACAGCCTGGGTGACCGACGGGCTCGAGCGCAAGCTCGAGGTCCTGCGCGAGAAGCGCGTGGTGATCGGGGGAACCTTCTTCGAGGTCGTGTACGCGCGCGACCAGCTCGAGGAGTACAAGCGCTGGCTCACCGCCCACGGCCTCACCCACGTCGAGATCTCCGACGGCACCGTCGACATCCCGCGCGAGCGGAAGCTCGAGCTGATCGCCGACTTCGCCCGCGACTTCACCGTGCTCTCCGAGGTCGGCTCGAAGGACTCGGAGGTGAACTTCGCCCCCTACCTGTGGGTGCAGTGGATCGAGGAGGAGCTCGCCGCCGGCGCCTGGAAGGTGATCACCGAGTCGCGCGAGGGCGGCACCGCCGGCATCTTCCGGCCGACCGGGGAGATGCGCACCGGCCTCGTCGACGAGATCGCGCACTCGATCGACTTCCACGACCTCGTCTGGGAGGCGCCGACGAAAGCGTCCCAGGCCTGGTTCGTGAAGCACTTCGGCCCGGAGGTCAACCTCGGCAACATCCCGCCCGAGGAGGTCATCCCGCTCGAGACCCTCAGGCTCGGCCTGCGCGGCGACACGCTCAAGGAGATCCTGCTCCGCGAGGAAGCCGCCGGCTCAGCAGCGGACACCCTCCTCGCAGGAGGCGGCTGATGGCGACGCCTGCGCTCCAGCTTCCGGCCGACACGATCTCCGCCGAGGACCTGCTCGTGTGGGCGTACGAGCAGTTCGGCGACCGCCTCTGCCTGACGTGCTCCTGGCAGAAGCAGTCGTCCGTGCTCGTGCACATGGTCTCCGAGCTCGGCCTGCCGGTCGACGTGGTCGAGCTCGACACGCAGCTCTTCTTCCGCGAGAGCTACGAGACGCGCGAGCGCCTCGTCGAGCGCTACGGCTTGAACCTGATCCAGCCCGAGGTGATCACGGTCGCCGAGCAGCACCGGCGCGAGGGGCCGAACCTCTGGGAGCGCGACCCCGACCGCTGCTGCCACATCCGCAAGGTCGAGCCGCTCGTGCGCGCGCTCGAGCCGTACGACGCCTGGGCGTCCGGCATCCGCCGCGACCAGTCCCCGAGCCGCGTCGGGACGCCGAAGGTGCAGTGGTCGGAGCGCTACGGAGTCTGGAAGCTGCACCCGCTCGCGGACTGGGACGAGAAGCGCGTCTGGGCCTACATCGCCGTCCACGAGATTCCCTACAACCCGCTGCACGAGGCCGGCTACCGGTCGATCGGGTGCATCCCGTGCACCCGCCCGACGACGCCGGAGGAGGAGGAGCGCGCCGGACGCTGGGCGGGTTCCGACAAGCTCGAATGTGGCATCCACGGCACAACGCACATCGACGAGGAGTAACGCATGACGGACGAGACCACCCAGGTCGACAAGGAAGGGCCCTCCGGCCCCGCGTTGATCTACGCGCACGACCACCCGGAATCGGACCGGGTCCGCGGCGGCGGCTTCACGCTCTGGTTCACCGGCCTGTCCGGGTCGGGAAAGTCGACGATCGCCCACCTGGTCGGGCCCGAGCTCGACCGCCGGGGGCTGATCGTCGAGTACCTCGACGGCGACACGGTGCGGACGCACCTGTCCAAGGGCCTCGGGTTCTCGAAGGAGGACCGGGACACGAACATCGAGCGGATCGGCTGGGTCGCCTCGCGGCTGACCCGCCACGGGGCGGCCGTGATCGCAGCGGCGATCTCGCCGTACGCGGAGACGCGGCACCGGGCGCGGACGATGGTCGAGGAGTTCGGCCCGTTCGTGGAGGTCTTCGTCGCGACCTCGCTCGAGGAGTGCGCTCGCCGCGACGTGAACGGCCTCTACAAGAAGGCGTTCGCGGGCGAGATCACGGGCTTCACGGGCGTCGACGACCCGTACGAGGAGCCGGAGAACGCCGAGATCGTCGTCGAGACGGAGGGCCGGTCGCCCGAGCAGTCGGCACAGGTCGTGATCGAGACGCTCGAGCAGCTCGGCCTGGTCCCGGCGCAGGTGCCGGCATGACGCAGCTCGCCGTACGGCCTGCTCTCGCGGGCGAAGCAGCCGAGTCCACCCGCGTGTCCGCCTCGGTCGCGGCGGCGGAGGTCCTGTGAACACCGTCGCGGCCAAACAGCGCTTGATCGCTCCCCACGGCGGACACCTCGTCGATCGCTTCGGCGAGCGGCCCGACGGGGTCGAGAACCTCGAGCGGGTCACGCTGACCTCGCGCGAGGTCTCCGACCTGGGGATGCTTGCGAGCGGTGCGTTGTCGCCGCTCGACGGGTTCATGGGCCGCGACGACTACGAGCGCGTGGTCTACGAGATGCGCCTGGCGAACGGGCTGCCCTGGGCGCTGCCCGTGTGTCTCGCGGTCGCCGCCGCCCCGCAGGGCGATCGGGTCGCGCTCGCCGACGAGCATGGACGCCTGCTGGCCGTCCTCGACGTCCACGAGGCGTATCCGTACGACAAGGAGCGGGAGGCCGAGCTGTGCTTCCGGACGACGGAAGCCGAGCACCCGGGCGTGGCGAGGCTGTACGCGCAGGAGCCGCTGTACCTCGCCGGACGGGTGACCGTCTTCGACCGGGTCCCGCCGGCGTTCCCGGACCTGGCGCTCGACCCGGCCGACACGCGTGCCGTGTTCGCCGAGCGCGGCTGGAAGCGCGTGGTCGGCTTCCAGACCCGCAACCCGATCCACCGGGCGCACGAGTACCTGACGAAGGGGGCGCTCGAGACGGTGGACGGCCTGCTGATCCACCCGCTCGTCGGCGACACCAAGTCGGACGACGTCCCGGCCGCGACCCGCGTCGAGTGCTACCGGGTCCTGGTCGAGAACTACTACCCGGCCGACCGGGTGCTCGTCGCGGCCTTCCCGGCCGCGATGCGCTACGCCGGCCCGCGCGAGGCGATCTGGCATGCGATCTGCCGCAAGAACTACGGTTGCTCGCACTTCATCGTCGGCCGCGACCATGCGGGCGTCGGCAGCTACTACGGCACGTACGACGCGCAGCTGATCTTCGACGAGTTCGAGCCGCACGAGCTCGACATCGAGCCGATGTTCTTCGAGCACGCCTTCTGGTGCAAGGTATGCGGGCAGATGGCGACGCCGAAGACGTGCCCGCACGGCGGCGACGACCACGTCTTCCTCTCGGGCACGAAGGTGCGCGAGATGCTGGCGAACGGCGAGCTGCCGCCGGCGGAGTTCTCCCGTCCCGAGGTGGCGAAGGTGCTGATCGAGGCATATCGCAAGTGAGACGATGACCCTCTCGGAGACGGGCCAGTAGCGGTGACCCTCTGGGAGACGAGCCGGTGGCGCGCGCAGGCGAGACCGCGTCTTGCCGGAGCGCACGTGCGGATGAACGGGTCGTGTCGGGAAGGAGGGGGTCCATGTGGGGACCATGGGTTCCCCCACGACGAAGAGACGATCCGGTGGCGCACCCAGGCGAGACCGCGACTCGCCGGAGCGCATGTGCGGCTGAACGGGTCGTGCGGAGGAGGGGGTGCATGGGGAAGCCATGGGCTCCCCCGTGATCGATGACGTGGCAATTCGTACTGACGGGGCTGCTGATCGGCGTCCTCGTCGGGATGACCGGGATGGGCGGCGGCTCGCTGATGACCCCGATCCTCGTGATCGTCTTCGGGTTCAAGCCCACGCTCGCGGTGGGGACGGACATCCTCCACGGCGCGATCTTCAAGACGGTCGGGGCGATCCGGCACCGACAGCTCGGGACGGTGCACGCGCAGCTCTCCGGCTGGATGTTCCTCGGGAGCGCGCCGGCGTCGATCGCCGGCGTCGCGGTCGGGACGCACCTGAAGGACCACCAGCAGCTGATGAACGACCTGCTGGGCGCCGCGCTCCTCTTCGGCGCCAGCGGTCTCGTCGCGAAGAGCATTCTGCGCTCGAGGGCGATCGGCGACGACGACCGCTTCGACATGGTCCGGCGCGACCGGCTGGCGGCGCTCGCGATCGGGCTGGTCGGCGGGTTCATCGTCGGCCTGACCTCCGTCGGCAGCGGGACCTTCTTCGGGCTGACGATGCTGTTCGTCTTCCCGCTGCGCGCGCACAAGGTGGTCGGTACGGACATCCTCCACGCCGCCGCGCTCCTGTACGTCGCCGGCTTCGGCCACGTGGTCGCCGGCAACGTCGACATGCACGCGGTCGGCTGGCTCCTGATCGGCTCGATCCCCGGCGTCCTGATCGGCAGCCACTACTCGGTCAGGCTTCCGGAGGCGATCCTCCGGCTCACGCTCGCCAACGTGCTCGCCCTCAGCGGCCTGAAGCTCCTGAACGTCCCGAACGTCTATCTCGTCGTCGCGCTCGCGCTGTCGGCGGCGATCGTCGTCTCGCTGCTCGTGCGAGAGCAGCGCCGGTGGGTGGCCAGGCGCCGCGAGCGCCTGGCGACGGGGCTGGTGGCTGCACGGGAATAAACTCGTGAGTCCGTGCCCCGCCTGCTCTCGACCGTCCTCGTCGTCGCGTTGCTGGGCGGGACGGCGGCGGCCTTCGCGGTCACCCAGGGGCTGAAGAACGAGCCGAGCCCGATCGCGGCGAAGAGCGTCTCCAAGGTCTTCTCGCCGGTCTGCGACTGCGACACCCGGGTGGCGGTAATCCGGTTCCGCCTGCGCAAGCCCGACCGGGTGCGGCTGCAGATCGTCCGCGGCGACGCGGTCGTGCGCACGCTGGTCGCGGGCCGGCGGCTGAGGCGAGGCACGGTCACCTACACCTGGAACGGTCGTGACGACCAGGGCCGGTTCGTGCCCCAGGGCGACTACAAGCCCCGGGTCCACCTCGACGAGCAGCACCGCACGATCGACCTGCCGAACGACATGCGTGTCGACACGACTGCGCCGTCGATCGCGCTCGTCTCTGCCGCCCCGCGCGAGCTCTCGCCCGACGGAGACGGCCGCGGCGACCGCGTCTCGATCGCCTACAGGACGAACGAGCCCGCCCACGGGATCCTGCTCGTCGACGGGGCGAGGGTCGTCTACACCCGCAGGCAGCTCGAGCGCTCGAGCATCACCTGGAACGGCCGGATCGGCGGCAAGCCGGTGTCGCCGGGCACCCACCGGCTCCAGCTCGCCGCCGAGGACCGGGCCGGCAACGTCTCGAAGCCGGGGGCGCCGTTCGACGTGGTCGTCCGCTACGTCTCGCTGTCGCGGAGCGAGTACGTGGTCAAGGCGGGCACGCGGTTCGGCGTCCGGGTCTCGGCCGACGCGCGCGTCCGCTTCCGCCTCGGCGCCCGAACGGGGAGCGCGGCGCCGGGGCTGATGATCCTGCGGGCGCCGGCGACGGCCGGCCGGGTGCCGCTCGTCGTCGAGGTCGGCCGGCACAGCGCGCGGGCGTCCGTGGTCGTGAGGCCGCGGCGTTGACGGCCGACCTGGCACGAGTCGGCGGGCCGCTCGCCGCGATGGGCCTCGCCGCGCTCCTCGTCGGCACCCGGCGGGACCTGCGGCTTGCCGGGCTCGTCGCGTGGGCGGCCGGCTGCGGCGTTCTCGCCGCCTACCTGGCTCCGAGCGGGCACACGACGACCTACGCCGCCGCCGCGGTCGTGGGCGCGATCGGTGCGATCGCAGTCGCGGCCGTCTTTCGCCGCTGGCCCTGGCTGATCGCGGTCTCGGCGCTCGCGTGCGCTCCGGCGCGGATCCCCGTCCACGTCGGCTCGACCGACGCCAACCTGCTCATCCCGCTGTACGGCGTGATCGGCGGCGCCGCAGCCCTCCTCGCCTGGGAGCTCCTCCGCGGCGACCGGCGGGCCCGCGAGCTCGGCCCCCTCGCCTGGCCGCTGGCGTTGCTCGCCGGGTGGACCGGTCTCAGCCTCGCCTGGACCGAGGATCTGCACGAGGGAGCGGTGTCGCTGCTCTTCTTCTGGCTTCCGTTCGGCGTGCTCGCGCTGTCACTCGCGCGGCTCGCCTGGAGCCGCCGCTGGTTGACGTTCCTCTACGCGCAGCTCGTCCTGATGGCCGCGGCGTTCGCCGTCATCGGCATCTACCAGTACGCGACGCGGGACGTCTTCTGGAACCCGAAGGTGATCGTCGACAATGCCTACGCCCCCTTCTACCGGGTCAACTCGGTCTTCTACGACCCGTCCGTGTACGGGCGCTTCCTGGTCGTCGCGATGCTGGCCGCGCTCGTCATGGCGCTCTACGACCGCAATCGACGGAACGCCTACGCGGCGGCGCTCGCGATCGCCGGCACCTGGGTCGGCCTGCTCTTCTCGTACTCGCAGTCGAGCTTCGCGGCCCTGATGGTCGGGACGGCCGTGGTCGCCGCCTTCCGCTGGCGCTGGCGTGCCGCGCTCGCGCTCGGTGTCGCCTCCGCCGTCATCGCCGCGGTCGCGCTCGGTACGCCCCACATCCGGCACTCCCTGCTCCGGCAGTCCGGTTCCGGCCTGAACCAGGCGTCCAGCGGACGGGCGAAGCTGGTCACGAACGGGATCCGGATCGCCCTCGACCACCCCGTCCAGGGGGTCGGGATCGGCGGGTTCAAGCGCGCCTACGCCGACCGGGTGCACCTGAAGGGCAAGGA
>Ga0070741_10013140_pt1 | contig 14720 bp, 14 predicted proteins | sample Coa_R1_4_FD_66440 | JGI IMG/M metagenome (GOLD analysis project Ga0070741, IMG submission 66440) | Surface soil microbial communities from Centralia Pennsylvania, which are recovering from an underground coalmine fire - Coalmine... | ecosystem: Environmental > Terrestrial > Soil > Unclassified ...
GGCGCCGTAGTGGGTTCCGCGGTCGCACCTTCGACATCATGTCCTTGATCGCCTCACGCTCGAGCTCGGGCGGCAGCGCCTCCACGACCATGTCGAGGTTCCCCGTGCCCGGGCACACGCAGTTGACCCGGATCCCGAACTTGCCCAGCTCGAGGGCGGCCGTCTTGGCCAGGCCCCGCACGGCGAACTTGCTCGCCGCGTAGGGCGCGGTGCCGGGCGAGACGAACACGCCGTCGATCGACGAGATGTTGACGATCGATCCCCCGCCGGCCGCCTTCATGGGCTCGATCACCGCCTTGATGCCGAGGAACGCTCCCAGCTCGTTGACGCGGAAGACGCGCATGTAGTCGTCGACCGAGGTGTCGGCCAGGGCGGCCAGGTGCAGCACGGCGGCGTTGTTGACGAGCACGTCGAGACGGCCGAACCGCTCGACCACCTCGGCCACCCCTGCGGCCCAGTCCGCCTCGCTGCTCACGTCGCAGTGCACGTAGATGGCGTCGCCGCCGATGTCCTTGGCCACCGCCGCGCCCAGGTCGTCTCGCACGTCGAACAGGGCGACGTTGGCACCATGGCTGGCCAGCAACCGGGCCGTCACCTCACCCGTGCCCCGCGATGCGCCGGTCACGATCACGGCCTTGCCCGCCAGCCGTCCTCCGCTATCCGCTGCCATGAGAACGCACGCTATCGGTAGAGTCCCGCGCCATGGCTGGCCCTGTGTTCTCCGGTGTCGGCGTCGCCATCGTGACGCTGTTCGACGACGACGGTGGCGTGGACGCCAAGGGCACGGCCGACCTGGCCGCCCAGCTCGTCGACCTCGGCATCAAGGCGGTGGTGGTGGCCGGCTCCACCGGCGAGGCGGCATCGCTGTCGGCCGACGAGCGCAGCGCGCTGCTGCAGGCGGTCAAGGGCGCGGTCACCACCGTGCCGGTCATCGCGGGCACCGGTGGACCATCGACTCGCCAGGCCGTCGACCTCACCCGCCGGGCCGCGACCGACGGCGCCGATGCGGTGCTGGCGCTGTCGCCACCGGGCAGCGCCGACGTGCGGCCGTACTACGACGCGGTCGCCGAGGCCGCTGGCGACGTCCCGCTGCTGGCGTACCACTTCCCCGCCGTGTCGGCGCCGGGCTTCCCAGTCGACGTGCTGCTCGACTTGCCGGTCGAAGGGTGCAAGGACTCGAGCGGCAGCCCCGACCGGCTGCTCGACACGCGCGACACCTGGAACGGGCCGCTCTATGTCGGGTCGTCAGCGCTGCTTTCGATGGCGGGGCCGCTCGGCTGCGCGGGCGCCATCCTTGCCCTCGCCAACGCCTACCCCGAGCGGTGCATCCAGGCGTTCGAGGGCGACGCCATCGCCCAGCTCGATCTCGCGGGTCCCCACCGCCGGGCCGCCGGCCGCTTCCCCGCCGGCATCAAGGAGCTGACTTCGGAGCGGTTCGGCACCGCAGCGCGCACCCGCATGGGTTAGACGTCAGAGCGAGGCCCAGAACTCCTCGAGCACGGCGGCGCCGCCCTTGGGGTCGGACACCGCCCACCAGTGGCCCTGTCCGGGAAGGTCGACGACGCGCGCCCCGGCGCGCTCGGCCGAGCGTCGGGCCGACGTCTCGTTGAGGAACACGTCGTCGCTCGGGATGATCACCAGGCCGGGCTTGGGGATGTTCTCGAACGCGGGGCCCCACTCCTCGTGCACCTTGGTGGCCGAACGGTACAGGGCGAGGATCGAGTCGGCCATGGTGCGGTCGAAGGCGCGGGCGATGTTGAGCGCCGCGTCCGACGACATGCCGAGCGACGTGTACAGCACGGCCCGATCCTCGGGGGACGTGGCAATCTGCGCGTCCATGAACTCCTCGCCCTGGCCCGGCGTCTGCCAGATCTTCGCGAAGTCGTGCCACTCGAAGTCGACGTCGGCCAGCCCGGCGGCGTCGATCACCCAGCTGCGCACGAGATCGGGGCGCAGGCTCACCAGCCGGAGGGCGAAGCCTCCGCCCCAGTCGTGCCCGACGAGGTCGACGGGGCCGTCCATGCCCTCGAGCTGCTCGATGAGCCAGGCCGCGTAGTTGTCCATGGTCGGCTCGAACCCGGCGGGGAGCGGGTTGCCGAAGCCGGGCAGCGAGAGGGCGACCGAGTCCGTGGTCGACAGGTGGCTGCGCAGCTCGTCCCACAGCCGTTCGGTCTCGGGTACTCCATGCACGAAGACTTTCGTCATGTCGCGGACCGTAGCTGCAACGATGGCGTCATGCGCGTGCTCGAGCTGTGGCGTCATCCGGTGAAGTCCTTCCAGGGCGAGCGGTTGGAGGAGGCCGAGCTGGTCGCCGACGGCCTGGCGTCGGACCGGGCGTGGGGCGTGCGCGACAACGCCACCGGCAAGATGCTGACCGGCCGCCGTGAGCCGCAGCTCCTGCTGGCGTCGGCCCGGCTCGGCGACGACGGCCTCCCGAGCACGACGCTGCCCGACGGCACCACGACCACCGGGCTCGGCCCCGAGACCGACTCGGCGCTGTCAGCGTGGCTCGGCCATGACGTCTCGCTGGTGGCAGCGACCGACGTGCCGCCCCAGCAGGCCGAGGTGTTCGTCGACCACCTCGACGACACCGGCGCCATGGATGAGTGGACGATGCCGCCCAACCGGTTCGTCGACGCCCTGCCGCTCCTCCTGCTGACCACGGCCAGCCTGCGCACCGGGGCGTCGTTGCATCCCGACGGCGTGTGGGACGTGCGCCGCTTCCGGCCCAACGTGTTGATCGACGCGGACGGCGACGGCTGGCCCGAGGACGCGTGGGTCGGTCAGGAGGTGCGCATCGGCAACGTGGTCGCCCAGGGCGTCTTTCCCTGCCCTCGTTGCACCATGGTCACCCGCCCCCAGCCGGGCGGACTCGAGCGCGACCTCGACGTGTTCCGCACGCTCAACCGTGAACACGGCGCCAACTTCGGCCTCTGGGCCAGCGTGGTCACCCCCGGCACCGTCCGCGCCGGCGACGAAGTCAGCGTCTAGGCGTTACGGCGCGACGTCGTCCCAGCCCTTGAAGCCGTAACGGTCGTGGGGGCCGAGCACGAAGTACTCCCACAGGCCGTAGCCCACGTCGCCGGTCGAGGTGGTGAAGCGGGCGACGCTGTCGACGATGCCCATCATCTTGGCCGCGTCGTCGGGCTTGGTGAGGTCGAAGTGCACGCCCTCGACCTTGAGCGGGCCCTGCCACATGCCGTGGCGCCAGTCGGCGTCGAACCCGTAGCCCGTTCCGACACCGAGGTGACACGGCAGCAGGCGCTCGACGGTGACGGTGAGGGGGCTGCCGTCCGTCTCGGTGAAGTGCAGCTTGGCCTTGGCGATGTCGCGCGTGCCCGGCAGGAACTCGAGCTCGTGCTCGGGCTTGCCGAGCGAGTCGGGCGCCAGGCCGCTCTCGATCGGGTACACCCGCACCGCCTCCTCCATGATGCGGGTGCCGTCGGGCTCCTCCTGCAGGATGTAGAGGATCGAGTAGTTGTCGAACTGCATCGGCGCGTAGTTCCAGAAGAACGTGGGCAGCCCGCGTGAGTACTGAATGCCCGGCGGCTCGGGCTCGCCGACGGGCCGGATGCCCCACGAGCGGTCGCGTGTGCCCCACCACTTGTCGGGTGTGACGTTGAACTCCTTGCCGTCGACGACCAGGTGTCCGGACCAGCAACCGGTCTGGGCGAAGCGCGAGCTGTCGAAAGTGACCCGCCCGTAGCGGCGGATGAAGTGGCGGGGCTCGAGGTGAGCGATCGACGCGCCCGTCCACGTGAGCTCGCACTCGATGCCGAACTCGTTGGGGTCGCACACCAGCTTCACGACCTTGAGGCCTTCCTTGACCTCGACGTGGATGGGGCCGACGCCCGTGTCCATGCGATCGGCACCCAGCTCACGCGACGCCCGCACGACGCGCTGCTGCTGCTCGTGCAGCACGAGCACGAAGGCGTCGCTCACACCGAGGTTGGGGTACTGGCCCACGCCGGCGATGAGGAAGATTTCGGCGTTCTTGGTATGGGCGTTGAAGTAGTAGCGGTCGTAGAAGTTGCGGTCGCCGGTGCCGACGTGGCGCATCGGCTCGGAGATCTGGTGGACGGGGTAGTCGTCCAGCGGCGACAGGGGCGAGTCGTGCTCGACGGCCGGCACCACTACACCTCCAGCACGGTGCGGATGACCTTGCCCGCCTTCATGTCGTCGAGGGCGAGGTTGACCTCACTGAGCGGCCGGCGCTCCGAGATCATCCCCTCCAGGTCGAGGCGCCCGGCCCGCCACAGGCGGATCAGCCGGTTGAAGTCGGTGCGTACGTCGGCCGAGCCGTAGATGGTGCCGCGCAGCGTCTTCTCGGCGTAGAACAGCTCGAAGGCGTTGAACTCGACCATCTGGTCCATGCGCCCGACGCCGACGATGGTGGCGGTGCCGCCGCGGCGCACCGCGTCGTAGGACGCGCGGATCGTCTGCGGAAGGCCGATGACCTCGAAGGAGTAGTCGAAACCCTCGCCGGCGGTGATCTCGCCCTTCACCCCCTCGAGCTCCTCGGGGCTCACGGCGTGGGTGGCGCCAAAACGCTTGGCGTCCTCCCGCTTCGAGGCCACCAGGTCGACGGCGACGATCTCCGCCGCGCCGGCGACGCGGGCGCCCTGGATCACGCTGATGCCGACGCCGCCGCACCCGAACACGACCACCGACGAGCCCGGCGAGACCTTGGCCGAGTTGATGGCCGCGCCCACGCCCGTCATCACGCCGCAGCCGATGAGGCTGGCAATCTCGAACGGCACGTCGTCGTCGACCTTCACGACGGCCTGGGACGGCAGCACGACCTCCTCGGCGAACGTGCCCGTGCCGGCGAAGCCGAACACGGGCTGGCCGTCGAGCACGAAGCGGGGCAGGAAGCCCGACGACATGGTGATGGCCGAGCACAGGTTGGCCTTGCCGGTGTAGCAGTACCAGCACTCGCCGCACGGCGGCACCCACACCACGATCACGTGGTCGCCGACCTTGACGTTGGTGACGCCGGCGCCCACCTCGACGACCTCGCCTGCGCCTTCGTGGCCCAGCACCGCCGGCGCACCAGTGGGGATGGTGCCGTTCATGCCGGAGAGGTCGGAGTGGCACACGCCGGTGCACTTGATCGCCACCCGGATGAAGCCGGGCTCGGTGTCGACCAAGCCCATGTTGTCGACGACGTCGAGCGCCTCGTCGTTGATGTTGCGCAGCACTGCAGCCCGCATGTCGCTCCACCCCTTGGTTCGTGGCCCGCCTCGGGCCGGTTGCGCAAGAGTGTAACCGGTTCTACATTCGCCACCATGAGTGACGCGCAGCCCACCCTCGGCTTCTGGAAGATCGCGCAGGAGAGCCCCGACCGGCTCGCGGTCGTCGATCCCGACGGCACCGAGACCACCTACGGCGAGGTGCTCGCCATGGCCAACCAGATCGTGCACGGGTTGCGATCGCTCGGCCTCGAGAAGGGCGACGGCGTCGCCGTCGTGCTGGCCAACGGCCTCCCGATGATCGCCTCCTTCATGGCGGCGGCGCAGGCTGGTTGGTACATCACGCCGATCAACCACCACCTCGTCGGCCCCGAGATCGCGTTCATCGTCAACGATTGCGAAGCCAAGGTGTTCATCGGCGACGAGCGCTTCGCCGAGGCGTGCGCCAACGCGGCCAAGGAGCTGAGCATCCCGGCCTCCAATCTCCTGTCGGTCGGCAGCGTGCCGGGGTTCCGCCCGATCGGCGAGGTGATCGACAACCAGCCCACGTCGATGCCCGACAACCGCACCATGGGCCAGGCCATGCACTACACGTCGGGGACGACGGGCAAGCCCAAGGGCGTGCGGCGTGCGCTGGCCGACGTCGACCCCGACATCGCCGCGCCGTTCACCGGCTTCCTGCTCAACCTGTTCGGCATCCCCCCGTACGAGGACAACGTGCACATCTGCGGGTCGCCGCTGTACCACACGGCCGTGCTCGCCTTCGCGGGCTCGTCGTTGAACGTGGGCCATCCCGTGGTCCTCATGGACAAGTGGACGCCCGAGGAGATGCTGCGACTCATCGAGCGGCACAAGGTGACGCAGAGCCACATGGTCCCGACGCAGTTCCACCGTCTGCTGGCGCTGCCCGACGAGGTGAAGAAGAAGTACGACGTCTCGTCGCTGCGCACGATGATCCACGCCGCCGCGCCGTGCCCCATCGACGTCAAGCAGCGCATGCTCGAGTGGTGGGGCCCGGTCATCTACGAGTACTACGCCGCGACCGAGGGGGGCGGCACGCTCGTCACCCCCGAGCAGTGGCTCAAGAAGCCCGGCACGGTCGGCACGCCGTGGCCCAACTCCGAGATCCGCATCCTTGACGACGACGGCAAAGACGTCCCGACCGGCTCGACCGGCACCGTGTACATGAAGCTGCCGGCGCAGGCGAGCTTCGAGTACTTCAAGGACAAGGACAAGACGGAGGAGAACCGGCGCGAGGGCTTCTTCACCGTCGGCGACATCGGCTACCTCGACGAGGACGGGTACCTGTTCCTCTGCGACCGCAAGAGTGACATGATCATCTCCGGCGGCGTGAACATCTACCCGGCCGAGATCGAGGGCGTGCTGCTCAGCCACCCGAAGGTCGGCGACGCGGCCGTGTTCGGCATCCCCCACCCCGACTGGGGCGAGGAGATCAAAGCCGTCATCGAGCCGGAGGTCGGCGTGGAGCCGGGCGACGCCCTCACCGAAGAGGTCCTGAAGTTTGCGCAGGAGCGCCTGGCGAAGTTCAAGATCCCCAAGTCGATCGACTACACCACCGAGATGCCGCGCGACCCGAACGGCAAGCTCTACAAGCGCAAGCTCCGCGACCCCTACTGGGAAGGCCGCGACCGCGCCATCTGATCCGCCCTAGCTGTTCATGTCCGGCGGGGCGCTGCGCCGGTCGGGGTCGATCGGGCTCATGAGGCCGACGGCGTTGCCGTCGGGATCCTCGACCACGGCGTAGCGGGCGCCCCAGAACGCGTCGTAGGGCTCCTGCTGGCCGGCGTGGCCGGCGGAGGTGAGCTCGCCGTAGGCCGCGTCGACCGCCTCGCGCGTCGGGAGCTGGAACCCGATGACGGCGGTCGTCGAAGGCTTGTGGCCCGCGTTCCACTTCGGCGCGAACGAGTCGGTGTCGAAGTCAACGCTGATGCCGCCGGACGTTCCGCCCCGGTGGATGTCCGGCCAAGCCGGGTCGGCGTCGGGGACGTTCACGCCCAATCGGCGGTAGAAGGCGACGCTCGCCTCCATGTCGTTCACCACGAGCGTGACGAGGGTGAGCACCGGGCCTGAGTCGGTCATGAGCGACACCCTGCCACGAGGAATTCCGTGGCGCTCGGGCGAGTTGGGGTAGGACGTCGACAACTGACGAAGGAGAGCCCCGATGGCAGACGAGCGCGAGGACTGGAACGGCAAGATCATCGAGGAGTTCCGGTCCAACCAGGGCAAGGTCGGCGGTCCCTTCGCCGGCGCCCCGATACTGCTCCTGCATCACAAGGGCGCCAAGACCGGTACGGAGCGGGTGAGCCCGGTGGCGTACCAGGATCTCGGCGACGGCCGCGTCGCAGTCTTCGCGTCGAAGGGCGGCGCCCCGACCAACCCCGACTGGTTCCACAACCTCGTCGCCAACCCCGAGGTCACGATCGAGATCGGGACGGAGACCGTACCCGTCAAGGCCCGCGTCCCCGAGGACGCGGAACGGGCGCCCATCTGGGAGAAGCAGAAGCAGCTGATGCCTCCATTCGCGGAGTACGAGCACAAGACGACCCGCACGATTCCTGTCGTCATCCTCGAGCCTGCGGCCTGATCGACTCGCGGCCGGGAAATTCACTTCAGCCAGCCGCCATGGCGGCCGACGCGGGACGGGTGACAACGCCGAAGCAAGCACCCGCGAAGACGGCAAGGGCAACCAAGCGGGCGCCCGCCAAGGCCGCGACGACGACCAAGAAGGCGAAGCAGGCCACGGCCGACGACGGGGGTAGGTGGCTCACCGACCTCGAGCGCAAGCTGCTGCGGTTCCACCAAGCCGCCGCCCAGCGACGCGGCATGTTCCGCAGCGCCCATCGGATGCCGTTCGTGCAGTGCCGGCAGTGCGACGAGCTGCGCCAGGCGGCCATCGCGACGAAGCGGGAGGAGCTCGAAGGCGCGGTGTCGCCGGCGCCCTAGGCGTAACGCCGCGGTCCGTATCATTCGGGCATGCCGACCGCGAGTTGGGCCGTTACTGCTGGACGAATCGGGCGGACCTGACAAAACGCAGCAGCAACGGCCCGACCCGTCGAGTGATCGCGGTGGTGGCCCTCCTCAGCGCGGCCTGTAGCCACGCCCCGGCCAAAGTGGCGACACGCGCCAGCACCACCTCCTCGTCCGCGCCTTCGACGTCGACCATCACGACGGCCGCACCCACTACCACGACCGTGACGGCGACGCCCCGTCCCGTGACGACGGCGGCGCCGGTGTCGCGGTTGCAGGCGGCGGTGAACCAGTTCGCGGCCGGGCAGTCGGTGCCGTTCGACGTGGTGGTGCACGACTACCGCACCGACAACCGGGCGTCGTTGCGGGCGACGCGCGTGGTGCTGAGCGCCAGCCTCTACAAGCTCTTTGTGGCGAGGGAGCTGTTCCGGCGCATCCACGAGGGGCAGCTGTCGCCGGATGCGCCCATCAACGACGCCGACGGGCACACGGTGGCGCAGTGCCTCGACCTGATGATCACCGTGTCCTCCGACGAGTGCGGCGTGGCGGGCCTCAACATGGTCGGTAAGGGCAACCTCGACCCGTCGATACACGCCCAGGGCTACCCGGGCACCTTCCTCGCCAGCCCGCAGCGCACGAGCGCGGCCGACGCGGCCCTCTTCTTCGAGCGCCTGCGCGACGGATCACTCCTGCCCCAGCCAGAGGTCGACACGCTGCGCAGCTACCTTGAGCGACAACAGGTGAATGATCGCCTGCCGCAAGGCCTCCCGCCCGGGACGAAGATCGCCCACAAGACCGGCGACCGCTACGGCTGGGCCCACGATGCCGGCATCGTGGGCGCCTCGACGGGCGACTACCTCATCGTGGTGCTGAGCGGCCCGTGGCCGGGCAAGTGCTGCTACCCGAACCCGCCCGGCGAGGCACCGCCCGCCGCCTTCCCCGCCATCGCCAAGCTGTCGGCCGTCGTGTACGACGTGCTCACGACACCGTCTGGCTGACCTCCCACCGCGACTGCATGAAGCAGAACAGCGCGTAGGCGAAGAGGCCCGCCGCGATCACCAGCAGGATCGGCGGGCCGAAGGCGTGGGCCCGCAGGCGGCGCAGCGCCGCGTCGAGCCCGCCTGCCTCGCCGGCGTTGCGGTGCAGGGCGGCAGCCACGATGAAGACACCCACCAAGACGAATGCCACCCCGCGCCCAACCAGCCCGACCACGGCAACCGGCTGCAGGATCGAGCGGGCCTGGCGCGACTTCTTGCTGCGCCGGTTCGGCAGCGCCTCCTCGTACTTGCCGGAGAAGATGCGCCAGAAGTTCGCGCAGGCAATGGCGACCACCCCCAACCCAGCCACCACGACCAGGACGCGCCCGCCCGGGAGGTGGAGGGCCTTGGCCGTGAGGTCGACCTCGCGCTGCTTGCCGCCGTCGCCGTGCCCGAACGCCAGCTTGCCGGCACTGGCGGTGAGTGCGACGTAGATGAGGGCCTTGCCGACATAGCCAGCCCGCTTGAGCCACTTGTCGGCCTGCACCGCCTCGACCACACGCCACCCGGCGTACGCGCAGAAACCAATGGCGATGGCGAGTAGGAACAGCCGTCCGAGCGGTTGACGCGCCAGCAGCTGGAGGGCGCCCTTGTTGTCGGCCTGGCCCTTGTCGTGGCGAAGGGCCACGGCGGCGGCGAGGTAACCGACGAGGGCGTAGAGGAGCCCGCGGGCGATCATCCCGACCTGTCCCAGCCACGTCTCCCAGTCGGCGCGCCGGAGGCGCAGGGTCAGGGCGTCGGCGAGGGCCATGCAGTGGGCGTACCCAAATCGGCGGGGTCGTCCCACATCCGGCGCAGCTCGTCACACTCGTCGAGCAGCGCCGCGAGCGGCCCGACGCCCACCACGTGACCGCGATCGAGCACCACGATGCGGTCAGCCCGCTGCAACAGCGCGGGCCGGTGCGACACGGCCAGGCACGCGGTCGGCAGGTCGACGATGGCCGACCACAGGCGCGCCTCGGTGTGCGGGTCGAGGGCGCTGGCCAGGTCGTCGACAACCAGCAGGTCGGGCGAGCGGACGATGGCCCGGGCCGCAGCCGTGCGCTGCGCCTGGCCGCCGGACAGCCGCATGCCCCGGGGCCCGACCAGCGTCGCCAGTCCGTCGGGCATGGCTGCCACGTCCTCGTCGACCGCTGCCATGCGCAGCGCCGACGCCACGTCGTCGGCCGACGCCGGCCACCCCAACGTGACGTTCTCCCCCAGCTGGGCGCTGAACAGGCGGGGTACCTGGGCCACATAGGCAACCCGCGGCGGGACCAGCTCGAGACCGGGGTCGGCTACCTCGGCGCCGTTCCAGCGGACGGTCCCGGCGTCGACCGGCGCCAGCCCCAGCAGGGCGCGCACGAGCGTGCTCTTGCCGGCCCCGATGGCGCCGGTGACGACCACGAACTCGCCTGCGCCGATGTCGAGATCGACGTTTTCGATGCCGCGCCGACCGGGGACGGGTGAGGCGGTGAGACCGCGAGCCTGCAGCCTTTCGAGAACGTCGCCGGCCGGGCGGACCACGGCTGCAACCGGCGGGGGCGGCGTCTTGATGTAAACGGTCCCCGGCGCGAAGACGGCCGCAGGTCCCGCCTCGGGCACCATACGGGCCAGGCGCTCGGTGGCCACGCTGGCGGCGCGCACCCGCGCCAGCATGCGGCCCGTCCACCGGGGCAACGAGGTCAAGGTGGCCGTGTACGAGGTGAACAGCGCCAGATCGCCCACCGTGAAGTGGCCGTTGCGCATCGACGAACCGGCGAGCAGGAGCACGAGTCCGATGCTGATGTCGGATGTGGCCGCGCTCACCGTCTGGAGCAGCGTGTTGGCCAGCTCTGACTTGACCGCCGCCGTGCCACGGCTGGCGTTGAGGTATCGGAAACGAGCCAGCACGCGGTCCTCGGCGCCGGCCGTCTTGATTGCCTGCACCGAAGAGAACACGTCGGCGATGAACGACGTGACGGCGGCGCCTGACTGGCGGAGCTGCGCGTGGTAGCGGCGGATGCGCTGACTGAGCCAGCGCGTGAGGAAGACCACCGCCACCAGCGGGAGCACCACGACCAGCGTGAGCATCACGTTGATCGTGCACATCACCGCCACGCCGATGGCGCCGAGGATGATGGCGCCGGCGACGTCGACCCAGATGTCGGCGAGCCACACGAGGTCGTCGACGTCGTCGCGCATGCGACCGACGGCCTCGCCCGCCGATCCGGGGAGACGCTGCGACGGGGGGCCCGACCGGCAGAGCACGGCTCCGAGGAGGTTCGACCGGATCCACGCGCCGACCGGCACCCACCAGCGAGCCCACGACAACATCGCCCCCCACAGCTCGATGCCGCGCCCGACCTGCACGGCGGCCAGCACCGCCAGCAATGACAGCGCCGAGTTGGTGGCCGGCGGGTTGTGACCGAACCGGTCGAAGATCGCCTTGAGCAGCAGACCGGGAACCAGGGGCAGGCAGTGGTTGAGCGACCACAGCGACCCGCCCAGCACATAGGGGCGCGGCAGGTAGCGGGCGACCCTGCTCCCGGCCCACCAACCACTGACAGGCGCGGTCATCGACCCGCCTCCGCTGGTTGCAGGAGGCGAGAGAAGCGCGACTCGGGATCGGCAGCGAGGGCGGCGTACGGTCCGTGCTCCACGACACGGCCGTCCTCGAGCACGGCGATGTCGTCGACGTGCACGAGCGACGCCAGCCGGTGGGCGATGACAACCGCGGTTCGCCCCGACAGCAGCCGCGTCGTCGCCTGCTCGACGAGGAACTCGGTGGCAGGGTCGAGTCGGCTCGACGGCTCGTCGAGCAGAACCACCGCGGGGTCGGCGAGGAAGATGCGGCTCAGGGCGAGGAGCTGCGCCTCGCCGGCCGACATGCCGATGCCGCTCGGTCCGAGCATGGTCTGCAACCCGTCGGGGAGCGACGCGAACCAGGGGCCCAGACCGACGTCGCGCAGCACTTGGACGAGGCGCTGGTCGTCGGCGTCGTCGGCGAACAACGTGAGGTTGTCGGTCACGCTGGCGCCGAACAACTGCACATCCTGGGTCACTGCACCGATGCGGCTGCGCACGTCAGCGAGCCGGGCCGCCCGCAAGTCGATCCCGCCCACCTCGACGGCTCCGTCGGTCACGTCGTAGAGCCGGAGGAGCAGCCGTCCAATGGTCGTCTTGCCGCTCCCGGTGCGGCCGACGAGCCCGAGCGACCTCCCCGGTGCCACCTCGAGGTCGACATCGTGCAGGACAGGTGGGTCGCCGGCATACGCGAACGTCACGGCGCGAAAGCGCACGCCGAGCGCGCCAGGCGGAAGAGGCATGGCGTTGGTCGGCTCGGTGATCGTCGCCCGCTCGCCCAGCAGGTGCGCCACGCGCGCCGTGCTGGCAGCGGCCTGCTGCAACTGCTTGGCCTGGCCCACGATCTGCTCGACCGGCTGCTGCACGAGCTGCGAGTACTGGAACAGCGCCACCAAGGTGCCGAGCGTGATGGCGCCGTCGCGCTGAAGGAAGGCGCCGACGGCGAGGAGTGCGACGGTGCCGAGCGAGAACACGAGGCTGGTCGACGCCAGGAGCAGCCCGCCCCAGCGTTGCCACTTCACGTTGGAGCGGTAGACGGTGGCCATCGTCTCGTGGAACCGGTTCATCACGTGCAGGCCCGCGCCGTTGGCCCGGATGTCTTCGGCGCCGGCAATGTGCTCCTCGATCCCGCCGTAGAGCTGGGCCCACGCCTCTCGCTCGGCCTCCGCCATCGGCACGACACTCCGTTGCCCTCGCACGAGCACGGCACCGCCTGCGACGACCAAGGCAGAGAAGGCCAGGCCGAGACGGATGTCCTGCAGCGACACGAGCACGAGAGCGCCGAGGAGCAGCAGCCCGCTGCCCACCGCCTGCACGAGGAACTGCGAGAGGAACTCGGTCAGCCCGACGATGTCGCCGTCGACCCGCTCGATCATCTCGCCCGCCGTGTGGCGGCCGTGGAACGCGAAATCGAGGCCGAGGGCGTGCTCGGCCACCTGCTCACGCAATTGGTTGGTCGTCTGCCAGGACCACCGGCTGGCGGCGTAGGCGGTGACGACCGCGGCGAGCTGGCCAGCCACGGCCACGGCGAGAAAGACGGCGGCGGTCACGACCAGCCGGTGCAACGGCTGGCGACCGAAGGCTTCGTCGATGAACCGGCGGATGAGCAGCGGGCCGGCCAGGGGCAACGCAGTGGCGGCCAACAGCGCGAGCGCGACGAAGATGAGGCCCGCGCCCCGTGTGCGGGCGGACCGGATGAGCACGCGCCAAGGGCGCGTCGAAGACGGAGGCGCGGCCGCCATGCCGCCGACGCTACGGGCCGCCCGCGCGGCCGACAACGGAATTCGCCGGGATCAGCCGGGCGGATCCTCGATCAGGGCCAGCGCCTGCTCGAGGTCTTCGTTGGCGAAACTCGACTCGGACGGATGATTCAGTTACGGCGGACGGCGACGATCGTGCTCATGTGCGGGTGCACCTGTATCTCGGAGGCCAGCAGGTCGGGGTGCTCCAGCCAGTGGAGTCGGGCATGGTCGACGTCACCGTCCATCATCGGCGGCCATGTGTCCCACGGGGTGAAGTCATCGATCACGAGGCCGCCGCCGGGGCGAAGCAAGGCTTGCGGGTCGACGGGCTCGTCGCCCGGGGTCTTGCCCGAGCCGCCGCCGTCGAGCACGAGCAGGTCGAACGGACCGTGATCGCGAATCTGGCGCCAGTCCCCGCCGAGCACGGTGACGTTCGCATGCGCGGCGAAGAGCGTCGCCGCGGCGGCAGCCCGGTCGGCATCGAGTTCGGCGCTGACGAACGTCGTCGACGAATCGGCCGACGACACCATCCACGCCAGCCCGACGCCACACCCCGTGCCCGTCTCGCCGATCCGCCCACCGGAGCGGGCGGCGGCGAGGATCGACAGCAGTCGACCTTGTGGCGGGCGGCAGGAGAACTCGAACTGGCGGGTGCGGGCGAGCTCGACGGCTCGGCGCACCAGGTCGGGAAGGTCCGGCTCGTGCTCGTACGACGCGGTGCCGCCGACGGACATTGTTCAGCGCCGGGTCTCAGCCCACGTTTTTCCCTGCTCCACGTCGATGTCGTGGGGCAGGCCGAGGAGGCGCTCGCTGATGATGTTGCGCAGCACCTGCGAGGTGCCGCCGCCCACGGTCAGGGCGGGGCTGAAGAGGAAGCCGTAGGACCACTGCTGCCACTCGGCTCCGACCGCGTCTCCGCCGAGCATGCCGCGGGCGCCGAGCAGGTCCTTGGCCAGGTTGTAGACCTTCTGGCCGTGCGGGTCGTTGAGGGCCTTGCGCAGCGCCGCGTCGGGGCCCGGCTTCTTGTTCACCGCGGCCGAGATCTGGCGCAGCTGGTGGAAGCGCAGGATCTGGCCCTCGATGTACGCATCGACGAGACGCTGGCGCAGCACGAGATCGTCGAGGCCCCCGCTGGCGCGCACCTGCTCGACGAGGTCGTCGACGGTGGGACCGTTGCCCCAGATCAACCCGCCCTTCGACAGTGACACCCGCTCGTT
>Ga0070741_10013141_pt1 | contig 14719 bp, 13 predicted proteins | sample Coa_R1_4_FD_66440 | JGI IMG/M metagenome (GOLD analysis project Ga0070741, IMG submission 66440) | Surface soil microbial communities from Centralia Pennsylvania, which are recovering from an underground coalmine fire - Coalmine... | ecosystem: Environmental > Terrestrial > Soil > Unclassified ...
CCGTAGAGCCCGACGATCAGCGTGGGGAGGAGCAGGATCGAGGCGATCGCGGTCAGCCGCTTCATCACCTCGTTCTGCTCGGTCGCGATCTGGGCCTGGTGGTAGTCGCGCACGCCGGCGAGCAGGTCGCGCGCGAGCTCGAGGTTGTCCGCCGCGCGCAGGAGCTTGTCGTAGGCGTTGGCGAAGTTGAGCTCGACGTCGTGGGTGAAGACCTCGTCGCCGGCGAACTCGATCCGGTTGTCGATCACCTCGCGGACCGCGTCCCGCGTCGGCGCGAGCGTGCGGCGGATGTGGAGCATGTCGTGCCGCAGCGTCGAGAGCCGTATCCGGACGCGGTCGGAGGGCCACGTCTCGACGTTGTCCTCGAGGTCGTCGATCTCGTCGTTGACGTCGTCGACGAGATCGAGGAAGCACTCCGCCACGTCGTCGACCAGGTGGTACGCGACCATCGCGACGTTCTCGTGGGCCCGGCAGGCGTCCTGCGCCTGCCCTGGATCCCAGGGCGGCCGGCCGTCCGGTGGGGTCTTCCGGACGGTGACGATGCGGTCGCGGGTGACGACCACGTCGACCTCCTGGTAGAAGACCTCGTCCTCGTCGGCGAGCAGCACGGGGATCAGGAAGACGGCGAAGACGTAGTCCCCGTGCGACTCGATCTTCGGACGCGGCTCGTCCTCGTGCTGGGCCGGCGCGAGCAGCTGCTCCAGCGCGCGTTCGTGCACGTCGGCCGGGAGCGTCGCCCTGAGCTCGTCGGGGCTGGGGTCGAGCACGTCCACCCAGCGGTCGCCCGCAGCCATCAGGCGGCAACGCTAGCGCGCGGCTCGGCTGGAACTTCTTCAGCTGCGCGGAGCGGCGAGCGCCGTCTGCTCGTGTCCCTCGCGCGCGGCCAGGAAGCGCTCTGCGTCGAGGGCCGCCATGCAGCCGGAGCCGGCGGCGGTGATCGCCTGCCGGTAGGTGTGGTCCTGGACGTCGCCGGCGGCGAACACGCCGGGGATGTTCGTCTCGGTCGAGCCGGGCCGCGTGACGAGGTAGCCGGCGTCGTCGTGGTCGAGCTGGTCGAGGAAGAGCGCGGTCGTCGGGTCGTGCCCGATGGCGACGAACAGGCCCCGGGCCCCGACCTCGCGCGTCTCGCCCGTGTCGGCATGGCGGAGCAGGACGCCGCGCATCTTCCCGTCGTCGCCTGCCAGGACCTCCTCGACGACGTAGGGGGTCAGGAACTCGATCTTGTCGTTCGCACGCGCGCGGTCGATCATGATCTGCGACGCCCGGAACTCGTCGCGGCGGTGGACGACGGTCACCCTGGATGCGAACTTGGTCAGGAACGTCGCCTCCTCCATCGCCGAGTCGCCGCCGCCGACGACCACGACCTCCAGGTCGCGGTAGAAGGCGCCGTCGCAGGTCGCGCAGTAGGTGACGCCGCGGCCCTGCAGCGACCGCTCGGACTCGAGCCCGAGCTGGCGCGCGGTTGCGCCGGTGGCGACGACGACCGACTCGGCGCGGTACTCGTCGTCTCCGACCCACACCCTGAACGGCCGCTCCGAGAAGTCGACGCGGGTGACGTCGTCGGTGACGAACTCCGCACCGAAGCGCTCCGCCTGGTAGCGGAACTCCTGCATCATCTCGGGCCCCATGACGCCGTCGGGGTAGCCGGGGTAGTTCTCGACGTCGCTCGTGATCATCAGCTGGCCGCCCCACTGGAATCCCTCGATGACGAGCGGATGCAGGTTCGCGCGCGCGCTGTAGAGGGCAGCCGTGTACCCGGCCGGCCCGCCCCCGATCACGATCAGCTCCCGGATCTCTCCCATGTATCCATAAACGTAGCGCCGGGGGCGGCGATTCCGGTGTCTACGCCGCGTCCGCGGCCGGCGGAGCGAGCTCCGGGGGGACGGATTCGGCCCGGGTCAGCTCGGCCGCGGTCAGCGGCACCGGCGTCGTCTCGAGCGGCTCGACGCCGGCGAGCTCGCCCGACGCGGCGCCGTGCTGCTCGAACTTGCGCGCCGTGACGAGCAGCCGCCGCTCGAACGAGCCGGTCGCCTCGTTGTACGCCCCGACGGCGGTCCCGAGCGCCCGGCCGACCTTCGAGAAGTGCGACGCGAACACGCCGAGCCGCTCGTACAGCTCGCGCCCGAGCGCCGCGATGTCGCGCGCGTCCTCGGCGATCGTCTCCTGCTGCCAGGCGTAGGCGAAGACCTTCAGCAGGCCGATCAGCGTCGTCGGGGACGACGGCAGCACCCCCGACTCCGGCCCGAGCTCGAGCAGGCCGGGGTCTGCTTCGCAGGCGGTGCGGAAGAACGTCTCGTCCGGCAGGAACATGATCACGAACTCGGGCGCCGGCTCGAACTGCTGCCAGTAGCGCTTCGCGGCCAGCTTGCCGATGTGGTCGCGAACCTGGCGCGCGTGCACCTGGAGGTGGGCCTTCCGCGCCGGCTCGTCGTCCGCCTCGAGCGAGTCGAGGTAGGCGGCGAGCGGGGCCTTCGCGTCGACGACGACGTGCTTGTTCCCCGGAAGGTTGACGACGAGATCCGGGATCAGGAGCGCGCCGTCGCCGTCGCGGATCGTCGCCTGCTCGCGGAAGTCGCAGTGCTCGAGCATGCCGGCGAGCTCGACCACCCGCTTGAGCTGGATCTCGCCCCAGCGCCCGCGGACGTGCGGGGCGCGGAGCGCCGTGCGCAGGTTCCCGGTCTCGGCCCGCAGCCGCTCCTGCCCCTCGGCCAGCGACCGCACCTGCTGCGTCAGCGAGCCGTACGCGCGCTGGCGCTCCTGGTCGAGCGCCTGCGTCTTCTCGTCGAAGGTCTTCAGGGTGGCCGCGATCGGCTCGAGCTGCGACTGCGCGAGCCGGAGGAACGAGTCGGTGTTCTGCTGGAGGGCCTCGGCCGAGAGCGAGCGGAACGTGGACGAGACCTCGTCGGCCGCGCGCCGGTGGGCCGCCACCCGCTCGCGCAGGACGAGCCAGACGGCGAGGCCGCCGAGGATCGCGCCGACGACGAAGGCTCCGATCAGCATCGGGCCGGAGAACGTAGCGGCCGCATCGGACGGAGACGCCCAACGCCTCCGAATCGGGCCAAGAAAAAAGCCAGATCCGGCGAGCCCGAAGGCCTACCGGATCTGACGTGAAGGACTCTATCCCGGCGCCGGCAGGGGTGTCAAGCACGGAATTCGCGCAATTTCCGAACTTTTCTCCGGCGTGGGGGCGAACAGACGTTCCTCCGGCCGCAGCGCTCCGTAGGCTGTCCCGCGTGGAGGGGTTCTTCGAGCCCGGCGGGCGCCTCGAGCAGGTCCTCCCGGGGTACGAGGCCCGCCCCGTGCAGGCCGCGCTCGCCGGCGAGGTCGAACGGGCGCTGGCGTGCGGTCAGCACCTGCTCGCCGAGGCGGGCACCGGCACGGGGAAGAGCCTCGCCTACCTGGTTCCGGCCCTCGACTCCGGGCTCCGCGTCGTCGTTGCCACTGCGACGAAGGCGCTGCAGGAGCAGCTCCTCACCAAGGACGTCCCCACCGCCGCGGCCGCCCTCGGCCGCGAGGTGCGGGTGGCGGTGCTGAAGGGGCGGCAGAACTACCTCTGCCGCAACGCGCTCCAGGGCTTCGGGCTGCTCGGCGGCCAGCTGTTCGCGCGGCCGGGCGACGCCGCGGCGTTCGACGCGATGCGCGGGTGGATCGACTCGACCGAGACCGGTGACCGCGCCGAGCTCGACGTGGAGCCGCCGGAGGCGGTCTGGGCCGAGATCGCGGTCGGGGCCGACCGCTGCCTGGGCCGCCGGTGCATGTACTCGTCGTCGTGCTTCTCGGAGGCGGCCCGCGAGCGTGCGTCGCACGCGGAGCTCGTCATCGTCAACCACGCGCTCTACTTCGCCGATCTCGGGCTGCGCAGCCGAACGGACGCGCCCGCGGTGCTGCCCGAGCACGACGCGGTCGTCTTCGACGAGGCCCACCGGCTGGAGGAGTCGGCCGCGTCGTGGCTCGGCGGCCGGATCAGCGGGCCGGTCGTCCACCGGCTGCTCCGCGACGCGGACCGGGCCTGCCGCGAGGCGGCGGTCGCCGCTCCCGCCCGGGCGCTCGACCGCGTCGAGGGTGCGGCGCGGCGCCTGCTGGCAGCGGTCTCGCCCTCCGAGGGGCGCCGGCGGCTCCGCGAGGTCCCCGCCGGGCCGGTCGACGCGCTGGCGCTGCGCCTCGAGGAGCTGGGTGCCGCCCTGGAGGGCGGGCGCGACGAGCTCGACGCCGTCGCCGACCGGTCGCTCCGGCTCGCGGCCGACGCGCGGGCGTGTCTCGAGGACGACGGCAACCGGGTCGTCTGGGCCGAGCCGGACCTGCTCGCCTGGGCGCCCGTCGACGTCGGCGATGCCCTGGCCGAGCTGCTCTGGGACGACGGGCCGACGTCGGTCCTCGTCTCGGCCACGCTCACGACGGGCGAGGACTTCGGCTTCGTCCGCGAGCGGCTCGGGCTCCGCGAGGCGCGGGAGGTCGCGGTCGGCTCGCCGTACGACTTCGCCACGCAGGCGCTGCTCTACCTTCCCCGCGGCCTGCCCGACCCTCGCGAGCCCGGCGTGCTCGACCGTGTGGTCGAGGAGGTGGCGGCGCTCTGCCGGATCTCGGCGGGCCGGGCCCTCGTCCTGACGAGCTCGTACCGTGCCCTCGCCGCGGTCGCCGAGGGCATCCGCGGGCGCGTCCCCTACGACGTCCTCGCCCAGGGCGAGGCGCCGCGCGAGCGCCTGCTCGAGCGGTTCCGCGACGAGGTGGGATCCGTCCTGGTCGCCACCTCGACCTTCTGGCAGGGCGTCGACGTCCCGGGCGAGTCGTTGACCCTGCTCGTGATCGACAAGCTGCCGTTCGCCGCGCCGGGCGACCCGCTGGTCGAGGCCCGCTGCGAGCGGATCGCCGAGCAGGGCGGCGACTGGTTCCGCGAGTACGCGCTGCCGGCCGCCGTGCTCCAGCTGCGGCAGGGCTTCGGCCGGCTGATCCGGTCGCACGCCGACCGCGGCGTGGTCGCGATCCTCGACCCGAGACTCGCCTCCCGGCCGTACGGGCGGGCCTTCCTCGCCGCGCTCCCGGTCTGCCCGGTCACGGCCGACCGCTCGGCGGTCGCGGACTTCCTCGCCGAAGAAGCCCTGCTGAGCGCCTGATACCGTAGGTCACGAGTGGCCAGAAAGAAGCCGCGTACTCCCCCGCCTCCCCGTAGAGTCCAGGCCCCGAAGCAGCGTCACACGGCGCGCAAGGGGATGGACGCGGACCGGCAGAAGAAGCTCCTCTACGGGCTCGCGCTCGCCGGCCTCCTCGGGCTCGCGATCGCGGTGATCGTCATCTTCGCGACGGGCGGCTCGACCAAGGACGTCAAGGAGGGAAGCGACGCGACCGTGCAGGCCGCGATGACGGCCGCCGGCTGCACCTTCGTGACCAAGCCGGTGCTGCCTCCGGTGCACAAGGTGTCGAGCGGCTTCCACGTCGACGTGCCGACCCTCACGACGAAGGTGAAGTGGAGCACGTTCCCGCCGTCCGGCGGCGCGCACTACTCGCTCTGGGCGGTCTGGGGCTTCTACACGCAGCCGGTGAACCCGCGGCAGGTGGTGCACAACGAGGAGCACGGCGGCGTGATCATGTGGTGGGGCCCGAAGGTGCCGCAGGCGGAGATCGCCAAGATGCGGGACTTCTACTTCGAGAGCCCGAACGGGATGTTCGGGACTCCGATCGCGGGTCTCGGCGACAAGATCGCCCTGACCGCCTGGACCGGCGACCCGCCGCGCTACTACCAGAACGGCTACTACGGCATCGGCCACCTGGCCGTCTGCCCCCGCTTCGACGAGAAGGCGTTCACGGTCTTCCGCGACACGTACCGGGGGCACGGCCCGGAGGGCGTCCCCCTCTCCGCGGACGTCCAGGGTTCGGGGCCGCAGTCCTAGCGCGCCGCGGGGCTATCCTGCTGCCGCCGGGGTGGCGAAACTGGCGAGACGCGCCTGGCTTAAAACCAGGTGTCCCCTCGTGGGGCGTACGGGTTCGAGTCCCGTCCCCGGCACACCTGTGACCTTGTAAGCATCCCGTTAGCGCCGGTTTTTTCGATCGGCTGCGGAGATAGACCAGGGGCTCAGGGCGGGTGCGGAGAGGACCCGCGCCGGCGCGGTCAGGCCGCGGGGCACCTGCCCTTTCGGACCAGCAGGAGGCGGGCGCGTCCACCGCACCGGGCGGCCTGGTGGGAGAGGCGATGTCCAGGCCGCCCAAGGAGGAGCAGCACCCGCCGCCTACCTTTTCGCCCAAGAAGCGCATTCATAAGCATGCGACCGGGCCCTGAGCGAGGGACGCCCGTGCGAGTGATTCGGCGGGCGCCGGGTGTAAGGGGGCTCGGGGCGGGTACGACCGGCCCCATGAACGGCCTCGAGTTCCACCGTATCCTGCAGCGCTCGGCCGAGCGGCACGCGCACGCGGTCCTCGTGAACCTGCGCATCCGGGGGCAGGAGAAGGAGCAGCCGCCCCGGGAGACGCTCGGAATCAAGGTCCACCCGCTGACGGCCCGCGACCGGGTCGACTAGCCGGCCGATGCAGCGCGGTCAGTCGAACGCCGAGGCGAGGCGGCTCCTCCTCGTGCTCGCGCTGATCCTCTGGTGCCTGGTGATCCCGTTCGAGCTCGCACGGCTCTAGCGACGATCACCCCGCCGATCACCGGGCCGGCCGGAACCGCGTTCGTCGAAACGGCCGACTACGCTTCCGCCGTGGCCGAACGCGACGCCGGATGTGGCTCGCCGATCGCGTACCTCGCGCTCGGGAGGGGAACGGACGTGTACACGGCGGAGCGCGCCCGCATCGGCACCGTCGACGAGGTGCTGTTCGTCGAGTCCGAGGACGTCTTCGAGGGGATCGTGGTCGCCACCGCCGGCGGGCGCCGGTTCGTCGAGTCCGGCCGCATCGACCGGATCTACGAGCGCTGCGTGCTCACGACGTTGACCGCCGACGAGGCGAGGTCGCTGCCCGAGCCGGAGGGCGGTCCGCCGGTCTTCGCGGCCGATCCCGCGTCGGGGTCGGGCCGGTCGCTCGGCGCCTGGCTCACGCGGCTCTTCGGCGGCGGCGGCGGCTGGAAGCGCGGCTAGGAGGTCGCGCCGCCGCCGTCGCCGCCGAACGAGCGGTCGGCGAGGCCGGTCACCTTCGAGAGCAACCCGGTCAACTCCATCGGCAGGACCAGCTTCGTCGCCGGCGAGTTGCCGATCTGCTTCAGGGCGTCGAGGTACTGGAGGCTCATCGTGTTCGCGTCGAGGGTCTGCGCGACCTCGAAGATCTTCGCCAGGGCGAGCGAGAAGCCCTCGGCGCGCAGGATCGCCGCCTGGCGGTCGCCCTCGGCGCTGAGGATCGCGGCCTGCTTCTCGCCCTCGGCGACGGTCACCGCCGCCTGCTTCGAGCCCTCCGCCTCGGTGACCACGGCCCGGCGCGTCCGTTCGGCGGACATCTGCCGCGTCATCGCCTCCTGCACGCCCGGCGGCGGGATGATCTCGCGCACCTCGACGTTCGTCACCTTCACGCCCCAGCGCTCGGTGACCTCGTCGAGCTTGGTGCGCAGCAGGAGGTTCATCTCCTCGCGCTTCGACAGCACGTCGTCGAGCGCCATGTCGCCGACGACGCTGCGAAGCGTGGTGGCGGCGATGTTCTCCGCGGCTCCGGCGAAGTTCTGCACCTTCACCACCGAGTCGACCGCGTCGACGACGCGGTGGAAGACGATGAAGTCGATCGAGATCGGCGCGTTGTCCTTCGTGATCCCACTCTGCTGCGGGATCTCCAGGTACTGCTCACGGAGGTCGACCCAGACCGCCCGGTCGACGACCGGGATCAGGGCGATGATCCCCGGCCCCTTCGTGCCGATGCAGCGGCCGACCCGGAAGACGACGATCCGCTGGTACTCGCGCACGATCTTGATCGCGGTCAGCGCCCAGAGCACGAGCACGAGCGCGACGATCGCGACGATGACGAGGAGCGCCGCCACGGCGCGAGTCTAAGGGGCCGTGCCTAGCGGCGCCAGAGCACGGCCGCGGCGCCGCTCGCATACGCGACCAGGGAGACAACGGCGCTCAGTACGAGAGATCGTCTCATCGGGGACCTTTCGTTCGACGCTAGGAGGATCGGCTCCTGCGCGCGCTTCCTTGAGCGGCGAAACGGTGTTGGGGACAGGATGGAATCCAGTCCCCAGCGCTTACACTCATCCGCGTGCCGGACGCCGACCAGGTGATCGAGGAGCGCCAGCCGCTGGAGTGGGAGACACCGCTCTTCCACCAGGCGATCTCCCAGTTCGAGCAGGCGGTGCCGTACGCCGAGGTCGGCGACGCGATCGTCGACCGTCTCAGCTTTCCGGAGCGCTCCGTGATCGTCTCGGTGCCGATCAAGCTCGACGACGGCGGCCGTGCGGTCTTTCCCGGCTACCGCGTCCAGCACTCGAGCGTGCTGGGGCCTACGAAGGGCGGCATCCGGTACGACCCGAACGTCTCGCTCGGCGAGTGCGCCGCGCTCTCGATGTGGATGACCTGGAAGTGCGCGCTCCTCCGGCTGCCGTACGGCGGCGCGAAGGGCGGGATCCGCTGCGACCCCCGCAGCATGTCCCCGCGCGAGCTCCAGGCGGTGACCCGGCGGTTCACGGCCGAGCTCCTGCCCGTGATCGGCCCGCAGGAGGACATCCCGGCGCCGGACATGGCCACCGACGAGCAGACGATGGCGTGGATGATGGACACCTATTCGATGCAGGTCGGCCATGCGGTTCCGGAGATCGTCACCGGGAAGCCGATCTCGATCGGCGGCTCGGTGTTCCGCGCCGAGGCGACCGGCGCCGGCGTGGTGATGGTGATCGAGCGCGCCTGCCGGCGGCTGGACTGGAACCTGGCCGGCCTGAAGTGCGTCGTCCAGGGCTTCGGCAAGGTCGGAGCGGTCGCCGCGCAGGAGCTCCATGCGAGAGGGGCGATCGTCACCGCCGTCTCCGACGTCTCCGGCGGGCTCCGCGACGAGGCCGGCCTCGACATCCCGTCGCTCTACGAGCAGGCGCTCGAGCAGGGGCATGCCTCGCTCGCCGAGCACGACGGCGAGCACCTGACGAACGAGGAGCTGCTCGAGCTCCCCTGCGACATCCTCGTCCTCGCCGCCCTCGAGGAGCAGGTCACCGGCGACAACGCGCCGCGGGTGCAGGCCCGGATGATCGCCGAGGGCGCGAACGGGCCGACGACGCTCGAGGCGGACGCCGTCTTCGCCGACCGCGGGATCCCGGTGCTTCCCGACATCCTCACGAACGCCGGCGGGGTGACCGTCTCGTACTTCGAGTGGGTCCAGGACCTCGGCCGGCTGTTCTGGGACCGCGACGACATCCGCAGCCGGCTCGCCGACAAGATGGGCGACGCGTTCGACCGCGTCTGGGAGCTCGCCGGCGCCCGCGGGCTGACGCTGCGCCAGGCGGCGCTCGTCACCGGCATCCGCGAGGTCGCCGCGGCGCTGGAGGACCGCGGTCTCTACCCGTAGATGACCCTCGTCCGCGACGGCATGCTCTCGGACCCGGCCGCGCTCGCGGTGGGCGCGACCGCGCAGCAGGCGGCCGAGCACCTCGTCCGGCCCGACGTGCGCGCCGTGCTCGTCGTCGACGGCGCGGGGATCCTCGTCGGCGTCGTCACGCCCGACTCGCTGGTCGAGCACGTCGTCGCCGCCGGCCTCGACCCGGGCTCGACGCCCGCAGCGGCGGCCGCGGTGCCGCCGGCGCTCGTGCTCGACGCGGACGGGCCCCTCGACGACGGCTACCGGCTGCTCGAGGAGGCGGAGGTCGAGCGCGCCCCGGTCGTCGAGCAGGGCCGGCTCGTCGGCGTGCTCTCGCGCTCGGTCGTGCAGCGCCGCCTCGCCGAGGACGAGCCGCCGCAGGACGACGAGCAGGGCGACTACTCGTAGACGTAGACGCGCTCGCCGACCGGCGACTGCCGGTAGAGCCAGTCGGCGATCCAGATCGGCACCCGCACGCACCCGTGGCTCGCGGGATAGGCGGGCACCGACGGGAAGCCGTGGATCGCGTAGTGCGTGTGGAACGTCATCGTCCGGTAGAGGATCGCCGGGCCGAGCCAGGTGGTCGTCGACGGCGCCTTCCAGAGGATCCGGTAGTTGCCGACCGGGGTGATCCCGCCGGCGCCGGAGGACACCGGGAAGTACCAGAGCGTCCGGCCGTCGCGGACGATCATCAGGATCTGCCGGCTCTTCGTGACCTCGATGTGCGTTCCGGGGCCGCGGTAGCGCGGCGTCGGGACGACGTCCTGGGAGAGCCCCCGCCAGGTGGCGTCGTCGACCACGCCGGTGCGCTCGAGCCCGCGCGCCTTCTGGAACGCGACCACGCTGTCGGCGAGCTCCGGCCCGAACTCGGTCGACGGCCCGGGAACGTGGACGTGCAGCTCGGCCAGCCGTGACCTCAGCGCGGTGACGTCCGCGCCGGTCGACCCGTAGGACAGCGCCCGGGCGGAGGCGTGCAGCGGGATCGTGAGTCGCCCGCCGGCGACCTCGATCCTGGCGGCGAACGTGCCGACGCCCGGCGTCGGCACCGTCAGACGCCTTCCTGGCCGGCCGCGGGCGTGCGCGACCTCGCGCCCCGAGCGCAGGATCGTGACGGACACCGGCGCGTCGGTCGCCGGCCGCGCGTGGACGACGAGCGACGCCCCGACGAACGCCTTCGCCGCCTGCGCGTGCGCGGTCAGCTCGGGGGCGACGGTGAGCCGTTCCGGCGGCGAGCGCAGCTCGCCGATCCGGGCGCGCACGAGGCCGGTCTTGCCGGGGCGGAGCCGGGCGTTGAACCGGCCGGCCGAGTCGGTCCGCGCCGACGCGACGCGGAGCCATCCAGTCGGCGTGCGGCGCTCGATCGCGACGGCCGTTCCCGCCTGCGCCGGGACGACGGTGCCGCGGGCGATCGTCCGCCGCCCGAACACCACGGTCGACGGGGCGAGGGTCAGGCCGAGTGCCTGCGCCTGGATGCGGGTCGTACCGGTGGCGGTGCCGCCGAGCGTGTCGGTGACCCGGACCGCGACGGTGAACACGCCTGCCCTGGCGAAGCGGTGCGTGACGGTCTGCCCCGAGGCGGTGCCGCCGTCGCCGAACGTCCAGTCGTACGAGACGACCGCCGCGGCTGGCTCGACGGCGCCCGCGTCGGCGGTGAAGCGAACCGTCAGCGGAGCGGCTCCGGACGCGACCGACACGGCGATCGCCGGCGTCAGCGCGGCGCCCGCCGAGGACGGCACCGCGGCCGCGAGCAGGGCGACGAGCACGGCGCGACGCATTGCCCGGAATGTAAACCGGGCTCCGGCTGGCCTAGCAGCAGGTGAAGGCGCCGGGCGGAGCGCCGGTGTCGTCACGGGCCGGCAGCTCGGCGGCCGCGAGCGCGACGCCGTACAGGAGGTCGTGCTCGCTGACGTCGATCGAGCCGAGCCCGTAGCGACGGAGGATCGCCCGCAGGATCGCGGTCCCGGCGACGATCACCGGCGCGCGTCCGGGATCGAGCCCGGGCAGCTCGCGCCGCTGGTCGACGGTCAGCGCCGACAGCCGGGCGAGCTGCTCGTCGACCGCGGCCGCGCTCAGCCTGTGCCCGTGGACGCGCTCCGGGTCGTACTCCGCGAGGCGGAGGTCGAGCGCGGCGAGCGAGGTGATCGTGCCCGCGACTCCGATCGCGTCCGCCGCCTCCCAGTCGGGCAGGAGGCTCGTGGCGTAGTCGCCGGCGGCGTCCGCGTCCTCGCCGTAGCGCTCGGTCAGGCGGACCGAGCCGATGTCGAGGCTCGTGTGCCGGTCGGCCCGGATGAGCTCGGTCGAGCCGCCCCCGATGTCGACGATCAGCGTTCCCGGCTCGAGCGGCCGCCCGGTGGTCACCCCGCGGAAGGTCGTGGCCGCCTCCTCGTCGCCGCTCAGGAGGCGCGTGTCGAACCCGTAGCTCCACTCGATCTCGCCGAGGAACGCCTCGCCGTTGTCGGCGTCCCGCACTGCGCTCGTCGCCACGGCGAGGACGCGCTCGGCCTCGAGGCGCTCGATCGTCCGGCGGAAGTCGCTCAGCACGTTCCGGGCGCGCGCGATCGCGACGGGTAGCAGCTTGCGCCTCGTGTCGACGCCCTCGGCGAGCCGCGTGATCCGGAGGTCGCGCTCGACCTCCCGGACGGAGCCGTTCTCGACGTCCGCGACGAGCAGGCGGGTGGAGTTGCTCCCCAGATCGACCGCGCCGACGCGCAACCGTCAGCCCCTCGGGGCGAACGCGGCCACGGCGCGCGCGACGCTCCGGACCTCGCCCAGCGCGCCGAGGAGCACGCGGGCCTGCGCCCGCGACCGCTCGAGGCTCGCCGTCGCCGCCTCGAGCTCCCGGAGACGGCCGGCGACGGCCGTCGAGCGCGCCGCCGCCCGATCGGCCTTGGCCGCGAGCAGGTCGATCCCGGCGCCGGCCGCCACGGCGAGGCCGACGAACGCCCGCCAGGCCCGCCACGCCCGGGCCGCGACGAAGGCCGTTCCGAGCGCGATCGCGGCCGCGAAGAACCCCAGCGACGCCCAGAAGATCGCTGTCACCCTGGTATACTGCCGGGCGCGACGCGGGGTGGAGCAGTCAGGTAGCTCGCCGGGCTCATAACCCGGAGGTCGCAGGTTCAAATCCTGCCCCCGCTACCTCACACTGTGTGCGACCGCCGATCAGGCGGTCGCGCTGTTTGTGCGGCCGTGTCGACTGCGTGCGTCGGGGTGCTCCTCGACCGAGCGACGGTGCCTCCGCCCGGTTTGACTTTCCGCGGTCGCAGGATGAGGATGCCCGTCGTCCGGCCGCCGGCCTCTCGCACGCGGCGAGAGCTGTCCGAGCAAGGGGCGGCGCCGGCACCAGTCTGGAACCGACCAAGGGGGGTGGGATGAGACGGACGTTCTTCGTCCTGGCGGCACTCGCGGTCGCGGGCGCGGGCGCTCTCGGCGTCACCGGCGCCGCCGCGATGCCCGCAGCGCCGGCCAAGAACCCGAGCCCGGGCTTCGCCAAGATCAAGCACATCGTCGTGATCTACGAGGAGAACCACAGCTTCGACAACCTGTACGGCGGCTGGGAAGGCGTGAACGGTCTCGGGAACGCCGACGCCGCCCACACCGCGCAGGTCAACCAGTCCGGCACCGCGTTCAGCTGCCTGCTGCAGGACGACATCAACCTGCAGGCGCAGTCCGCGGCCAACCCGAGTGCGCCGCTCACGGACACCTGCGACGACACGACCACCCCGAATCCGTTCCCGAGCCACTTCACCAACGCACCGTTCCGGATCGACGACTACATCTCACCCTCCGACACGACGTGCCCGCCGAACGCGGTCGTCGCGTTCAGCCAGCCGAACGGGTGGCTCAAGGGAACGGGCTCGCCGGGCGGCTGCACCCGCGACATCGTGCACCGCTTCTACCAGGAGATCTTCCAGCTGAACGGCGGGCACCAGAACCGGTACGTGCTCGGCAGCGACGCCGCCGGGATCGTGATGGGCACGTACGACACGACCGCCCTGCCGATCTACCAGTACCTCCACCAGGCGGGTCATCCGGACTACGCGATCCTGGACGACTTCTTCCAGGGCGCGTTCGGCGGGTCCTTCCTCAACCACCACTGGCTGATCGCCGCGGCGGCGCCCGTCTGCGACGTGGCGCACAGCTGCCCGGCCGGGGCGGCGCACTCGGTGCTGGACACGAACGGCTTCCCGCAGCTCAGCTACCCGCCGGCGTCGAACCGCCCGCCCGGCACCGGCCCGCTGTACGTGTCGCCGGCAGCGAGCGGCCTGGTCGACTCGGTCCTGACGCAGGAGTGCAACCTGCCGACGACCGTGGGGGGCCTCCTCTGCGGGGACTACGGCGTCAACACGATGCAGCCGGCGTACAAGCCGTCGGGTGCCTTCGGCGCCCTGCTCGGCCCCCAGACCAACCCGACGATCGGCGACCGCCTGAACGCCAAGGGCGTCGACTGGGCGTGGTACGCGGGCGGCTGGTCGAACGCCGACGGAGACGTCGGTGCTCCCGGCTGGACGAACGGCCTGACCCGCGACCCGACGACGGCGACCGGGTGCACCGACCCGTTCGTCGACCCGACCAGCCGCGCAGGCGTGCCGGTGTCGAACTGGCCGATCTGCCCGAACAACCTGTTCCAGTACCACCACCAGCCGTTCAACTACTACCTGGCGTTCTCGCGGGACACGGCCGCGGGACAGGCCAATCGGGCCGCGCACCTGAAGGACGAGGCCGAGTTCATCCAGCAGGCCCGGGCCTCGACCAAGCAGTGTCAGCTCAAGCCGGTCAGCTTCGTCAAGCCGATCGGGCAGGAGAACGAGCACCCCGGCTACGCCAGCGAGTCGGACGGCAGCGACCACCTCGTCGACCTGCTGCAGCTGATCGAGGGCAGCAAGTGCGCGAAGGACACGATGGTGATCGTCACGTACGACGAGTTCGGCGGCCAGTGGGATCACGTCTCGCCGCCCGGCCAGGGCGGGGCGCCCGGCCCGCACGACCAGTTCGGCCCGGGGACGCGCATCCCGGCGCTCGTGCTCGCACCGGGCCTCACGAAGCCGTTCGCCGTCGACCACACCCAGTACGACACGACGTCGATCCTCAAGACGATCGAGACGCGGTGGAAGGTCGAGCCGCTCACCGACCGCGACCTCGCGGTGAAGCCGCTCACCTCCGTCTACGCGGCGAAGTAGGGCAACGGCATGCGACCTGGTCGCCTCCGGCGACCAGGTCGCAGGTCGGGATCTCTCGCGACCTGGTCGCC
>Ga0070741_10013142_pt1 | contig 14719 bp, 18 predicted proteins | sample Coa_R1_4_FD_66440 | JGI IMG/M metagenome (GOLD analysis project Ga0070741, IMG submission 66440) | Surface soil microbial communities from Centralia Pennsylvania, which are recovering from an underground coalmine fire - Coalmine... | ecosystem: Environmental > Terrestrial > Soil > Unclassified ...
CGCAGCGTTGCTATTCGTTCGGCGATCGCGGGGTCGGCCGCGAGCGCCGACTCGCCCCAGTCGCATCCCCGCTCGAACAGCAGCGGGGCCCCTGCTCCTCGGCTCGCGTCCGCGGCCTCCGCAGCGTTGCTATTCGTTCGGCGATCGCGGGGTCGGCCGCGAGCGCCGACTCGCCCCAGTCGCATCCCCGCTCGAACAGCAGCGGGGCCCCTGCTCCTCGGCTCGCGTCGCTACTTCCTCATCCCTCGTTCGGCGGAGGTGAGTGCCTCCGAGAACGCGGGTCGCGAGAACAGGCGCTCCGCGTATTTCATGAGCGGGGCCGCCTGTTTGGGCATCACGATGCCGTAGTAGTCGAGCCGCCACAGCAGCGGCGTGATCGCCACGTCGAGCATCGAGTACTCCTCACCCAGCATGTACTTGTGCTTGGTGAACACCGGCGCGATCTGCAGCAGGCTGTCGCGCACGAGATTGCGCGCCTTCTCGATCTGCTTCTGGTTGTTGCCTTCGAGCGCATCGATGTGGCAGAAGAGTTCCTTCTCGAACCGGTGCAGGAAAAGCCGCGCCCGCGCGCGCATCACCGGGTCGGCCGGCATGAGCTGCGGGTGCGGGAAGCGCTCGTCGATGTACTCGTTGATGATGTTGGACTCGTGCAGCACGAGATCGCGCTCGACCAGCACCGGCACCTGGTTGTACGGGTTCATCACCGCGAGATCCTCGGGCTTGTGATCGAGGTCGACGTCGATGATCTGGAAGTCCATTCCCTTCTCGTGCAGCACGATCCGGCAGCGCTGGCTGAAGGGATCGGTCGTCCCGGAGTAAAGCGTCATCATCAGTGAATGTCCTTCCAGTACTCCCGCTTGGCCCAGCACACCAGGAAGAACAGCACGCCGAGGTACAGAAGCACCACGATCCCGGTGTTGATGCGCTTGTTCTTGGCGGGCTCCGCCATGTAGTCGAGGTAGTTGACGAGATCGGCAACCATCGCGCGATATTGCTCGGGTGTCATGCTGCCGGGAGTGTCGACCACGACGGTCTTCACCTCGTACTTGTGATTGGGCGCGGGCTCGGTGAGCGCGAGCTGCTTCGCGGCGATCGCCGCCGCCTTCGCCTGCTCCTGGTCCTCGTACTCCTTGACCTCGAGACGGTTGGTGCCCTGCAGTTCCCAGAATACGTGCGGCATCGCCACGTTCGGAAACACGAGATTGTTCCAGCCGGACGGCGTCGAGGGGTCCTTATAGAAGCCGAGGAAATAGTTGTAGAGCCATTCCGTGCCGCGCACCCGCGCTTCCACCGAAAGGTCCGGCGGCGTGGTGCCGAACCATTGCTTCGCATCCTTCGCCGGCATCGCAACGTCCATCGTGTCGCCGATCTTGTCGGTCGCGAACATGAGATTGTCGCGGATCTGCGCCTCGGTGAGGCCGATGTCGGTCAGGCGGTTGTAGCGCATGTACTTCGCGCTGTGGCAGTTGAGGCAGTAATTGACGAAGACGCGTGCGCCGCGCTGCAGCGATTCGTCGTTGAGGCGGTTCACCGGCGCCGGCTCGAAGCGGATGTCGCCTTCCGAAGCGAGCGCGGCGCCGCCGATGGCCAGCGCGAACGCCGCCAGCACCCACGATGCAATGAGCGTTCGCATTTTCATCGGAGTCTTTCCGGGACCGGCTTGGTGCGATCGCGCACGGTGTACCAGGGCATCAGCACGAAAAAGAGGAAATACACGATGGTCATGATGCGCGACACGACGGTCGCCTTGTCGGCGCCGCCAAGCAGCGGAATGCCGTCGGAGAACTGGCCCCACACGGTGATCGGCACGGTGCCCAGGTAGCCGAGCACCAGGAACGAGATCACGAACAGCGCAAGCCAGATCTTGTAGAGGCCCCCGCGATAGCGGATCGACTTGACCGCACCCTTGTCGAGCCACGGCAGGAAGAACAGGATGACCACCGCCGCGCCCATCACCAGCACGCCCCAGACCTGCGTCCCCATCATCGACGGCACGGCGCGCAACATGGCGTAGAACGGCGTGAAGTACCACACGGGAGCGATGTGCTCCGGCGTCTTGAGCGGGTCGGCGGGAATGAAGTTGTTGGCCTCGAGGAAATAACCGCCCACCTCCGGAATGAAAAAGATGATGATCGAGAACACGATCAGGAAACCGACTACGCCGACGAGATCCTTGATCGTGTAATACGGATGGCTGTAGATGCCGTCGAGCGGGATGCCCGTGACCGGATCCTTCGGCTGCTTCTTGATCTCGATGCCGTCCGGGTTGTTCGAGCCGACCTCGTGCAGGGCCATGAGATGCGCGCCGACCAGCGCCAGCAGCACGAGCGGCAGCGCGATCACGTGGAAGGCGAAGAAGCGATTGAGCGTGATGTCGGAGATCGTATAGTCGCCGCGGATCCACACCGCGAGGTCCTCGCCGATCACCGGGATCGACGAGAAGAGATTCACGATCACCTGCGCGCCCCAGTAGGACATCTGCCCCCACGGCAGCAGATAGCCGAAGAACGCCTCCGCCATGAGCGACAGGTAGATCACGCAGCCGATCACCCACAGCAACTCGCGCGGCTTGCGGTAGCTGCCGTAGAGCAGGCCGCGGAACATGTGCAGGTACACCACGACGAAGAACATCGACGCGCCGGTGGAATGCATGTAGCGGATGAGCCATCCCCAAGACACGTCGCGCATGATGTACTCGACCGACTCGAACGCCTTGTGCGCGTCGGGCTTGTAGTTCATGGTCAGGAAGATCCCGGTCACGATCTGCAGCACCAGCACGAATGCCGCAAGCGAGCCGAAGTAGTACCAGAAGTTGAAATTCTTGGGCGCGACGTAGCGGCCCCACTGGCTTTGCCACAGGTCAGTGAGCGGGAAGCGCTCGTCGATCCAGGTCATGAACTTTTGCATGTCGCGGCTTCGTGACGTGCGCCGCAAGGGCGCGATGACGTTGAGATGACTAGCCCTTCGCGGAGTCCTCACCGATCACGATGCGCGTGTCGCTGAGGTACTTGTGCGGCGGGATGACGAGATTGAGCGGCGCGGGCACGCTCTTGAACACGCGGCCGGCGAGGTCGAACTTCGACTGGTGGCAGGGGCAGAAAAAGCCGCCGAGCCAGTCGGGGCCGAGATCCGCCGGCGCCATTTCGGGACGATAGGTGGGCGAGCAGCCGAGATGCGTGCAAATGCCCACGGCGATCCACACCGCGGGCTTGATCGAGCGCGTCTCGTTCTTGCAATACGAGGGCTGCTGCGGCGCGTCGGAGTTGGGATCGGCGACGCGCTCGTCCATCTTTGGAAGGGTCTGCAGCATCGCCGGCGTGCGGTTGACGATCCAGCAGACCTTGCCGCGCCATTCCACGTCGATCTTCTGCCCCGGCTCCAGCTTCGAGATGTCGATGTCGACAGGCGCGCCAGCGGCCTTCGCCCGCTCGCTCGGCATGAAGGAGATCAGGAAGGGTGTCGCCGCCGCGACCACACCGATGCCGCCGACGACCGTGGTCGCTGCCAACAGGAACCGTCGTCGTGGGTCCTGTACGCTGCTCTCCGCCATCTTCAGGTGACCTTTAGCTTGGGTGCTGGAGTGCGCAACATCCAGGGTGCGTTGCCTCTTGTAGCGGGCCTTGCGCGACTGCCCACAACCACTCAAACCCTCGATTATAAAGGAATTCGAATCGCCCCTATAATTGCGCTTTGTCCGGGCAGGCCGCGAGCTCCCTTGCGCCCTTGGCGGAACTCCCCGATCCATCGTGATACGTAAATTCTGGCTGCTCTTCGCGCAGGCCTGCACGCTTTCGCTCGGCGCGCTGTTCGTGGTCGTCACGCTGCGACCCGACCTGCTGCCGCGCGGCGGAAGCATTGGACAGCGCGGCGAGAGCGTAGTGCTGTTGCAGCAGCCCGCGGGGCAGCCGATTCCGCGGCACGTCGCAAGCTTTGCGGACGCGGTCAACCGCGCGGTACCGGCGGTCGTCAACATCTATACGAGCAAGGAAATGCGGGAGCGGCATTCGCTGCTCGATGATTCGCTGCTGCGGCGCTACTTCCCGCAGTTCGACGAGCGAATGCCGCGCGAGCGCGCCACGAGCCTCGGGTCGGGCGTGTTCGTGTCCAGCGACGGCTACGTGCTCACCAATCATCACGTGGTCGAGGGGGCCGATGAAATCGAGCTCGTGCTGCAGGACGGCCGGCGCATGCACGCGCGCGTGGCCGGCGCCGATCCCGAGTCGGACCTCGCGGTGCTGAAGGCCGACGGCCAGGATCTTCCCGCGATCACGTTCGGTGCGCCGGAAGACGTGCACGTCGGCGACTTCGTGCTCGCGATCGGCAATCCGTTCGGCTTCGGCAATACGGTGACGCTCGGCATCGTGAGCGCGCTCGGGCGCAATCACCTCGGCGTCAACCGCTTCGAGGATTTCATCCAGACCGACGCCGCCATCAATCCGGGCAATTCGGGCGGTGCGCTCGTCGATTCATCGGGCCATCTGATCGGCATCAACAGCACCATCTACTCGCAATCCGGCGGTTCGATGGGCATCGGCTTCGCGATCCCGGTGTCGATCGCGCGCACGGTGCTCGAGCAGATCATCCGCGACGGCGAGGTGACGCGTGGCTGGCTCGGCGTGGAGCCGCAGGATCTCACCGACGAGCTCGGGCGCGCCATGGCGGCCAAGGACGCGAATGGCGTGCTGATCCGCAACATGGTGCGGGACGGGCCAGCCGATCGCGGCGGCATGCGCGTGCGCGACGTGGTGGTCGAGATCGACGGCAAGCCGATCCATGACACTGCATCGCTGCTCGCGCGCATCGCGGCGCTCGCGCCGGGCACTGCGACGCGCATCAAGGTGCTGCGCGATCAGAAGCCGCTCGAGCTAAGCATCACCGCGGGGAAGCGGCCGAAGCCGGCGACGTAGGCTGCGCTCCGGCTGTCGCACGCCGTCACGCCGTGGTCTTCGCATCCTCTTCGGCCGCCGGCGGCAACGCGAAGCGCGCCATCAGCAGCCCGAGCTCGTAGAGCAGCCACAGCGGCACGGCGAGCAACAGCTGCGACACGACGTCGGGTGGCGTGAACACCGCGCCCACCACGAACGCGCCGACGATCACGTAGGCGCGGATCGACTTCAGCTTCTCGAGCGAGACGATGCCCATCCGCACGAGCACGATCACGATCACCGGCACCTCGAACGTCACCCCGAACGCGATGAACATCGTCAGCACGAACGAGAGGTACTTGTCGATATCGGTCATCATCTGCACGCCCGCCGGCGTGTAGTGCGCGAAAAAGCCGAACGCGATCGGGAACACCAGGAAGTACGCGAACGACATCCCCAGCACGAAAAACACGAAGCTCGATACGATGACCGGTGCGACCAGCCTCTTCTCGTGCTGGTAGAGCCCGGGCGCAACGAACGCCCACATCTGCCACAGCACATATGGCAGGGCGAGCAGGAAGGCCGCCATGAGCGTGACCTTGAGCGGCACCAGGAACGTGCCGGTCACGTCCGTCGCGATCATGGTCGAGCCCTGCGGCAAAGCATGCAGCAGCGGCGCCGCGAGCAGCGCGTAGATCTGCTTCGCGAACGGAAAGAGGCACAGCAGCACGATCACGACCGCGACGATGGAGCGCAGCAGGCGTGTTCGCAACTCGATGAGATGCGAGAGGAAGGTCTCTTGCGCTTCGTCCGGCGGGGCGGCGTCGGTCATCGATCGCTACGGACGTTCGAGGCCCGGCAGTTCCGCCTGGCGCGGGGGCTCCTCGCCTTGCGCCGGAGGTGCGATCGAGCCGCTGTCGGCGGAGGCGATGAGCTCACCCTGTGCCGGTGGCGCGGAGTCGGACGCGGTGGCGGCACCCACGCCCGTTGAATCGACCTCGCCTAGACGCGCCGCATCGTTCAATTGTTGCTCGACGCTGCGAACGCCCGACTCCATCTGGGTCGCGGCGGCTTGCACCGAGGTCTCGATCTCGCGGGCGGCGGTTTGCACCTGCTGCTGCAGCTTGCGCAGCTCGTCCAACTCCATCTCGCGCGAGATATCCGCCTTGACCTCCGACACGTACCGCTGCAGGCGACCGAACAGGTGGCCGAGCGTGCGTGCCGTCTTCGGCAGGCGCTCGGGGCCGATGACGATCAGCGCCACGACGGCAATGACCAGGATTTCGCTGAAGGCGATGTCGAACATGATTGGGAACGGCAGGCGGATGTGCCCTTGGACCCGCGCGCGCCCGGCAGCGCGCGCCGCAACGCGGCCCGGCAGGCGATGCCGTGATGCGAAGGCGAATCAGGTGCGGCCAGTCGTTTCCTTCTTGACCTCGGCATCGATCGTCGTGCCGCCGAGCTGCTGCGGCGGGCCCTCCGCCGACGCGTTCGCCGTCGTCTCGCCCTCGGCGCCCTTCATGCCTTCCTTGAACCCCTTGACTGCCCCGCCCAGGTCCTGGCCGATGTTGCGCAGCTTCTTGGTGCCGAAGATCAGCACCACCACCAGCAGCACGATCAGCCAATGCCAGATGCTCAAACCGCCCATGTGTCTCTCCTTATGTATCCTGTCAAGCGTGGCGCGGCAGCATGCGGCCGAGGCTCTCCGGGCCACCCAGCACATGCACGTGCAGGTGCTTCACTTCCTGGTTGCCGACCCGCCCGGTATTCACGACCGTGCGATAGCCATCCGGCGAGCCCTGCTCGCGCGCGAGCCTCCCCGTGAGCGCCATCATCCTGCCGAGCACGCCAGCCTCGGCCTCGGTGACCTCTGCAAGCGACGCGATGTGCTTCTTGGGGATGAGCATGAAGTGGACCGGCGCCTGCGGGCTCACGTCGTGGAACGCCACGATCTCGTCATCCTCGTACACCTTGCGCGCAGGAATCTCGCCGCGAACGATGCGGCAGAAAATGCAGTCTCGCGCTGCCTCGGTCATGCTGTGATCTCCGGAATGCCCCGCGTATGACGGGTTTGACACGCGATCGATGGTCGCGTGCGGCTTCGTCGCCGTCTCGATGGGGTGAAACACGACATTGTAACGTCTCGCGTGGAACGGCGCCGCGGCCGCCGCGCGGACGATGCGTCACGAGCGCCGGCTTGCCTTCTCGGCGATGCCCGAAGTGCCTTCGCGACGGGCGAGCTCGTCGCGCACGGCGTCCGGACCGAGGCCGTAGCGCGCGAGCAGGATGAGGCAATGGAACCACAGGTCGGCCACTTCGGCCGCGATACGGCCGGGGTCGCCGTCCTTGCCGGCCATCACGGTCTCGGTGGCTTCCTCGCCGATCTTCTTGAGGATCGCGTCCTCGCCCTTCGCGAACAGCGCCGCCACATAGGAGCTCGAGGGATCGGCGTTTCGGCGCGATGCAATGGCCCGTGCGAGGCGGTCCAGGATGTCGTCGCGCGAATCAACCGGGTCCATAGATCGTCTCCGGGTCCTTGAGCACCGGCTCGTCGTCGGTCCAGTGATCGTTCTCGAGCTTGAGGAAGAAGCAGCGCTCGTGGCCGGTGTGGCAGGCGATGCCACCGGCCTGCTCGACCGACAGCAGGATGGCATCGTTGTCGCAGTCGAGCCGGATCTCGCGCACGGTCTGCACGTGGCCCGACGATTCGCCCTTGCGCCACAGCCGACGGCGCGAGCGCGACCAGTAATGCGCCTCGCCCGTGGCTGCCGTCCGGGTCAGTGCCTCGCGATTCATCCATGCCAGCGTGAGCACGCGCCCGGTGTGCGCGTCCTGCGCGATCGCCGGCACGAGCCCGTCTGCGGACCAGCGCACCGCGTCGAGCCACGCGGGCGACGGCTCCGCCGAGGACGATCGTGCATCGATCATGACCGCACCTCGATGCCGGCGGATGCCATCGCGGCCTTGGCCTGACCCACGGTGTATTCGCCGTAATGGAAGATGGATGCGGCGAGCACGGCGTCGGCGCGGCCCTGCAGGATCCCTTGCACCAGATCATCGAGGCTGCCGACGCCGCCCGAGGCGATGACCGGAACGTCCACGGCGTCGGCGACCGCGCGCGTCAGTGCGAGATCGAACCCGGTGCGTGCACCGTCGCGATCCATGCTGGTGAGCAGGATCTCGCCCGCGCCGCGCTCGACCACCTCGCGCGCCCACGCCACCGCATCCCGGCCGGTGGGGGTGCGTCCACCGTGGGTGTAGACCTCCCATGCGCCGGGCGCGCTCTGCTTCGCATCGATGGCTGCAACGATGCATTGCTCGCCGAACCGCCCGGCCGCTTCGGAGAAGAGCGCCGGATGCCGCACCCCTGCGGTGTTGATCGACACCTTGTCGGCGCCGGCGTTGAGCAGCGCGCGTATGTCATCGACGCTGTTCACGCCGCCGCCGACCGTGAGCGGAATGAACACCTGGTCGGCGACCGCTTCGATCATTCCGTACAGGAGCCCGCGCGACTCGACGCTCGCGCGTATGTCCAGGAAGGCGATCTCGTCCGCGCCCTGCTCGTCGTAGCGTCGTGCGATCTCCACCGGATCGCCCGCATCGCGGAGATTGACGAAATTGATCCCCTTCACGACGCGCCCGAAGGCGACGTCGAGGCACGGGATGATGCGCTTGGCGAGGCCCATGATGGATGACGCGCCGTGGCCGGCGCGTCGATCAGCCGCCCTTGGCGGCCTTGAGCGCCGCCTTGAAGTCGAGCGTGCCTTCGTACAAGGCCCGCCCTGCGATCGCGCCGATGATGCCGTCGTTCTCGTACTTCACCAGTTCCTTGATGTCGTCGATCGACGCGATGCCGCCCGAGGCGATCACCGGGGTGCGCAATTCGCGCGCGAGCTTGACCGTGGCATCGATGTTGACGCCCGTCATCATGCCGTCGCGGCCGATGTCGGTGTACACGATGGCCTCGACGCCATAGTCCTCGAACTTGCGCGCGAGGTCGATCACGTCGTGCTTGGTCATCTTGGACCAGCCGTCGGTGGCCACCTTGCCTTCACGCGCATCGAGGCCGACCACGATGTGGCCGGGAAACGCGTAGCACGCATCGTGCAGGAAACCGGGGTTCTTCACCGCGGCGGTGCCGATCACCACGTACGTGATGCCGTCGTCCAGATAGCGCTCGATGGTATCGAGATCGCGAATGCCGCCACCGAGCTGGACGGGAATTTCCTCGCCGATGACGCTCACGATCTCGCGAATGGCGAGCTCGTTCTTCGGCACCCCCGCCACCGCGCCGTTGAGATCGACGATGTGCAGGCGCTCGGCGCCGAGCTCGAGCCAGTGCTGCGCCATGGCGGCGGGGTCCTCCGAGAACACCGTTGCGCTGTGCATCTCGCCCTGCTTCAAACGCACGCAGTGGCCGTCCTTGATGTCGATGGCAGGAATGATCTGCATGGGCAGTGGGTCGCTGGACCGGGGAAGCTTGGTGCGAGGATGAGGGATGTGGCGCGAGGCGCGACCTCACGCGCGGCCGTCCCAGGTGACGAAGTTGGCTAGGAGTTGGAGTCCTGCGCGATGGCTTTTTTCGGGATGGAACTGCGTCGCGAAGATATTAGCCCGCGCCACCGCGCAAGTAAACGCCGTCGGGTAATCCGCGGTTCCCGCCACCACCGACCGCTCTTCCGGATCGGGATAGTAGCTGTGAGCGAAGTAGAACCGCGTGTCGTTCGGGATGCCCGACCACAGCGGATGCGCCATGACCTGGCGCACGCGATTCCAGCCCATGTGCGGGACCTTGAGGCGCTCGTCCGAAGCCTCGCGCATCCTGCTCTCGTCGAAGCGCACCACCGGGCCGTGCAGGATCGAGAGCCCCGGCGTCGGACCTTCCTCGCTTTCATCGAACAGCATCTGCAGGCCGAGGCAGATGCCGAGGAAGGGCCGCGTGAGGATGGTCTCGCGCACCACCGCAGAGAGGCCGCTGTCGGTGAGGCAGCGCATGCAATCGGGCATCGCGCTCTGGCCCGGCAGCACGATGCGATCGGCGCGCCGGATCACGTCCTCCTGGTCGGTGACGACGACCTCGGCGTCGGGCGCGACGTGCACCAGCGCCTTCGCCACCGAGCGCAGGTTGCCCATGCCGTAATCGATGACCGCGATCATGTTCTGGTGTCGGGAGTCGGTTGCCAGTGGCCAGTTTTCCAGTTGGCAGTCAGGATCGGCCGGAGCACTCGGTCAATGTCGATCAACTGCGAACTGTGCTCTGAACGCTCAATCAGAGCGTCCCCTTGGTCGAGGGTACGACGCCCCGCGACCGCGGATCCGGCGTCATCGCCATGCGCAATGCGCGTGCGAACGCCTTGAATACGGTCTCCGCCTGGTGATGCGCATTCGTGCCGCGCAGGTTGTCGAGGTGCACGGTCATGAGGGCGTGATTGACGAGTCCCTGGAAGAATTCGTGCGCGAGATCGACGTCGAACGTGCCGATCAGCGCGCGCGTGAACGGAACGTGGAATTCGAGGCCGGGCCGCCCCGAAAGATCGACCACCGCGCGCGATAGTGCCTCGTCCAGCGGCACGTAGGCATGGCCATACCGCGTGAGGCCGGCCTTGTCGCCCAGGGCCTGCTTCAGCGCCTGCCCGAAGGTGATGCCGATATCCTCGACGGTGTGGTGCGCGTCGATGTGCAGATCGCCCTTGGCCCTCACGGTGAGGTCGATCATGCCGTGGCGGGCGACCTGGTCGAGCATGTGATCGAGGAACGGCACGCCGGTCGCGAGGTCGGCTCGGCCCACGCCATCGAGATCGAGCTCGACCGTGATCTGCGTTTCCGCGGTGTTGCGCGAAACGGCGGCGGTGCGTGGCGTCGGAATCGGTGCGTTCATGCGAGGGCGCGCAGCGTCGCGAGCAGGCGATCGTTTTCGTCGGGCGTGCCGATGGTCAGACGCAGGCAGTTTGCCACACGCGCGTGCCAGCCATGCAGATTCTTGACCAGGATGCCCGCGGCCTTGAGCGCATTGAACCACGCCGGTGCGTCCGGCACGCGGATCACGATGAAGTTGGCGTCCGTCGGGTACGCCGTGACCCCGGCCAGCGCAGCGAGAGCGCGCGCCATGCGGCTGCGCTCTTCGCGTATCGCGCGTGCCTGGTCGGCCAGCAATGCATGCTCGGCGAGCACGAGCGGAGCGACCGCTTGCGTCAGCACATTGAGGTTGTAAGGCGGCCGGACTTTCTCGAGCTCGTCGGTCCAGGCGCGCGGCGCGATCGCATAGCCCAGCCGCAGGCCCGCCATCCCGAGCTTGGACAGGGTGCGCAGCACGAGCAGGTTCGGGAACTCGCGCACGCGATCGACGAAGCTTCTTCCGGCGAACGGCTGGTAGGCCTCGTCGACGACCACGAGTCCCGGTGCAAGACGAATGATCTCCTCCACCGCGCTCTGGTCGAACAGGTTGCCGGTCGGATTGTTGGGATACGCGATGTACACGAGCGCCGGCGTGTCGCGCGCGAGCACGTCGCCCCAGCGCCCCATGTCCAGCGAGAAATCCGGAGCGAGATCCACGCCGACGAAGCGCATGCCCGTGTACAGCGCGTTCATGCGATACATCACGAACGAGGGATCCGGCGCCGCCATGACACTGCCCGGCCGCGCCACGGCGCAGGTGATGATCTGAATGAGCTCGTCGGAGCCGTTGCCGAGCACGAGCCCGATGTCGTCGTCGATGTCGTACGCCGCGCGCAGCGCGCTCTTGACGCGCTCGGCGCTGCCGTCGGGATAGCGATTGATCGCCACGTCGCGCACGGCGGCGGCGATCCGCTCGCGCAGAGCGGCAGGCAGGCCGTACGGATTCTCCATCGCATCGAGCTTGATCATGCCCTCCGCCTTAGCGACGACGTAGGCGGAGAGCGCACGAATCTCCGGGCGCACGACCGCGGCGGCGCGCTCGCCGGCGTTGCTCATGACGGGCTCTGCAAACGGTATTCGGCGCTTCTGGCGTGGGCCTGCAGGCCTTCGCCCTGCGCGAGCACGCTCGCCACCCGGCCCAACGCGCGCGCGGCCTCCGGCGCCACGTTGAGCACGCTCGAGCGCTTCTGGAAATCGTAAACGCCGAGCGGCGAGGAGAAACGCGCGGTGCGGCCCGTCGGCAGCACGTGATTGGGACCGGCGCAGTAGTCGCCCAGCGCTTCCGAGGTGTGATGACCCATGAAGATCGCGCCGGCGTGACGGATGCGTCCCAGCAGCGCACGCGGATCGCGCACGGCGAGCTCCATGTGCTCGGGCGCGACGCGGTTCGCAAGCGCGCAGGCCTCCTCGAGATCGCGCACCTTCACCAGTGCACCGCGGTTCTCGAACGACTTGGCGATGATCGCGCGGCGCGGCAGGCTTGCGATCTGACGTTGCGCACTGGCCGCAACGGCGTCCAGCAGCGCGGCGTCGGGCGTGACGAGGATCGCCTGCGCGAGCTCGTCGTGCTCGGCCTGCGAGAAGAGATCCATCGCGACCCAGTCGGGATGGGCGCTGCTGTCCGCGATCACCAGGATCTCCGACACGCCTGCCACCATGTCGATGCCGACCACGCCGAACACGCGTCGCTTCGCGGCCGCGACGTATGCGTTGCCGGGCCCGCAGATCTTGTCGACGGCGGGAATGGTTTCGGTGCCGTACGCGAGCGCCGCGACCGCCTGCGCCCCGCCTAGGGTGAACATGCGCGACACGCCGGCGAGATGCGCCGCCGCGAGCACCAGCGGATTGCGCTGCCCGTCGGGGGTGGGGACGACCATGACGATCTCGCGCACGCCGGCGACGTGAGCGGGAATCGCATTCATCAACACCGACGAGGGGTACGCGGCCTTGCCGCCCGGCACATACAGTCCGACACGATCGAGCGGCGTGACCTGCTGGCCAAACTCGCTGCCATCGAGATCGCGATAGGACCACGACTGCAGCGTCTGACGCTCGTGATAGCTGCGCACCCGCGCTGCAGCCGTGCGCAATGCGTCGCGCTGCGCCGCGGGCAGGCCGTCGAACGCCGCCTGCATGTCCGCCGAGGAGATTTCCAGCGCCGCCACGCTCGCCGCCTGCAGGCGATCGAAGCGCGCGGTGTACTCCAGCACGGCCGCATCGCCGCGGGCGCGCACGTCGGCGACGATGGCCGCGACGCGCGCGTCGATCTCGGGATCCTGCGCGGCTTCGAACGCGATCAGGCGCGAGAACTCGCGCTCGAAGCCGGGAGCGCTCGCATCGAGCCGGCGCAGGGTCAGCAATTCGCTCATGCGGCGCTATCCACGACCGCGCCGCGGCGCCGGGCGACGGTCTGCTCGATGCTTTCCAGGAGCGGCTGTACGAGCGCACGCTTCAACTTGAGCGCCGCGGGATTGACGATCAGGCGCGCGCTGATCGGCATGATGTCCTCGACCGCGACCAGATTGTTCGCCTTGAGGGTGTTGCCGCTGCTCACGAGGTCGACGATCACGTCGGCAAGGCCGGTGAGCGGAGCGAGCTCCATCGAGCCATAGAGCTTGATGAGATCGGCGTGCATGCCTTTCGCGGCGAAATGCTCGCGCGCGATCGTCACGTACTTGGTCGCGACGCGAAGGCGCGCGCCGCGCTGCACCGACCCGTGCCAATCGAAGCCGCGGCGCGTCGCCACGACCATGCGGCAGCGTCCGATGGCGAGATCGACCGGCTGGTAGAGGCCTTCCCCGCCATGCTCGAGCAGCACGTCCTTGCCGGCGACGCCCAGGTCCGCGGCGCCGTATTGGACGTAGGTGGGCACGTCGGAGGCGCGCACGATCAGCAGCGAGACCTCGGGATTCTTGGTCCCGATGATGAGCTTGCGCGAGCGGTCCGGGTCCTCTGCAGGCGCAAGGCCGGCGGCCTCCAGGAGAGGCAGCGTCTCGTCGAAAATCCGGCCCTTCGACAGGGCCAGGGTGAGCGTCGTCACGGCGGCGGAGAAAGGCGAAACCGCGTATTTTACCCGCTGGAGCGGGCACTTACTGCGCGAAGCTTTCGGCGCGGCGATGCGCGAGCCGGCCGGCGACGTAGGTCGCGCGAACGGCGCGATCGTCGCCCAGCATCATGAGCACGCCCAGCGCGTCGTCGATGCTTTCGCAAAACTGCATGCGATAGGCAATGAGCGGCGTCGGCGAGAGATCGAGCACCGTCACATCCGCATCGTGACCGGGCGCGAGCGCGCCGAGCGTGCCGGCGAGGTCGAGCGCCCGCGCGCCGCCGGCGGTCGCGAGCCACAGCGCCTGCGTCGGCGACAACGCGGAGCCGGTGTGCCGCGCCACCTTGTAGGCCTCGCCCATGGTGGCGAGCATCGAGAGCGTGGTCCCGGCACCGACATCGGTGCCGAGCGCGAGGTGCACCGGCCGGTCGTGCCGCACGGCTTCGCGCACCCGGAAGTGACCACTGCCGAGGAAGTTGTTGGACGTCGGGCAGTGCGCCACGGCCGCGCCCGCGGCGTGCAGTCGCTGCCACGCCGAGTCGTCGAGATGCACCCCGTGTCCGAACACCGCGCGCGCCTGCACCAGGCCGTGCTTCTCGTACACCTCGAGATAATCGCTGCAGTCGGCGAAGAGCTTCGCCACCCAGCTCACCTCGTCGCGCGTCTCGGCGAGATGCGTCTGCAGGTACGTTCCAGGGTGCTCCGCGAGCAGGGCCCCCGCCATCGCGAGTTGCTCGGGCGTGGAGGTGGGCGCGAAGCGCGGCGTCACGGCGTACGCCAGCCGATCCTTGCCGTGCCAGCGCGCGATGAGCGCCTTGCTCGCGTGGTAACCGTCCACGGCGCGCTCGAGGAGCGGCGCGGGCGCGTGCCGGTCCATGAGCACCTTACCCGCGATCATGCGCATGCCGCGCGC
>Ga0070741_10013143_pt1 | contig 14719 bp, 11 predicted proteins | sample Coa_R1_4_FD_66440 | JGI IMG/M metagenome (GOLD analysis project Ga0070741, IMG submission 66440) | Surface soil microbial communities from Centralia Pennsylvania, which are recovering from an underground coalmine fire - Coalmine... | ecosystem: Environmental > Terrestrial > Soil > Unclassified ...
GAGGTGCCGCGTGAGCGGCTTCTCGCACAGCACGTGCTTTCCCGCCTCGAGGGCACGGATCGACCACTCGCAGTGGAGCGTGTTCGGCAGCGAGATGTACACCGCCTCGACCTCGGGATCGTCGAGGAGCGCCTCGTACGATCCGTAGCTGCGTGCGATGCCCCACTCCTTCGCATACGCGTCGGCCCGATCCTGCGTCCGGCTCCCGACCGCGACGAGCTCGACCTGCGAGGACGCGTGCGCGGCCGGAATCACCTTCCGGTTGATATCCGCCGTCGAGACGATTCCCCATCTGACCGGTTCGTAGGTCACGGCCCTACTATCTCGCGCGCGCCGTCCGCCGCCGAGGTGAGAAACGCTCGTCCGCGGGCGCCGTACGCGGCGACGACGTCCGCCGCGAAGCGGTCTGCGGCAGCGCGCTCGACGAGCGCGACGATCGCGCCGCCGAAGCCGCCGCCTGTCATCCGCGCCGCGATCGCGCCGTTTGCACGTGCAAGCTCGACGAGCCGGTCGAGCTCAGGAGTCGTCACCTCCAGGTCGTCACGCAGGCTCTCGTGCCCGGCACGGAACAGTGCTCCGAGCGCAGTGCGGTCGTCGCGCCTCAGCGCCTCGGCGACCGCGAGCACGCGCTCGTTCTCGCTCTCGACGTGACGGAGCCGGCGCGGGTCACCGGCCTCGAGCTCGCGCTTGCGCTCCGCGTAGCCCGACCCCGCGAGCGTGCGCGCCACACCGGAATCGACGACGACGAGGACGAGCTCCGGCGGAATCGGCACGTACTCGTAGCGGAGCGAGCCGGTGTCGAGCAGCAGCGCGGTCCCCGCGCGACCAAGGAGGGACGCCGCCTGATCCATGATTCCCGACGGCACGCCGACGGCCGCGTGCTCGGCGCGGCGGAGAGCCTGCGCGAGCTCGAGCGGCTCCACTTCGAACCCGGCGATCGCGCACAGCGCGCAGCCGACGACGACCTCGAGTGCCGCCGACGACGACAGGCCCGCCCCGATCGGCAGCGTCGAGGTGAGCGTCCCGCGGATGGCGACGGACGGCCGGCCGAGCGCGTCGAGCTCGTGCACGACGGCGTCGACATACCGCAGCCATCCTGCTCGCTCGTCCGCGGAGCGCAGCTCGAGCTGCTCCGCGCGCTCGCACACGAGCGTCGTCCCGAGATCGATCGCGACCGGCAGGACGAGGCCGCCGACGAGGTCGGTGTACTCGCCGATGAGGTTCACGCGGCCCGGTGCGAAGAACGTGCGCACGCCCGAGATCTTGCCTCGCTCTTGCAACCGCACGCAGATTGATGGAGACTCGTCAGTTTGCGTCGCTGACAACTACGGGAGAGAGGGCGATCACTATGGCAGGGAAGCGGGGCCTCTGGCTCGCGTCTGCGTTGGCGATCCTCGGCGGAGCTGCGGCGATCGCCGCCGTGACGCACGGGGGATCGCAACCGTCGCAGCACGCGACGAGCACAGGCTGGGCGCAGCAACGGCTGCACGGCAACGTGCAGCTGACCGGGCAGGTCCCGCTCGTCGTGCGTCATGCGCGGCCGGCGCCGGCGAGGCACACGCCGAGCACACCGCTCCCGGCGTCGTCGGTCCCGCACCCGGGCGCGACGTATCTCCACCCGCACCCGAAGACCGCCGACATCGGCCTCAACTTCGCCTTCCCGCTCCGCAACCGGGCGGCGCTGGATCAGCTGATCGCGCAGGAAGCGAAGACGCATCGCTACCTGACGCGGGCGCAGCTCTACGCGCGCTTCTCCCCGCCGCCCGCGCAGTTCGACGCGCTGCAGGCGTGGCTCGCCCGCAACGGCTTCAGGATCACCCACCTGAGCCCCGACCGGCTCGCGATCACCGTGCACGCGCCGACGGCCGTCGTCGAGCGGGCGCTGCACGTCCGGATCAACGACTACCTGCGCTCCGGCTTCACCTTCCGGAACATCAAGGTGCAGCCATTCCAGTTCTACGCGAACACGACGGCGCCGCGTGTGCCGGCGCGTCTCGGCCTGCAGAGCATCTCCGGCCTGAGCGACATCGACCGCTTCTACACGAACTACCGCCTCGGCGGCGGTGCGCCCGTGACGCCGGACGACCCGGACGCGACCGACGTGCGGTCGGGCGGCTACTTCCCGGCCGATCTCCGCGGTCTCTACGACATCACGGGTCACGGCGTCGACGCGACCGGGCAGACGATCGGATTCACGCTCTGGACCGCTCCCGAACACCAGGCCGCGATGACGACGTTTGCGAACACGACCGGCGACCAGCCCATCACCGTCGACCCGTCATGCGCGGCGGTCAACAACTCACCGACGGAGCCGAGCTCGTGCACGTCGGTTCACGTTGCGCCTGATCACTTGCTGACCATCCTCGAGAACGGCAACACCGACGCGAACGCGAACTTCGGGTCGAACGTCGAGACGGCACTCGACATCGAAGCGGCACACGGCGTCGCAACCGGTGTCGCGATGAAGTACTACGCGTCCGAGTGCAACGGCGTGCCGGCCGGCTCGGGCCTCGCGAACGCCGGCTGCAACGGCAGCGACGTTGGGCTCGAGGACGCGATCGAGGACGCCGCGAACGACCCGACGCTCCACTCCGTGTCGAACAGCTGGGGCTTCGGCGGCGAGGCCGAATGGGGCGCCGCCGACCCGTTCCTGCAGACGGCGCAGGCAAGCTTCGCGCTCGCTGCGGCGGCAGGGACGACGTTCTACTTCTCGACGGGCGACTCCGGCACGTACCAGTCCGGGTTCCCGTCGGACAGCCAGTACGTCGTGTCCGTCGGCGGCACGAGCCTCTACTCGACGGCGAATCCCGGGACGTACAGCACGGCGACCACGTGGTCGGGCTCGGGCAGCTGGTGCTCGAACGTGATCGCCCGGCCGAGCTGGCAGACAGGGTCGGGAGTCGCGGCGAATGCGCAATGTCCCGGGCGCGTCATCCCGGACGTCTCCGCCGTCGCCGACCCGAACACGGGCGTCCGGTATACGCGGACCGCGAACCTGAACGGCGGCACCTCGAGCGGCCAGGTCGGCGGGACGAGCCTCGCGGCGCCCGTCATGAACGGCCTCGAGGCGATGACGGAGAGCTTCCTGAAGACGCAATCGTTCTCCGGCGGCTCGACGCCGGCGGTCGGCTTCGTCGCGCCGATGCTCTACCAGCTCGGGAACGGCGGGAACGGCGACCGCTACTACCGCGACGTCGTGTGCGGCAACACCGCCAACCCGACGAGCGGCCCGGACGGCGACGCCGCCCGGCGCGGCTGGGACGCGGCGACCGGCTGGGGCGAGCCCGACTGGTTCCACTTCAGCGTCGGCTACGCCATCGCACTCGGCGCAACCGGTCTCAGCCAGCCGTCGTCGCTCGCGACGAGCTACCCCTGGAGCTGCGCGAAGACCCCGAGCAACTCCACCGAGCGCGGGCTCGCGTTCCCGACGAGCTCGACCGGCTATGCAGTCGGCGCGGCCTCGGGCGGGACGCCGTGGCCGGGCAAGTTCCTCCCGAGCGGCGCCTGGGGCGCCGTGAACACGTTCTTCAAGACGAGCGACGGGGGCGCGACGTGGTTCCCGTCGAACAGCGACATGCTCTCGGTCGCGTGCACGAGCTCGTCGACGTGCGTCGAGGTCGGTGTCGGCGGCCGTGCGCGCCGCACGACCGACGGCGGCTCGACGTGGAGTGACGTCGCCACGGGCTACGACAAGCCGCTCACGCAGGTCACGTGTCCGTCGGCCTCGGTCTGCTACGCGGTCGGCGACCGCGGCACCGGCATGAAGTCGTCGGACGGCGGCTCGACGTGGGCGTTCCTGCCGACGACGGGAGCGAACCCGCTCTACGGCCTCTCGTGTCCGGACGCCTCGACGTGCTACGCGACGGACATCTACGCGCACGTCCTGAAGACGAGCGACGGCGGCGCGACGTGGACCTGGCAGCAGACGCCGATCACGACACCGGGCGTCGAGGTGCCGGGCTCGGGCGGGCCGGCGCCGTTCGCGGGCCTGCTTGCAATCTCCTGCCCGGACGACAACACGTGCGTCGCAACCGGCCTCTACGCATCGGTGGCCGGCCAGACGGTCACGAACCCGGATCCGCCGATCGTCACGACGACGGACGGCGGCGCGACCTGGACGCGGCAAGCGAGCAACGCCGGCACCGGGAACTACCTCCACGCCGTGTCGTGCCTCCCCGGTACGACGACGTGCACCGCGGTGGGACGCGGCGGGACGATCGTCACGACCTCGAACCTCGTCTCGTGGACGAAGGCCGTCTCGGGCACGACGACGCTGCTCGACGGCGTCGCCTGCTCGAGCGCGTCGTCCTGCATCGCCGTGGGCCAGAACGGCAGCGTCGACGTGCTGAGCGGCGGCACCTGGACGGCGTCGACCGGCAACGGCGGCACGGGCATCCTCGCGGGCATCGCGTGCACGAGCGCGACCGCCTGCGTCGCCGTCGGCAAGCAAGGCGTCACCATCGCGACGACGAACGGCGGCGGCGCCTGGTCGCCGCAGGCGGGCGGCGGCACGACGCAGCAGATGAACTCGATCTCCTGCGTCACCGCCGACGCGTGCGTGACCGTCGGCAACGGCGGCACGATCCTGAAGACGACGAACGGCGGCCAGCTCTGGTCGCCGCAGACGAGCGGGACTGGGAGCGCGCTGAACGGCGCGTCCTGCGTCGGCTCGGCGTGCGTCGCAGTCGGCGCCGGCGGCACCGCGCTCACGAGCTCGGACGGCGGCTCGACCTGGGCTGCCGGCACGAGCGGCACGACGAACGCGCTGAACGGCGTGACGTGCGGTGCGACGTCCGCCTGCGTCGCAGTCGGCGCCGCCGGCACGATCATCACGAGCGCCGATGCCGGCGCGACGTGGGCTGCGCACGCGTCGGGCACGACGAACGCCCTCAACGCCGTCGCCTGCGCCGGCGGAGCGTGCTACGCCGCAGGCGCGGCCGGCACGATCCTGAAGTCCGCCGACGGTGGTGCGACCTGGGCGGCGCAGACGAGCGGGACGACGCAGACGCTGTCCGGCATCGCCTGCCTCGACGCGTCGAACTGCTTCGCCGACGGTGCGATCGGAACGGTCGTCTCGACGACGGACGGCGGCGCGACGTGGACTCAGCAGGGCGACCCGTTGAGCGGCCCGACGTCGGCACTGAACATCACGGCGTCTGCCGGGCTCGCGCTGAACGGGATCGCCTGCAGCCCGTTGCGGTGCGACGTCGGCGGCGGCACGCAGAGCGACATCCTGACGTCGCCGCTCCTCGTCGTGACCGTGAAAGCGACGGCGACCTACGGTGACGCCGTGTCGTTGAGCGGCCTCGCGCCGTCGAACCCGGCGCTCACGTACAGCGTTCCGGCCGAGGCCGGGAACGTGAGCGGCACGCTGACGTGCACCACCACGGCGACGACCGGCTCGCCGGCCGGCACCTACCCGATCGCCGGCTGCGGCGGGCTCTCGGACGCCGGCTACAGCGTCGTCTACGACTACGCCGACAGCGCCTTCACGATCAAGAAGGCGGTGCTGACGGTCACCGCCGATAACAAGACGCGGTTGTTCGGCTCGGCGAACCCGCCGCTGACGGCGACGATCACGGGCTTCGTGAACAACGAGACGCTCGCGACGTCCGGTGTGACCGGCTCGCCCTCGTGCACGACGCCCGCGACGCCGTACAGCGCCGTCGGGACGTATGCGATCACCTGCACGACCGGAACGCTCGCGGCGACGAACTACTCCTTCACGTTCGTCCCCGGCACGCTGACGGTGAACGCGTCGTCGCCGTGCACGAGCGGGCCGTCGAACGGGAAGGTGAACGTGGCCGCGGGCCAGGTCGCCTGCTTCGGGCCCGGGACGACGATCAACGGCCCCGTCACGATCAGCGCCGGCGGTGCGATCGACATCGAAGGCGCGACGATCACCGGTCCGCTGCGGATCGACGGCACCGGCGTCGTCCGCATCTGCGGCACGCGTGTCACCGGGCCGCTCTCGGTCACGGGAGCCACGGGTCTCGTGCTGATCGGCGGCGACGCAGCAACGGGCGCGTGCGCGGGCAACACGTTCACGGGCCCCGTCGACCTGACGTCGAACAAGGGCGGCGTCGAGTTCAACGGCAACACGGTGACCGGCCCGCTGACGATCAGCAAGACGACCGGCACGGTGCCCGCACCGGACACCGGCGCCGTGCACGCCGAAGGGAACACCGTCAGCGGTCCGAGCCGGATCGGCTGACGCGCGCGCGGAAGGGGAGCCCCGGGTCCGCCCGGGGCTCCCTTCACCTCAGCGCAACGGCTTGCAGGTCTGCGCGAGCGCGATCATCTGCTGCGAGGTCAGCTCGTTTCGCAGCGTGTTCGTGATCCACGCGTGCGTCGGTCCGTCACGCCACGCGATCACACGGATGCGGCCGCTGTCCGTCCACGCGGAGTACGTCCGGCCGCCGCGGTGGATGGTGGACGTCGGGTCGCGCAGGTCGGGCGGTTCCTGCCACGTCGTCCACATCCAGAGGACGCTGCGGCCCGAGCCCGCCGTCGCCCAGGCGCTGATCGCAGGATGCCCGGCGAGCGTGTACGACCGGGCCGCGTCGCTCGCCGGCCACGCGTAGCCCGGCGGGAGGGCCGTCGGGGCGCAACGGCGGATCGGTACGCGCGGGCGGAGGAGCGCGAGTCCCCGACCTCCGTCCGGCACGAGGGGCGGCGGTGCGGCGCGGTGAACGGGAGCACGGACGAGAACGTGCTCCCGGTGCGCGCGCGGCACGTGATAGAGCGCGCGCACGGCGGCACGCTTCTCGGCGTCGGTCGCCTCGACGTAGTCGGCGCCGTACAGCACGATGTCCTGCGCCTGCAGCGTGCGCCGCACGAGATTCTGCGACGGCGTCGCATGGACGGCGCGGTACAACCACCACAGCTCGCTCAGGCTGTCGATGTCGGAGGTCGTCGCCGCCGCGAACGCGCGGGCACGGTCGCGTAGCGCCAGTGGATTCGCCGGCAGCGTGAGCAGCTTGCGCATGACGGCGCGCAGGAAGATCTGCTGTCGAGCCGCGCGGTAGAAGTCGTTGTCGGCGTGCCGGAAGCGCGCGAACGCGAGCGCCTGGTCGCCGCGGAGCTTTTGATAGCCCGGCTGCAGATCGACGCCTGCGTAGTTCGTCGCGGCGGTATGCAGGTTGACGTTGTAGTAGCGCTGGTCGACCGGCAGATAGATCCCGCCGAGCGTGTCGACGAGGCGCCGGAAGCCGGAGAAGTTGACCTCGATGAAGTGGTCGATCTTGACGCCGAGGTCGTCGCGGATCGTCGCGATCAGCAGACCGGCCCCGCCGTGTGCGAACGCCTCGTTGATCCGGTCGTGGCCGTGACCCGGGATCGCGACGTAGAGGTCGCGCGGGATCGAGACGAGCGTGATCCGATGACGCGTCGCGTCGACGCGGGCGAGGATGACGGTGTCGGAGTTCGCCGTCTTCGGCGCCGTCCACCGGCGGTCGCTGCCGATCAGGAGGATCGTCTGCGCGCCGCTGACGCTCGTCGACGTCCCGGCGACGAGGTGGCGCCGCGGCTTGATCCGCAGCTGCGTCTGCGCGCTGCGGACGTCGGCCTGCTTGTCGCCCGCGTGCAGCTGGTCGACGAGCGAGCGCGCCTGCCAGTAGACGACGCCCGCCGCAGCCGCCGCGAGCACGACGAGACCGGCCGCGACCCAGGCGAGGATGCGAAAGGCGCGGCGCACACACGGGATCTTGCCCGCGCGATCACGGGTTCAACGACGGTGACGCTCGAAATGGAGAAGCCCCGCTCGCGCGGGGCTTCTCGGTAGCAGGCCTGTAAGCCGGATTCAGTCGAGGGTGACCATCCATCTCTGCAGCTACCCGGTTCCTCGGCGGGCCGCCTCAACGGAACCTGTTCGCCTTGCACCGGACGGGGTTTGGCGAGCCGCCGTGTCGCCACGACGCTGGTGGGCTCTTACCCCACCGTTTCACCCTTACCGGCGGCGTCTCCGGAGATCACGCCGCCGGCGGTCTGTTCTCTGTGCCACTGTCCGTCGGCTTTCGCCGCCTTCCTCGCGGAAGCGTCCTGCCCTGTGGTGTCCGGACTTTCCTCGACGCCGCTCGCGCGGCGCCGCGGTCACCCGGCCTGCAGGTCCAATGCTACTTGGACTCCCGCAGAATCGCTGCGCCCGTGCAGGATCAGCTCGCACTCGGGACAGCGGACGGTCGGGCCGTCGTGCAGCACGAACTCGCCGCACACCGGGCACTCGAGCGACGCTCCGCGGAGGAGCGCGAAGAGCTCTTGCTCGAGCGTCCGGTGCAACGGCGTCAGCGTCATAGCTCGCGGAAGACTCCCACGACCTTGCCGAGGATCTGCACGTGCTCGGCGTAGATCGGCTCGAGCGCGCTGTTCTCCGGCTGGAGCCGCACGCGCCCCTTCTCCTTGTAGAACGTCTTCACGGTCGCCTCGTCGGCGGTCTCGTCCTCGCCGGCGAGCGCGACGACGATCTCGCCGTTCCGCGCGTCCTGCGCACGGCGGACGACGACGATGTCGCCTTCGAGGATGCCGGCTTCGATCATCGAGTCGCCCTTCACGCGGAGGAGGAAGTCGCCGCGAAGCGTCTCGGGCACGGCGAGCTCGTCCTCGATGTTCTGCTCGGCGAGGAGCGGGCCGCCGGCGGCGATCTGCCCGAGGAGCGGCAGCTTCGGCATCGTCGCGACGCTCTGCTCCTCGCGGCCGGTCAGCTCGAGGGCGCGCGGCTTCGTCGGGTCGCGCCGGAGCAGGCCGGCGCGCTCGAGGTTCGCAAGGTGCGCATGGACGGTCGACGGCGAGGCGAGCCCGACGGCCTCGCCGATCTCCCGCACGGTCGGCGGGTAGCCGTGGCGGTCGACGTAGTCGACGAGAAAGCTCCAGATCTCCTGTTGGCGGCCGGTCAGCTCCACGATGCGCGCTCTCCTGGGTGAGGGGTCGGCGAGACGGATCGAACGTGTGTTCGACGGAAGCGTAGAGACTCCTCCGGACGGCGTCAACGGCCGGCCTTGAAGCGGCCGTTGATGGGGCCAGGCACCGAAGGTGCCTGGCACCGCTGTTCAAGGTCGGGATCACGCCGCGAGACCAGGGTTAACCAGCGGGGCCAGGCACCGCTGCGCGGTGCCTGGCCCCATCGAAAAGGTCGCCGTCGAGGCGACCGTTTCGATCCATGCGCTGGAGAGGACTTGAACCTCCACGGCCTATGCGGCCACTAGGCCCTCAACCTAGCGCGTCTACCAATTCCGCCACCAGCGCGAGAGCGGCGCCATTGTAGCGGCGCTACTTCAGATAGTGGAACAACGCGACGCTGTTCGCGAAGAAGAGCACCGCGAAGAGCATCGTGAAGCGCGTCAGGTTCCGCTCGACGATGTGGGTGCCCCCCTGCGAGGCGGGCGTGAAGCCCATGCCGCCGAGGCCCGCGTCGCGGCCGCTGTGCATGAGCACGAGCCCGACGAGGACGAACACGAAGAGCACCTGCATGACCGCGAGAAAGCTCGTCATCGCGCGCCCAGGGTAGCTAATTCCGCTCGGCGATCTCGACGATCGCGTCGATCAGCTCGGCGGCGATCCGATCCTTCGTGACGTAGCCGGCCGCCCCGGCGAGGCGGGCGCGGTCGACGTCGGCGCGGGAGTTCGAGCCGGTCAGCATGAGGACGCGTGCGCCGCCGTCCTCGGTGCGGATCCGCTTCGCCGCGTCGATCCCGTCCATCACCGGCATCGAGATGTCCATCAGCACGACGTCCGGCTTCAGCTCCTTCGTCAGCCGCACAGCCTCACGGCCGTCGCCGGCGTGGCCGACGACGGCGATGCGCTCCTCGCCCCCGAGGATCGCCTCGAGCGCCTCGGCGAAGAGGCGGTGGTCGTCTGCGATCAGAACACGGATTGCGGCCACTCCGAACCCCCAGAAAACGACTCGCAAAACTGTGCCTTGTTAATGTCACCTTGTGAAGGGTGAACCCGCGCGTGAGCGGATTCAGAAGCTTCTCGTGACGGGGGACAACCGCCTGAAGCAGGGCGTCGACCCCGCGAAGGTGCGCGAGACCTGGGAGGAGGCCCTCGCCGTCGCGCGGGAGGCCGGGCTCGAGGAGTCGGTCCGGCCGCTCGTCGAGGTCAGGCTCGCCGATCTCGAGCAGCCCGGCTGAGGATCGCCTCGATCCGCTCGGCCTGCCGGCGGACGTCGTGCAGCGCCGCCGCGTCCCGCGCGGCCGCGTTCGGGCGAGGCAGGCCGGCGGCGCGCTCGAGCGCTGCGGCCAGCGCGTCCACGTCGAGCGGGTCGACGAGGACGCCGGCGGCGGGCGGCACGAACTCGGGCGGACCGCCGATCCGCGTCGCGACGACCGAGCGGCCGGCGGCCATGCCTTCGAGGAGCGCCTGGCCGAGCGGCTCGATCAGGCTCGGCTGGCAGACGACATGGCTCTCGGCGACGAGGTGCGGCACCTGCGCGTGCGGCACGCGGCCATGGAGCCGGATCCCCTCGCGCCCCGCGAGCGCGCCGCGCAGGGCGCCGTCGCCTGCGAACGTGAGCGTCGCGCCGTCGAGCCGCGCACGCGCGAAGGCGTCCGCGAGCCGGACGACGTTCTTGCGCTCCTCGAGCGCACCGATGCAGAGAAAGCGTGCGGGCCCGTCGGGCGAAGGCTCGACCGCGAAGCGTTCGAGATCGACGCCGCTCGAGACGACCTCCGTCTTGCCGCGTGCGGCCGGCACCTTCAGCTCGAGCTCGCGCCGGAGGTAGTCCGAGACGCAGACGACGACCGACGCGCGACGCACGACGGCCGCGGTGGCGGCGCCGATCCCGGGGCGCCAGCCGACGTTCCGCACGTCGCGGCCGTGCGCGGTGACGACGAGGGGAGCGCGGGTCCCGAGCGCCGCGATCAGGCCGCTCGGGACGAGGAAGTGCGCGTAGACGACATCGGGCCGCGCCGCACGCACCGTCTGCCGCGCGAGCTCGACGTAGCGAAGCTTCCCGCCCGCACGCGTGTCGAGCACTGCGCGCTCGACGTGGTGGCCGCGCTCGACGAGTGCACGCTCGACCTGCGCGACAAAGGTTCCGAGGTCCGGCGCATCCGGCCCCGGATACATCTGCGACACGAGCAGGATGCGCACGCGCGCAGCGTATGGGAGCGCGGCGCGCCGGCCGAAGCCGGCGCGCCGCCTCTTGCCGGAGCTACTTCGTGAAGAACTCGGTCATCGTCGGCACCTGCGCCCGGTCGGAGGCGTTGCCGAGGTAGCCGAGATTCCAGACCTGCTCGATCGTCGCGAGCAGCGAGTAGTGGTTGTAGGCGACGTTCGAGACGTAGCCGCCGGTCTTGCCCTTGTTCGTGACGACGATCGCCGGGATCAGACCGCCGCCGTAGGTGCCGCCGGCCCAGACGTGGCCGTCGGGCAGGCCGTTCGAGCCGAGGAACTGGTAGCCCGGCGGCAGGATCGGCGAGTCGCAGCAGCCTGCTGCGCTCTCCCAGCCGTCGGTCGACGCCTGGCCGGTGAAGTCGTTCTCGTCGGTGACGATGAAGATCGCCGACGAGCCCGTCTTCCACGCCTGGCTCGACTCGATCAGCGAGACGGCCCCCTTGACGAAGTCGTCCGCCTTGCGCTTGAGCGACGCATCGTTCGCGTCGTCCTTCGTCGAGCCGTACGGGCACGGAGTGCCGTCGGAGCCGTCCGGCGCCACCGCCGTGAACACGCCGCCGTGCATGTCGTGGCACTGGTTCGGCGTGATCCAGACGAAGTTCGGCGTCGTCGACGCCTTCTGGAGATCGGTCGCGAGCGCGGTGTACGGCTTGTCGTGCGCGAGCCGCGCCGGGTTCGACCGGATGTCGTCGAAGAGCACGAACGGGTTGTGCTTCGAGGCGTAGAGCTGCTGGCTCGTGCTCGGGTAGAAGTCGCCCGTGTAGCCGGCCGACGGCATCGACTCCATGTAGGCGCCCCAGGTGAGGTGCCTCGCCTCGAGCTGGTCGACGATGTTCGTGTGGTCGAACCGGTTCGCCGGATTGTCGTCGTTCACGAACCAGTTCGAGCCCGAGATCGCCGCGACGTAGTTCGGCTCGCTCGGATGCGTGACGCCGTAGTAGTTGGCCGCCATCGCGGTCGAGTGCGCGAGCTGGGTGATGAACGGCGCGTTCGGGTCGTCGATCACGCTCGACTTCGAGTGGTTCTCGAGCATGATCACGAAGATGTGCTGGAGCGGCGGCGTGACGGCCGGCTTGCCGACGACCTTCTTCGGCGGCCCCGGCTTCTTCTTCGCCGCCTTCGCCGGGTGCTTCGGCGGATGCTTGTGGCCGGCGGCCGAAACGCCCTGGACGACGAGCAGTGCCGCAGCAAGCGCGAATACCGCCAGCGCGGCACGTTTCCGATGATGCATTGTTGACCCCCCTGTGGTCGTTCGACGGTCGCGGTGAGGGTACCCGCTAGGCGCGCGATCGAACCGCGTCGTACATGCCCCACTCCGCGCGCAGGGTCTCGCAGATCTCGCCGACCGTGCAGTGCACGCGCAGCGCCTCGCGCATCGGCGGCAGGAGGTTCTGCTCGCCGAGCGCGGCCTCGCGAACTGCTGCGAGCGCACGCGTCGCCTCGTCCTCGTTCCGCTCGGCCCGGACCTTGGCGGTGCGCTCGAGCTGACGGCGCTCCGCCGCAGGATCGATGCGCTGGAGCTCGACGCGCCCCGGCTCCTCCTCCGTGAAGCGGTTGACGCCGACGATCGCGCGCTCGCCGCGCTCCACCTGCTGCTGCCAGTCGAAGGCCGACTGCTCGATCTCGTCCTGGACGAAGCCCTGCTCGATCGCGGCCACGGCGCCGCCGAGCTCGTCCACGCGCTCGATCAGGTCCCACGCACGGGCCTCGAGCTCGTCGGTCAGCGCCTCGATGAAGTACGAGCCGCCGAGCGGGTCGGCGGTGTCGAGGGCGCCGCCCTCGGCGGCGATGATCTGCTGCGTGCGCAGCGCAACGCGCGCCGAGTGCTCGGTCGGCAGCGCGAGCGCCTCGTCGAATGCGTTCGTGTGCAGCGACTGCGTGCCGCCGCAGATCGCAGCGAATGCCTGGATCGCGACACGCACGATGTTGTTCTCGGGCTGCTGCGCGGTGAGCGTCGAGCCGCCGGTCTGCGCGTGGAAGCGGAGCGCCTGCGCCTTGGGATTCGTCGCGCCGAAGCGTTCGCTCATGACGCGCGCCCAGAGGCGGCGCGCGGCGCGGAACTTCGCGACCTCGACGAAGAAGTCGTTGTGCGCGTTGAAGAAGAAGGAGAGCCGCGAGCCGAACTCGTCCGGCGAGAGACCGGCCGCTACCGCGGCGCTGCAGTACGCGATGCCGTTCGCGAGCGTGAACGCGAGCTCTTGCACCGCGGTCGCGCCCGCCTCGCGGATGTGGTAGCCCGAGATCGAGATCGTGTTCCACCGGGGGATCCGCTCCGCGCAGTACGCGAAGAGATCCGTCGTGAGGCGCATGGACGGCTTCGGCGGGAAGATGTAGTTCCCGCGCGCGACGTACTCCTTGAGGATGTCGTTCTGCACGGTGCCGCGCAGCTCTGTCGACGGCACGCCCTGCTGCTCGGCGACGAGCTCGTACAGCAGCAGGAGGAGCGAGGCCGGCGCGTTGATCGTCATCGACGTCGACACCTCGCCGAGCGGGATGCCGTCGAGCAGGATCTCCATGTCCGCGAGCGAGTCGATCGCGACGCCGGTGCGCCCGACCTCGCCGAGCGAGCGCCGGTCGTCGGAGTCGTAGCCGAGCTGGGTCGGCAGGTCGAAGGCGACCGACAGGCCGGTCTGGCCGCGGGCGAGCAGGTACCGGTACCGCGCGTTCGACTCCTCCGCAGAGGCAAAGCCGGCGTACTGCCGGATCGTCCACGGCCGGCCGCGGTACATGTCGCGGTACGGGCCGCGGGTGAACGGCGCCTCGCCCGGCGGCTCGAGCGGGCGCCGGGCGTCGTCGGCCGTGTACACCGGCTTCATCTCGATCCCGGACTCGCTGCGCTTGTCCTCCGCCGCCGGCACGGCGGGAATCGTACGGCGGCCGCGACCGGTGCGGGTCGAGCCGTGAAGACCGTGTAAACGCCGCGGTAAGGACCCTGTAAACCCCCGCCCGAATCCGGGTCGATTCCCTGCAGCCGGGCAGAACCCGACTTTCAACGCATAAAACGAGAGCGGAGGGGATCGTATGACGAAGGCAGGGCTCGGCCTACTCGCGGTCGTGGCGGCCCTGGTGGCAGGCAGCTTCGCCGCCGCCGCCCGGGCCGCGGTGCCCGCGAACACATCGCCGCCGACCATCAGCGGGACGCCGAAGGAAGGCTCGACGCTGACGGCGAACGACGGAACCTGGACGAACAGCCCGACGTCCTTTACGTACCAGTGGCAGCGCTGCGCCTCGGACGGCCGCTCGTGCGGCGACATCACGGGCGCGTCGTCGAAGACGTATACACCCGCGTCGACCGATGTCGGACATGCGCTGCGCGTCGTCGTCACCGCGGTGAACGCGGACGGGCGCGCGTCGGCAGTCTCCGGAGCGACCGATGCGGTCAGCGGCAAGAGCGGGCCGACGAACACCGTCCGCCCGTCGGTGAGCGGCAACGCCGTCGTCGGTGGCACGCTGCGCGTGTCGAACGGCAGCTGGTCGCCGACGCCCGCGTCGTACGGCCGCCAGTGGCAGCGCTGCGAGTCGGACGGCACCGGGTGCACGAACATCGCAGGCGCCACCGGGCAGAGCTACGGCGTCCGGAGCGCAGACACCGGTCGTCGGCTGCGCG
>Ga0070741_10013144_pt1 | contig 14719 bp, 11 predicted proteins | sample Coa_R1_4_FD_66440 | JGI IMG/M metagenome (GOLD analysis project Ga0070741, IMG submission 66440) | Surface soil microbial communities from Centralia Pennsylvania, which are recovering from an underground coalmine fire - Coalmine... | ecosystem: Environmental > Terrestrial > Soil > Unclassified ...
GACAGGCTGCACCTCGATGACGAGGCCGTCCGCCAGCGTCTGTCAGAACTCGATGACCACCGGCTCGCACAGTTCCTGATGCTCTGCTCGTTCGCTCATTACGGGGCGAATCCGCAGCGGCATCGCCAGATGAATCAGAGCCCGGTGGTGCAACTCAGTGAAGACCGCGGGGTCAACCATGCACTGCTTGACGCCGAAGCGCGTCTCGAACTCTGCCCGAAGAAATACAAGGCGGCGCATCAGGCGTACCTCACCGCGGTCAAAAGCGGCAGGGCGGCTGAGAAGCCGCTCGTCTGTGAACGGCCGCCGAAACCAGCGCAGCCCATGTCCGGCGTCAACACCGGGAAGAAGGCTGCCTGACACCCGAAAGTAATTTCCGGGAATTCCCACCACCCATTTCGAACCGAAATCCCACAACCATCACAAGGAGGAACTTATGACTGATCGAAAGAAACAGGATTCCATCGCCCCGCCCGGCGGACAGGAACGTCTGCCGAGGGAGGAGAAGGATGCGGTCTTGGTTGAGATCTGCGCCATGCCCGGGCGCGCGCGCTTCTTCTGCATTCTCTACGCCGAAGGGCGGCAGTTGCGGTATTACGGAACCAGAAGAGAACTGGCAAAGCAGATCACCGCCATCGGGCATCAGATCACGCCGGATGCCATTCGAGACGGGTTGCGCCTCGACCTGCGCTGTCGCGTCCGCATCGTGGCGGCAGGCGATCGCAGCCTGATTGAGGAGCTGCTGCCGGCACAACATGACAAGGAGGAATGATCATGGAATGCCACGTCTGTTTCCGCGAAGTCAGCGGCGACATCACGGTCGGTTCACTGACGCTGCCAGGTGAGATGGAAATCATCCCCCTTGCGGGAACGCCTGACCGCGACTGGATAAGCTGTAATTCCTGCGGGACTATCGTCTGTCTCAGTTGCTGCCGGCATCCGGAAACGGGGTTCTGCGACAGCTGCATCAAAAAGTACGACCTGCTTGACCCGGATGAGGAATTATCCGCAGCAGGAGACAATCACTCTGACGATTGAGGCCATACTCAATCACCCGGAACGTCTGTCATGACGAGTCCGGGTTTTTCTTTTGTCTGTTGATGTGTTGATGGTAGCGCTGAAGGAACGTATCCGCCGTCTGCTGATTTATCACCGGCCCTTTTTCGTCCTTCGTTTTTTCGTTCCAGCTGTCTTACGGCCTTCCAGCAGCCTTCTGGTGCGTTCGAGCTCGACGGCGATCGTCTCCTCGTCCGGCAGGACCGTGCGGTATTCGGCGGCCAGCACCTTGTTGGGCAGTCCTTCGAGTGCGTAGCGGACCACGGCCTCGTCTTTCTCGGCGCAGAGGATCAGACCCACCGGCGGATTTTCATCAGGGCGGGTCCAGTGTTCGCGGGCGTAGTTGAGCTTTTGATCTGGATAGGCAGACACAAGCCGGGACGGATTGGCATGACCCCGATATAATGTACATAGGTCCGCACCTTAAGACGGACATAATCTGTACGATCTATGGCAACACGCATTAGCCCAGAACAACGGGCAAAGATCATTCCTGCCATCAGGGATGAGGGTATGTCCATCCCTGATGCAGCCAAAACCTTTTTCGAGAAAGAAATGCAGGCAGCAACACAGACTCTACCTACAAGCTGACTGTGTACAAAAAACCGGGGTCATGCCAGTCCTTGTATGAGCAGCGCCAAGGCGCCCGACTGATCGTCCCGAGGCGGAGAAATATGGCTGCCCCACCAGCCGCAGGCTTGGCGCGGGCCTGCGGGCGGTGGCGCAGGATCGTGGAAACAGTCGGCTCACAATTGACCGAACGCTTTGGGATTGCCCGGATCCGCGTGCGCGATTTGTGGCACTACCAGCACCGGCTGATTCGGAAGATTCTGACCCACACGGTCGCGGTCTTTCTCAATCTGCAACTCGGCGCGACCCGCTGGACTTGGATGGACTGGTTTCAGTTTGATTCAATAAACAAAGAGTTGCACATCAGGTATAAGCAATAATCGCTTATCTTGTTTAATCCCATTTTGCTTCAGACATCATCTGCAAAATCCACAACTGAATTTCCCCGATAATGCCGGGGCTTTCAATCCCGTTAAATAGCAGGTCGAAGATCGCCGCGGCAGGCGACCAATCCTCTCGTTTTTCATTCTGAAACCAAATCCGGAAATCCTCACATGCGAGTGGAGGTCATGTGTTCGACGGCCGGATGGGAGAAGTCACTGTAACCAAGACTGACGACCTGTTTGAGGAATGGTTAAGCGGGGATCTTTTCGCGGGCGATCTGGCAGGCTTTCAGGCGTGGCTGGGGTGGGGACGAATGGTTGCAGAGGATCGTGGAAATAGTCAGGGAACTGAAGTTCGTAGCCACTGGAAACGGCACAAGGGGGAAGATACACCCGGTCCGCGACTCCCAAATGTCAACCGGCGTCTGGTCAGCTAGTCTCCGCCATCTGACCGATTGATCTACCGTGCGATGGATTATTCGCCGGCCCGGCAGTATAATCCGCGCCATCCGGATTATCGTCACTCACAAAAACATAATCACCGGCCGTAAGGAATCTCTTTCCTGATTTGGCTTTCGATCTTACCGGAGCATAATATTCGCAACTTCTGAGACCAACTGTAGTTTCCGGTTTTTATGAGGTTGCAATCAACATCTTGTTCTGGTCGCGGCCCGGGCACAATGAAATGTTGTGCCCATCTGGCGGCTTCCACTTCATTGCAGTCACACTTAACGGTTAAGTCCGCCCCAAATACTGAGCGAGTTTCTTGCACTAAGCCATTGACGGTCATCTGCAACAAATTCGCCGGGGTGTTGCTTGCACAACGATTCACGGCCTCAAAAAACCGGAAACTACAGGAGACCAAGCTCGTCAACCGAAAGTCCGGTCAGATCAGGTCAGGTTACTGGCCTAGACAGGTGATAACAATGGGCGTGGTTATACAGGTTTGGCTTGACTTCAACCTTTACCCTCTTATTTTCAGAGCAGACCCTTGCGAGATTCGATGAACGGAGGCATCAAACGGTAATGAATATTTTCGAGCGCTTCAGACTTTACATTACTGGCAAACCGCCACGAGAACAATACCTCTTGATTCTTCGGCGTAAGTACGAAATCAAGTCTGAATTAGGAGGAGAGATTGATCGACTGCCAGATTTGCTTTCTTATGGCAGTATTATTGATGCCGAACGTGCGGCATATAAACAACTCAATAGTGGGGAAAAACTCGGCATCAATAACTCTCTTTGGCTTCGCGTCTTACAATCTCTAAGGGATACTTGTGAAGATGAGCTTTTGCCATCGAAGGAAAATATCTATATCGGTCAGATTCCGAATCCCTGCTTCAATGCGAGTTATATCCCGACAGGTAATAGCAAATTCCTAATATTAGTTCATGGAGGATTAATGCTATTCCTTTTCCGAGCAGCAGTATTATTTATTGGTAGTTGCTCGTTCCGATTTGGCGATGAACGTGTACCGCCAGTGTTTGATGAGTACTATGCTAGAAGTGAATTCGCGGCCAACCTAGAACAAATATTTTCTGACAGCCATCGGTCTCCGTTTCCACTTCAATCTGCACCACACTTGAAAACGGCTCTTGCGCTTACAAAAATGTTAGAAACTTTCGTCGTGGCGCATGAGTTAGGGCATATTCTAAATCACGGTACCGACTTCACCTCTCCTGAAGAAGAAGAGTTCAATGCTGATAATACTGGATATAACCTTTATCGAAAGACTTTGCCAGATTTTATTGAGCATGAATGTGCCGACCACAAAGACTTAATAATACGCTCACTTCATGCAGCCGCGCCACATATGTTCTTTCACTTGGGAACGCTTCTTGAACTGTTTGCACCACCTAACTTGCAATACGAGGATACTCACCCCCCAGCTTCAGAGAGATCAAAACGTCTCTGGCATTCTCAACAAGAGAATCAAACTGAAACTAATACCATTCAACTAACAAGCGAGGTACTCACCGCATTCTCTAAGGTGACAACTCCAAACAGGATACTAACCCTATGAACCAAACACAGTTTTTTACCCCCGTCAATCTTGCATCTTTAGCTTCAGCTACAGCAATGGTAGTCGTAGCTGCAATTGCCCTGAAGAAGGTTGCAGGACTGAAACCGTCATTAACTGCATTTCTTTTTTCGCAGGTACTGGCCTTGTTGAATGTGTTAGTCAACCCGAACTGGAATTGGGTAGACTGGGCTCTGTTATTCTTCAATGGTTGTTTATTATATTGCACGGCACTTGGCTTGAATGAAACACTTGTTCAAGCCGAAAAAAAGCAGAGAAAACGAGGGGCTGGAGTACTCCCTGAAAAACAGAGGCCAACGAAATTAGAATCTTGGTTACCCACATTCCGGGTCTAACAACCACATGCACCGGAGCGCGGCGGGCGCAGTTCTTGTCACCCATCCCGTGCGACACGCCGCGCCGCGCCCGGCGATGTGGAGCGTTAGACCGACAGGCGCGGAGTAAAGACGGAGCAGGCGAATAACGAAAGAAGAGAAGATAAAGATGGCACTATTTGTTTACATCACGGAAGAATGCCTTAACAACGCCCGCCTATACTCGCTCGTAGGTGAGGTAGAACGTTTCAAAGAGCGCGTTGAAAAATCGCAGAGTACGAGCCAGTTCGATCCTTTCCCACCACCTTTCTTAGTGAAGAAGAAGCTAGGCGGCCGCCAAGGAAGGTTGATCGCTGATCTCCGGAGGCAGGGTGACCATGCTGTAATCGTCTTCCTAGCAGTTATGATACGAGGAGACAGGGCCTATAAGGATGATTTTGTAGTGGATCCTATGGCATATGGCAGGCGGCACTTCAATCACCTTGTCAGCGAAGAGGATCTTGCCGCTTACATTGACACACGAACGAAGGTAGCACCTCTGCAAGCAAAAGCCACACCGAATGATGTGGAGTTCAGTTTTCTATACGAAGCGTTAGCACATCGCCAGAACGCGGAGGAGGAGGACATAGTTTACGAGACGATTGAATGGAAGAAAGCGGTCTCGGAGGACAGGATCGCCAACCAACTTGTCCGCTTCGTCCAGCCCTGCTTGGAAGCCTTGTCTAAAGAGACTGGTGTTCATTTTATCAAAATCTCGGGCAAGGCTGGCTGGGGGTTGTGGGTTCATCGGAGTAAAAGCCGACTACTGCTAATCACTCCCGTGACTGATGTTACGAGCGATAAAGCGGCAGGGATCGTTGAGGGCTACCGCGAACGGTTGAAGGGCGACAGCCTTACTGACATTATTCGCTCAAGCAGGCGAGCATATCCCGCATACATGCTCGCCGATGATGACACTTGGGTGGAAATCGAAAAGGAGCCCGTCGCCAATATGGCACTTTCGCCCGAAGAATCTGAAGTGCTACTCAGCGCTCGGCAGGCTGAGGGAGCATTCCCGCTGTTTGTTAACGGACGCGCGGGGAGCGGAAAGTCCACAATACTTCAATACTTGTTTGCAGACTTGCTCTACTACTACCTTGGCGCCCCTGCCGCGCAGGTCATGGCCCCGCCGGTTTATCTGACTGCAAATGGCGAATTGCTAAGAGTTGCGCGGAGCTTTATCGAAAGGATACTGCGAAACGAAGCAGCCTTCCGGGAGCGCGGACACACGAATCTGGTCGAGGACAATCGCGAGATCCTCGACGAGGCGTTTCGTGAGTTCCAGCCGCATATGCTTTCGATGGTCGATACGAAAACGAGAGTAGAGCGATTCGCCCTGACCCGGCGAATCGACTATTCACAGTTTCGCAAGCTGTGGAGCGACTGGTTCGGGATGGATCGGGTGGCAAATCGGGATTTCGGCCCCGACATCTCTTGGCATGTTATCCGGAGCTACATCAAGGGAATGCTTTCGGAGACATTGATGGACCCGGACGATTACGTTCAGTTGCCGGAGAATCAAGTCACGGTGACGAAGGACACATTCCAAACAGTTTTCGAGCGGGTCTGGGAGGGCCGTTACTCAAAGATCGCTGAGGCCCGAGGGCTTTGGGACGACCAGGATCTCGCCCGTTATATCCTCGAAAACGATCTGGCGAAGCCGATACATCCCGCGGTTCTCTGTGATGAGGCGCAGGATTTTACTCGGATCGAACTTGAACTTCTCCTCCGGTTGAACCTATTCTCCGACCGCGCGGTGCCGCCTCATGACCTGAGCCGCGTTCCGTTTGCCTTTGCTGGCGATCAATTTCAAACTCTCAATCCTACTGGTTTCCGGTGGGACGCGATCAAGACATCATTTGTGGAGAAGTTCATCCATGCGCTTGATCCCAGCGGACGCTCGGGACGTACGGAACTCAACTACCGTGAACTGCATTACAACTACCGATCAACGCCACCCATTGTTCGTTTTAGCAATGGAGTTCAGGCTCTAAGGGCAGCCCTTTTCCAAATGCCGGAACTGCGGCCTCAAACCCCATGGGCATTACCTTATGGTGTTTTCCCAGTGGTTTGGTTCGACTCCGCCGATGCATCTTTCTGGAAAAAGTTCAAAGAGGCGGACTCTTTTGTGGTCGTCGTCCCCTGCAACGAGGGGGAAGAGGCGCAGTTCGTGCAGGATGATCCGGTCCTCTGTCAGCACATTCGCATTGAGGACGGCATCCCTCAGAATGTACTGAGCGCAGCACGAGCGAAGGGCCGCGAGTATCAAGTCGTGGTGGTCTATGGCTTCGGTAATGTAGTACCGAAGAACATCCTGACGTCTTTACCGTCGGCGCGCGAGGAGGAGAGAGATCAAGATCAATCTCTTCCACTGCAGTATTTCATCAACCGACTCTACGTGGCAGTGACCCGCCCGAAACAGCGGTTGATTGTGGTGGACAGTGAAAATGGAATCCACTGTCTCTGGGAGTTCGCGACTCGCGAGGAGGCCACAAGGCATATCATTGACGCGGCCAACCGCGGCCGCAATATATGGAATACCGACCCCGAAGATAGTTCTTCACCGGCTGTCGAAGGAATGACAATGGGAAAGGTGGAGGACCTCACCCTCGAAAGCGCAGGTGATCCTATCGATAATGCTAAGACCTTCGAAGAAGATGGTAAGTCCCGGAAGGATTCATTTCTCTTGCGACAGGCAGCTCTCGCCTACCGCAGCGCGGGTGACACAGCGAAAGCGAATGAATGTCGGGCGCGTGCACTCGAGCTGGAGGGCGAACATCTTGAAGCTGCCCAAGCCTACATTTCATCCGGTTTTTTGGTTCCCGAGGCGGTGAGATGTTACTGGAAGGCAGGAAAGGCTGGATGGCAACGGCTCGTTGACCTCGGTAAGTCCAATGCATCCGTGGCTCGAGAGACGGAATTCAAGTTCGCCATCGCGATCAACGAGAGACTGGTTCCCTCCAACCGTGGTATTGAACTGCTAAACGAAGTGGCGGCCCGGCTCTCGGATTCGGCGTTCGCGGCTTATCTGGCTTCCGAAAGCGCTTGGCGAGAGGGGATCAATATTGTTGTCGATCAGGTCCGGCAAAATGCATCGCAGGCAATTGCCTCCGGCTTGGAGCAAGTACTCGAAAAAATCGAAGCATTCGGCCTCGCGCAACCGGACCGAAGAATGGCCGAGATCCATTTCCAAGCAAAAAGCCTACAGAAGGCGGTACATCGTTGGGAAAAGTCCGGCGAAACCAAATCGGAGGATTACCTAAAGGCGAAAGCCGCCATCGAGCCATACCCCGAAAAGCTTTCGGCGTTAGCCAAAGTTGCAGCAATCGATGAAATCATTTTAGCATTCGAAGGTCATCGGGACAGTTCACTGGAGCCAGCCCTCTGGAGTATCGTTGCCTCTGCGTATCTACATCGTGATCGTCTCGACGAAGCCTTCGATGCCGCTTGGGAAGGGAGGGATGCAGCCGCACTGCAGGGCATCGCGCTCAGGGCTTTGACGGAACGGGATCTCTCAGCCGCAACCCGAGCGCTGGAAGCGTCGGTCTTTGCGCTGGTGGATAGTTCGCAATGGGAACTGTTGGCGAAATTTGCGTCAACGCTTGATTACTCACCCGAGCCAAGTTGGTCGGAGGAATCTGCGCGTGAATTTGTCGAGAGCCAGGCCGATGCTCTCCAGTGCATCCTAGTGCGGTCACTGGCTCGGTCTGAGAAGTTTCCCGAATTGCCGGGGCATCTGCAACGTCAGTTCAGCGAGTTTTTGCGGCGTTTTCTTCGCGTCAAGGAAGGCAAGTGGCGCAGCGATGTTTCCGTTGAGGAAGCCGGTGCTGCAATCGAGCGAGGGGGGCGTTTCACCGATGCTCTGAGCTTCTACGAGGCTGTTGCACGCGAGGCGAATTTCTCAGACGAAGAGAAGCAATTCGCTCGACGCCGGTGGCTCGTCTGCAAAAACCGGCAACTCGAATACGAACGCGAGCAGGGTGGGCAAAGCCGTCGTACCGCGGACGTTCAGCGTGAGATTTCCGAGGCTATGACGCGGCTGGGAATCAAGCGGTTCGATGATCTTCCGAGGTATCCCATACTTGCTCCGGCCGATAAACCAATCAAGATCCCTGTTCAAACTCCAGCGGTTCAACCTGCGGAGTCGGTTGCTCACGTTGCCATCGCTGCGGAAACTGTTGCAACGGCAGTCATTCCGCAAGACACCAGACCTGAATTAGCCGAGCGGGTGACTGCCAACGTTGGCGACTTCTCGATTGATTTGTCACGGCAACTCGGCAGGTGCAATATCTCATTCAGGCCGACGATGCAGACGGCCTTTCTGAATCTGCGAGATTGTCAAGTCGGTGGTGAGAAGTCGTGGAAGGCCATATCATCTAACGAATGGCTTTGCGAGGAATGGAATCTGAGGCTGTCTTATGCCAACGAGACACTAATCTTGGCGGTCGATAATCTGGGGTTACGCCTCTCAATCGAACATCCACTAATCAATGAGGAGTAGAGGGTCGAACCAGTAGGTACAGGAGACGCCTTATAGCGCGCCTGACCTGAGTCGTTAGGCCATAACAGAGGAAGTAAAACGAAAGACAGCCGCCTCATAATCTCGTAAAGAGCTTTGGTGGCGAAGGCAGATAAAAGCGAGGGAAAGAGCCTCGGGTGAGATATAAAGAGGGGCGCTCATCCGCCATAATAGACAAGCAGGGTTTTTTGGTTCCCCACATTCTGGAAAAGGTGGCGGGCCTAGTTTCCAAGGGGTGGCGCCTCACTTTTTTACAGATCAATGTGGGCACGCTGGTGCCGTTTCTTCTGAACGGACATAGACCAGAGCAAAGATTGACTATTGATGCAAAAGTAATCTACTCAAGATTGGTTTTTGAGAACACTGAATTATATAATGTCTAGATACGCAACGGGCATTTCATCAACACGAGCTTCAATAGCGTTAAGTGGCACAATGTACATTTCCATAATTGTGAGTTTGACGAGGCTGCTTTCGACCAAGGCTCAACTTACAACGGGGTGGTCTGAGCAATTGTCGCGTCAACAGCATAAGGTTGAATGAGAGCGACAGCGAGGTGAGAAGGGAATACGCTCCGGTTCGGATCGTTCACCTTCTCCGCTCTTTAGGTGTGGAAGTGGCTGACAGTCCACACGAAATGGAACCCGTTCCCGTGGTTACTGATGGCAGGAGGAGGAAGCTGGCCCAGCGTTTCCTCCGCATCTTCCGTCGGACTACGGCTATTTCTGAGGATATGGTCAGGCTCAGATTTCATGGTGATGCCGGGGAAATACGTGACGGAATTATTCCGCTGATGGAGCGGTATGGTCTATTGCAAAGGCAACAGGACTTTTGGATGCTGGCAAGGAGTCTCGAAGAAATATTGAGGGCCGATGGCGCCAACAGTGAGCAGCCACTTGCCCGGTTCTGGCATGACATTGGCTCGAATGCGTAGCTTACCGCGAATATTGCCTGCAGATGCCATTCCTCTGAGACCTTCAGGTTAAGATCATCACTCAAGCTATAAGAGTACTTTCATTCCAGACCAATAGACCGATGAACGTTCATCGGTCTATTGGTCTGGAATTTTACGGGATTCCCCTGTTCGAGGTTTCGGGAGGAGTAGTTTTCTGGCTCCCCATAATTGAGAGGAGAAAAAGTCCGATTCCCTTGTGGTACGTTTTTCGTTAGAATACCAATGATCTAAAAGTCCAAGCGAGTAAAGCAGACAATCACATAAAGGACTCAGCCGCCATGCAATTTCACGGCCTTTTTATCGGCATTGATGAGTACGCATCTCCAGCAGTTCCAAATTTAACCTGCACATCACGCGACGCGCAGGCTCTATTTGGACTGTTTGCAGATACCATGGGGGACAAAAACGCTGCCCTCCTCATTAATCAGGAAGCAACCCGGCAGCGAATCCTGAGTGAGTTTGAGGATCGTCTCTTCAAAAGCGATCCTGAGGACGCAGTCGTCATTTATTTTTCCGGGCACGGATCAGATGATCACTACTTGGTCACGCATGACGCAGATCCTCTTAATTTTGACACGACCTCAATCCATCTTGATGAACTGACCAGCCTCTTTTCCGAGATTCCTGCCCGCAACCTGCTGCTTGTTCTTGACTGCTGCTTTGCCGGAGGAGCTGGAGCAAAAGTCTTTCACCCGGGCTTCGCGAAAAAAGCAGCGCAACCTTCGACCAATATTCTGGAGAAAATGAGTGGTGATGGCAGAGTAATTTTTGCAGCTGCAGGCTCAGACCAGGAAGCAATCGAGGACAGACGCTGTGGCCATAGTCTTTTTACATATCATCTCATTGAGGCACTGAAGGGAGCGCCTGAAATAGTTAGTAACGGGCGTATACCATTGTTCGCCATGGTCAACTTTGTTACCCAGAGAGTGACAGAGGCAGCCAGACAGATTCGACATGATCAAGTACCAAGTTTCCGAGGAGCGGTTGACGGAGAGTTTACATTTCCCGTTTTCAAAAAAGGGACAATTTATGGTGGCTTTTTTCCTGAGCAGATCAAAAGAAAGATCAGCGGCAACATTTCTGACCTTCTTGATTATGGCTATCCGGAGGAACTGCTGGCTGTCTGGCAGAACTCTTTTCAGGAGCTGAATCTTTTGCAACAGACTGCAATCAACGACTTCGGACTGTTCGAAGGTAATCACCTCGTAGTCTCAGCCCCTACTTCGTCAGGGAAAACGATGGTCGGTGAGCTGGCGGCGATCAAGGCGCACCTCAAACGGGAGCGTACATACTTCCTTCTGCCACTCAAGGCGCTGGTAAGCGACAAGTACGATGAATTCAACAAGAAGTATGGTGCGTTCGGCCTCAAAATCATTCAATCTACGGGTGACTTTAGCAAGGACAATGAAGCACTTTTGCGGGGCAAGTTTGATATTGCCCTTCTAACATACGAAAGATTCTCTGCCCTGACGCTCACCAACCCCCACTTATTACGCCAAGTCGGGCTGGTGGTGGTCGACGAGGTGCAAATGATTACTGACCGTAATCGCGGGAGTAATCTCGAACTCCTGATCACTCTGTTACGAACCCAGCGCAGAATCGGGATTGAGCCTCAGATCCTGGCCCTTTCGGGAGTGATCGGGAATACGAACGGCTTGGAAGACTGGCTGTCCGGGCGACTTCTGCGATGGGAAATCCGGCCGGTGCCCATTGACGAGGGCATCATCACCCATGACGGCACATTTCGATACATCACAGAATCTGGAGAAGTGACTGAGATCCCGAGGTACATCGTCCCGGAATACAGAAAGGGTAGTTCTCAGGACATCATCGTCCCTCTGGTCAGAAAACTTACGCAGGACAACGAAAAGATCATAGTTTTCCGGGAGACGAAACCAGTAGTCAGGGCGACTGCAAGATACTTGAGCCAGTCGTTAGGTCTGCCGCCTGCCCAATCTACAATCGATGCTCTACCCGCCGGCGATCCGTCCACAGCGTCAGAGCTGCTGAAGGTATGTTTACGTGGTGGCGTTGCATTCCATAACGCAGATCTGAGCAGGGATGAACGTCAAATCATCGAAAAAGACTTTAGGGATCCTGCCAGCGGACTGAAAGTGCTTGTCTCAACGACAACCTTGGCGATGGGTGTTAACACACCAGCCTGGTCAGTTGTGATTGCAGGGCTTGAGCATCCTGACGGCCCATATACAGTTGCCGAATACAAAAACATGGTGGGCAGGGCAGGCCGGTGGGGCTTCACTCCAAAGGGGAAGGCATTTCTCGTGGCCACCTCGGTGGCGGAGAGAATCCAACTGTGGGACGGCTATGTGACCCAGAAACCCGAAGATCTGTATTCGCGATTTGGTGAATCTGATCCGCATTCAGTAATCTGCCGGGTGCTTGCTGTGGCCGCAGCAGGAAGAGTCCCATCTCTGACGGAAGAGCAATTGTTCGAGTTCATTGAGGAAAGCTTCGCCGCTTATCAGTCACGCAAAACGATGGGTCGGACACCTTGGGATCGCGCAACCTTGGCTCAAGCGCTACAACAACTCAATAGTCACGCACTTGTCGAAGAAACGAGTGGACATTATTCACTGACACCGTTAGGGAGAATAGCAGGTGAATCGGGAATTGAAGTGGTCAGCGTAATCCGTGTGGTCGAAGCACTGCGCGGATTACCAGCAGACTCGGTCTCCGAGATGGTGATACTGGCTTTGACTCAGCTAACTAGAGAGTTGGATGATGTAATTTTTCCTATCCACAAGAAGTCGCATCAGGAAAGATCACGATGGCAGGGCGCACTCTCACAATTTGGTCTGCCAAGTCAGGTTATTCGTACACTCCGCAGCACAACTAAAGATGAAGCCGATTATACTTGTCGCTGCAAACGGCTTGCCGCCGTATTGCTGTGGATCGATGGTATCGAGATGAGTCAGATCGAGGCATCTTTACTCCGTCATCTGCCCGAAGAAAATGCCGCTGGTCCAATACGTGGGGTTGCCGAGAGAACCAGAGATTTACTTGAGCCTGTCCTGAAAATTGCGGAGGCTTTGAGCGGCGAGACAATCGAGTTGCAGGACAAAATCGACAACCTTGATGTCCGCTTGGAGCTAGGGATCGCGAAAGACATGGTTTGGCTTGCAGCGGAGACAGGGGGTTCGCTTAACAGACGAGACTACCGGCTACTTCTGCAACAGAATATCACCTCTCTTGCCGCCTTGTCGGAAAAAAGCGACGATGATCTGATCCAACTATTAGGCACCAAGGAGAAATTGGACATTGTCAGGGAAGCGGAGAAATCGTTGCAGCAAAAAGAATCCGTGGCCGAAGATTTATTACCTATGCCTAGAATTCCTTTCTAATCCGACATATTATGCCTGAGTGGTTTCCACTTGAGTACAGAAATCACGAGCCCTCGTCCTGTACTTTGAGTTGTGACGTACCCGCCTTTGCGCAGCTTTCTCAGCCAATCGCGGATGGTTCTTTCGGGTAGCGCCATGTCCTTGGCAATTGAGGGAATCAGACGAAACAGTTCGCCAGTCTTTCGGTTGGCATGGACAATCAGGTAAATGTAGAGCCAGACTGCCTTGCCCATTGCTCGGTAATGCTTGGCGTTCTCTTCCACGGTCAGCCCACGCCAGACCGGCCCCCACCAGCGATCGTGGAGTTTGCGAGTTCGAACAAACCGACCTGTATTGATACTAGCAGAGATGTGATCTGTCATGGCCGTGAGGTTTACTGATCAAGGGGTAATCTCAGACTATCATCTTGGGAACTAGGCAGGCAGTGGGAATAATCAGACGGATTTGGCAATTTTACCTCTCGTTATCCACACGCTTCCCTGCCCTTCTTTTTATTTCTCTTTTTAATACTCTTTTTAGGAAGCAGGCAGCTGCCCGTTTCGCGCTTGTAGCTGAGTGATTCTGGAAAGTTCGGAGTCAGCAGACGATCAGAGTTTGCCGCTCTGTGACGAATCTTTGCCGCTCTGAGTACGCAGAATGGTCACTCAGAAAAGAAGTTGGCAACTGTTATCAACAGGAAATACGCAACAGCGTCGCGTATTTCCAGAAGTGAAATCGCAGACAGTGTCTGCGAAATCCGTTGGACAGAATTGTGCAGACGCTGTCCGCACAATCTGATTATTCGAATTCTTCAGACGGTGTCTGAAGAATTTGTCTTTGCTCGACTGTGGAAAACATCAGACGCCGACGTCTGAATATACCCACTACCGGGATTCTTTCAGTGCGATATGCTCAGTGTGAGGCCAATATTTAATCAGTAACCGATCAAACTTTACACATGGATCTGCATATGCAAATTTCCTTCTCCAATTTTACATAAGACTGTCGAAGCTGAGGCTCCCTATCAATGAACGCATCAAGGCGTGGGTGCGTTTCGTTGAGCAGGGATTCTGATTCGGCAGACAGTGTCTGCTGAATGCAGCACCAGTACTTGCGTGTCCTGCGAGCTGTGCGTGACTGCTTCCGGGAGAGTAGTCACAATGACTCAGAGGACACGCTTGCCTGAGGCCGGCAGGATGTTGGTTTCAAGGTCGCAATTTGCGATCTTGAGAAAGCGACTTCAACTGAGTTGAAGAGGTGTGTGCTGAATTCTGAAATCAGAATTGCTGTTCGAATTATGTTTGCTCATTTTTCAGAGCGAGGCTTTTTCTGCGTGTAGAAATGATCGCAGCTCGTTGTGCTGGAAATATTCAGCAAGCTGCCCGAGCAGAATATTCAGGAGATGAAAAGTTCGATGAGTTGCTCGTGATGGTCCACCATAGGAGCCATGACTCCGATTTACCACCACTTCGAACGGATAATTCAGCTTAACTATCAGG
>Ga0070741_10013145_pt1 | contig 14717 bp, 11 predicted proteins | sample Coa_R1_4_FD_66440 | JGI IMG/M metagenome (GOLD analysis project Ga0070741, IMG submission 66440) | Surface soil microbial communities from Centralia Pennsylvania, which are recovering from an underground coalmine fire - Coalmine... | ecosystem: Environmental > Terrestrial > Soil > Unclassified ...
TGGAGGTAAAGATCCGCGAGCGGCAACACAATCTCCGGTTGCCCTGGAGCAAGTTGGTTGGCACGTTCCAGAAACTTGCGCGCCTGGTCCGGCAGCCCGTTCGAGTGCAGGTATCTTCCCAGGGCGAGCTGGGTTGCAGGTGAGTCGCGAAATCGCTCGCCGGCGGAGGTGGCAACCTGAAGCGCGTCTTGCTTTTGCCCATTCTCAAGATAAGCCCGCGTCAGGTTGACGGCAGCCTCAGGATCCTCCGGTCTAGCTTCCCGGGCTTTTCGGAGGTAAGGGATCGCCTCCTTAGGTCGCTTCTGTTCAAGAAGGATGATCCCGAGATTGTAGAGCGTGTTGACGGCATGAGGATTCAGCTCCAGGGACCGCCGCAGAGACTCCTCGGAACGCGACAGCTTCCCCAGTTTCGCTTCGGCCATCCCGCGATAAAAAAACGCCTCGGCTGAATGGGGATTATCTCTGGTGGCGCGCTCAAGTTCCTGGCGCGCTTCTTCAAACTTATTGGCCTGGAACAGCAGGATGCCTTTATGTAGAGAAGATTGGGCAGACTGCCCGCCCGGCAAAGCATTCGGGACACCTCCAGACAGTGAAGAGGCCAGAGAGAGGATCGTCGAGCCCAAAAGAAGTAGGACAACTCGGACCATGGTGCGTGCCTTTCACTGCCCGCGCTTCCGAGTCTAGGGCGTTGAGAAAACTTTAGTCAAGGAGAGCCGATTAGACGAACCGGGTGTCCACGCAGGCAACCTTACTCCACGATAATCACCCCGGACGGGCCGAGGACGGTCTTGAGGTTGTCGCCTCTGCGCAGTCCCAATCAGCGATTCCACCAGCTCACTTGGGCCTTCCTCGCGTCCTGTCCTTCCACCGAAATGTTTGTCTCTTCGCCCGGGGATAGAAACAAGTAGTTGTCCCCCAGGTATGACCCGGGTAAATCGATCCAGACTCCGAGCGCCCACGCGTTGCCGGTGTTCCTGAGTGAGATCGTGCGGGTATCGGGCATTCGGACTTGCACCTGCGCCGCCGGGGCCTGACGCAGAGGGCCGAGGACGGGGTCGGGCACCATTGAGTGAAGGTATACATTGGCGGATTCCACCGCATTTCCCGAGTGCACCTTCAATGAAACGAGGAACACGCCGTGGAAGCTTTCGGGGTACTTCCACAAGATGTCGCCCACGTGCTCTGCCGTGTTGGCGCCGATGTTAACCTCCTGACTGTGGCGGTAGAAGATCTTCCCCCCGAGGTCGGATATGGTGGCTTCCAGTATGAGGCCGGTCCGTGCATCGAGTGCATTGTTCAGCCAGACTTGCGCGTGGTATTCGGTTTTTCCCCTCTGGGCGAGGCCATTATGACGCAGGCTTACATGGAGCGGCTCGTAGGCATGACGCACCCACCAGTAGGCGGGCCGCGGCTCCAGGTAATAGCTCACGGCGTTGGTGCAAGCGAGGTTCGGCCAGGGCTCATTGAACTGCCAGGGGCTCTCTCCTGAAGTGTGAAACTTGCGGCGCCGGTTGGCTTCCACGGAGTAGCGTAACGCGTCCGCCTGGATGAACTGCGAATACCGAACGAGCGCCTCCAGAATGTTGATGGGACCCCAGACCTGCTCCACTGTCTGGGTTTTTGTCCACCAGGATGCGTGGTGCGCCCAGAGCGGGTTACTCAAATCGGCGGGCCACAGCTCGTCGAGCGGCGCGATCCTCAAGGCTTCCGCCATTCCGGTCGCGGCCTCGACGCCGAACTCGGAGTGGTAGAGGGGCTCAATCTCGTTGTAGTGACGATACTGCTCGACGACCCCCTCGAACAGCCAGTTCCCGTGCACATCATGCATCGTGTCTCTCCACTGATCCTTGGGGCGCGAGTAATCGGGAGTGCTGTCAAAGCGCGGTCCCGAGGGGGAGGTCGGCAGGAAAATTCGATCCGGGTCCAGCTCCGCGAGCACTTTGCGCAACACCGTATTGGTGGGATGGTCCAGGGTCAACGGCTTCATGCCGGGTTCCATCAGCTCGTTGCCGCCGCACCAGATCACCAGCGAGGGGTGATTGCGCCGGCGGGGCACGATCTTTCGCGCCTGGTCTTCGATGTATGCAAGATACGCGGGGTCGCGCGAGGGCTCATTATCAATCCCCGAAGAGGACTGAATGAACTCCTGCCAGACGAGAATGCCGTAACGGTCGCAGAGGTCGTAGAATTTCTGTTTCTCGATCAGTCCTCCGCCCCACACGCGCAGCAGGTTGCAGTGAGCTTTCTTGACCAGGGTGAGAAGCCTCTCGTAACGGGCGTCATCCACTCGTCCATAAAGCTGGTCAGCCGGGACCCAGTTCCACCCCTTGATGAAGATCTTTTTGTTGTTGATAACCACGGTGTACGGCAGCGCATCCGGTGGTGCGCCCTCGTTCCGAACAACCCGCAGCGAGCGCAGGCCGAACGGAACGGTATCACTCGCCAGGATCGCTCCTTGCTTGCTGCGCAGGTTGATCGTCACGGAATTCATGACCTGCGGGCCATGGTCATTGGGCCACCAAAGCTTTACCCGGGGCATCCGGAGCTCATAACTGAGCGTTCGCCGCCCAACCTGGAAACTGACGTTGCGCGCCAGCACAGACGCTCCAACTTGGTCAGACTCTAGGGTTTGGTCCGCTTTCACATCGGTTCTGATGGCTGCTTCCACGCTCAGTCCGTCCAAGGCCGTTGCAGCCTCCGCAGTGATTTGCAGCTTCAAGGTGGCGGCGGTCAACGACTCGTTCAGAGCGGGGCGAACCCACACATCCGTGATGCGGACAGGGCCTGTGAACTCTAGCCAAACGTCATCCCATATTCCCAACGGGATGAGTCTCGTGGAGAAGTCCCATTGGTAGGCAAAGCGCGCCTTCCACTCCCTGACCCGGTTCGTCCATCCGATCTGTGCCTCCATCGGCGGAGCGGCGCGCACGATAACCACAAGGCGATTCGGTTCTCCCCACCTGAACTGGTCAGTCACATTGAACTCGAACGCGTCGTACATTCCCCTGTGCTCGCCGAGCTTCCTACCATTCAGGTAGACCAGGCCTTCATAATCGACGCCCTCGAAATGCAGGTATGCATTTCGCCCTTTCCGTTCTTCCGGGAGCGTGAACTCACGCGAGTAGACCCAGTCGCGCTCGCTGATCCACTCCGCCTGAAATGAGTTCAACCCTGCGTAAGGATCGGGAATAAGGCCTGCGCGCAGGCAATCGTCCTGTACGGCTCCCGGCACGCGGGCGGGAATCGGGCTGTGGAAATAGGGCGCCGAGACTCTGAGAGGATCGAGGGGCTGGTCCGCTTCGAAGATTTTCACCCACTCGGACCAGTCCGCGTAGTGGGGAGTCAGATCGAAGACTCTCCAATCACTCCCGGAAAGAGAAAGACGAGACTCGCCAAAGTCTGAGCCCGAACCGTCCTCACAGATAATCAGCGGGGTGAACCAGGCCATCAACATAAGGGCAACGACTTTATTGAATGACATATCCTATGACTCCGTTTACGGCCTGCCATGAATTCGCCGGCAGGCTCGTCCGAACCACGTACAATACCCGAGGCTGAAGCATGACGCCAGGCTGCCAGGGCTCGAAGCTGACTGAATGACCTCACCCGAAGGAGAGCCGAATCAGAGTACGCCCTGCCCAGGCCCCAGACCAATGATGTGCCAAGCCGGAGAAGGGAATGGGCGGCGGGCGTGACTCACAACTTCGCAGGCTCCTTCTTATTTTGATTTGGTAACTCCTGTCTGCCAGAAGGCACAGGAGAGTTGTCCCGTCTTCTTCGGGGCTTCCGCGAGGATTCATGGGAGCATCGACGACCGCGCCGCAGTCCAGGGGTCTTACAACAGAAAACTGGAGGCATTCCGTCGCGTGCGCGACGATCTTCGCCTGCGCACCCAGACTCTTCTCACCTCACGGGTGACCGATCAGCCTGACGGCTCCGGATTGGCAGAATTACCCGAGTTCGCGACTGATCTTGCACCCTGTTGGCCTTGGCGCAGCGAAGACCGCAATCTCGCCTTGTTAACATGAAGCCGGACCGCACGTACAGACGGTCTGCGCCAACCATCGCAGGCACACGGTCAACGAGGGTTCCTGCCCAGGATGATTTCCGAATCCAAACCTTGGGAGACTATCTGGCGTTGAACCTGGATAAAACCGGCGGCCTGCACAAACGGAGCGCACTGCACCGGGCGACAGCCGCCAAATAGATAAGGTACCAGCCGTGACGGAGTGATTCGGTAGAAGCGCTCCCACCAAGTTGGAGCTTCGCCTTTCGGGCTGAGACTTACCAGCAGCAGGCGTCCGCCCGGCCGGAGCACCCGACGGAATTCCCGCAGCAAGGGAACCATTTCTGCGGTCGGAACCAGATCAAGAAAATAGCTGGACCAGACCAGATCAAACGCGCCTTCGCCGAATGGGAGTGAATGCGCGTCCGCTTGGACAAGAATGGCCTGCGGAGCACGGCGACGCGCGACGCGCAACATGCGGCGAGAGAGGTCAACCCCCACCGCACATCCCGATGCACCGACCTGCTGACTGAGTCGGGCCACCACTGTGCCCGGACCTACAGCCACCTCCAGAACGCGTTCTCCGGGCAGCCCGCAGGCCCAGGCCAAGCCGCGGGTGAGGGCTTTCTCCTCAAACAGGGCTGACCAGAAGCCGTAGAAATTGGCGAACAGGCTATAGGCCTTTAAGACGGCCTGGCGACTTCCGCGTGCATCAATCACAACCGCGATTCTACCATCCCCGCTGCGACCACCTTCCCCCGAGAACCCTCACCCATCGCCGGCCGTTTCGGCACCGTCGGGCCTCTGCTCCGTTCAGTCCCTCTGTAGCAGTTTGTCGAAAAACGATTTCACCCGGCTCCGAATCGCTGCAAAAAGAGTAGCCTCTCTAACTCACCGGAGGATCAAAAAGAGATCGAGGCCCGTCATCCACAACCCTTCCAGGAACCACGAAGAGGCTGCCACACCGCCGCCGATGTGCGAAGGACGCCCGCAAAACCCGCGTCCCCCAAGCCGGTGAGACATCCGAGCCAGCCCTTCGATCCCGGCTGTCTCCAACCCCCAGAGCCATTATTCGTGAGCAGCTCTTTTCACCTTGGCCAGGAGCTCTCGTGCCTGGCTCTGCCAGGCGGACTGAAGATTGGACGCCTTCGTCAAGGCTTCAATCGCGCCTTTATGGTTGGCGGGGTAGATGGTTTCATAAGCGTATCCCAGGTAAAAGAGCGCCTGGCCCTGCAACTCCGGATTGCCTTCCAGCAACTCTGCGGCCTCTTTCAAATCCTGAATCGCGGGCCCGAGCCTCTTGGTCTTTGCGGCTTTCGTGTAGGCCACGTAGCCCATCGTCAGCCGAGCCATACCGAGCTGGGAATTCTGCTCCCGCTTGAATTGTTCGTCGGACACGCCCTCGGGCTTTTTCATGGCCTGGGCCAGATCAAGAGCCTTCTTGGCATATTCACTCGCCTTTTCAATATTGGTCTGGCCGATGCCATAGTCGTAGGCCAGCAAGTTGAGGGCAAGGATGTTGTTCGGATCCGCCGCAATCGTCTTTTCTCCGTATTCTCGTGCCTTGTCCGCCTGGTTCGCCATCTTGTAAGCGATGAAATAAGCGTAGTTGAGCTGGCTGGCGTTGGCGGTGGCGGCGTCGGGATATGCCTTTACAAAGCCATCCAGAAATTCAATTCGTTTGTGGGGGTCAGGCACACGTGGCAGAAGTTGAAAGAAAGCGTAGACCATGTAAGACGTTTCGTCTTTTGCCTGATCCGCCATTTCTTGCTTGGTCTTTTCCCATTCGGCATCGCTTACTTGGGGGGGCTTCTGAGGGCTCGTCTCCGTCTTGATCTGGTCCGGCGCTTTCAGAATGGCATTCAGGATCGCGTCGCTGGTTTTCCCGCTGGCCACATAGGCCTTCGAGAGATTGATGAGCAGGTTCATCGTGGGATGCTCGGAAGCCAGCCCTTTCTCGCCATATTCGATCGCCTTGTCGTTGTTGTTGAGCTTGTTGAGATAGATCATCGTGTAATATTCGTAGACACAAGGCATGAACTTCGAATCGGCGTGTGCCTGGGCGAACTTGTCGAGCGCGGCAATTTGCTCCTCCGGCTTCTCGGCTCCGTTCACTTCCTGCATCAACTCGTCCTCCGGCGTATTCGCCACGTAAGAGAGGCCAGGGCAGACCTGTTGTGCCAGGAGAGGCGAGGCAATCAGAACACACATCAAACTTAGTAGGGCGAACCACCGGTGGGCCATGGAAACCTCCCGCTCAGGAAGATACTTGAGGTCTAGTTCTCCGCCGCAGGCGAGGGAGAAATCGCGGGACCTGCGCAGAATACGCTTCGTAACTCTGACCGTATTGCTCCCGGAGTTCCCGCTCTTCGAGCGGCGCGACAATTAAATACAACAGGACAGTCAGAATTGCCAGTAGAAAAACCCCCTTGGCACCGGTCAACAGAGCGAGCGCCCAGAACGTCAGCATATACTGGAGATAACGAGGGTGGCGGAGGTGAGCGTAAATGCCCTCGCTCACGACCCTTCCCCGGGGATCGAGGGGATTCAGTTCCGGGATTCCTACCAGGCGGCGGATCCCGAACTCGCGCCGTGTCCGGCCATCCAGCCACAGCGCGGCAAACAGTGCCACCGCCCCGATTATCCACGTCCACGGGTCGCGATGAAAACGCTCCCCAAAGATCCTCGTTCGCAAGCTCAGCAGCAACGCACCGCAAATGACCCAGATCGGAAGCGCAATCCAGAACGCCCGATTTCCGAAGCGACGCCAGAATCGAACGGCCGGGTGGACGGCAAGCCAGAAAATCGGGGCGGGAAACATCAGCAGCGCATAAAGAAGGGCAACGAAGTCCAACCCCTTGTCAAGCCAGATCATGAACTCATCATCTCTCTTGTTAATCAGGGATCAAAGCCCGCTACATGGCCCCAACGCCTCAAGGCCCCAAGCAAGTAAGGCTATTCTATAGCCGATTCCCGGGGGCTGCGTGTAAAATATCTCGTCTTTTCCGCAGCTCGCATCAACCCCAGCCGGGAAAAGGGATCCGCTGCAAGGAGACAGGGCGCGTCGTGAGAGGCCAAGGATTGATTCCCAGCTCCACCCGCCACAAGAGGCAACCCAGAACCTTGTGAAAGGAGTCACTATGCAACTTTTCGCCTGGGACACCATCAAGAAAGAAATGATGAACGACAAAGTCGGGCGCAAGTTCATCTCCGGCGACCGCATCACCATCGCCCAGATCTTCATCGCCAAGGGCGGAGTTGTCCCCTTGCACCAGCACGAGAGCGAACAGATCTCGCAGGTCCTCGAAGGTGCCCTCCGTTTCGAGGTGGAGGGCCAGGAGATCATTGCGCGTGCCGGCGATGTATTGCAGATTCCCTCGAATGTGCCGCACAGGGTTGTGGGCCTCGAAGATTCGCGTGCCCTCGACGTTTTCAGCCCCGTCCGCCATGACTGGCTGACCGGCCAGGACAGCTATTTTCGCGACGAGAAATAAGCCCGATTCGGACTCTGTCGAACGCTGGCTCAATTGCTCCGCACCTTGGCTCCGGCCACTTCTTCCAGGTACGTAATGACCGCTGCGTAGTCGAGATCTCCCTTTCCCTGAGCCTTGGCCACTCCGTACACTTCCTTGACCGCGGCGGTGGTGGGCATGGGGACGTTCTGCGCGTAGGCGGTCTCCATCGCAAGTTCAAGGTCTTTGTGCATCAGCTTCAAAGGGAAGTACGGGGTGAAATCCCCCTTGAAGACGAACGGGGCTTTGAAATCCACGATGCCGTTGCGGGCCAGACTGGATTGCATGATTTCGAGCAGCGTCGCGGGCGGGACCCCGGCCTTGGCTGCCAGAACGAAACCTTCCGCGAAGATCGCAATCATTGTGGCCAGAATTGAATTCATTGCGAGCTTGGCTGAAAGCCCCAGACCGTGTTGCCCGCAGTAAATGTGCTTTTTGCCTAGCACCTTAAGGACGGGCATCGCCTGTTCGAAGGTTTCTTTTTCTCCGCCAATCATAAAGGTCAGCTCACCTTTTTCTGCGCCGTGCTTGCTGCCCGTTACAGGGGCGTCGAGCATCTTTGCGCCTTTGCCGGCGAGGTGGCAGGCAAGTCGGCGGCTCACCACCGGGCTGATCGTGCTCGAATCAATCACGATTGCACCAGGGCGGATGGTCTCGATCACGCCGTTCTTTCCGGTGACCACTTCTTCGACCGCCGCCGAGTCGCTGACGATGATGACAACATAATCAGCCGCGCGGGCGGCCTCCGCGGGACTGGCAGCCACCGCTGCGCCGGCAGCCTTCAAGGCCTCGGCTTTGCCTGGGGTGCGGTTGTAAGCCGTCACTTTGAACCCGGCCTTGACTAGATTGAGGGCCATGGGCTGGCCCATAATTCCCAGACCGATGAAGCCGACCGATTGTGACATGAGCTCTTTCCTCCACTCCAGAGTTCCCGCAAGCGCGGGGCGGGAATTCGCCTCAACAAAGCTTTCCCGATGAACGACTCACCCCATGAGACCGTCCGGATGCTCGGTTGAAACGCCGGCCAGAATTACCCGACTAGACGCCGAAGTCCAGCCACAGGCGCAAGTCGCGCACATTATTGTCTGTGAAGCCGGTGTCAAGCGTGTCTCCAAGGCTTCGGAAGAACGAATAAGCATCGCTCTCCATCAAATGATGGTGTGCGTCCATGCCCAGGGCTTGGGCGCGTGCCATCGTCTGCCCGTCCGCCACGGCGCCGCTCGCCGGGCTGTTGCCGTCGCGCCCGTCGGTGCCGGCGCTCAAGACGACCCGCTTCAGTCCGGCAATCAGTTGCGCGGCATACAGAACAAACGCCTGGTTGCGCCCGCCGACACCAGGACCGGTGACGGGACAAGTAACTTCCCCCCCGACCACCAGGCAAACCGGCTGACCTTCGTGAGCTTTTGCCAGGCTGTCCAGAGCTCCGAGATTGGCTTCGGCCAGCCGCCGGAAGTCAATGTCCCACGGTTGCGGTCCGATCTCGCTGACGAACCCCAGCTTTTCTGCGGCCTCCCTGGCGGCCGCGACCACGTGGCGATTCGAGAGCAAACAATAGTAGCGCGAGTTGAGGAACCGCTCATCATCAGGTTTGGGCGTCTCGGTCAGTGTGCGCTTTTCGAAATGATGGCGGATACTGGCGGGGAATCGCGCCACAAGTCCGTGCTGCTCAGCCAGGTCGTAGCTCTCCTGGATTGTGGATTCGTCCGGCATGGTCGGCCCCGACGCCACGATGGAGGGCAGATGCTCCGGGACATCCGAGATGTAAATGGTGAGCTGGCGCGCAGGATAGGCTTGAATGGCGAGGCGTCCGCCCTTGACAGCGGAAAGATGCTTGCGAAGCACATTGATTTTCTCGATGGGCAGGCCTCCGGTAACCAGCACGCGGTTGAATTCGACCAGATCTTCCAGACTTATGCTCGGGTCGAAGGGCCGCTCGAACACCGCCGACCCGCCTCCAGAGACCAGAAAGATGACGTTATCTTCCTCCTTAAGGTTTGAGACCAGTTCAAGTGCCGCGCCGGCGCCTTCGATGCTTCCGGAGGAGGGATAAGGGTGGCCGCCGACATAATAGCGGAAGTGAGGTACCATTCTGACAGGAGCAGCCGGGGCTACGACCACCCCTGATTCGACTCGCCCGTCGAGAATTTCGTGAAGCACCTGCGCCATGCGGGTCGCCGCCTTGCCGAAGGCGACCACCCTCGGAGGTTTGGCAAGCGGGAAAGACACATTACCGGCCGTGAGCGTGCTGCCATCCCACTTCAATCGGGCGAGCATGGCACGGCGAACATCGATCTCCGCCATAGCGTCCAGAAAGACCCGCTCAGCCAGGTGTTTGCCTTCGCGGTAGGCCGGCTTTGCCACGCTCGCGAGAGAACTCTTTCCCCCCATGTCTAAGCCTTCCTGAGGGCCTGAACGCCGGCCTCGGCCACGGCGACATCTTCGTCTTCCGTGCCGCCGCTCACCCCGATTCCTCCCACGCACTGGTTCTCGACGAAGAGCGGCAGGCCTCCTCGAATCGGCGTGAGTTTGCCGTCGGTGGCCAAGGACAATCCCAAAGAAAGGTAGACACTGGGATGATCAGCGCTGGGCGACGGTCCGGTGGGCACTCGCCGCAAGGCCGCGGCGCGGGCCTTGGTAAGAGCCACTTCAATCGAAGAGAGTTTGACCCCGTCCATGCGCGCAAAGGCCAGCAAGTGTCCGCCCTCATCCACAATGGCGATGTTCTGCGGCACATTCATCTGCCGCGCTTTTTCCTCGGCCGCAGAGAGAATCGTTCGGGCGCCTTCCAGCGTCAATTGGATACTGTTTCGTGTGAGCATATTTCCATTATTGGTAACTCAGAGAGGAAAGACAAGCGCCGCAAGCTCGCCGCACGAGTGGTCGGGGAAGAGCCTTGCGGTCCTCCCGCCGGTCTTGGGAATAGAGAGAGAACGTAATTTAATCATCTTACTGATTCTAAAGCACATCGTGGTTTTGACCTGATCTCTTCCCCGGCCTGCCAGACTTGTGGCCGAGAGCGCCTCTCCAGTCCACCTTTCCCGTGATTTCGCTGCCCTTCCAAGTCTGTCCGTTTCCCAGAAGGATTCCCGCTCTTCGACCGGCCCGGGAACCCCGGCGAACCATACGTTAAGATTCTAGGCTATTCAGTTTGCTCGGGTTTGTCAAGCAGAAAGTCCCGGGAGGAAGGGGTCCGCTTTCGATCAGGCCGCTCATCTGCTTTGCTGGAGATGGCAAAAGCCTGCACAACAGCAATTCCAATGACCTCGTTGAATTGGACCAAAATTAACGAAAATTGCAGAATAGGGTGACAGTCTGAATTGTAACACCAGCGATGACGCTGGTTGCATTCTCAACTCCCGACCATCGGTCTGTCGGAGATTGACCCACCCCGGGCCGGCGCGGGCGAAAGTCCCTTCGGCTCGCGGCCCGCGTCAACCGCGATTATTGGGGAGGACCTCGGGATTGACGATATTCGGGGGGCGCCGTCCAGCCAGGCCGGCGAGCAGGTTTTCGGCCGAGCACATGGCCATCTTCAGCCGCGTCTCATGGCTGGCGCTGCCGATGTGAGGCGTCAGGACGACGTTGGTCATGCCGATAAGAGCGGGGTGAAGCTGGGGCTCATTCTCGAAGACATCGAGTCCCGCCCCGGCGATGAGTTTCTTGTCGAGCGCTTGGACCAGAGCCTCCTCGTCCACAACCTTGCCGCGCGCAGTATTGATCAGCATCGCCGACGGTTTCATCAGGGCCAGCTCACGGGCTCCGATGAGGCGGCGCGTTTCGCTCGTCAGCGGAACATGAATGCTCAGGAAATCGGATTCGCGCAGCAAGGTGTCGAGGTCCACGCGACCGGCCCCGAGCTGGCGCTCGACAGCTTCCTCCACTCGGCGGCGACTATGATAAAGGATCCGCATGGAAAATCCCTGTGCGCGCCGGGCAACAGCCTGGCCGATGCGGCCAAATCCCAGAAGGCCGAGCGTCTTGTGATGAACATCCGCGCCCCAAAGCAGGTTCCACTTCCACTCGTGCCAGCGCCCTTCACGGACCAACCGGTCGCCCTCGGCCACGCGCCTCGCCGTGGCAAGCAGCAGTGCGAAGGCCAGATCAGCCGTCGAATCGTCCAGCACACCGGGAGTATTGGTGACCAGGATGCGTCGCTCGGTGCAAGCAGCAACATCAATGTTGTCGTAGCCCACGCCGCAGTTCGCAACAATCTTCAATGGGCGAGCGGCGCGCAAGACCTGTTGGTTGATCTTAGCTCCGACTACCAGAATTCCCTCCGCGTCTGCGCAGGCACTGACCAATTGGCTCTCGGTGAGCGCCGCATCCTCCGAGTGCATCCTGACTTCACACTGAGTCGCCAGGAATTCCACGGCTTGAGGCGGCAAAGGACGCGTGATGAAGACCAGGGGTTTCATTCGCTTTTCAACTCGATGTGCGTCTGTTCCAGGAAGAAGCCCGCACCTTTGGTGACTGAGTACAGCATTCAAGTAAACGGTGCAAACCGCCTTAACACCTGCCCATGAACTCCACGACTTGCAGGCGAGTCGGCGCCGAATCCGCGCCACCCATCCCAAGCGTACTGAGCGCCCCGGCAGCATTGGCAAAACGGGCGGCTTCCTCGAGCGTCGCGCCCCGGCTTATCTCGGCGAGGAATGCGGCAGCAAAGCAGTCCCCCGCGCCCGTGGTATCTACCGGACTCACCTTGAACCCCGGAGACGTGAAGGACCCTGACGGTCCCTGCACGTAGCATCCCGCGGCGCCGAGCTTCACCACGACCGTCTTCACCCCGTGACTTTGCAGGCGTCGAGCAATCGCGGCGGGTTCGCGCTCCCCCGTAAGCTGGTAACCTTCATCCACATTAGGAAAGATGAAATCCGCGTGCTGAAGAGCCGGTTGAAGCAGCGGAAGCCATCGGTTCTTCGTGTCCCAGCACACGTTGATTGACGTCAGGCAACCGAGGCGCTTCGCCCGCGCAATGGCCCGCTCGAAGGGCGCCCCGTCGAAGGCCGGCAACGCAAACGCGCTGGCACAATGGAATATCTGCGCCCCGTTCACAAGACCCCAATCAATGTGGTTCTCTGCAAAGGCGGCGCTGGCCCCGCGGAAATGAAGCAGCCGCCGCTCCCCATTGGCTTGAATCAACACGAGGGATGTGGAGGTCCTGAACCCGTCTACGGCCACAAGGTTTGCGTCATCGACGCCCTTCTCCCGCACAACTTCACGAATCATGCGGCCCAGCCGGTCGTTGCCCAGCGCGGCCGCAATCCGCACCCGGGAACCCAGGCGTGCAAGCGCCACCCCGGTATTGACGCTGTTGCCGCCCGGACCCAGGGCCACCTCGTCCAGCGGCTGGCTTGCCCCTGGATCGGCAAGAGCATCCACAGGCCGCGCAAGAATATCGGCCACGGCATTGCCAACACAGAAGATTTCGCATCGGGATTCGGCCACGAATCTTACCCTTTGATGTTTGGTCTCCTGAGCGCAGGGAACCCCTCTCCCTCATAACCGACGGCACACCTGCGCGCGGAGGCTTGAGCTTCCTGCTTCATTGCTTTTGAAATTCAGTGTAAAGCGTCTCATTTTAGGTCAGAAGCATTTGGCTTCTGCTCAGTCCTTGAAATTTTGAGCTGACATCGGACCGATAAGCATAGCAGGATTCCGTGCAGTTTGGTCATCGCGGTTTTTTCATCTCGGAGAGTGGTCCGGATTGCTCCTCGCCTTGCTCCGTCATCCATCTCTTGCGATGGCACCGTCTTCGACGAGCTGCCTGGCGCCCGAATTCGGATTGAAAGCAGAGCATTTCGGCGTACATTAGTTTGACGTGATGCGCGAGGGGGGGCCGGCTCTTCGCGAAGGAGGATGATAATGCGAAACATGATCACACGGCGCAGGGCAATGACTGGGAGTTTCGCGAGCCTGGGCGCGGCGGCGCTGGTTTCTGCCGAACTGTTTTCGGATGATCGTGCGGTGAGCAGCGCGCCGATCCCCCGGAAGGAGAAGCTGCGAATCACACGTCTGGAAACATTTCTTGTGAAACCCCGCTGGCTATTTCTGAAGATCCACACCGACGCAGGAATTGTAGGCCTGGGTGAACCGATCCTGGAAGGGCGTGCGCTCACGTGCGCTGCGGCCGTCAAGGAAATTGAGCCTTATCTGATGGGCAAGGACCCGCGTCGTGTCGTGCATCACTGGCAGGCGATCTACCGGCACGCATTTTACCGGGGCGGCCCGATTCTAACCAGCGCTCTGAGCGGAATCGATCAGGCGCTCTGGGACATCAAGGGGAAAGCCCTGGGCGTGCCCGTTTACGAATTGCTGGGAGGGCCTACACGCGATCGCGTGCGGGTGTACGCCCACGCGGGCACTGTTGAGCAGATGAAAAAGGCGCAGGCGCGTGGCTTCACCGCGTTCAAAACCGGAGTGGCCATGAATCGCCCGGCACGCTATATCGAGACCCCCGCGGCCGTGCAATATGCCGCGGAGAAGTTTGCGGAGTTGCGCCGCGCAATGGGCAATGATGTGGACATCGCAATCGATTTTCACGGAGCCATCAGCCCGGCCACGGCCAAGCTGCTCATCAAAGCGCTCGAGCCTTACCAGCCCATGTTCATCGAGGAGCCGGTCAACGCCCAGAACCACGACGTGATGGCTGAGATTGCCCGCGGAACGTTTCTGCCCATCGCCACCGGGGAACGCGTGTTCACCAAGTGGGGATTCCGGGAAGTCCTTGAGAAGCGGGCGGCAACGGTGCTGCAACCGGACCTTTCGCACGCCGGAGGCATCACCGAGGTGCGGTTGATTGCAGGCATGGCCGAGGCTTACTATGCGGCCATCGCTCCTCACTGCCCATTGGGGCCAATTTCGCTCGCCGCCGGAGTCCAGCTCGCCGCTTCCATTCCCAACTTCCTTTGTCAGGAGCAGGTCAGCCTGGGTGAAGGCTATCTGAAGAAGCCCTTCACGCTGCGCGACGGCTATCTTGATCTGCCCACCGGACCCGGTCTCGGAATTGAACTGGACGAGAACGCCATGGCCGATAAGATCGGCCACGATTGGCGCAACCCGGAGAGCTACGATCCGGACGATGGGTCCGTCGTGGACTGGTGAGTTCAGGTTGTTAGAGAAAACCTGTTGCGAGGACGTCCTCCCCGGACCTCACTTGTACAATGAGGGGCCTCACCGGCGGCTGGGGGAGCCGACTC
>Ga0070741_10013146_pt1 | contig 14717 bp, 11 predicted proteins | sample Coa_R1_4_FD_66440 | JGI IMG/M metagenome (GOLD analysis project Ga0070741, IMG submission 66440) | Surface soil microbial communities from Centralia Pennsylvania, which are recovering from an underground coalmine fire - Coalmine... | ecosystem: Environmental > Terrestrial > Soil > Unclassified ...
TGATCTGCGCGCACTATATCCGCGAGGTCGCCTCCGACCACGCGACCTGGTTCGACCGGCTGATCGAAGGCCCGCTGTCGCGGATCGTGGCGTTCTACACGCGCTCGCTGCGCACGGTGCTGGAGTTCCCGCTGCTCACGATGCTGGTGTTCCTCGCCACCATCGCGCTGACGGTGACCCTCTACATCAAGACGCCGAAGGCCTATTTCCCGATCGATGATTCCGGGTTCATCGTCGGCTCGACGCGGGCCTCGCCGGACATCTCGTTCCAGGCGATGCTCGACCTGCAGCAGCGCATGGCCGATATCGTGATGTCGGACCCGGCGGTCGCCAGCATCGGTTCGATTCTCGGCGGCAGCACCAACCGCGGCCAGATGTTCATCAGCCTGAAACCGCCCGAGGAGCGCGGCGGAATCTCGACCGCGCAGGTGATCGATCGACTGCGCCGCCAAATCTTCGATGTGCCCGGCATTCGCCTGTTCATGTTCGCCGCGCAAGACGTTCGCGCCGGCGGCCGGCAAAGCGACTCTAACTATCAATACACGCTGTCGAGCCCCGATCTCGATCTCCTGAACAAATGGGCGCCGATCGTCGCCAAGCGCATGGAAACCGTCGAGGGCATCACCGATATCTCCGCCGACCGCGATCCCGGCGGATTGCAGCTGACATTGTCGATCGACCGCAGGATGGCCTCGACGCTCGGCGTGCAGGTGCAGGACATCGACAACGCGCTCAACAACGCGTTCTCGCAGCGGCAGATTTCCTACATCTACACCCAGCGCAACCAGTATGTGATCGTGCTGGAGACCGATCCGAAATTCCAGACCGATCCGTCCAATCTCGAGCGCGTCTATGTCGCAGGCAACGGCGACACCCAGGTGCCGCTGTCGTCGGTGGTGCACTACAAGCGCGACCTCTCGCCGCTAGCCGTCTATCACTCGCAGTCGTTTCCCTCGACGACGGTGTCGTTCAACCTGCCGGACGGCGTGCCACTCGACACCGCGACCACCAATATCCAGCGCGCCGTCGACGAATTGCACATGCCGGAGAACATTCGCGGCAGTTTCGATGGTAACGCCGGCGATTTCAACAAGACCAGTGGGCGCCAGCCGCTGTTGATCCTGGGCGCGCTGGTGGCGATGTATATCGTGCTCGGCGTGCTCTACGAGAGCCTCGCCCATCCGCTCACGATCATCTCGACCTTGCCGTCGGCGGGGCTCGGCGCGCTTCTCGCGCTGCAGGTCACCGGCACACCGCTCACCATCATCGCCTTCGTCGGCATCATCCTCCTGATCGGCATCGTCAAGAAGAACGGCATCATGATGGTCGATTTCGCGCTCGACGCCGAGCGGCACCGCGGCCTGTCGTCGGCGGAGGCGATTTTCGAGGCCTGCCGCGCGCGCTTCCGCCCGATCCTGATGACCACGCTGGCGGCGCTGTTCGCCGGCGTGCCCCTGATCATCGCCACCGGTCCCGGCACCGAATTGCGCCGGCCGCTCGGCATCACCATCGTCGGCGGCCTGTTCGTCTCGCAGATCCTCACGCTCTACACCACACCGGTGATCTATCTCTTGATCGATCGCTTGCGCGGGCGGGCCGCGCCGGCGGTGGCTGGCGCGCCTGCCGAATGAGTGCGGTTGAAGCGGGTTGAAGCGCGGCGTATAGCCGGCCCATGTCCGAACCATCCCAAATCGTCCAGGCGGTCGCGGAGTGTCCGCGATGCGGCAAGCCGATGCCGCTCTGCATCTGCGACAGTGTCACGCCGATCGAAAGTCGCATTTCGCTGCTGATCCTGCAGCATCCGCAGGAGCAGGACAGGGCGCTCGGCACCGCGCGGCTCGCTGCGCTTCACTTCAAGGACGCCGCGGTGAAGATCGGCCTGTCCTGGCCGAGCCTCGCCAAGGCGCTCGGCCGTCCCGTCGCGGACCCTTCGCGCTGGGCCGTGCTGTATCTCGGCTCGGCCAAGGCGAGCGATTTCGACACGGATGCGGAGGTTGTCGCGCTCACGCGGAAGGGCGAAGTAGCCGACCATCAGCGCGCGATCCTGTCGGCCATCGAAGGCGTGGTGCTACTCGACGGCACCTGGAGCCAGGCCAAGGCGCTGTGGTGGCGCAATCCATGGATGCTGAAATGTCAGCGCGTGATCCTCAACCCCAGACATCCCTCGCGCTATGGCGCATTGCGCCGCGAGCCGCGCCGCGACGGGCTGTCGAGCATCGAGGCGGCCGGCATGCTGATTGCGGCGCTGGAGCGGCGGCCGGAGATCGCGGCTGTTCTGAACGCCAGCTTCGAGCGGATGCTGACGCGATTCCGCGAGGTCCAGCGCACCATGCCGGAACTCGCGCCAAAGCCGAAAGGCCGGCCAAAACGCGACTTTCGGCGGCGAAAGCGAGCTTAAGAGGCTTGGTTGCGTATCGGGGGGAGGCCGTATATGAGTGCGCCCCGGTGGGGCCACGTGGCGGAGTGGTTACGCAGCGGTCTGCAAAACCGTTTACACCAGTTCAATTCTGGTCGTGGCCTCCAACGCCTTGTAGTAATTAATATTTTTTCTGGCCTGATTTTGCGCGCTAGTCTAGCGGGCGTCGTGGGTCCATAGAGCGAGGCCAGTGTGGTTTGGCTTAGTTTGAGCTCGGCGGAATGTATGCTGGCTGTGATGGATTTCCGCCTGAAGGTGCCGGGACATAGAAATGCGTGGGTGGAGTGTATCCCTTTTTCTTTTCTTCGACGTTTGGACCGCCTTCGATTTTTGGCTCATTAGGCGGTTGTGGCTTTCCATCAACGATTTTCTTTATCTCCTGGAGCAGCGGTCCATAGTCGACTTTTGCGGGCTTGGGAACACAAAGCGAGCCCTTGTCTTGTCGTGCAGTCATCGCGATATTCAACGTGTGCGTAAAAGCAGGGTTGTAGTCGAAAGTTAGGCTAGAAATGGGAAGGGCTCCAACGATTCCAGAGCTTGCGCCGGCGCTGACATCGACAATTAGCTGAAACGCCAGCTTTATTGTAATCGTCTTTAGACACGTGCCATTTATGTTTGAAACCTGAGTTGGAAAGAGATTCGCATCATCGCTCAGGTAGATGGGTCGGTCATCGTTGATGCGACTAAAGAACTTCTCCAGCCATTTGTCGATGTCAAAGCGTAGTATCGGTGGGAATCGATCACGGGTAGACGCACAAAAATCTGTCCTTTGCTTCTGCGCCAACACGAAATCTACCTGCCAAATGTTCGTTCCCTTGCTCGACGTCTTTGCGCCCAAGGTCGGAACCTTGTTTGAAATTGAAACCAGCTGAGCGAGTGATGTAAAACCGATTTTGGACAGATCAACGCCGACAAAATTTAGGTATCCACTCACATCGGTTTCATAAATTACCGAACCTACGGCAGTCGATTTTGGATCAAGCGCAGTGGGATGGCGGTTGAGGAAATCCGAAATCTCGCATTGTAACTCCGTCACAACTCGCTTTTCATGGAAATTGCCGTCGTTCGGCAGAACTCCGAATGGAGCGCTCGCCGATGGATAATAATCGATGCATCCCACCATCAACAACGGCAACGCAAAAATGACTGCTGTAAAGATTTTCGTCATCACGCCCCCCGACGCAAACGAAACGGCACAGTCAAACGCAACTAGAAGTCGAAAGCAAGCGGCTTTGTGGTGGTCCGTGCTCAATGCCAGATGCCAAAGCGCCCCCAGGCCGAGGATGATCTGCAACAACAAACTCAATGCGGCGGGGAAGGTGCATCCGAAGATGCTACCACAACCCTTTGGAGACCATATCGATCCGCCGCCTGTCTCACGCGTCCGTCCGCGCGCATTCGGCGGCGTCGCAATGGTTCCTCCTCACTTCAACAACGCCATTGCGAAGCCTGCCAGAAAGCCGCCGCTCATTTTCAATACCGTGCTTGCTACGTGGCGTCTGGGCAAAGTGCCGCGGCCGGTCGATGTCGTGAATGCTACATAGAGCGAAGACAAAAACGCGATGCCCATGATCAGCAAAATGACTGCCAGAAAGTAGGGCGCTGCATCGGCGACCCGTGGGTTGTTCGAGGCCTTGGCGTCGCCGCTTGCCGCGTAGGCCAGTGTAGCAATCGTGTCGCCGAGCTGGGTAAGGAAAGTGCGAAGGTCGTCGCGCTTGAGAAAGATGGTCACAATTCCCGCGAGGCCGCCGACAAAGCTGGCAAAAATCCAGATCTGGTTGATCGCGCTGTTTTCCCGTTTTTCGAACGCGAGGACGATGCCGTTTGCAAGGGCGAGCTCGCGATCGAGAGCGACTGTAGGGCCAGACGATGAACTTACGGTGTCCTGTTCCGGCTCTAGGGGGTATTTGATCAAGGAGTCTAGGAGCGCGGACACCCCCATCGCCGCCGCGGCAATAAACAAAACAATTCCCGTTACGAAAACCAGATTGTCCATCGCAATTTTCTCCCCCAGCAGTTTTGACGGATTTCCCTTCAAGTCTGGTACCAACGACAAGTCCGCGCCGCTTCGCCGGCCTCGCCACGGTACAGTCGCGAAGTCAAACCTTAGCGCAACCTAGGCGGGCCCGAAAGCCGCCCAAAGGGAAGCAATGGGGTCAATGCCATAGGCTCCTCGCGAGAGCACGGCCTCGTGGAGCGGAACGGCGGCAGAGTTACAGCACATCGCGTGTGTAGGGCGCCCAGTGAGTGGGCATAATCAGACGACCATCTCCACCCACTTCACGCCACGCGCCTAAATCCATGTATTGGCCAATCTTCTCAAACGTCCTTCCGCCCACACGGCAAAGCAGACTCAAGATCGTTCCGTCTCTCGGTGCAGTGGCGATTGTTGGGGCTCAAACCCACGACCCCGTGATTAAAAAGTCAGATAACAGCGTTCGCGTAGGATGACGCCATTCGGCGACCTTGAAGGCTTGCGCAATCTTGTGGCCGAACTCGCAGGGATTGGCCCACGCTTGCTACCATTTTGCTACCCAACTCGCGAATATCGGTCGGGATCAGAAGGTATAGGGTGGTCTAAGGCGTATCTCGGAACCGAACGAGATCAATCCTTTCGGGATGAAGGCTCCCTGCTTGGTACATTATCAAGCGGTCTGCAAAACCGTTTACACCAGTTCAATTCTGGTCGTGGCCTCCAACAGCCCTCTTCATAGGCTTGCACCCCGAACTTCTCGCAAGACTCGAACCGATGGCGCCGACGCACGCCTTCAGCAGGCGGCGTACCAGCCCTGCGGGAACGGAATCAAAGGCCAGGCCGCACCGTTCTCGTTGGCAGGCTTCAGCGGCGCGTTGGACAGCGGCAAGCGGGCCAGCATGATGTCCTCCCCAGGCACAAGCTCAATCGCCGTTCGCACGGCATCCAGCAATCGATCAAACTCGACTTCGCTCATCGCGCGCTCCCCTTATTGGGAGGCACGCTCGCAAATCTCTTTTGTTGCGGGATTGCCCGGATCGCTCAAATTGTAACGATCCGCCGATCCTGCCCCGTTTGGTTACTGATTTCTTTTTATTCCGCCGCGAAAACTAGTCGGCTCCGAGCCGCGGAAAGTGTGAGTAAAATCACATTTGGCGGGAAAAGTTTTGCGTATCTGGCGGGATGGACTGCGCGCGCCCGGCGCGCTCACACAAGCAAGGGAATATCGCCATGACCGCAAGGGCCCTCTCATCTCTGATGACGCCGCGCCGTGTTGCCGCTGCCATAGGCCTCGGCCTGACCCTGGCCTCCGTCACATCAGCCTTTGCGCTTGGCACGCCCGAGCAGCGGCGGGCCTGCACGCCCGACGTTTACCGCCTTTGCGCGGGTGAAATCCCCAATGTCGGCGCCATCACCGCCTGCCTGCACCGTCACAGGGGCAGCTTGAGCGAGGCTTGCAGGGCCGCGATGGACCAGGCCGGCCGCTGAAATCCCTTTAACGGTGGTAACCCAGAGGGCTGTGGAAAAATCATCCCAAGCCTGTGCAGGAACGTGCAGCAAACCCTTGCGCCAAAGGCGAGAATCCCCGTGATGGGCCTGTGGACATGCTGCGGAAAAGCCGCGCCCTGACGTAGCGCATCCAGCTTCGCGCGACCTGCCGCCGCGGCGTCTGCGGGATCGCAATGGCGTTTCCGGTTCCAAGCGCAACCGCGATCATGCCCGCTCGGCGCTGACTGACCGTCGAAACCCGCCGCGACGGCTCTACTATCCATAGCTGCGGACTATTGGTCGTCTGCCGCCGAGAGGCGCATTATTTCAACAGCTTACTTTCAAATTTCACAAGCCTGTGGTCTCTTAACCAGAGGCAGGGAAGCCATGGCGATTGTTCAACCAGCGGACGTGATGTCGGTGGCCGATGCCGTGTCGGGAGCGAGGAGCGCTGCGGTTGCGGAGCGCGTCTCCGCGCAGCCTGCGTCAAGCCAGTCCTTTTCCTTCGCGCTCGCGGCCGGCCAGCGGGAGTTGCGGCTCGACCTCTTCCGCGGGCTGGCGCTGTGGCTGATCTACATCGACCACGTCTCGCCCGACCTGCTGACCTGGTTCACCATCCGCAACTACGGCTTTTCGGACGCCGCGGAAATCTTCATCTTCATCTCCGGCTTTACCGCCGCGCTGGTCTATGGCCGCGCCACCTACGAAAAGGGATTCGTGATCGGGACCGCGCGCATCGCGCGGCGGGTCTGGCAGATCTACACCGCGCATCTGCTGCTGTTCCTGGTGCTGATGGCGGAGATCGCCTTCGTCACCGCCTATTCGGGCAAGGCATTCTACCAGCACGAGATGGTGGTCGAGGATTTCTTCAGGCAGCCCGGCGCGGATATGATCCAGGCGCTGTTCCTGCGCTTTCGGCCGCTCAACATGGATGTGCTGCCGCTCTATGTCGTGCTGATGTGCGGCCTGCCGCTGGTGCTGCTGCTGGCGAAATGGAAGCACGACCTGCCGCTCGTTCTTTCCATCGCCCTCTACATCGTCGCCAACAGGTTCGACCTGCACCTGTCGACCTATCCGGATGGATTCTGGTCGTTCAATCCGTTCGGATGGCAGCTGCTGTTCGTGTTCGGCGCCTGGTGCGCGCTCGGCGGCGCAAGACGACTGCAGCCGATCGTCGCCTCGCCAATCACCTTGTGGATCGCGGTCGCCTATCTCTGCGCGGCGTTCTCGCTGACCATGACCTGGTATTTCCCGCGGCTGGAAGTCTTCGTGCCCGGCTGGCTGTCGTACTGGATCTACCCCATCAACAAGACCGATTTCGACATCCTTCGCTTTGCGCATTTCCTCGCGCTCGCGGTGGTGGCCTTGCGCTTCGTGCCGGCCAACTGGGCCGGGTTGCGGTCGGCCTGGGCGCAGCCTCTGATTCTCTGCGGTCAGTATTCGCTGCAGATCTTCGCGCTCGGCGTCGCCCTGTCGTTTGCGGGTTACGCGCTGCTGATGGAGCTCGACGCCGGCGTGGCGCTGCACTTCATCGTGGGAGCCGCAGGTATCCTCATCCTCTATGGCGTGGCCAGAGTGTTCACCTGGTACAAGAGCGTCACGGCGAGCCCGGCGCGGGCGAAAACTCCGGCGCGGGCTTCGGAAAGTTCATGACTTGCTAACGGACGACTGGATCGATTGACATGGCAGATCAGAGCAAAGACTTTTTCGTCGTCGAGCGCGATTTGAGGCTCGACCTTTTGCGAGGCCTCGGCCTCTGGATGATCTTTCTGGATCACATTCCCGACGACGTCGTCTCCTGGATGACGATGCGCAATTACGGCTTTAGCGACGCCGCCGAATTCTTCGTCTTCATCTCCGGCTATCTGGCCGGCTTCATCTACGGTCCGATCATCGCCTCCGGCCAGTTCCTCCCCGCCCTGAAGCGGCTGTGGCTGCGCTCCTGGCAGATGTATGTCGCCCATATCCTGTTGTTCCTCGCCTTCACGGCGCAGATCGCGCGCACCGCGCGCAAGTGGGACAACCCGATGTACAAGGACGAGTTCAATGTCGCGAACTTCCTTGCCCATCCGGACGAATTGATCGGCAAGGCGTTGACGCTGCAATACAAGCCCGTCGATCTCGACGTGCTGCCGCTCTACATCTCGCTGGTCGCGGCATCGCCCTTCGTGATCTGGTGCATGATGCGCCGTCCCAACCTGACACTGGCCGGTTCGGTCGTCCTTTATGTTCTCGCGCGCTATTTCGACTGGAACCTGCCGTCCTATCCGAAGGGGACGACCTGGTATTTCAACCCGTTTGCCTGGCAATTGATCTTCTTCTTCGGCTCATGGTGCGGCATGGGCGCCATCGGCCAGCTCAAGGCAGTCCTGAAGTCGCGCATCGTCTACGCGATCGCGGTCGCCTGGCTCCTGTTTGCCTTCATCATCGTGATGACCTGGCACAGCGACTTCCTGGCGTCGCTGATTCCGAAATGGATGATCAAGAGGATCTATCCGATCGACAAGACGGATCTGGACATGCTGCGCTTCACCCATTTCTGCGCGATCGCCTTCATCGTCTCGCGTTACCTCCATCGCGACTGGAAGGGGCTGAAGTCGATCTGGCTGCGGCCGCTGGTGCTGTGCGGCCAGCACTCGCTTCCCTTGTTCTGCCTCGGCGTGTTCCTGTCCTTCGGCGCGCACTGGGTGCTGGTCCAGTACAGCAACAGCGGGCTCGAGCAGGTCATCGTCGCTCTTGCCGGCTTCGCGATCATGACGGCCGCCGCCGGCGCGCTCGATTTCGCGAACAGGGTGCCGAACCTCTTCGTGGACGCCGGGCTTGGCGAGCAGCCCGATCCGGGAACGCAACCGGGCGTCGCGTGACGACATCGGCGCCATGCGCCTTGCCTGCGTGAAGCCCGCGCTTCACGCAGGCCCTTCGGTTTATCGGTTTTTGCGCATGATCCGGACCCGAAGGGCCGCGTTAGCGCAAAGTGTGTAGCAGTTTTCCGGCAAGATCATGCGCCAAGTAAGGAGCAAGCTATGTACAGATCATTGGCCGTGTTGGGCACATTGCTTTTGCTTTCGACGGGCGCGGCCCGCGCGCAAGGTCCTTCGCCGGACACGCTCGAGGCTGCGCGCAACCTCGTCACCACGCTCAGACTGTCCGACCAATACAGGGCGCTGCTGCCGGGAATCCTGCTTGGCCTGAAGCCGTCGCTGACACAGGATCGCCCCGAGCTCGAGCGCGACTTCGATGCGCTGGTGCCGACGGTCATCGATACTTACGCCACCTACTACAACGTCATGGTGACGAATGCGGCGGCGCTTTACGCCAAGACTTTCTCGGCGGACGAGCTACGCGCCATCGAGGCGTTCTACCGCAGCCCGGCCGGCCAGAAATACATGCTCAATTCACGCGCGCTCGCCGAGCAAACCCGGCAGATCGGGGAGGAGTCGAGCCGCAAGGCGGCGGACGATCTCAAGGTGCGCATGACCCAGGCCTTGCGCGAGAAAGGTCACAAGTTCTAGCGAACTAGTGCCCACTTTCCGAAGTTCGTGCTACATCGCCGCACTAACGTTCACGAACTTCGGAAAGTCATGGGCACTAGTGCTCCGATTCCGAAGTTCGCATCATATCGCCGCGCCCTTGTTTGCGAACTTCGGAATCAAAGGAGCACTAGCAAATCTTTGATTCTAGTGCGGCTTTGACTTTGAAGTTCCGATGGAGAATGCGCCGAATGAACTGATCGGAACTTCAAAGTCGCCGCACTGGCAAACTTATGATTCCAGTACCGCTTTCGATCTGAAGTCCCTGGATCCGAATGCGCCGCGAGTGAGTCGGGGACTTCATATCGGCGGTAACAGGCTACAAGCCGGCGCGAGCCCGAGTAGCGTATTCCCCAGGAAGCTTGCGGACAATGGGACAAGGCCTGATATCACCGATCGGGACGACGCAGGTTTCGCGGATCGCGGAGCTGCGCCGCCGTGCGGGAAGCGCCGCGCGTTCGCTGATTCCGTCGGACCCCTGTGACATCGCCACCTGCCTGTTGCTGGCAGCCGTCGCGGCCGTCGCGCTGTTGACGTTCCCTGACTACGCGATCTCCAACGATGAAGGCGTGCAACATCACTACGGCGAGTTGATCATCGCCTATTACCGGAGCGGTTTTGCCGACCGCGATCTCTTCACTTACCAGAACCTCTATCTCTATGGCGGCCTGTTCGACGTGATCGCGGTCGGCCTCGCGAAAGTCGTGCCCATCGATCCCTACGCACTACGCCACATTCTCTGCGCGATGACGGGGATCGGCGGCATCGCTGCCGCCGCGGCGACGGCGCGGCTGGTTGCAGGGGCGCGCGCGGGCCTGATCGCGGCACTCGCCTTGAGCCTGTGCGGCGCCTGGTACGGCGCCATGTTCAACCACACCAAGGACATCCCCTTTGCGGCCGCGATGATGGCGGCGACGTTCTTCCTCGTTCGCCTCGCGCGCAATCTGCCGTCGCCACGCGCCCGCGATGTCATTGCGTTCGGCCTGCTCGCCGGTGCGGCGCTTGGCGTGCGCAGCCTCGGGCTGTTGCTGTTCGTCTATCTCGGACTTGCGACCGCCGCCCGGCTGCCATGGCGCGAGGGCAGGCAGGCCTGCCTGCGCATTGCCGGCCTGGCCGCGCTGAAGACGCTTCCGGCGGTAGCGCTGGCCTGGCTCATCATGATCGCGGCCTGGCCGTGGGCCGCGCTGTCGCCGCTCAATCCGATCCGCGGATTGTTTGCCTTCGCCGAATTTCACTATGCCATCCGCACGGTGTTCGAGGGGCGCACCTACCAGATGGGCAACGTGCCGCGGCTATATGTGCCCGGCTATCTCCTGATCCGGGTGCCGCTCATCACGCTCACCGGCGTGGCGCTCGCGGTGGTCTCGACGCTGACGCCGCCGTTCGCGTGGACGCCGCGGCGGCGCGACCTCGCGCTGCTGCTGGCCGCGGTCATCCTGCCCCTCGGCTGTCAGGTGGCGCTGCATGGGCCGGCCTTCACGGGGATGCGGCATTTCCTGTTCGTATTGCCCGCGCTCGCGGCACTCGCGGGCATCGGCTTCGACGCCGTGCTCGACAGGCTCGCCGCGCACGGCCGCTGGCTTGCGGCCGGCGCCGCTGCCGTGATCTGCGCCTGCTTCGTGTGGGACGGCGCGACGCTGGTGCGGCTGCATCCATACGAGAACCTGTCCTACAACGCGCTGGTCGGCGGCTTGCCCGGTGCCTATCGCCGCTACGACATGGACTACTGGTTCAACAGCATGCCGGAGGCGATCCATCGGCTGGAGGCCTATCTTCGGGAGAAGACGCCACTCGAGACCAGTCAGGCGCCGAAAATCTATTCGGTCGCGGTCTGCGGCATCCAGCTGGAATTCGACAAGACCGTCACGTTGCCGCAGCTGCGCTGGGACTTCAGGTCGGAGTGGGACGAGTCGGAATTTTTCATCGCGCCGACCCATATGAATTGCGACGAGGATCTCGACGGCGACATCGTCGCCACCGTCGAGCGGTTCGGCGTGCCCATCGCCTATGTCAAGGACCGCCGCAAGATCGTGAAACTGCCGATGGCGACCGCGGCCTCGCCGTCATCCGCGCAGGACACCAATCGCAAGGAGAACTGATACCCATCGCTCATTTGGAGGACTTTGGCCGCGGCACGCGCGGCGTGGTACCGATGGGGCGAGGGCATTTTTTTGGGGGGCGGATGCTGTCGGCCCAGAACTGCATCGGCTTGGCCAACTCCGCCATGCGCGGGTCGCATTTGTGGATCGCGGCCGTCGTCGGGCAACCGCAAAAAGCCGCCGCCTGTTTTGCCCGACGTGTCAAGCGCGTTTGGCAAAAATATTTTCCTTTCCGAATGGCAGAAATTATGATTTAAAGAAGCCGTCCCAGCCCCAACACGAGGGACGTTCGGCCAATCGTCACGACACGTGGGGCGGGATGCGATGGACGCTGTTGGCGCGTGAGATGATGCGCGCCGGCGCGTACGGTCAAGCCGTGTGGTCCTGTCCCCTCGACGCTGGGGTCAAGTTTGCGGGTGATGATCCCGCAAGCGACGGAGGCTAACAAGCCCGAGACTCCGGGGAGAGCACGGAGCAGCCGCTAAAACCATTGCGCAGGGGATGCCGGATGTTTCGGCTTTACCTGTAGTGACTACGCTCGTTTGCTTTTCAATTCTGCAAACGAGGCTGCGGGTGCGGCTGGCGCCCGGCATTCCCTGCGCCCTCACTTTGAGGGAGCGACCGTTTAATGGATCACCCGGACGCAACTCGCGCCGCGGGGACGAGCAGTCATGTGCGCTGGGTCCGCAGGGCTACGCGAATAGATGAGGTGTTGGAAATGCTGAAGCTGATGGCTCCCCGGGCTGGATTCGAACCAGCGACCATCCGATTAACAGTCGGATGCTCTACCGCTGAGCTACCGAGGAACAGGCGACGCAAAGTGCTCGCGAGCGGGCAGCGTATAACAAAGCCGATCCGGCTTGCATAGAAGAAATAAGGCTGTTCGCGGCGCTCCGGTCCCGCGCGGAAGCCGCTGGTTTTGCAGCACTTTGGCAGCCTGTTTTCCGTCGCCGCGGCGGTGGCGCGCATCCGGCGGGCGGGCTGTACGGAGACGACATGGTTTCGATCCGGAACGACTGGCTTCAACCACGCGCCGGATGTTGCGTTTTGCCGGACCTTGTTCCAAACAGGGCCCATCCATCGAGGCCTTCGCCTCTGCTTTCAACAGGTCAGCCTATGTCCGATTTTGCGACCGCGCGCCAAAAGATGGTCGATGGCCAGGTGCGCACCGCCGATGTCACCGATCACAGGATTCTGGACGCCATGCTCGCGTTGCCGCGCGAGGAGTTCGTGCCGGCAGCCAAGCGCGCGCTGGCCTATCTCGACCTCGATCTCGATGTCACAGAAGGCGGCTCGGTTCCGCGTTGCCTGATCAAACCGATGCTGATGGCAAAGCTGCTGCAGGCGGCCGAAGTCCGCACCGGCGATAATTTGCTGGTCGTGGGCTGCGCGACCGGGTATGCCGCCGCCGTGGCCGCGCGGCTGGCCGGCAAGGTCACTGCGACCGAGCCCGATGAGGCGGTCGCGGCAAAGGGCAGGGCCGCACTCGCCAGGGTCGGGTTGTCGAACGTGACGATCAAGGTCGCCGAACCGTCGGTCGGAGATTCGGCCGACGCGCCCTATGACGTGATCCTCCTCAACGGTGCGACCGAGATCGTCCCCGAGACCCTCTGTGGACAACTCAGGGACGGCGGCCGGCTGGTTGGAGTGTTTGCAGCGAGCAGACCGCCACGGGCGACCATCGTGACGCGCTCCCATGGCGACTTCGGCCACCGGACGCTTTTTGATGCTTTTGCCCCAATTTTGCCGGGCCTGGAGCGCGTCCCGGCCTTCGTCTTCTAGGACGCCCGGCCTGACGGCCGCTGATAAAATTCCGTTTCAAAACATAAGTGTGGCCAAGATGCTGCACGTGGAGAGTTTCGACCGCGCACCCCCGTCGGGGTGTTCCGTAGCGCCGGTACGGGGAATATGTTGCCCGTTGGGGTACTGACTTCCGTGCGTAGCGGTGGCCCGGTTCACGCGTGCGAGCCGGTAAAAATGAATGGAATAACAGGGATGTATCGTGTGAGGGTCGTCACCTCGGCTGCGGCCGCGGTGCTGTTGATGGCCTTTGCCGGCCCGGCGCCAGCCTTGGCCGAGACCATTGAGGCTGCGCTGGTGCGCGCCTATCAGAACAATCCCCAGCTCAATGCCCAGCGCGCGCTGGTGCGTTCCACCGATGAAAACGTGCCCCAGGCTTTGTCCGGCTACCGTCCCAAGGTCGCGTTGACGGCAAGCGCGGGCTACCAATACCAGGACACGCTCACCACGTCGGGCGGCACGCCGACCACGCTCGTCAGGACCGAGACCCACGGCGCGGATCCGCCACGCAGTGTCGGCCTGACCATCAACCAGACCTTGTTTAACGGGAATCAGACCGCAAACAGGACCCGCGCCGCCGAGAGCCAGGTGTCCGGCGCGCGCGAGGCCCTGCGCGTGCTCGAGCAGACCGTGCTGTTTTCGGCCGCCAGCATTTACATGGATTATTTGCGCGACTCCGCCATCGTCGAAGTGCAGAAGAGCAACGTGCGGGTGCTCGAGCAGACGCTGAAGCAGACCCGCGACCGCTTCAATGTCGGCGAGGTGACGCGCACCGACGTCGCTCAATCCGAAGCGCAGCTCGCCGCGGGCAAGACCCAGGAGCTGACGGCCGAATCCAACCTGGTGACGACACGCTCGAACTATCGCCGCATCATCGGCAACGAACCGGTAAATCTCGCGCCGGGTTCGCCGGTCGACCGCTATCTGCCGCCGACCTTGCCGCAGGCGGTCGAGCTCAGCCTGATCGAAAACCCGAACGTCACCGCCGCCATGTACGGCGTCGACGTCAATTTCCTCCAGGTCAAGATCAACGAGGGTGCGTTGCTGCCGACCGTGACGTTGCAGGGCTCGGTGCAGCAGGCCTACGAACAGACCTTGATAACGCAGCGAGCGTTCGGCGCTTCGGCCGTCGCGCAGGTGTCGGTTCCGATCTACAACGGCGGCGCGGAGTATTCATTGATCCGCCAGTCCAAGGAAACGCTGGCGCAGCAGCGCCTCAACCTGGAGACGACCCGCGACCAGACCCGCGCCAACACGGTGACCGCGTGGGGCCAGCTGGTGGCGGGCAAAGCCCAGGTGGCGTCGGCGCAGGCGCAGGTGCAGGCCTCCGAGATCGCGCTCAACGGTGTGCGTGAAGAAGCCAAGGCCGGACAGCGCACCACGCTCGACGTGCTCAACGCCCAGCAGGC
>Ga0070741_10013147_pt1 | contig 14717 bp, 14 predicted proteins | sample Coa_R1_4_FD_66440 | JGI IMG/M metagenome (GOLD analysis project Ga0070741, IMG submission 66440) | Surface soil microbial communities from Centralia Pennsylvania, which are recovering from an underground coalmine fire - Coalmine... | ecosystem: Environmental > Terrestrial > Soil > Unclassified ...
GTGGTGTTCTGGTAGCCGTCGGCGAGGAACAATTCGGTCGCGGCAGCGACGATGCGCTCCTCGGTCTGGGCTATCTGAGCCTGGCGCAGCGTCGGCCGGCCCGGTGCTGGGTTGACAACTTCCCTTGCCACATGTTGCAGTATAACTGCATTGAATGCACTCATACTGCACTGGAGGGAAATGAACGACTCGGATGCGCCCGCGCTGGCGGGCGTCCACCACCTGAAGCTCCCGGTGACCGACCTGGCCCGCTCGCTCGCGTGGTATCAGAGCAGGCTGGGCTACCGCGTCGCGATGGAGTTCGTCGAGCAGGGCACGCTGATGGGCTACGCGCTGACCCATCCGAACGGCGGGCCGGAGTTCGGACTGCGCCTCGACCCTGACCGGGCTCGCGCAGCGGCCGGATTCGACTACTTCTCGATCGGCGTGCCCACCCGCGAGGCGATCGAGGACCTGGCCAGGCGGCTCACCGACCTGGGCGACCAGCACGCCGGCGTGCACTGGGCGAGCATCGGCTGGATCCTGCCCGAGCTGCACGACCCGGACGGCCACGAGGTCCGTTTCTACACGATCGAGCACCATCGCCAGCTCGACCCCGACGCCGTCACGACGATCCACGACCCCCGCGAATCCGCCGAGCGCCACGAGCAGGCGATCCGCGGCCAGACCGCTGGTTCGTGATGTCCCGGCTGGGCACAATGGGCGCATGGAGACACCGCTGTCGCCGCTTGACTTCGCCCGCCGGACCCGCCGCCTGCACGGCCACCGCGAGGCCGTCGTGGACGGCGGCCTGCGGCTCACCTACGCACAGTTCTTCGAGCGCTGCGACCGCTGGTCGGCGGCGCTGGCGGCGCTCGGTACCGGCAAGGGCGACCGGGTCGCCACGATCGCGCCGAACAGCCATGCTCAGCTCGAGGCCTTCTACGCCGTCCCGCAGCTCGGCGCCGTCCTGGTGCCGATCAACTACCGGCTGACGCCGGGCGACTTCGCCTACATACTGAACCACTGCGGCGCGACCGTGGTCTGCGCGGACGGCGACTACCTGGACGCCGTCGACAGCATCCGCGATCGGCTGCCGCAGGTGCGGCACTTCGTCGCGTTCGGCGGCGCACCGCGGGACGGCTGGCTGGACTATGCGGCGCTGATCGCCGGGGCGAGCCCGGAGTTCGAGCGCGCGGACATCGACGAGCGGGATCTGCTCACGATCAACTACACCAGCGGCACCACCGCGCGGCCGAAGGGCGTGATGATCACGCACCGGAACGCCGCGCTCAACACCATCGGGACCCTGCTCCACCTGCCGATGGGCGTCGGCGAGCGGTACCTGTGGACGCTGCCGATGTTCCACGCCAACGGCTGGACCTACACCTGGACGGTGACCGCGGCCGCGTGCACCCACGTCTGCCTGCGCAAGGTCGAGCCGGCCGCGATCTTCCGGCTGATCCGCGACGAGCGCGTCGGCTGGCTGTGCGCCGCGCCCACGGTCCTGATCGGGCTGGCGAACGCGCCAGACCCCGGCGAGGTACCGGCGGGGGTGCACGTGGTGACCGCCGGGGCGCCGCCGGCCGCGGCCACGATCGAGCGGCTTGAGGGCAAGTTCGGCTGGGATGTCACCCAGGTGTACGGCCTCACCGAGACCGCGCCGTTCATCACCGTGTGCGCGCCGCTGCCCGAGCACGCGGACCTGGTGCCCGCCGACCGCGCCGTGATCAAGGCCCGGCAGGGCGTGGAGCTGATCACCTCCGGTGAGCTGCGGGTGGCGGACATCGACGGCGGCGAGGTTCCCGCCGACGGGCAGACGGTGGGCGAGATCGTGGTCCGCGGGAACGTGGTGATGGCAGGCTACTACCACGATCCGGAGGCGACCGAACGGGCGATGGGCGACGGCTGGTTCCATACCGGCGACGCCGCCGTGGTGCACCCGGACGGCTACGTGGAGATCCGGGACCGGCTCAAGGACGTGATCATCAGCGGCGGCGAGAACATCTCCTCGGTCGAGGTCGAGGGCGAACTGCTCCGGCACCCGGCCATCGCGGAGGTGGCCATCGTCGGCCTCCCGCACGAGAAATGGGGCGAGGCCCCGCACGCCTTCGTCGTGCTGGCGGCCGACGCGGCGGCGACCGAAGCGGACATCATCGCGTTCGCCCGCGACCGGCTGGCCCACTTCAAGGTCCCGCGCGGCGTCACGTTCGTCGCCGAACTCCCCAAGACCGCGACCGGCAAAATCCAGAAGTACGTGCTCCGCAACAACGCCCCCAACCTGTCCCGCCAGTAGCGGACGTTCCAGCAACGTGCGCTTGCGGCGCAGCGCTCGTTGTCACGCAAGTTGCCCGCGGACACACTTACTGTCCTAGATCGGTCCTGCCGGCCGATTGCGTGCGCGTGGCCGTTGCGGCCGCCGACGCGGCTCGGCCGGCGGGCCGGCCGACGGTGCGGGCCGCCGGCGGGCGCGCGCGGCCCGCCGGCGGTGCGGCGTCCGTGGCTGGAGTTCACTGTGCGGCTGCAGGGACACGAGCACACCGGCCTGCCCGTCAGCAACGTGGTCGATTTGCCCTTCGTGGTAGATCGACCCCCGTGCGCGGGGGCCGCGTTACCACGAAGGGCAAAAACACCACGTAATCGGGACCCGCCGCGCCCTTCGAAGCCGTCCGCGGACCCACCGGACGGGCCACCGGGCCGGGTCGGCCCCGAAATAAGCCAACTGGGCCAGATGGGAGAACTGTCCGCAATGATCCGGCCCGCCCGGAAGGGGCCCGCCGAACCGGGGCGTATCCGGAAATGTCGGGCGACGGTGGAGCGAGGCGGGGTGGGCGCGGGTAGGGCGAGGCGGGCCGTCGGCGGGGCGGGCTGGCGGCGGCGGGGCGTCCTGGCGGGGGCGCCGCGTGCGGTGGGGCGGGTTCCGGCGCCGCGTGCGGGGCGTCCTGGCGAGGGCGCCGCGTGCGGTGGGGCGGGTTCCGGCGCCGCGTGCGTTGGGTGGGGCGCGCGGCGGGCGGTTACCAGTCGTAGAGGTCGGCGGGGGTTTTGTAGTCGTGGAGTTCTGCTTCGGTGAACCAGAGGGATACCTCGTAGCGGGCCTCTTCGGGGTTGCCGGACGCGTGCACCAGGTTGGCGACGGCCTTGCCGGTGGCCGCCGCGGCCTCCCGGGACTGGTGGGCGAAGTCGCCGCGGATCGAGCCCGGCTGAGCCTCGTTCGGGTAGGTCGAGCCGACGATTTTGCGCACCGTGGTGACGGCGTGCTCGCCTTCGAGCACGAACGCGATGACCGGGCCGCGCTGCATGAAGGCGGCGGTCGCGTTGTAGACCGTCTCGCTCGTGCGCTGCTCGAGGTCGAAGTAATGCTTGCGGGTGAACTCGGCGTCCAGCGTCCGCATCTTCATGCCGACGATCTTCAGCGACGCGTCCTCGAAGCGCTGCAGGATGCGACCCGCGAGGCCGCGAACCACGGCATCCGGCTTCAGTATGACGAGCGTGCGCTCCCGCAGCTCCTGATAGTCGGCCACGATGTCCCTTCCTGTCCTGTCGACGCTGACCGGGCGAACGGCGACAGGATAACCGCCTGCCGAGGTGGTCAAGCACAGTGCCGGGCCGAGTAAGCAAGGCCGTTATGACAATGAGAGGAGCCGGTCTACGCGGGACGTAGACCGGCTCGGCCTAGCCTATGACGTGGGGAAGCTGAAGTAGTGCAGGCTCACGTACGGCGGATTGCCGCCCGCGCCGGAGGCAAACTCCAGATAGACGTTGTGCGTGCCGGTGACCTTGGTGATGTTGGCGGGGATCGTGCGCCAGGACGTCCAGCCGCCGGTGTTCGCCACCGCGAAGCTGCCCACCGGCGCGTTACCCGGGTTGTCAAGCACCACCTCCACCAGGCCGCTGACCCCGCCGGCGGCGCCGGAGGCGACCCGGGCGTCGAACTGGCTGGAGCCCGATCCGAAGTTGATGCCGGTGTACTCCAGGTAATCGCCGTTGCCGAGCTGGGCGGCCTCGTTCCCGTCCACGCCGGACGGGTTCGAGTCGCCCGCCGCGGCGTTCACGGTGATCGTGCCCTGGCTGGCGGAGAAGCAGTCAGCGGAGATGCTCGACGTCGCGGTAGTCGTGCAGGACTTGCCGCCGCCACCACCGCTGGAGCCGATCGTCCAGCTGAACGCCGCGGAACCGGATGCCCCGGTGGTGTCGGTGGCCTTGACGGTCACATTCGAGGTGCCGGCCGTGGTCGGCGTGCCGGAGATAAGGCCGGTCGAGGAGTTGATCGACAGGCCGGCGGGCAGCCCGGTCGCGCTGTAGGTGAGCGTCTGACCCGACGCCGAGTCGCTCGCGTGCACCTGAAGGCTGGCCGCGGTGCCGACGGTGCCCGTCTGGTTGCCCGGGTTGGTCACCGTGACGGTGTTGCCGCCGCCGCCACCGCCGGTGGTCGTGTACACGGCCACGTAGCCGACGCCCATCGAGGCGCCCGAGCTAGTCGAGGCCGACGGCGACGAGCAGCCGCACACGCCGTTCGGGAAGCCGCCGCCGATGGCGACGTCGAGGATCAGGAAGAACCCGTGGTCGACGGCCGCTTGCCAGGTGGCGGCGCCGACCTGGCTCTCGGTGGCGGTGAAGTACGCGGTTCCGTTGAGGGACCAGGTGATCGACTCGTTGCTGGTATTCGTGCGGTTGATGATGACCGAGTACGTGTTGTAGCCGCTCTGGCAGCCGGAGCAGGCTCGCAGCCCGCTGCCGAGGCCGGTCGTCTCGTTGCACGGTCCGCCCGGGTCGACCCCGCAGTGCAGCGTACCCGCCAGCTCGGAGAGCGCGTTGACGTCCTCCATGATGTCGACTTCGCCCACCGACGGCCAGGTCGAGCACGTCATCGTGCCCGAGGTGCCGGCCCCGCTGGACCGGAATCCGGCGCCGAGCATCCAGAACGCCGGCCAGTAACCGAGTCCGCTGGCCGGGCTGGGCTGCTTGATGGACGCGCTGACCTCCATCTCGCCGCCGGCCGGTGCCGCGAAGTTGTCGGCCACTGTCTCGATCCGGCCCGAGGTCCACGAGCCGCCGCTGTTCACCGGCGTGATATTCAGGTGGCCGCCGCCGTCTTCCGCGACGTTGGCGGTCGAGTTCGTCTCCCGCTCCACCTCGCCGGTGCCCCAGTTGCCCGTGCAGCCGCTGCCGTTGTACTGGGTGCCCTGGTCGTAGGTCCAGCTCGAGTCCACGCCGGACCCGGCCGCGCCGGAGAAGCTGTTGCTGTACGTCGTGGTCCAGCCCGATGGCGGCGGCGGGACCGTGGTCGCGTTGGCGGCGGGCGCCGCGGTGGCCGTGGCCAGGAAGACCGCGGCGGGGGCGAACGCGGTGGCCACCGCGACACACACCACCCGCCCCTTCCATGGTTTCGCCAGCCTGCTTCGGAGATAGTGCCGCATGAGGATGTCTCCTTTCGGGGATTGACCGCTCGGTCCCTCCGCTCGCTCAGTGGGCCCCGTGCGGGTACTGGCATCCGCAGCTGGTCCTGATGACCGCGCTGGTCGGCAGTACCTCCGCCCGCGGTGTCAGCGCGGGCTCCCCGATCCGGTCAAGCAGCCGCCGCGCGGCCAGGGTGCCCAGCTCGCGGAACGGCTGGCTCACCGTGGTCAACGGCGGGTCCATCAGGCGGCTCGGATAGATGTCGTCGAATCCGGTCAGTGCCACGTCCGCCGGGACGCGAATGCCCGCCCGGTGCAGTTCGTGCAGCACGCCGAACGCCATCTGGTCGTTGGCGCACACCACGGCCTGCGGCAGCGACCGGCGGCCGCGGCCAAGCAGGACCTGTGCCGCCGCGGCGCCGCTGCCTTCGGAAAAATCACCGTGAATGACCTGGTCGATGCCGGCGTGGCGGCTCGCGACGATGGCCTCCTCGAAGGCGGCCTGGCGGTCGCGGGCGTCGGGCGCGTCCTTCGGGCCGGTGACGAAGCACAGCCTGCGGTAGCCATGACCGTCGCCCTTGCTGGCGGTGAGGTGTTCGACCAGCGCCGTCATGCCGGAGACGTTGTCCGCGGCGACCACGTCGAGCCGGGCTTCGTCGCGCCGGCCCGCGATAACCACGACCGGTATCCGCTTGGCCAGCGCGCGCAGGTCGTCGCCGGCCATGATCTCCTCGGCCACCAGCAGGCCGTCTACCTTGCCGCTCAGCAGCCGGACCCGCCGCTCGAACTGCTCGCCGCTTTCGCCGAACGTCAGCAGCAGCGAGTAACCGGTGCCGCGCAGGACCGACTCGGCCGCGTGCACGATCTGGTCGACGAACAGCAGGCCGTTGCGCTCGATGTCCATCTCGGAGCCGCCGCGCTCCAGTGCGGCGAAGCCGATGATGTCCTTGCGGCGGTTGCTGAGCCCCTGGGCATAGGCGTCGGGGACGAAGCCGAGCGCCTCGATCACGGCCAGCACGCGCTCGCGTGTGTCGGCGTTCACCAGCGAGGACCCGCGGACAACCCGGGAAACGGTGGCCGTGGATACGCCGGCTACCCGGGCTACGTCGTAGACGGTCGTCATTGGTTCCCATGCTTTGCAACCGCTTACAATCCTGCTCCGTACCGATGGTAAGAACCTTATGTAACCGGTGTCAATATCCGAATAGGCGCTGTCTCGGGACTACGGTTCGTTCACATAGCGTTTCAGGAACAAACGGTTGCATTAGCTGAAATAACGGGACATCGTATGATCCACTAGCTCCATTGGCGCAGCGCCGCCAGAACGCGGCGTTGCGGGGGGAGCAGGAGTGGGCGAGCAGAATCAGCGTCTCGCGGCACGGAGCAGCGCTCCGCCGCGCGAACCATCGTGGCCGACGGTCATCAGGACCACGTTCCGCTTGTGGCTGGAACGCAAGCGGGCGGCGTTGGGCCCGGCGGCTTTCACGCGGCGGGTAGTTTCCGCGCTGACCGTCGTGGTCGTGTGCGCGGCCGCGGTGGTGGCTGTCTTCGTGCTGCATGTCGGCCGGACCGGCGGACGGGCCGACACGGTCCGGCGCGACGCCGCTCCCCGCGCGGCGGGACAGAGCAGTTCCGCCGTGGTGGCGGCGGCGCTCACCAGGGCCCAGGTGGCGGGGTGGATCGTCCAGCAGGTAAGCCCGGCCGCGATCGTGGCCTGCGATCCCGAGATGTGCTCGGTGCTGGCGGCCAACGGGCTGCCCGCCGGCCAGTTGCTCACGCTGCAGTTGTCCGCCACCGACTCGCTCGGTGCCGACGTCGTCGTGGCCACCCCCGCGGTGCGTGCCCAGTTCGGCGGGCGCCTGGCCAGCGTGTACGCACCTGAGCTGATCGCGAGCTTCGGCTCGGGAGCCGCGCGGATCGATGTGCGCGCCATGGCGCCGGACGGGGCCGCCGCCTACCAGGCCGGGCTGTCGGCTGACCAGTCCGGCCGGGTCGGCGCGGGACGGCAACTGCTGCGTAACAAGCACATCCGCGTGTCGTCGGCCGCGCGCGCCGACCTGGCCGCGGGCGACGTGGATCCCCGGCTGCTGATCGCGCTCGCCGCCCTGGCCGGACAGCACAAGGTGACGATCGCGTCCTTCGGCGACCCGTCGCCCGGTGCGCCGTCCGCGCTGCTCCGCGGCGTCGAGATCGGCGCCGCGTCGCGCGGCACGCTGCGGCCATTGCTTTCGTTCCTGCACGGGCAGCGGGCACCGTACCTGCCGGCCCAGGCGGTACTGGTCCCGGCGGGGCACGGGCAGTACCTGCTCTCGGTGCAGTACGACGCCCCGAGTCCACTCGGGCTGGCGAGCGGCCCCTGACGACAGAGCGCAGGGGAAGGGGAGGGAACAATGAAGGGACACCTGACTGGCCGACGAATAGCCTTGCTGCTGGCGGTGCCGGCGCTGTGCCTCAGCGTCTCGGCCACCGCCGCCAGCGCGTCCGCGAGTTCGGGCGGCGGCGCGAATGCTGATGCCGGCTGGATACGGCTCGCGCACCTGTCGCCGAACACGCCCGCCGTGGACGTCTATCTGTACTCCTTCGGCAATTCCAGCGCGATGGTCGTGCTGCACCACGTGGCCTACGGCGACGTCTCACCCTACGAACGAGTGGCGGCCGGCCAGTACAGCGTGGCCATGCGGGCCGCGGGCGCCGCGGCGAGCAGCGCGGCGGTGCTGTCCACCAGCGTGCAGATCTCGTCGGGTCACGCGTACACCGTCGCGGGCATGGGACCCGAGTCTGGCCTGCGGCTCGCCGTCCTGGACGACAAGCTGACGACGCCGCACGGGCGGGCGCTGGTCCGGGTGATTCAGGCATCGCTCAAGCGGCACGTCGTCACCGTGACCTCCGGCGGGCACCCGCTGGCGCACAACCTGGCCTTCGGCGCGGTGAGCTCCTATGCCAACGTCCCGGCTGGCCGCGAGACGGTCCTGGTGACGGCGGACCCCGCCGCCGCCGCGGACACCACGCTCACCAGCAGGAGCGTCCTGCTCTCCGCCGAGACCGTGCACACGCTCGTCGTGCTGGACGGCGCGAACGGGCTGGAAGTCGTCGATCTGGAGGACGCGGTGGGGAACACCGCGGTGCCGGTCGGCAGCGTGGCGACCGGCTTCGGCGGCACCGCGCCGCGTGGGCCGTCGTCGCCGGTGCCGTGGCTGATGCTCACCGCCGTGGGTACTTCGCTCGCGCTGGCCGGCGCGCTCCGCCTGCGGCGGCCGCGGACTTGAGGGTGCGAATCGGCAAGCCGGCCGGGGTGGCGGCGCTCGTTCTCGGTCTGACCGTGACCGGGATCGGCGTCGGAGGGCTGGTGCTGACCAGGCACTCCTCCCCGGCCGCGCGCCCGGCGGCGTTGACCGGCACGGTGCCAGCCACGGTGCCGGCCACGCTGCCGGTCACGCTGCCGGCGCCGGCCGGCCGGATCGTCGCGGCGTCCCCCTCGGTTGCCCGCCCGGTGGCGGCGCCGGTATCGCTGGACATCCCGGCGATCGCGGTCAGTACCACGCTGATCCGCCTCGGCCTGACCGCGACCGGGGCGCTCCAGGTGCCGGCCAGCACGTCGGTGGCCGGCTGGTACACCGGCAGCTCGCGCCCCGGCGCGATCGGCCCCGCCGTCATCGCGGGGCACATCGACTCGTATACGGGACCGGGTGTGTTCTACCGGCTCGACGAGCTTCGTCCCGGTGACCGGGTGTACATAGGCCGGACCGACGGGACGCTGGCGGTATTCCGCGTCACGTCGGTCCGGACGTATGCGAAGGCCGGATTTCCCACGCAGGCGGTGTACGGGCCGGCCCCGGACGCCGAGCTGCGCCTGATCACCTGCGGCGGCGTCTTCGACGCGAGCCGCGGGTCCTATCTGAGCAACGTGGTCGTGTACGCCGTGGCGACGAGCTGACCCCGCGGGGGGTCAGCGGGGTCAGCGGGCGCCTTCGAGCCTGAGCAACTGCTCCTTGCGGGGGGCCCCGCCGCGGTACTGACCGAGCACACCGCTGGCCGGCAGCACGCGGTGGCATGGCACCACGATCGGGATCGGGTTCGTGGCCAGCGCCGTGCCGGCCGCGCGGAAGGCCTTCGGGCTGCCGGCGGCAATGGCGACGATGCCGTAGGTGCTGGTCGCCGCGTACGGGATGCGCTGCGTGGCGTTGAGCACCGCGCGGCGGAAGCCGGTGCTGAGCGACCAGTCCAGCGGCAGGTCGAACGCGGTCCGGCTGCCCTGGAAATACTCGTCCAGCTCGCGGCGGGCCTCGTCCAGCCGGGCCGGCGCGCTGAGGACGCGCGGCGAGACCTTGGCGGCCAGCTCGGCGAGCACGTCGTCCTGCCGTTCGTTGTCGAACGCGATCCGGACCACGCCGCTGGGTGTCGCGGCTATCGTGAGCGTGCCGAGCGGGCTGTCCACGGTGGCGTAGGCCACGTCGAGGAGACCCTCGGCGGCGGCGCGTTCGGCCAGTGAGGCGCGGAGCCGGGCCATGGTGTCCTCAGTAGGCGTCGGGATGTTCATCTGATGCCCCCTCTCGGAGCTTGGTGAGTCCTTCGTGAACGTTTCGGCGGGCCGCCTCGACGCTGGTCCGCATCGTGCTGGCGATCTCCGCGTAAGGGAGGTCGAGGACCGTGCGCAGCGCGACCGCCTGCCGCTGCTTGGGCGGCAGGGCACGGACGCGTGCCCACAAGTCATCGTCGGGAGGTTCCGGCGTGCCCGCCGTGGCTGGCTCGGCCTCGTACGTCGGGGCTGGCACCGGGACCGGGTCGCGGGATCGCGCCCTGGCGACGTCGATCGCCTTGCGTGCGGCGATGCGGAACAGCCACGATTTGACCGACTCCGGCTTGCGCAAGGTCGGATACGCGGCGAGCGCGGCGAGCATCGTCTCCTGGAAGAGGTCATCGGCATGCGCCTGGCCGAGCTGGGACGCGGCGAACCGCCACACGTCGACGCCATACTGATCCACTACCTGCTCGAACGGCGGCAGGCGGCTCATCGGCGGGCCTCCTGAAGTTGGGCCGGGGCCTGGCTGGCCGGCTCGGGGACGGGTTCCGTGGTGCGGGTCCTGGTGACCATCGTCGCGGCGAGGAGCGCGACCAGGGCCAGGGCGGTCAGCGTGACGGTCGCGGTGGTGAACGCGTGCACGGGGTGGTGCGCCTGCGACAGGTACAGCGCGCCTACCGCCGCGACGCCGATCGAGCCGCCGACCTGGACCAGGGTCGAGCTCACGCCGCTGATGTCGGGTGCGTACCTCGGCTCGACGGCCGCGGCCATCCGCCCGGCGACGGTCGCGAACTGAATGCCGAGGCCGAGCCCGCCCAGGCCGAGCAGCGGTGCCAGCACGGCTCCGGCACCGGCGCCCGCCCCGAGGCCGGCCAGCAGCGCGGCGCTGGTGCCCACGAACGCGATGGCGAGCAGCCCGCAGCCGACCGCCGGGAGCCAGCGGATGGACCCCAGCCGACGGACCAGCTGGCCAGCGAGGCCGAACGCGGCCACCCACGGCACGAACATGAGGCCGGACTCGACCGGGCTGAACCCCAGCGCGCCCTGGAGGTACTGCGCGAGCACGAACATCAGCGCGTAGTAGGTGCTGGTGGCGAGCGCCATCGTCACCAGGCCCCAGCGCACCGCCGGAACGGTGAGCAGGTGCATGTTGAGCAGCGGCGCGGCCACCCGCGTCTCCAGCTTCGCGAAACCGGCTATGGCGGGCCCGCTCGCGGCCAGGCACACCCAGGCCCAGGCTGGCCAGCCCGCCGACCTGCCGAGCGTCAGCGGGAGAACCAGCAGCAGCACGCTGGCGGAGAGCAAGACCACGCCCTTCAGGTCAAGGCGCGCCAGGCGTACCGCGTCGGCCGGCAGGATCCGCAGCGCCGAGATTACCGCCAGCACGCCCACCGGAACGTTGACCAGGAACACCGCGCGCCAGCCGAGGCCGGCCACGTTGGCCGACACCAGCACGCCGCCGAGGATCTGGCCGCTGACCGCGCCCGCCGACAGGGTCATCGCGTACCGGCCGATGGCCCGGATCCGGTCAGCGCCGGTGAAGTGCAGCTGGATGCCGGTGAACGTCTGCGGAAACATCACGCCGGCCCCGGCCCCCTGTAGCACGCGGGCCACTACCAGGGCCAGCGGGTCAGGCGCCAGCCCGCAGGCGAGCGAGGCCAGCGTGAACACGGATACTCCGGCCACGAAGACACGCCGGTAACCATACGCCTGGCCGAGCCGCGCGCCGGTGATCAGCAGCATCGCCACCGCGATCAGGTAACCGCCGACGACCAGCTGGAGGGCCGCGCCGGACGCGCCGAGCCCGGCGTGGATCGAAGGCGTGGCCACGTTCACGATCGTGACGTCGGCCTGCGCCATGAAGGTACCGATCAGCAGCACCCCGAGCAGCCGTCCCTTGCTGTTGCTTTCCGTCTTCATGCCCACCAGACGGGCCGGCGCCGTGGAACGTGAGATCCGGCGAGGCGACGGGTCCGCGGCGAGCTGGCCGGCGAGCCTGCGTGGCGGGCGGGACGCGCGGGCGCTAGGATCTTCCTCTGTTCATCGAAGCTGCTAGCGTACTTATTTCGCGCGTGTTTTCACCGGGAGTGACGATGGTCCCAGTTCAGCGCCGTCTGCCCAGGCGACGCAGCGGTCACACCACAAGCGTCACGATCGGCGGGGAGGTGCTGCACCTCACCGCCAACCAGGGTGCGGACGGCAGACTCGCCGAGGTGTTCGTGCGCTGGGGGAAGCAGGGGACCAGCGGCGCCGGGCTGCTCGACACGTACACGACCGCGCTGTCGGTCGGGCTCGCGCACCAGGTGCCGCTGGCCGACCTGGTCCGGCCCGGCCTGGGCCTGTCGTTCGCGCCGAACGGGCACACCGACGACCCCGACCTGCCGCGGGTCCGGTCGGTCGTCGACTACCTCGCGCGGCGGCTCGCCATCGACTGGCTGCCGTATCCGGATCGCGCCGAGCTGGGCGTCTTCACGCTGACCGAGCGCGTCGAGCAGGCCCGGACGTGGCTGGCCAGGCAGGCGACGCTGCTCGCGCACACCTAGTCCAGGGGCGCCGGCTCCGGGGCGGGGAAACGCGAGCAGGGTTCGAAGCGGACGAGGCGGGCGAGCACCGGCGACAACAGGACGCCTTCGTCGCACAGGAGGTCGAACAGCTCACCGGTCGCCTTGACGCCGGGCACCTGAGCATTCAGCTTTTCCTGGAGCCTGCCGGTGTCGACGGCCTTCTCCAGCTCCTCGATGATCGCCGGGTCACGGGTCAGCGCCGCGGCAAGCCGCGGCCACTCCTCCACGATCAGTGCCCACCTGGCCATGTGGTCGTACGTGAGCTTCGGTGCGCCGCCGAAAATCCCGCAGCTCTCGCCGATCTGCCGGTACAGGCGCTCGTGGTTTATCAGCCGCTTCGCCCGGCGGGGGTTGGCCGGCAGATAGGGCGCGAGGCGCCGCTCGGCCGCGTCGCGGTCCACAATGTACCGAGCGACGACCAGCTCTTCGGGCTTCGCCTCCGGGACCGCCGCCGGTGACGCGACCAGACCGGAGATTCGCGACCGGTATTTCCGGCGGCTCCGAGACGACCGGTAGGTGAGGAATGCGGAGATGCCCGTGCCCAGCGCGATCGCGGCGGTGACGCCGGCGATCACATAGGACGTGGCCGAAGACAAGCTGGAGGAATGCGCCATACCGAGGGACTCGTACCAGCTCACCGCGAAGCTGATGGCGGCGGTCAGCACGCCGGCGGCCACTGCGATCCATTGCACGCGGGACATTCAGACCTCCCCCGTCAGGCCGAGGGCTCGGGCGACCGCGTCGCGGTCCACCGGCGGGACGTTGAAGCGCAGCTGAACGAGCTTGTGCAGGTATTGCTGGCCGATGTCGCTGTACGGATCAGGCGCCGCGTCCGCGGCCGGGTTGTACCTGACCGCGGCGGCCGATTCGAGCAGGTCGAGGTCGGCGATGAGCACGGTGACCACGTTGTCGTGCCCGAGCAGCTGGCTCACCGCCTCGCACATGTCGAGCGCCTTGTCCCCGGCACACCGCTCCAGGTCATCGACGAAGATGATGATCCGCCGCTTCGCATGCCCGCGCCACTGCTGCTGGAAGGGGACGCGCCAGCGCCGCTGCGCCTGGTAGGTGACCTTCTCCAGCTGTTCCGCGACCTCCGCCATCGTGCCTTGCGCGGCGGCCGAGCGCGGGGCATCGATGAACGCGCCGACCGAGTCGCTGACCCGGCCGACAAGGCGCAGGAACGCGATCGCCGTCGGCGCCGCCGCCCAGATCGTCAGCAGTTGCCAGTGGCCGAACAGGTGACCGAGCGCGCCGGATTCCTGCCGGAACTGCGGGAAGATCCACAAGAAGCCCATCAAGCCGAGAAACGCCGCGCTCGCCACCATCACCGCGGTCCACACCCGGCGCCAGGCGCGCTGCTCCGGCGGGAGCATAACCGAGGGCAACGGACTGAACCAGCGCAGATAGAGCCGCCTGCGTTTACCCAGCTTCCTGGTCACGCTGGCGGCGAGCGCGGCGCCCAGATTCGGCGCGTCGCCATGCATCCACGCGTTGAACCAGCAGATCACCGGCTTCTCGTCCCAGAAGAGCTGCCAGATGCTGTCGGCTTCCAGCGAGTCCTGGATGAGATGGGCCAGCGACGTCTTTCCCGAGCCCCACGGTCCGCTGAGTGCCACGGTCAGCGGGGTGTCCGTCTTCGGGTCATTGATCAGCAACGCGAACTGCGTGGCGTAGACCTGGAATCCGTAATCGTCGTGGTCCGCGTCCAGCACCGGGCGATCGGCGTAAAACGCGCTCTCGCCGGAACTCGCAACCGGATTATCCGCTTTCTTCCCAGAACGAGGTCGTGTGAGTACGGCCATCTGCGCTTCCCCTCCATCGCCGGATTGCCGCATCCGGTAAATAATGCGCATAGCGTAGGCGCACCGGCATCGCCCTGACTAGACCAGAATCCAGGGATGCGCCATTATTGCGGACAGTTACCCCCCGGATCGGATCCGGCCGGCTCATTCCGGGGTTACCCGGGTTGCTGGTCGTCCGGTGGGTCAGCGGCAGGCTCGATCTGCGTCGGTTAACGTGGCGGATTTCCCCTTCGTGGTAACGGGACCCCTGTCTACGAGGGTCGATCCTCCACGAAGGGGAAATCGTCCACGTTGCTGACGGGACTGCCGGTGCGCTCCTATCCCGGCAGCGACACACTGCGCTCCAGGCACAGGCAGCGCGCACGCGGCCAGGCCCGGCGGCCGGCCGCGGTGGCCTGGTCGCGGCCGACACGGCCACGCGCACGCAATTAGCCGGCAGGATCAGTATCCGCAATAA
>Ga0070741_10013148_pt1 | contig 14716 bp, 17 predicted proteins | sample Coa_R1_4_FD_66440 | JGI IMG/M metagenome (GOLD analysis project Ga0070741, IMG submission 66440) | Surface soil microbial communities from Centralia Pennsylvania, which are recovering from an underground coalmine fire - Coalmine... | ecosystem: Environmental > Terrestrial > Soil > Unclassified ...
GACAGACTGGGCAAAGGTTGTGCTAAAATTAAAGGCGGATGTAAACAACATCGCTAGCACTAGCATTGCAACAGGTATGGCAATCTTTGTCTTGTTCAATTGCTAATCGAATGTGCACGTAGCTTCAATTTTTAAAAAGGATTGTAGAAAGTGACTCTGTAATCAAAAGCCGGATAAGATTTGCGTTAAAATGATGACATTCCAATCAGGATTGTTCAAACCTTTAATACAACATTCAAGTAACTATTACAATGACGGCGATACCTAAAGACAAAAAGACAACACTTCTCATAGCAGGTGCGTCTGCCGTTGCAACAATTCTGTTTCTGGCAACCTTCGCTGGAATATGGAGCCCATTTCAGGGAGTTCAAGCCATAGGCTACAAGGGCGTGACAAGGGAATTCTACCTCAACAATCTGGACAACCCGAAGATAAACGAGACTCTGGCAGGCATTCCGGCCGACATGTACAACATCCCCGAGATGACTGTAAAGAAGGGCGACACGGTAGTCATTCACTTCTATAATGTAGAGCCGGATCCTGAGGACAGGCATTCATTCACAATCTTTGGCGGGCCTTATGCCACCAATGTGGCGCTAGATGGCGGCAAGAATCAGACTATTACGTTTACTGCAAACCAGACTGGGATTTTCAAGTACATCTGCACCTACCACATGCCATCCATGACGGGGCAGCTGGTTGTAGCACCATATACGATTGATGAATTCAGGGCGCAGCAGCAACAGCAACAACAATAACCAACCTACCTTTCCTTTTTATTTTATCCTGATACTTGCTATTGTCCTAAATTAAAAAATGTAGAGATTATCAGGTACGTGTTGAATGCAAGTATTATTCCAACAGAGGCTATCGCTATCAGGGTGGTAATCCTCTTGTTTACAAACTCGCCCATCAGCGCCTTGCTTCTTGTTAGGATCACTAGAGGAATCATTGGAAGTGGAATCATAAGGCTCAGGACGACTTGGCTGTACACCAGTATGCTGAGTGGGTCTAGGCCTAGAAGTATCGCTATAGTGGTGGGCACGACGTTGACAAAGCGGGTTATGAATCGCCTGACCCAGATGTTTACCTTTTTTCCCAGCAAGCCTTCCATTATGGCCTGTCCTGATAGGGTTCCCGTTACTGAAGAAGCTATTCCAGACGAGAGGAGAGTGACGAGGAAGATGACGCCAGCTGCCGTGCCAAACAATGGGACCAGGGTCTTGTAAGCTTCTGATATTGAGGAGATATCAGAGTTATTCGGAAAGAAAGCGGCAGCTGACATTATCATTATGGACGCGTTGACAATGCCTGCAATGGTTAGTAAAGCAATGTTTTCAATCAGGTGGAACTTTCTCATCCTCCTCTTTTCTTCCAGAGACTTACCTTCCGCCTTGTCCTTTGTAAGCGAAGAGTGTATGAAAAGTGCATGCGGCATTACGGTAGCCCCGATAACGCCCACTGCTATTAGGATGGCCTGCTGGCTTCCGGCAAACGATGGCGTAATCGAGTGATATGCAATAGACGCTGCATCAGGCTGGGTAACGAAGAGCTCGTAGATGTAGCCAAAAGTTATCACCGATACAAAGAGCACGAAGAGCTGCTCAAGTATCCTGAACTTGCGCGAGGTCAGAGTCAGGATTATTATTACATCCAATGCACCAAATATTGCGGCATAAATTAATGGCACTCCAAACAACAGGTTTAGCGCAATGACTGTTCCCAAGTATTCAGCCAAGTCTGTAGCCGCAGCCGCCGCTTCTGCGGCCAGCCAGTAAGGCAGCACGTACATTTTTTTATTCCTGAATTTTTCGCGTATTATTTCTGGCAGCGATCGCTCTGTAGCTATCCCTAGCTTGCCAGAAAGGTATTGTAGAAGCATCGCCATTCCGCTGGCAAGCCACACAACCCACAGCAGGGTGTAACCAAATGCTGCCCCGCCTTGGATGTCCGTGCCATAGTTGCCTGGGTCCATGTACGCCATGCTGACGATAAGCGCCGGCCCGGTGTATGAGAGGAATCTAGCTAGGGTGCTCTTGCTGTATGCAGCCTTTATCCTGGAGAGAGCTGAACTTCGGTACAAACCTTCAATAGGATAAAGTTAGCACCGCCTAAAAAAGTTAGCGTCGTCTAACTTTTATTGTACATGGCAATATATACCAACGCGCCTGATCTGAAAATGGCCATTCGCTCATCCTCCGGGGGCAACATTTACGATCCCTACCTTGGCAAGCTCTGATCCAATACCATAGCCAACCAGCGCGATTCCAGTCCCGAGTCCAGCCATCTCGATCCCGCCTCGGATCCAGCTCTTCTTTGCCATTCGCCCCTTTAGTGCGCCAACCACGAATGAAGAGCTCACGCTTATCAGAATGGCAATTACTATGGCGGCGGTTGAAGATGTCAGGCCAGCTTTGACGGCAAAATAAGGCAAGATTGGGAGGATTCCGCCCAGCAGAAAGGATCCGAACATCACAAGCGCCCCCTTCAAGGGATTTCCAAGGATCTCTAGGTTAAGCCCAAGCTCTTCAGTCAGCATGGTTTTGAGCCAGACATCCTTGTTTGAAGTTATTCTATTGACTACTTTTTTTAGTTCTTCGCCCTCGAATCCTTTTGCCCGGTAAATGTCTTGGATTTCCTTTGTTTCATCTTCAGGCATGTTTTCAATTTCGTACTCTTCGCGTTTTATCTCGGATTCCAGTATCTCTCTTTGTGATTTCACGGCAAGATAGTTCTGGACAGCCATCGCTTTTGCCCCGGTGAACATGCCGATAAGTGCGGCCAGGATAACAACGTCTGCAGCAATGATGGCCCCTCCTACGCCTGCCACGATCCCAAGTGACGTATTCACTCCGTCACCAAATCCAAATACAAGGTCCCGGATGTAGTTGCTTTCTTTGATGTGAGGTTCGACGTGGGTAGTTCGTTTGGCCAATTATGCATATACAATTACTTTAGCTTATTAACACTACTAACAGCATGGTCGAAGCTACTTTCTGCTAGTGTTATAGCCAATGTTGATCATTTCTTAGCATAAGACTGCAAGGAAGCAGATATGCAAACAATAATTTCCTACAATGAACGTGAGGTGAGGCACGATGGTTCCCATGATGACGTTAACCACGGATACAATGTCTGGGTCGACCTTGTAGATCCAAGTCCTTCCGAGATGCAGGATATTGAGCGATCATTTCACTTGGATGCAAAAGCAGTTGAAACAATAAAAAACAAATCAAAGAAGCCGCAGGTGCGCATCTTGGATAAACATAAATTCACCATCGCCCTTGACATGAAATTCAAAGACGCCGCAACCCTGAAGACAGAGCCAATCTACATGTTTCTGGGAAGAGGATGGCTGATTACAATCCATGCAAAAACAATAGATCTGCAGAGCAAGGTCCTTGCGCTCGAGGAGAAAAATCATCCGATATTGGCATCTTCGATCGACGCTCTTTATTACAACATCTTGTCTGCGTTTGTTGAATCATACGAACAGCTTTTGACTGCCATAGAGCTGTCGATCACAGAATACGAGCAGAGGTCGCTGTACCGTCCGACAAGAAAGATGCTGGAGCACCTAGATTCTCTGGCGCGACAAATCATCATCTTGCGCAGGCATTTCTGGCACATGAGGGACATCATAAATTTCCTGATGCATCTAGAAGAGGACAAGCAAGATGTGAAGTACCTCAAAATTGTTTATGACGACATTAACCAGCTGATAGAGCTGACAGAATCATATCGCGAGACTGTCAATTCTACAAGGGAGCTTTACATCGCAAACGTGTCGCTCCAGATGAATGACACCGTCAAGACGTTAACGATATTTTCTGCGATCCTGCTGCCGCTGACATTCATTACAGGTTTGTTTGGAATGAATGGGCTTGATTTGAACAATATTTCAAAATTGCCTGCGGGGTTTGCGCTTATAGTGATGGCAATGGGGATGATTTCTGCTACCTTGTTTGTCTTTTTCAAAAAGAAGGAGTGGATCATGGCCAAAGAAGCAGAAATAATGCATCACCGCTTCGAGGAAAGCGAGCAAAAGAAAAATCCTGATAATGAAGACGCATCAAAAGAGATGGCCGAAAAAACGCGCGACAAGATAGTGGATTCAGAGGCAGGATAGTCATAGAAGGCTATCTGCGCCTTGCCTTCTTGCCTCGTTTAGCGCGTCTAGCAGGCTTGCGCTTCTGCTTTTTCTTCATCTTAGTTGGCTTCTTCTGCTGAGGCTTGACCTTTCGGGCAACTGCATCTTTCTTGTGGCAAGCGCAGGTGCACCTAAGGAAATAGTTTGCCTCAATCGGCGAGAGTTCTCTCTTGAGTACCGCCCAGCCGGTGCATTTTGAATGATTTCCTTCTTCGCAGGGCGCGAGTAACTTATCAACCACGATATCTCTGCTCTTGATAAGAGTGAGTGTTTTAATTGCTGTTCGTCGTGATGCCTTTTTGGCCATACTCATCTATCACTTGAGATATCGTCATCACCATGTGCTTAAATAGATTTGCCAGAAAGCCTATGCTTTGCTAAAGACCAGTGGTATTATCTTGCTGTCATAGTAATCAAGAAAGTCTTTGTCTCCGACCAGCTTGTGAGCAAAGATTCCAAGCATTATCACCTTGCCGTGGTTGCTCTGGTTTAGCTCGTAAAAGGCCACCCTTGCATTTTGATCGCCGTCAGCAAAATCGACTGGGCTTGTGTGTTCATCTTTTTCTATCATTGCGCCAAAATCAAGGATAATCTTGTCCTTTGGGTTAGAGACGTACTGCTCTTCTGAGTGCTGGTAGCCAAAATGGTCGTTGGTGAACATTATTCGCTCCTTGGCTGAAGTGTCAAGAAAGTTGCTTCCAACCCACTCTTTTGTTTCGTTTCCCCACCGCTCCCTTTCCACGCGCCATGCTGACTGGCCGTTATACTGCCAGGTGTGACCCCGGACAAACGTTATGGTGTCATTGGTGCTGTTGTACTTCACTTCGGTTGTAAAGATGTTGGCATCATTGAATACAATGGTGCCGCCGTTCTCTACAAACTTTTTGAAGTTGCTGTATTCAGCCTGCGTGGCGTATTCCGCATGAAAGAGGAATAATACGCTGTATGCGTTGCTGCCGTTTTGCGTAAAGATTTTGCCGTCGTGGACGTCTTTATCAGTTATAACAGAAGCGTTGAGCGGTACAGGGGATTTGCCCTTTACGTGGTCAACAATAGCGTTTAAGTAGTCATCCTGGGGAATTCCTGGCTGCTCGGACGGCTTTTGATCATGCAGCAGAAAGGGACCATGAGGTATTTTCACCGTAAGCATGTTCAGACCCGTGGTTACGTTCTTGCCTGCGAGTACATTTCCATTGGTCTGGTAGAAATTGTAAAAGCCGTGCAGTCGGTATGCCGCATACGTGAAAGTAGGTCTTACAAATGCGACTTGCAATACCGCTGGTTTTGGTTTTGCAACGCTTGTTGAATTAGAAGCTGGGGTTGGAGAAAATAAGTTTGAATTAGTGACGTTATAGTTGTAATTATTGACGTTATTTTTGGTGGTGTTGACAATTGCCGCGGTTGAGGTTAAAGGAGGGGACGGCGGCAAATTATCGCTAGCCGCAGGAGGTCCGTTGCCGTGGTACAGGAAAATCGGGGATAGGGCTATTGCCGCCCCTGCCAATCCAATAGCAACAATGATCAACACAAAATAGCGCTTTTGGCGCATGACGGTTTATTTTATCATATAGGTTAAAACAAATGTGCTTGAGGATTCTGTACGATTATTGCTGAACAACATCGCCGGGTGGGTTGTTGCTTATAGCAAGTTGACCGCAACTGCGCAGTTGATGTGGTAGAGATTCTGCCTTCTCTTTGCGCGCGTGCTCACGACGGCTTCTCCTATAGCAATTTCTTTGCTGCATCGCCTGCAGTGTATTGTTCGAAGGCTCCCTCGAATCATGAACACTTTGTCTCCAACATGTTTTCTAATTGTCATCGTGCTGGCGTTTAGGATCTTGTTCTTGATCTGACTTGTTAAGACATAGATGCGCTTGGCTCTGGCCATCTGTTTTCTTCCGTCATTTTTCTAAAAGCGATCCATCGTTAATAACAGATATGGAATAAGATTCCAGCCGCCTGCTATATTCAGAATATGCTTGCACGAATTGAGAACTAACTGCATAAACATGCAATGTGAGTGTTACAGCAAGTATGACGCGCAGGAAATGACCACTCATTTGAAGAACAATGACCGTTCCTGAGGTTGCCATAGTCCGGCTTCCACGTGTTTTGTCGATTGCCGAGCTCCTTAAACAATCTTCTAATAGCAGTAAATGCGTGATTGACTAAAATATTATGGGTAGACTTGCATGTAACCGTTTGTCCTGCTATTTCTGGTCAGCCTGCCCCTCATGTACACCGAGACGGCAGGTCTTTGGATCGCATCGCCAGAAATAGCAGCTGCTGGCGAGTCTACCCTTTTATAGAAGGGCAGAATTGGAACTTGCTTGTATTCTTGATGTAGGTATAACCTGAAGACTGATTCCTGATGCAAGGTTTACGCAAGGGTTAACTAAGTTAATTATCTCCTAAATACTCGTGCCCCCACGTATTGTTAGTGTCTGAATCGGAGGACGACAAACGCGGATATGAGGCTGGCGATGAAAGCAGAGACCAAGTCTTGCCTGCCCGCAGAAACTTGCTTGGAGTATTAGATGATTTCATAATAGAAGTCCTTCGCATTCGACGAATGCTATACGGCACCTTCTTGTCAGCGGTTCTGCTGGCGCCCACTTCAATCGTGCTTTCTGTCTACCTCATTATGCATCCTTCTTTTCTAGGAATTCTAAATGCAGAAGATGATTTTGGAGAAATTTTGCTTGTGCTTCTGGGCTTGGTTGTGGCCGTATCTCTGATCTGGCTGTCGTTTGGTATCAGGCAGCATCGCTCAATCGGCCACTGGAACAAAAGGTATGAAGAATATCTCAGGAAGCAGAGGGAACTGGAGCGCAAAATTTCAAAGCAATACGGGCTTTCAACTGAGTAACCAGCTGGAACATGCAAGCGAGCTCAGAGCTGCTGCAATAAATTACTTTGATTCTATTCTGTTACTGTTTGCGTGGAAACATCGTTTCGTACGGTTCTAAGATGCTTTTGCAAAATTCTATTCCGCTAATGGTTGGTCTAAACACAGATACAGCTCGTTTTTTCCCAACCATTTCTATTTGCCGGCTGATCAAGCCCCGATCCTCAAGTTCTTCGAGTATTGATCGGTGCTTGGACAAATTGAGGCCGCAGAAGCTTATCAGAGTCGTCTGGTTTAGCTGGCCGTACTCTACCAATTTCATCAGGACATCTTTAATGATGTATATTCTATCCCGATAAGAAGCGGCATGGTGGGCGGAGAGAATCATTTGATTTCCGAGCTCGTGGGGGTCGCCTCTTTGGGACATATGCAAGGGTATTGTGCAGCTAATTATGTAAAGTTCATTTAACCATGTTAACTCAGATTGTCTAACAGTTAACATTGTTAGTTAACGCAGTTCAGTCTGTCTTTATAGCTACCCTATAGCCATTACACTACAATGCCGTTAGATGTCATAACAGAAATAGATGATCAAGCTCTAGCCTTGGAAAGATCCGGGTGCGAGCAATGTGGCGTTTCTTTATCAAAGCATGTTAATGGCATTTATCGCGATAGATACATCGTATGCAGCAGAAATTCCAAGACCATGCTTAGGCTTGTATCGGATGGTGTAGGCAGTGCTATTTTCAGATGCAATGGTTCCAGTGTGCCAATCCATGCAATGGCTCGCCGGCCTCATGATGTCTGACGGCTTTGGTTGGCCGAAATATCTGTAGGCTGCAGGTTAGAAGCTAGAAAGAAACGTGAGTCACCAATTCGGAATTGTAAAAATACATGATTTGAAATAAAAAGAAGGAGATTATGCTCCATTGTTTTGTATGTTTTGTCCTTCCATGTGATGCTTGAAGTGGTGCTCTTCGCCAAACAGATGGCCGCCGCCAAATGCCTGTGCTGGTGATGTAAACAGTACATCGCCGTTGCCTGCGTCGATTATCACCACGTGCATCCCGTCGTCGCTCAGTACTCTTACCTCATATACTAGGTAACCCTGGACTACCGCAAGTCTGCTAGATACAGCATTTCCATTCGCTGTGCTTGCCGCTTTAGATGTTGCATCTGCCAGAGTCGTACCAGATTTTGAAATTATCTGGTCCAGTATTGATGATATCTTTAGAGAGCCGTGGATGGTTGTGGCAGGTTGTTGTGAGTTGTTGGCGGCATTGTTAGAGCTGTTGGTTGTATCGCTTGTACCATTGCCTGTCAGTGCGTATACTGGTGCTGTAAGAATTATTCCGACAGCCACAATACCTGCAATGGCAAGTGCGATCAACTTTTTGTGGTTGTTTATGCTTGACATTTTGTAATCTCTTAACTTTGAATCGGCAAAGATGATTTAAGAAATTACGGAACCTTGGCAACTAACATGGTTAATGAAGTACGCTTCTATAATGGCAATACTAAAAAATAAAAAGAAATAGGTCGGTGGTTTTTATTGTGTTAACGCTCTCGCATATGCTTCCATGGTATAGGTGACTGTGAAAGGCTCGCCGCTTCTTTTATGAAACACAACAGAATCTCCAATAAAGTCAAAAGTTCCAGAGGAAATCGATGTATCACCTGAAACATAGTCTGACTCGACGACGTTTGATTCCATGTGCGAATATGTAATGGAGGTTCCGTTTATCACTGCAACAGGCGTTGTTCCATGTTGCGCGTCTATAATCTCTGAAGGATTGTGGCGGTGTATTACTTCAATTTCGATTGGCTTGCTTGCTACAAAAGTCACTCTGCCTAACCACACCTTTCCATCGTCTCTTATCGGCAACGCGAAGACTGTTTGGTGTGGAAGGGGTTGATCCGGGGCTTTGACAGGCGCTGCACTGGACATTATAGTCTTTTGCATCCTGACGACTATTGGCCATTCTGAGCTTAGTTGCTGAGCTTCGGCATTTTGCTGCTGAAGGTAGGGAACCAGTAATGCCGCTGACATCATTGCAATGATTGTGCCCATTCCACCAATGATAATTGTTTCTCGTTTGCTTGCTAGCATTTTTTTGCTTAATAGCGACTGTGATATAGGTTTTGTCTATTCAACTCACTGCTTATTTCAAACTTTTATAGATCTAAGAATTAACTTTGCCCGTGGCAGATACAAATGCCCCTGTTGCCATCGGATTTTCCTGCAATGTTTGTGGTGTTCGTGATGTTGCAAAATCATATGCAATAAGAGCGACCTACAAGCTGTTTCAGGAACACCTAAAGGCATATCATTCTGATGCCAAGACGAATTTGGACGGCGAGCAGATTAGAAAATTAAGTGAAGAGATACGTACCAAATTGTTATACACGCCAGAAGAGATTCAGGCTTTCAAAGGTGGCTCTTAATTAATTAGTAGCATCATTGCATCTACGGCTGTCGAAATCATGTACCATATTTACTAGCCATTCCCTTGTGAATCTTGACCATCCTTGGTGGATTCAACTTCCCATTCCTGCAATTCTTTGTCCAGCTTAGTGTTTACCTTTGTTACTGGTTTTAGCGCTTCTTTGGTAACTTTGTCCCTATTTTGAAGAGGGTCTTTGCTCATCGTAGATAAGTAGTAAGCAAGGTTATATTCAGTTACGTATACCCCCTCTCCCCAAAGTGCCTCAGTCATTATAAAGGCAAATAATTGTTCAATACTTATGAAGAAAGGGCATACATTTCTTGGTGAAAGCATCAAGCCGAATCCTAGAAATTGCGCGGATTGTGAGAAGCGTACTGTGCTAATTTGCATTAGATGTGGCAAATGTTACCTTTGTCATACTGCAATTCAAAGGCCGACAAAGCAGACAATGCTGATAGCGTGAGTTGTTAGGCTGCGCTTATGATTTTCGTTATCTGGCGTTAAATTTCATAAAATATCGAATTTAAACGTCATCAGAAATTGTACATCCTTTGAACACATTCGCGATACCAGCGCCGATCACAATCCGATAAAAGCGATGTTCAACATAGATTAGCATGCAAGCTACTAATGAAAAGAAAAACACGACGTCAAAGATGTTGGCTTCTGGAAAAGGGATCAAGATAGGCATGATAGCCGGTGGCACTATCGTAGCCGGGGTCATGATAGCATACTATCTTCGCAAAAGGAATTCATGATCAAACCCTTAACAGTCCAAATAAGTACAATCATCTAGAAAGTTAATGGATTAGCTTCACGTATATTACAACATGAAAGCAGTAATCTCTGCAAGGAGAGCCCGGATCAAATTAAAGTGTCCTCGATGCGGATTGAGAACAACTGCTAGAGCGATTGACATGGAAAATGTCATCTTTTGCTCAAAATGCGGCTGCGGAATGAGGGAAATAGAATAGCTCCAGTCCAGAATTAATAATGAAAGAACACATCATAATTACAGAAATGTTGCTTCAGGCATACTCAGTGTAGCATGATTACACAGCTCTTCAGAATCTATTAAGTGGTCTCACCGGCCTGACAAGGCTGATCCCAAAAATTCAGGTCTCCTCTAATAGAGGCAGTAGCTGCGGCCATACGAATGACAAGTGCACCTGCGAAAGTCATGCTTAAACTTTCACGGTCTGATTTGATAGGCCATAGTTCATTATTTTGATGGGTTAAACCATGACTGAAATTGTTCTTTCATCCAAGGGTTTTGTGACAATAACACCGATGTGTCATAGGTCAATGCAAATAACAAAGGAACAGCAGAGCCATTCCGCTGGGAAGCTTCTACTAGTGCGCCCCAAGCCTTTCCAAAATTAGTTGATTTTGCATATTCTGCCCCAAAAGCTTGGATTGCCTCTTGAGCATTCGGTAGTTTTAGTACTTCATCAAGCATGCCATGCTGTAGACTTGGCGTCCTATAAAGTCAGGGTTTAGTTATGGCGGCTATTCGACCGATTTCTTGTCTTTAATAGAAACCGACTCATGGCTTCAAGTTAATAAATCAGTCAACGTACCAATTTTTGCACTGATGAGCAATTTCCCGATTAGTTTTGAATGTCTAGGAACAAGGCATAGCAGCTGTAACGGTAAGTGTAGCTGTTATTGCCATATCCAAGTTGAAAAGGGAATGGAAGCTATAGCACCAGAACTGGTTTAATGGTTATAGTCTTTACAATTACATCTCTCGCATACGAGTTTATTGTATCTTGTTGCATTGTGGATGCTCAAATTGTGCCCACACCTGCAAGTGTTAGAACCCTTTATCACATTATTCTGCGTGTGGCCTGCAATTTGTACTTGTTGTTCTTTGAGAACTCCACAGCCAAAAAAGGATAACTTTAGAAGGTTGATTCTTAATCCATTACATAGAAAGGTAATAGCATGGAACATTGTCATTGTGGCCACCAAAGACGGCAGCATGGATCAAACCTAGAATGCAAAAACTGCGACTGTCTGAAATTCAAAGCGGTTGGAGACAAAAGGAGAGATACCTAGCCACCACAAATGCGGATACATGAAAAAGCATAGGTCAGACATTTGTTCACGATCGGCCAAATTCTTGGCAAATCAACTTCTAACTCGTCATCATTCCCAGCTTTTAACAAAAATAAACAAAGGCCGTATTTCAGGCTTTGTAGTTGGGATTACGCTTATTCCTTAGGTGCCTCAGTTGGTGACGCTTGGGCTTCTGGCTTTTCTGCTCCGACACCACTTACTACTTCAGCCGTCGCAAACCTTGCACCAACATTCGTAACCTTTACTTTCACCTTCTGTCCCACTTTTCCACCCGTAACGAAAATTACGAATCCTTGAACCCTAGCGATTCCGTCACCTTTTCTGCTAGTTTCACTGATTTGGACTTCATATTCCTTGCCCGTTTCTACAGGCTTTGGACCAAAGCTGCCTCCACCGCCACCGTAGCGGCTTCCGCCTCCTCCATATCCTCCACCGCCGTATCCGCCTCTGCCATATGACATTTTATTTCAGCAGTATTGACAGTACATGATAATATAAACCCAGTTTAATAGAGTGGTAACAAAACATCTCGGAAAAACAAGAAAGACTTACCTAGAGCCTCCTCTAAATCCTGTGTGTCTTGTAGAGCAGTACCCACAATAATCCGTGTTTGGTCTGCTGTGGCAGATACATTCGCATTTGCCGCCAGATGATTGACTTTGGTTGAATTTTCTCACATTTGTTAGCGGTCAGAGAACTATATAATACCATGACTCGTTAACCATGAGACGAAGGCTACTAAAAAAACTCGGTGAATGGGGCTTTCTCTAAAACAAGTCTAGTTGTGTATGGCCGACATGCAGATATTCTTCTATTGAAAAGCAGTTTTCACACCAAGTGACGGTAGGCTCATTACATACTAGGCAAACCGTCTTTGGCATCACCTTGCCTCCACAGCAGCGACACTGTCTTCTATCAAATAGCTTTGTTAATTTCAAATTCGTAAAAGGCCATTATTTCATTGCTGAAGAGGCATATTAGTTATGGGTTGTAATTTCACTTGACTATCAGACCCTGCGCTACACTACAGGCACGAGCAGTAGGGCTTTAGGGTCCGGGATTTAGTAATCTAAATACTTCATCGTAGTTTATAATGATATCATCAGATTGACATCATAACTGGATTTAAAGCGCTGCTAGCTAAGAGAAATAAAGGATGACGATTGATATCTCTATTTGAGCTCATATGCTGCCTTTGGCAGACACTTGTTGCAGTATCTCTGAAGAATCACGGCGTCAGGAACCTTGAAGAGCGCTATTGTAGTCGCTGGAGCTGCGCAGAGCACACAAAATCCCGGAGCCTGCTTTGTGCTCAAAGTGGCAGGCCTAGTTTCGAACGGTTTTACCACTATTCGAATAGTTTGATGTATGGTATAAACCTGCCCAGGCTAGATCCCATTATTCTCTTCCAAATCCGGTAAAGTTGCTCTTTTCATAATCTTGTCCTAAAAATGTTTTCGATGTCTGACCAACTCTTATCAAGCCTTCAGTTTAATCCAGCAATCATGATGTTAGCAAGTTCTCAGGACTCAACTTTCGTGAATCTCTTATCGCTTTTGCGCCTATCCAATCTCAAATCAGTAAGAGTGGCTTTCAGCTTTGTGTATCTTGAGTTGTTTCATTGAGGGAAATGAGTTATTGCATTTGTTACATTGCCATTGTTTTTCTCTGGCTTCCGCATAAGTTTGATATGTGCTTCCACCGCTTGAATATTGCTTCTTCGTGTAGTCGTAGTCTATTTGGTTCTGGTGTAAATTCAAAAATCCCATTTCTTTTCTTCTATGTCGAGTTGCCAGCTTTGACAATATAAGCTCCATGATGGACAGTTCAGGTAGATTTGTAAATAAATTCCAAATCCCTTACTAGGCCGAAGCAACCTGATTAAAGCACGATTTGCAATAATAGCTCCGAACAAGAACTTGTCCTATTTCCTCGTCTACTCTGTGAGTTGCGCCGGCGTCACACATCGAACATCTTAACTTTCTTGGTTGCGTATACTTTGTAGGCGGAACAGTCTGCATCTGTTCTTCTGATGTTGTAACTGAAATTCGGCTATTGTAGGTTCCTGAAATCATGGCACGATTTACGCATATTGCAGGCGCTCGTCATTTTTAAGACGGAAGTAAGTATCGTTGTTTCAATTACTCAGAATGCTTGATACAAAGATAGAAAATACAAGTTATTGCAGAGCAGTTGCCGTAAGGCGTTGTCTACCTAGATGCCTAGCACCATTTGCACATATGGTCGCTCCATGTTTGTATGGCACGTGTAGCATTGGCCGCATTTTGTGCATGTCATAATACTCCGCTTATCACAGTTGTTGCAGTTAACGGCAACCAATTGCCTTGCTGCAGCAAGAAAATCATGTCTTTTAGCCATGAAATTGGAGAGCCACTTTGGCTAATTAAGAATTGGAACACCAAGGGGAGAGGGGGGTATAGGCAACTCCACCTTGAATGTTTCTTCCTATTCTTCATCATCGTCTTTGCCTTTGGCATACTTCTTTTTGGGCGACTCCTCGTCGGTGTCGTCCATTCCTTTTTCGTTTACGGTAAACCTGGTGTCTCCGTAAGGATGGTATGGACTGTCAATCATCTTTGCAATCCTGTCATTGCCTGCTTTGCGTAGGTATATCCTGTACGTCGACGCGTGACCGATGACATTTCCGCCTGCTGGCTTTGTTGGGTCGCCAAAGAACGTGTCCGGGGTTGATTGCACTTGGTTTGTTATCACAACGGCCACACTATAGATTTCCGCAATTCTCACTAGCCTATGCAATAGTGCGTTCAGCTTCTGCTGCCTGTCGGCAAGCGTTCCTCTGCCGGCAAACTCTGCGCGGTGGAGCGAAATGATGCTATCTACTATGACTAATTTCGCACCGAATTGCTCGATAAACTTGCCCAAGTCCTTAACAAGCAACTCAAGGTGGGAGCTGTTGTACGCCTTGGCGATATGGATATTCTTTAGCACATCCTCGGAATCAATGCCTCTTGCCCTTGCTATCTGGTCGATGCGCTCGGGCCTGAATGTTCCTTCAGTATCGAGCAGGATCACCGAGCTTCCTAGACCTCCGCTTTCCACAGGCTGGTGAGCCATTACGCTGAGGGTATGGCAGATCTGCGATTTGCCAGAGCCAAATTCCCCATAAAACTCGGTGATTGCCTGAGTCTCTATACCGCCTAAAAGCAA
>Ga0070741_10013149_pt1 | contig 14716 bp, 12 predicted proteins | sample Coa_R1_4_FD_66440 | JGI IMG/M metagenome (GOLD analysis project Ga0070741, IMG submission 66440) | Surface soil microbial communities from Centralia Pennsylvania, which are recovering from an underground coalmine fire - Coalmine... | ecosystem: Environmental > Terrestrial > Soil > Unclassified ...
GACCTCTTCATGAACTACCCGCACAACTGCGAGAAGGGCTACTGGGAGATCAAGGAGCCGATCACCAAGCCCGGCGACTACATAGAGTTCCGCGCCGAGACCGACGTCCTGGCGGCGATGTCGAATTGCCCCGAGGACCAATTCACCGACTGCAACGGGCGCCACTGCACGCCAGTCAAGATCGAGATCTACCAGCCCTGAAACATTCGGAGCACCCGGTCGCGGGAGCCTGGATCTAGGAGGCGTTATGGAATTCGGCTACATGATGGGCATCAGCCCACGCGAACCCATCGAGCGCATGGCCGGCCTCGCGAAGCTCGCCGAGGAGTCGGGCTTTTCGCAGGCCTGGGTCGCGGACTCGCAGCTCATCGTCAAAGACCCGTACATCGCCATGACGCTAGCCGCCCGTGCGACCTCGACCATCAAGCTCGGCCCCGGTGTCGCAAACACGGTCACGCGCCATTTCACGACCCTGGCTTGCACGATGGCGAGCCTGAACGAGGTCTCGGGCGGCCGGGCCGTGCTCGGCATCGGCTCGGGAGACAGCGCCGTCTTCCCGATTGGCCTGCCGCCGGCTTCGATCGCACAGCTGCGTGAACAGATTCTATGGATACGGAGCCTGTGCGCTGGCGAGAAAATCGAGGTGGACGGTCGGAAGGTGCAGATGGGCACCGCGAATAAACCCGTGCCCATATTCCTGGCCGCGAGCCAGCCGCGGATGTTGAAGCTCGCGGGCGAGGTGGCCGATGGCGTGATTCTGATGGGAGCGGCTAACCCCGAGGTCACGGAATGGCAGCTTGAGCACGTGGCCCAGGGCGCCGCGGCCACGGGGCGAAAACTTGCCGACGTGTATGTCGACCTCTGGATTTCGATGTCGATCTCCGATGACGAAGTGAAAGGACGTCATGACGTCCGAGCCGCGGCCACGAGCCAGGCTCGTTGGTTCTCCAGGTGGAAGGAGCTGCCGGGGCCGCTGGCGGCCTACACGAAGGAATTCGATGCGGCGTACGCTGCCTACCAGTTCTCCGAGCATCTCTCCACGCATGCAGGGCACGCCGAGGTCATCTCTGACGATCTCGTCGACCTGATCGCGGTCTCCGGCCCAGCGGACAGGTGTGTATCGCGCCTGCGTCCGTTTTTCGACATGAAGGTTGATAGGCTCACCTTCACTCTCCTTCCGGGCGGCCGCGAGGCTCGCGTCGAGCAGTTCGGCCGCGATCTGATCGCCCCCCTCCGGCGCGTCGTCTGAAGACATGAAATTGGAAAGCCGGCACTACTTCGAGCCGGAGTTCGAGACGATGCCGATGGCCGAGATGCGGGAGCTGCAATGGCAGCGGATGGTCGAGCAGCTGCAGCGCGCTGCGGAGACTCCCTTCTACCGCCGAAAGCTTGCGGCCGCCGGCCTCGACGCGGCGAAGGTGTCCCGGCCCGAGGACATTGAGTCGTGGCCGCTCACCACGAAGGACGAGATATGCCGTGACATCGAGGCGTTCCCGCCATACGGTTCGCGCCTGAGGGTGGCGCAGGACAGGATCGTCGACATCGTCGAGACCAGCGGAACCTCCGGTCAGGGCAAGGAAGTCCACGTCCTTAGCCGAGCCGACCGCACCCGCGCCTTCCGCATCGAGGCGTTCGGCTTCGTGTGGGCCGGGCTATCCCCGGGTGGGATTGTGGCGATCACGCTGCCGGTGGCGATGACGGCAGCAGGGAACTGGTGGATCATGACCCTCGACCGGCTTGACGCGATGGTCTTGCGGCTGGGCAACATGGACGTCGACGGCAAGCTCGACTATATGCTGCGCTACCAGCCGCATCAGCTCGTGGGCACGCCCGCCTACCTGTCGCGCCTTGAGCGAGCCGCCGCCGACCGCGGCCTCGCGCCGACCGAGGCATTCCCGGCCCTGCGATCGATTCTTGTCAGCGGCGAGGCCAAGTCGCCCGACTGGGCGATCAGCCGGTCGGCCGCCTGGGGCGCGCGGATCTACGAGCAGTGGGGATGCTCCGCAGGGGCTGTGACCTGGTCTTGCGAGGAAGGGATGGTGGATGGTGACCGGCGCCTGCGGCTTATGCACGGGTCTCCGCATCTCACCTACCTCGAGGTCCTCGACCCGGTCACTGGCAGGCATGTCCAGGACGGCGAGTACGGCGAGGTCGTCATCACCCCACTCGGTACCGAGGCGGCTCCGCTGGCTCGCTTTGCCACCGGCGACCGCGCTCGCTACTTGGAAGCGCACCACTGCGATTGCGGCAGGCCGTTCCCCGGACTCGAAGCGGGCTCAGTCTCACGCTTCGACGACATGGTCAAGGTGAAGGGGGTGAATGTCTGGCCGACGGCCGTGGCCAAGGTCGTCGAGCAACACCCCGAGGTGATCGAACACTCCGTGACCGTGTACGCCGACTCGGCGGGCCGGGAACAGGTGCGGCTCGATGCGGTCCTGGCGGCCAGCGGGCCCGGCGTCGCGTCCGCCGGACTTGCCGACGCCTTGCGGCGGGAGCTCAGGGCAGGTGTCGGGGTGACGTTCCAGGTCGAGCTGCACGACGAGGGCCAGACGTCGGTCGCCGGCGACGTTCTTCAGGCGGCCTCTGGAAAGGTGCGCCGGTGGCGGGACCTCCGCCAGGCCGCCGGCTGACGGACCCGGCGGCTGCTGTCGCCCCACGACCGCGGCGCGAGGAGCCCGGGAATCTCGTGTTGGGCGGCGGGGGGATCGTGCTCCTGGCGCTGAACCTGCGGCTTGCGGTTTCGGGCATCCCGCCGATACTGGGGAATCTGGGTATCGACCGCGCCGGTCAGGCCGCCCTGGTCGACATCCCGGTGCTGTGCTTCGCGCTTGGCGCCTTTGCTGGACCTGCGATTGCCGAGCGGGCCGGGCGCCGCCGCAGCCTGGTCGTCATCGTCGCGCTCCTGTGCGCGGGGCTGATCGTACGGGCGGCCGCCCCGGGCGCCGGTCTCTTCCCGGGTACGGTGCTCGCCTGCTCGGCCCTGGCCCTGCTGAACGTATACGTCCCAGGCCTCATCCACCAGGTAACTCCCGGGCGCAGCGCCTCTATGACCGCTGCCTATACCGCGGCCATGGCCGTCGGAGGTGCCGTAGCCGCGGCGTTCACGGTGCCGGTCCTCGTGACGACCGGCGGCTCGCTCACGTGGGCGCTCGGTTTCTGGGCGCTACCCGCTGTGGTGGCGCTGATCGCCTGGACGCCGTGGGGCTTGGGAGGCTCCGGCGATGTGGCGCTGAGCCCTGGCCCATCCTTGCGCACCTTGCTCACAAGTCGGCGGGCGTGGGCGGTAATGGCATTCTTCGGCCTTCAGTCAGCGGTGTACTACTCAGTGGTCTCGTGGCTGCCAACGATCTACCGGGACCGCGGCGAGAGCGCATTGGCGGCCGGCGCGCTGCTTGGCCTGCTGAACATCGCAGGCATCGCGGGCAATGTCGCGGCCCCGGTCGTGGCGATGCGCACAGGTCGCTTCGCGATCGCGGTGGGGGGTACGCTCGGCGCCGTCGGAATCGGGCTGCTGGGCGTGCTGGCCGCCGCCGACTCGTGGGCGCCGCTGGCAGTGGCGATGATTGGTGCAGGCCTGGGCGGGGCGTTCAGCCTATCGCTGCTGGTTATCGTGGATGCGACCGCCCAAACCGGCGGCGCCTCCAGCCTTTCAAGCTTCGCCCAAGGGGGCGGGTACGTGATCACCGCGGTGGGGCCTCCGGCGGTGGGCCTGGCACACGGATTCTCGGGGCAGTGGACCATCCCGCTGCTGGCCCTCGTGGCAGTCACCGTCGCCGCACTCGCTATCGGGCTGCGCCTCGACGCCGACGCCCTCACGCGCGGGCGACCTCCTCTTCGCCCAGGTACGCATCGACAACGTCCTGGCGCCTGAAGACCTCGTCCGGAGTGCCGTCGCAAAGCTTCCGGCCAAGGTTGAGCACGCTTACCTCCGTGCACACGCCGACCAGGAAACGGATGTTGTGCTCCACGATCACGATCGTGAGGCCCGAGTCGTTCAGCTGCTTGAGCCGCGCGCGCAGGTTCTGAATCTCAACCTCGTTCATCCCGGCCGTCGGCTCGTCGAGCAGCAGCACTCGCGGTTCGGCGATCACGGCGCGAGCGACGTCGATCATCTTGATCACCCCCTGAGCGAGGCTCAGGACCCGCGCGTCGATCAGTGCCGGCGAGACCCCCAGCGATTCGAGTACCGCCGCGCCCCGAGCTCGCATCCGGAGCTCCTCCTGGTGGGCCAGCCATGGTGTGAGCGCGACTTTCCACCAAGGCTGCTCGCGGCGCAGGTGGTCGCCGATTCGAAGCAGCTCCCAGACCGACAGGTTGCGTGAGATCTTAGGCGTCTGAAACGTTCGGCCAAGCCCATGCGCCGCGCGCCTGGACGGTGCCCACCTCGATATGGAATGGCCGAGGAGGAGAACCTGACCGGTCGCGGGCACGAAACCTGACACCGCGTTGAGTAGCGTGGTCTTGCCCGACCCGTTAGGCCCGACGAGCCCGTAAATTGCCCCTTGCGGGACGCTCACCGACACGCCCTCGAGCGCGTGGACCCCGCCGAAGCGGACGGTCAGGCCGTCGGTCTCAAGGGCGACCGCCGTCATGCCGGTTGCCCCCGTGCCGTGAGTCGTAGCCAGGCGGTCCGCGCACCGCGTCGAGCGAGCCTGCCGAGCCCGGCGAGTCCATCCGGAGCCACGATGATGAGGATCACGATCGCGAGTCCGTAGATCAGCTCGCCGACGACTGTGAGGGTCAGGAGGCCGTGCGCAAGGTAGGTGAGGATGAGTGCCGCGACCACGGTCCCCGCATTGGAGCCGGCGCCGGCCAGCACCACGATCAGTAGTAGCAGGATGCCGGTGTCGAGCCCGAAGTTTTGCGGCCCGATGTAGCTGTCCGCGATGGTGAGCAGGCCGCCCGCGAAGCCCGCGTACGCACCGCCGACCACGGTCGCAAGAACGCGATACCGATTGGTCGCTATGCCCGCGACGGCGGCCAGGTACTCGTCCGTCGAGATCGCAAGCAGCGCGATGCCGAATCGTGACGCGCGAAGGCAGTCGGTCAGGTACCAGATGGCGAACACCAGGGGGACCGCAACATAGGCAAACCCATCAGGGGTCCCCAGCGCGAGGCCAAAGACGGTCGGCGACGCGGCGAGAGCAACGCCGTTGGTCCCCCCCGTCAGCTGCATGTCGTTGACGAGGACCAGGATGATGCCTTCGGCGAGCGCCAAGCTGATGAGGATGAAGTAGTGCGAGCGGATGCGCCCGCCGATCACGCCGGTCAGGGCGGATACGGCAGCCGCGGCCACGCAGGCCAGGGCCAGCGCCGGCAGCATGCCCACGTGGCGCGCGACCATCAGGGTGAGCGTGTAGCCGCCGATGCCCATCAGTGCGGCCTGCGCCACCGACAGCAGGCCCGTCATTCCGAAGATGACGTTCAGGCCAAGCGCCGCGATCGCGTAGACACAGGCCTCGTCAACGATCAAGAGGTCTGGACCGGCGAGCGTCAGCTGGACTACGACCACCAGCAGAGCGGCGCCCGCAACGAAAGCTGCAAACCGGCGACTCGGGGTCAAGAAGCTCACGTCGAGCAGATGGCAGGCCGATCCACGCCGACTCTAAACCTGGCGGACGGCTTCAAGGTCGTCGCCGAGAATGCCGCGAACTCGGATCAGCAGCACGATGCCCATTAACACGTAGGTGACGCCGCTCGCGTAGCTCGGGCTCACATAGACCTGCATCAGGTTGACGAGAATCGCGATCAGGACACCCCCAAGGATCGCGCCCGGGAGGCTTCCGAGGCCACCGAGGACGGCAGCGCTGAAACCAAAAATGCTCAGGTCGAGACCGCGGCTCGGGAGCAGGCCGATGGTGGGTACGATCAGCACGCCCGCGATTCCCGCGAGCAAGCCGCCGATGGCGAACGAGGCGAGGTACGTGAGATCGGTGTTGACGCCAAACAGCGAGACGACCTCGGCGTCGGCAGCCGTGCCGCGCATGGCTCGACCGAGCCTGGTGGAATCCACCAGCACCAGCAAGATCACGGCGACCACGATCGCGGCCGCGAAGATGACGACCTGCTCGGGCGTGATCGCCACTCCGCCGATGTTCCACGGCGTGCTCGAGGCCATTGCAGGCAGGGCCAGAGGGAGGCTTCCCCACACCACCTGCATCACGCTCTCGAGTGTGACGGCGATGCCGATGGTGCATAGGATCGGGATGGCCAGGGGCCGGCGATACAGGGGCCGCAGGGCCACCCGTTCGAGCAACGCGGTGACGATGCCCGTGCAGATGATGCCGGCCAGCAGTGCAAGCGGGACGGGAAGCCCGATGCGGACGAAGGTCAGCGAGATGTAGGCGCCCAGGATGGCGAGGTCACCCTGGGCGAGGTTGATGATCCGGGTGGTCTTGTAGATGAGCGTGAAGCCGAGCGCAATCAGTGCGTAGACGGCGCCCGCCGCTGCGCCGCTGATCAGCGTCTGGATGAGGATCGCCACGTCGACGTGAGTCTCTCAGGAAGAGGCGGGGACCGGGGGATGATCCCTCGTTCCCCGCCTGAGGCAGCGAATGTTGGCTCTTACAGCGTGCCGGTCAGGACAGCGACCTGCTGAGCCTGCCCGTTCTTTCGGGTACCCACGACGACGAGCGGATTGTTGATCTCGCCGTCGCTCTTGAACGACAGCTGGCCCATCGGAAGGCCGCTGATGCTGAGCTTGCCGATGGCGGTGTTGAGCTGATCGGAGGTGGCTGTCGGTCCCGCCGCTTTCAGACCCTGGATGATCGCGACCGCTTGCTCGTAGATCCCGACGCTGTCCATGTTCGCCGAGTACCCGTACTTCGACTTGGTGTCGTTCGCGATCTGGGTGGCTGCGGGGCTCATGCCCGGAATGAAGGATGTGACGAAGGTGACGCCGTCGGCCGCGTCGCCGGCGGTCTGCGCGAAGGTGTCATCGGCGGCGATGGTCGGCAGGAAGATGGGCACGCTGAGCCCGAGCGACTTCGCCTGCTTGACCAGGTTGCCGGCCTGGAGGTCGTATCCCTCGAGATAGGCGGCGTCGACGTTGGCCTTCTTGAGCGAAAGTATCTGGCCGGAGTAATCGGTTGCGGAAAACGTATAGCTGGCATTCACGACAGGTGCCTTGCCGGCGGCAGTCAGGGCCGACGCGAGGGTGGACGAGTTGCCCTGGCCGTAGGACGTCGTGTCGTGGATGATGCCGATGTGGCTGTAGCCCTGCTGGACGAGCCAGCTTCCGAAGAACTTGTTCGTCACCCCATCGTTCGGGTTGACGACCCAAACATAGGCGCTGCCCTGCTGCGTGACCGCCTCAGCGAGGTTCTCCGAAACGAGCGGCACCTTCGCCGCGGTAGTGATCGGGAGCATGGCCAGCGTGTCGGCTGAGCAGGCGGGTGCCATGATCGCGACCGGTTTGCGCGCGAGCACGTCGCGCGTCGCGGTCACGGCGTCGGTGGGCGAGCACTTGCTGTCCGCCTTGACGAGCTGGATGGGATGGCCGTTGATCGAGCTCCCATACTTCGCCATCGCCATTTCCCAAGCGTTGTCGGCGAACTTGCCGTAATAGGATTCATCCCCGGTGTAGGGCATCACGATGCCGACGGTGATCGGTGTGGTGTCGGCGCTGCCGCCGGTGTTGCCGCTGGTGCTGCCGCAGGCGGTCGCCACGATGCCGGCGACGGCCATCATCCCGGCCAGCCCGCGCTTGATCCCGCTCGACTCGAAAAGCATCACGAATCACCTCCGATTGGGTTGGTGGTGGGGGGAGGAGCCGCCCCCTCCTGAGACCCCACGCTGATACCGAGGTAGCCTTCCTGAACACGCGGGTCGTTCCGCAGCGCATCTGCGGTCCCTTCGAGCACCACCGTTCCGGAGTCGATGACCAGGCCGCGATCGGCGACGTCCAGGCTTCGCCGCGCGTTTTGCTCAACGAGCACGATGGCCCGCTCGCCGGATCGGATGTCGCGGAGCGCGTTGACGACCTCGCGCTGGAAGATGGGGTCTAACCCCGTCAACGGTTCGTCCAGAAGCAGCACCCTCGGGCGGGCCATGAGGGCGCGTCCGATCGAGAGGAGCTGCTGCTGACCGCCGCTCAGGGTCCCGGCCCGCTTCCCGAGCCAGCGCTTGAGGGCCGGGAAGAGTGTCATGACCTCGTCGAGCGATCGTTCCAGCTCGGCGCGATGGCGGATCAGGTAGCCACCCAACCTGAGGTTGTCGAGCACGGTCATGCCGGCCATCACCCGGCGACCCTCGGGAACCTGGGCAACGCCGCGGGCAGCGACCACGTGGGCGGGCAGCGACTCGAGGTGCTCGGCCCCGATGGCGATGCTGCCGGAACGCGGTCGCATGAGCCCTGAGATGCATCTGAGCAGCGTGGTTTTCCCGGCTCCATTACGGCCCAGGATGGCGAGCATCTCGCCGGTCGCAACGCGAAAGGAGATCGACCGGAGAACTGGCGGTGCCGAGGCGTACCCGGCGACGAGGCCCTCCACCCGAAGCTCACTCTGCGGCATGCGCTGTCGAATCCGTAGACCCACCCCTCCATATGCTTCAGGGTTGCCGATATCCCGTAGGAATGAGACGAGCGCTAACCTTACTGAAGCCCCATAACGTTGTCAATGATGGGTCCTGTCGTACGACGAAGGAAAGGAGGTTCACCACACGGTCAGAAACGGTGCAGACGAACATCCTCGGCGAGGCGCACGATCGTCTTTGCTGGCGGGCCGACAGGTGAAGGGGAGGTTTCCGCGTTGAAAGGTCCGGACGACCGATTGGATTTTGGGCTCACCGAGGACCAGATTGCGCTGCGCAAGTTGGCGCGCTCGCTCGCCAAGGAACTGTACGAACCACATGCGACCGAGTGGGACCTGGCCGGGGTTCACCTGCCTGAGTCAGAGCGGCTGCGCCTGGCGGGCCTCGACCTCTTGGGTATCACGCTTCCGACGGAATATGGCGGTGGCGGGCGGCCCCTTCTGGATGCGTTGATCGTCATCGAGGAGATCGCCAAGGCCTCACAGCTGGCCGCATTCCCCATATTCGAAGCGAGTACTGGTCCGGCACGAGTCATCGATCTGTTCGGGACGGACGATCAGAAGGCGCAGTTTCTGCCTCCCGTCGCCCGTGGAGAGAAGACGATAGCCGTTGCGATCTCCGAGCCTGATGCCGGATCGGCGGCGACCGACATGAAAGCGCACGCGGAGATCAAAGGCAACGAGATCATCATCAATGGCGCGAAGCGCTGGTGCACCGGAGCCGGGCGCGCGGAGCAGTATCTCGTTTACGTCACATTCGAACCGAAGTCGGGAAGTGCCGGCATCGGCGCTGTACTGGTTGACAAGGACACGAAAGGTCTCTCGTTCGGTCCGCAGGAGCGGCTGATGGGATTTCACGGAATCCCATCGGCGGATATGTTCTTCGACCGCTTGCGAGTACCAGTGGAGCGCCTGATCATCCCTCAGGGAGGGTTCCGTAAGCTCTTCACGGCATTCTCAATCGAACGATTGGGCAACGCCGCGATGTCGCTCGCGATCGGACAGAGCTCCCTTGACCGATCAGCGCGCTACGTCCAGGAACGGAAACAGTTCGGCCGGCCCGTAATCGACTTTCAGCTCGTTCAGTCAACAATTGCCAACATGGTGATGCAGGTGGACGCGGCTCGCATGCTGATCTACCGCGCCGCCATCAATGCTGGCAACAACGCCCCCCAAACGCTCGAAGCCAGTATCGCGAAGTGCTTCGCCAATGAGATGGCGAAGCAGGTGTCGGACATGGCGATACAGCTGCACGGTGGTTATGGGTACAGCGTGGATTACTCCGTCGAGAGGCTACATCGCGACTCGCATGGATGGGCGATTGCCGGCGGCACGACCAACATGCAGCGCATCCGAATCGCCTCCGAGTTTCTTGGCAGGAGATTCGAGCAGCGGTCGTAGGGATCCAAATGCCGCGTCATCGCATGAATGCGGCACCATCAGCCATCGGGACCGTGAAACTTCATCGGCGCCGCGACTTACGAAACGAGCGGTGCAGGCTGGGATCGACGACCCGTCAGAGGTCCGCGCCGAGGCCTGGCACCGACTACCCGCAGCCTGATGCGGCAACGCGCAGGAGGAACGGATCGCGGTGCGCCGCCGGCGCGGCTTTGCCGGTTCAGCGCGTCGAGCCGGGACTATTCCTGCTTCGGCGTGGGTTCGCCGGCAGCGATGATCACCCGCACGCCCGCACGCTCGAGCTCGCGGACGAGAGCCGGGTCTGCGTCTCGATCCGTGATCAGGGTATGCGCCACCTCGATCGGCGCGATCCGGGCGAAGGTCTTCCGTCCGAGCTTCGAATGGTCGGCTACCACGACGACTTCGTTGGCCTGGTCGATCAGGACGCGGTCGACGCGCGCTTCGATCGGGTTGTGGGTGGTCAGGCCGCCCTCGGCGGACAGGCCGTCGACTCCGACGAAAATAATGTCCAGGTGCAGCTGCGAGGCGGCGGGCTCGGCCAGCGGGCCGACGAGCTCGTACGTCTCGCTCCGCAGCTCGCCGCCGGTGACGATCATCCGGATGTCCTTGCTCGCAAGCTCGATGGCGATGTTGATCGCGTTCGTCACGACGGTCAGCCCGGTGCGGCCGACCAGCGCGCGCGCGACGTACTGGGTGGTCGTTCCGCCGCCCAATCCCACGGCCGCTCCGTCGGGAACCATCTGAACGGCGGCCGCGGCGATGGCCTCCTTCTCCGCCACGCTCTCGTGAACCTTGGTGGTGAGTGCCCGCTCGCGCTGGCCCTCCCGCACCGCCCCTCCGTGCGTTCGCCTGAGCCGGCCTTCGCGCTGAAGCTGGTCGAGGTCGCGCCGGATGGTGGCCTCGGAGCAGCCGAGCTGTCGCTGGAGGCTCGGGACCTCGACGAACCCATTGCGCGTCAGCAGGTCGAGAATGGCCCCTCGGCGACTGCTTGCCGTCATCGGGCTCCAGCGTACACTCCCGCCTGTGATTGACATCGCCCAAAATGTGCGCGATAGTGCGCACCGAGTAAAGGTATTTGGCGGCTTTCCATCAAAAGGGAGGGGTTGGCGTGGCTACCGAGACTCATAGCGACGGACCGCACGTGGGCAGCCGGCTGAAGAAGAACGCGATCGGCGTGCTCGGCGCCGTGGTCATCTCCATGGCCTTCATGGGTCCGGCGACGGCGGTCTTCTTCAACACGGCGCCGATGGCGTCGGGCGCGGGTTATGCGCTGGCTCTGTCCATGGTCCTGGCGCTCGTGATCTGCGTTCTCGTCGCATCGTCTATCGCGGCCTTCGCGCAGAAGATTCCCGCCGCCGGTTTCGCATACACGTTCAACACGCTCGGATTCGGCAAGCGAGGGGGGTTTCTGTCGGGCTGGATCCTCGTGTTCTCGTACGGAATGGTCGGGCCGATGCTGTTCTCCGGCATCGGGGCCTTCACGTCGCAGTTCGTCCAGACCCAGTGGGGGCTGAACATCCCGTGGTGGCTCTTCACCATCGCCTACGTCGTGATCGTCTGGGCGATCGGCGCGTGGGGCATCAATCGGTCGGCCGAGACGGCGCTCATCTTCCTGGTGCTCGAGCTGACGGTGATGGTCGCTCTTTTCGCCACCATCCTCGGCCACGGCGGCGCCGAAGGCATCAGCCTCGGCCCGTTCAACCCGGCCAACTCCCTCAAAGGCTTCTCGGGCATCGGCATCGGGCTGCTCTGGGGCATCTTGAACTTCGTCGGCTTCGAGTCGGCGGCCACGCTTGGCGAGGAAACGCGTGAGGCGAAGCGCAACATCCCGATCGCGCTCTTCACCGCGGTGCTCGTGATCGGCGTGTACTTCGTGCTCGCGACCTTCACGGTGGCCATCGGCTATGGACAGAGCAACACGTCCAAGTTCGTGGCCGACGCCACGCCGTGGAGCACGCTGGCCACCCGCTACTGGGGCTCAGGGTTTGCCTGGATACTCTCCATAACCGTGCTCAACAGCATCCTGGCCAACATCATCTCGGGCTCGAACGCCACCGTCCGCGTGCTCTTCTCGATGGGCCGCGAGCGCATCCTCGCCCCGCAGCTGGGCCGGACCACCTCCAAGGGAGTGCCGGTCGTGGCGCTCACCTTCTACATGGCGTTCTCGCTGGTCCTGTGCCTCATCGGCGGGGCGCTGTGGGGGCCGTTTGGCGCGTACGGGTTCTTCGGCACGATCCTCGGGCTCGGGATCGTGATCATCTATATCCTGCTCAACTTCGCGCTGATCATCTTCTACCGCCGCGACTACCCCTCCGAGTTCTCGATCATCCGCCACGGCGTGCTTCCGGTGGCCGGGAGCCTGCTCATGCTGCTGCCCATCTACGGCCTGCTGTGGCCGGTTCCGGCGTATCCCAACAATCTGGTGCCGTACATCGTCGCGGCATGGATCCTGATCGGCATCGTGTACATGTTCTACGTCTCGAGCCGCCGGCCTGAGATCCTCGACGCCATGGGCCGCGCGATGGCGGAAGAGCCCGAGTCGACTCGGACGGAGCCGATCCAGCCGCGGAGCTGAATCCGGAGGTGCCCCGATGTTTCTGACCAGGCTGATGGAACGCAATCCGCGGCTGATGGAGGTGGCGGTCGACCTCCATCAGAGCGGGCGCATTCCCCCGAGCACTTACGTGATAGATCTGGACGCCATCGCGGCAAACGCCAGGGTGCTCGCGGCGGAGGCGGCCAGGCAAAACGTGACGACGTACTTGATGTCGAAACAGTACGCGCGAAATCCGTATGTCACTCTGGTCGCGCTCGCGAACGGCCTCAACAAGACAGTTGCCGTAGACATGCCGGGCGTTCTGCAGATGCGTCGCTACGGGATCCCGGTCGGGCACATCGGCCACCTCAACCAGGTGCCACGCCACCAGGTCAAGGACGCCGTCGGCATGCGGCCGGACGTGATCACCGTCTACAACGTCGAGCACGCGCGCTGGATCGACGCCGAATCGTCCGCTCAAGGCATCATCCAGGACCTACTGATCCGGGTGTACTCGCCTGACGACATCTTCTTCGGCGGGCAGGAGGGCGGGATCCCCGAAGCCGACGTGGTCGAGACCGCGACGGCGATCGGCGAGCTCGAGCATGTCAGGCTGGTCGGCGTCACAGCGTTTCCATGCGTGCGGTACAACGCGAACCCTGACGACCCCGAGATGGAGCTGACGCCGAACTTCCACACGATCATGCGGGCGGCCGCCGTGCTGCGCCACCTCGGCTTCGAGGTCACCCAGATCAACGCGCCCGGCAACACATCGGCGATGACGATGGCCGCGCTCGCCAAAGCCGGCGCAACGCACGTCGAGCCGGGCCACGGGCTTCTCGGCACGACCCCCAACCACTCGTTCCGGGCCGGCCTGCCCGAGCTGCCGACGTACACGTTCGTCAGCGAGATATCACATCACGTCGGCGGCCGCGCGTACGCCTACGGCGGCGGGCTCTTCCAGGACGTCTTCCAGCCCGGCTATCACGCCAGAGCCCTGGTCGGGTCGACCTGGAAGGCGGCGCGCGAGAATGCGGTCGACTTCCACAACGAGATCAAGCAGATCATCGACTACCACGCGGTGCTCGAGCAAGGTGACCGCTGCCAGGTCGGCGACACGGCACTGTTCGGCTTCCGGACCCAAATGCAGATGACCCGCTCCTACTTGGCGCCCGTCCACGGCATCTCGACCGGACGGCCGCAGCTCGACTACCTTTTCGACCACGCCAACACGGCGCTCGACCCGGACTTCAACCCGGTTCCTCCGGCCGAAGTCCGGCAGCGAATCGACGCTCTCGTGGCGTCCACGGCAGGCGCTGCCCGGTCCTGAGCAGGTTCCCTCAGCCCATGATTGACATCGGGCACAAGATGAGCGATAGTGCGCATCAACGCGGCTAGATGAGCGATTTCGAGCAATTGCCTGGACCGCACGAGTAGGGGAGGATCTGCGAACCGCGATGGGAAGCACTCAAGCCATGGTTGAACCTGCGCCCGATACGGGTCGACTGAAGAAGAACGCCATCTCCCTGGCCGGCGCCATCGCGCTGCCCGCCGCATTCATGGGACCGGCGACGAGCGTGTACTTCAGCACGTTCCCGGCCGCCTCGGAGGCCGGCGTCGCCGTCGGCTTTACCACGCTCCTGGCCACGATCGTCTGCCTGATGGTGGCCTCGACCGTGGCCGAGTTCAGCCGCAAGCTGCCGACATCAGGTTTTGCCTACACGTTCGGCACCAGGACGTTCGGGCCCAAGGCCGGCTTCATCATCGGCTGGGTGCTGCTCGCGGGCTACCTGCCGCTGGTTTCGACGTTGCTCGACGGCATGTCGTTCCTGCTCGAGGGCTTCTTGAAGGACAACCTGGGCTTCGACATCCCCTGGTACATCCTTGCCGTCGTCATCGCCGCACTCGTGTTCTTCGTCTTCAGCACCGGGATCCGGAGCTCCGCCCAGGTCGCGCTCTTCTTTTTGGGCCTGGAGCTGGTGATCATGACCGTGTTCTGCCTGACCATCCTGGTCAAAGGCGGCGCCGACGGCGTGTCGCTCGCTCCGTTCAACCCGGTCCACTCGCTGCAGGGGCTCGGCGGCATCGGGTTCGGCGTCTTGTGGGGAATCCTGATGTTCGTCGGGTTCGAGTCGGCTGGCACGCTCGGAGAGGAGACGGTCAACCCAAAGCGCAACGTGCCGCTCGCCCTATATATCGCGATCGTCGTGGTCGGCCTGTTCTACACCTT
>Ga0070741_10013150_pt1 | contig 14715 bp, 13 predicted proteins | sample Coa_R1_4_FD_66440 | JGI IMG/M metagenome (GOLD analysis project Ga0070741, IMG submission 66440) | Surface soil microbial communities from Centralia Pennsylvania, which are recovering from an underground coalmine fire - Coalmine... | ecosystem: Environmental > Terrestrial > Soil > Unclassified ...
TAAAGTTGAGGGCCCACGATGGCCAAGGCCGTACACGTCGTTCCCATTCCTAAAAACTGGGGATGCTCTTCGGCATACCGCTGGATTGCATGGTGAGCCGTTTGAAGCCCCGCAATCAAAGCGGCCTGCGGCTCGCCACTGAATTGCTCGTCATAGAGGTGCCGAACCGTTTCCACCGCCAGCCGGCTCGCTTCTTGCCCACCCTCGTACCCGCCCATGCCATCCGCCACAATTGCTAGTCGTCCCTTGCGGCGGAATGCTTCGTCGGATTCCGGCTCCCAATAGAGATAGGAATCCTCATTATTCGCGCGCAGAAGTCCCACGTCGGTCAGACTTGCGGCTTCGAGTCCTGGTTTTGGATTCGTTGAATCAACCGGCATAAGTTGAGCAGTGCAAGCGGCCTTGCAACCATCGCTCAGCTTGAAACCGGCTACCGAGCGAGCAACAGGATCCCCATTTGCTTAAGTTCATTATAAGGGATGCCATCATTCAGACCGGCACGCTTCGCGCGCCCCGTTTGAACGATTTTTGTAGCCTACCATCTTTCTGTCTTCGCTTGGACCCCCGCCCATCCGCAACTGCGGCCCGTTTGATTTGCAACCCCAACCCTTGCAAGGTAACATCGTCGATTCCCGAGGGCCCCTGAATGAAATTAGCCGCGCTTGTCCGGTTCACCACTACGACGATCCTGGCAGCCTTGTTCCTCTCTCAGCTTTCTATCGCGCAAACCGCCTCTCTTCCCAGCGAGACGCCTGAACGCTTGGTGCCCGTTACTGACCGCTTCGACTACATCAAGCGCGACATGATGATCCCAATGCGTGACGGCATTAAACTGCACACCGTCATCGTCATTCCGAAAGGAGCGAAGAATGCCCCCATTTTGCTGACGCGCACTCCCTATAACGCAAGCGGCCAGCTCGCCCATGCCAACAGTTCGCACCTTGCGCCCATTCTAAACGGCTACGATAACGCGCTCGACGTCATCGTCGATGGTGGATACATTCGCGTAGTGCAGGACGTGAGAGGGAAGTACGGCTCCGAAGGCGACTACGTGATGACACGTCCCCTGCACGGCCCCCTGAACCCGACGCCGGTGGACCACGCCACTGACACCTACGACACCATCGATTGGCTTGTGAAGAACATCCCCGAGAGCAACGGTAAAGTCGGTATTCTCGGAATCTCCTACGACGGGTTCCTGCCGTTGATGGCGCTGGTGAATCCGCATCCCGCCCTGAAGGTTTCCGTCCCGATGAATCCCATGGTCGATGGATGGATGGGGGATGACTGGTTCCACAATGGCGCCTTCCGGCAGCAGAACATGCCATATATTTACGAACAAGAAGGAACCCGCGCCAACAGCGAGATGTGGTGGACCGATCACTTTGATGACTACGACGCCTTCATGTCGGCTGTGTCCGCCGGGGAACTTGGCCGCCGCCACGGCCTGGAGCAGGTCGGATTCTGGCGGAAGTTGCTTGAGCATCCGAGTTACGACGCATGGTGGCAGCAGCAGGCCATGGACAAAATACTGGCTGCTCAACCGCTCAAAGTCCCCGTGCTGCTGGTCGATAGTCTCTGGGACCAGGAAGATATATACGGAGCCACGGCGGTTTACAAAGCGCTCAAACCGAAGGATACCGGCAACGACAAAGTTTTCATGGTGATGGGCCCCTGGTACCACGGCGAAGAAATCGGAGATGGCAGTTCGCTCGGCGCGCTCAAGTTCGGCAGCGACACCGCTCTTTATTTCAGAAAAAATATTCTTGGTCCGTTCCTCGCGCAATATCTGAAAGATGGCGCCCCGAAAGCGAATATCTCAACCGTAACCGCATACGAGACGGGAACAAACACGTGGCGACCTCTGCCCTCCTGGCCCGCGGGATGCGAGTCGGGCTGTGCTCCCCATCCAAAGCCGCTCTTTCTCGATGCTGATTTGAAGGCAGGTTTCGACCCTCCGAGAGCGGGCGATGCTGCCTACGACGAATACATTTCCGATCCGGCCAAGCCTGTTCCTTTCCGCCATCGTCCGATTCAACCCGTCGGATATAGCGGAGAATTCACCTGGTCAGAGTGGCTCGTCGACGATCAACGAGAAGCCTCCGGGCGACCCGACGTTCTCGCGTTTACCTCCGACGCATTGAAAGATCCGGTGAAAATCAGCGGCCAACCCGTCGTGAATCTCGTTGCCTCGACCAGCGGTACTGATTCCGATTGGGTGGTCAAAGTCATCGACGTCTATCCAGACGAGGTCGCCCCGCAAACGAATATGGGCGGATATCAATTGATGATCTCTGCGGACATCTTTCGCGGACGCTATCGCGAGAGTCTGGAAAATCCCAAGCCGCTCCCGCCCGACAAGCCGCTTGTTTATCACTGGACCTTGCCGACGGCCAACCACGTCTTCCTACCGGGGCATCGCATCATGGTGCAGGTGCAGTCGAGTTGGTTCCCGCTCTATGATCGCAATCCGCAAACTTTTGTGCCCAACATCTTCTGGGCCAAGCCTGCGGACTACAAAAAAGCCGTGCAGAGAGTGTTTCACTTACCGGACCAGGCCAGCTTCATCGAACTGCCGGTAGTTGAAACGAAATAATGGTGTTGAAGGAAGATCACGATGATGTCTGGCATCAGGGCGCAGGTTTACGCGTGCCGTTAAGCGCGCCCCAGAGATCGGCTTCAGCCCCTGTATGCGTGCCATGCCGGTGTTGCTCAACCGATACCTTCATACGAGCGACAGTCGATAACATGCATCGTCCCTTGACGAAGGTTTCCTTGCGCATTGCGATCACTCTGACCCTGCTGATCGCGCCCCTGTGCGCGCAGACCAAGCGCCTCTGGGTGTTGCGATCCACCGGCGACATGATCGAATTCGACCCAGTCAAATTCGTTCAAAAGCAAACCGTAAAGCTTCCGCCCGAGGCAGCGAAGTCCCCGGCATCAGTCGAAGTCAATCAACCGGGCCAAATTTTGTTTGCTCCACCGATCTCGCTGCCGCTATCCGACGAAGACGCCACATCTGCCCACACAATCTGGATCTGGAACGGCCAGTCCGCTTCCTCCATCGATCTGGGCGTGCAACGGAAATCCGAAAAGACCGGTTCGAATCAAGCCATCACCGACATTGTTCCGGTGCCTCACCTTTCAGCAGACGGAGCTTCGCTTTACTGGTTTGCCAATGAGTCTCGCAAGCTCGAGAGGCAGGACATCGATCTCTCTACAACCATCACATGGAAGGCGTGGCGGACCGATCTGAAAGGAGCGGGTCGGCAGGAAATTGCCTCCACCAAATTGCCCGACTGCCGCTGTCCGACCGGTTCCTGCGAAGAAAGTTGTCCTTCCATGGCGGCATGGGTTCCTGAAAGCGGTGTCAACGCATTCTTCCTCGTGACACAACTCGTCACCGGCCAGACCTCGACCCTATACAAGTCGACGATGGCCTATATCGCCGATTCAGGAAAGTGGGTCCCAACTGTGCTTCCCGAACCATTGCAGCGCATTCTCGACTCCAATCAGAAGGGCGACGTAATCCTCAGTGCCATCCCCGATACGGGCTGTTGCGGATGGTCCAATCAAAGCGATGATCAGACACTTCTTTGGACAAATGGGAAAAAAGTCTTAGTTTTCGACGAGCGCGAAACCTACAAAAATCCCGACTACGACGTCAGCTTCTTCAGCGCAAATGGAAAGCTGTCCCGCGATTCTGGCCGCGTGGCCATGACGATCGTGGCGACGACCGAGTCCGGCAAGCCCATTCAGTTGTCCGATCAGGGAGAGGCGAACCCGGAAGAATCGCAGAGCATCCGCAAGTCTCTGACCGCCATGCCAGCTGTAGTAGTGAAGACCGAGGAAGATCCTCCAAAGCAGGTGGCATTCGTCCCGCGTGCATCATTAGTGGGCTGGCTCACAGAGAAGGAACTGCTGATCGTCGAAGATCATTTTCTGGTCGTTTACAACGTTACCTCGGCGGTTCGGCATAAAACCACGATCCGTGTGGACGACTCCCAGCATGTGTTTCTGCGCTAAGGGGTTTGCCGATCATCCGGCAGCCACTTTCGCTGCCCCTCTATCTTGTCCCAGCCGGTAAATCATCCAGCCAACCAGATTCGCTCCGATAACGACGCCCGCGATCTTCCACGGATAGTGCGACGAAGACTCCACATTGATCACCGGAGAAACGGAAAGTACGACGAAGAGCAGAGTTGTGGCAAAGCCCAGCACCGATGCCAGGCGTACCCACAGCTTCGGGCGCAGGCCTTTCCTCGCCGAAGAAATCACAGGAATGGCGAACATCGCCAGGTAAGCGATGCCATAGAAAGTGAAGCTCCACGTCAGTAACAGTTCGTACGATTCCTGCTGTTCAACCCCGATCATCGCAGCCACCGCAACACTAAACGTAGCCGCGCCAAGGAACAGCACAGAATTGATCGGCGTTTTGTACCGTGGATGCAATCGAGAGAACCATGCCGGCAGCAGATGATCCCAGCCCGCCACCATCGGTAGCCGCGTGCTAACCGTAAAGAATGCGCAAAACGTCGCGAGATAATAAACCAGCAAAAACATCACAGCCACTGGCATCACTGCGCCGTTCGCGCCAAAAGCTTTGAATCCTACCGCAAGAGCCTGCGGAATGGGCGCAACCACATCTTCGGCATTCGGCGGAACGAATGCCAGCACCGCGCTGGTCGCAAGAATGTAGACGAGCGCAATAATGGGTCCGGAAATCCATACCGACCGCGGCAGGTGCTGCGCGGGATTTCGGCATTCCCCGCCGAAAACCGCGACGTACTCAAATCCTGTCAGCGCGCCAAATGTCATTTTGCTGAACACATTCACGCTGAACAGTGTCAGCGGTGGAATCGCAATCTGTAACGGATGATACTCGGCCAACGTTCCATGCCATCGATTCAGGAACGGAGCCAAAATCAATCCTGCAATCGTGATCAAGAACGCTGCCGCGCCCACGTTGCTAATCCACTTTCCAAAACGTAGACCCAACCCTGCGCTTGCCATCGTAAACGCCAGCATCCCGAACGAACCCAAAACGATCAGCGGCTTGCTCGTCGCAATCCACGAGCCATGAGGAATTACGTAAGAAAGAAATGAAACAGTCAGCAGGCCGCCCAGTCCAACATAGATCATCGAATACAACCACACATTCCAGGCGACCATGAATCCGATCTGATCGTTAAATGCGATCCGCGCCCATTCATAAAGTCCGCCCTCCAGCGGCAACCTCCCGCTGAGGTGCATAACCACGAGCGCCTGTGGAATGAAGAATGTGACTATCGCCAGCAGCCAGAAAACTACATGCGATGATCCAGCCTTGACCGCGGTCCCCATGTAGTCCGCAACAATAATGATCAGGAGTTGTGACAGAATCAGGTCAAAGATGCCGAGTTCGCGCCGCAGCGCCGCACCCTGCGGCTCTACGTCCGCCTCGGTCCGTGATACGGATTGTCCTGACGTGCTCGCCACCATGGAGGGTATCGACCACCCGCACTTCGCAACGAGAGATCGGCAGTTTCCTATTTTTTCTCAGCTACTGCCGGTTTCAAGAGAAGATCCTGGTAATCGAAACTGAAGTCCGCCAGAGGCGATACCGCTGCCATCCTCGCGCTGTCTATCGTTCCGTCCGGATTGAGTGAGAACGTCACAAACGCATCTTCGATCGTGCGCAGCCGCCAGTGCGCTTTGAACGTATCAAATTGCCAGTGTTGCAGATCCCCTACCATGCCCGGAGTGTGATCGAAGCGAATGGTCAGACCCCCATTCTCCGAACGAATGGTGATGGGCCCATACCACGCATCGTTGTATGTCCCTGCATACTTTTCAAGAGGGAGGGAAGGACTCGAGTTCGCCGCGCGTCCCGACTCCGCCTTTCTCATCGTCTCGGCCGCGTCGTGTTCCTCATCGTCTTTCAGCTTCTTGAAGTTCGCGATCCAGTCCGACGGAGGCACATGGAAGTAGTAATCCAGCACGTGATAAAGAATCGCATCGAAGGCGCCGTCTTCTTCCGCATTCGTCAGTACGACCACTCCAAGATTCTCTTCCGGCACCAGCATTACCCGCGATACAAAACCGCCAACCCCTCCTGTGTGCCCTACCAACTTCCGTCCGTGATATTCACGAAGACCCCATCCCAGCGCGTAATCCGCGAAATTCGTCTTCAGCGCGGCCAATGCCGCAGGGGGCTCTCCCGTCGGAAGGATCGTCTGCGGCGACCACATCTCCCTCGACTGCTTCTCGCTGAACAGCCTTCCCTCACGGTTAACGAACTTGCCCCGGTTTAACTGCACCTGCACCCACATCGCCATATCCGCCGCAGAGGAATTGATCGCTCCGGCGGGCCCTACGTTGCTCAAATCTTCGAGTGGAATAACCTGCAACTTTCCCTCTACCCGCGAGTGCGGGGACGCGTAATCATCCCTCGGTTGATATAGCGTTGCGCTGGTATTTGAGTGCGCCATTCCCAGTGGCTCGAAAATTTTCTGTTTGATGTACTCATCCCATGACGTTCCGGTCACCGCCGGAATAATCTGGCCCGCCGTCATGTATAGAAGGTTGTCGTAAGCGTAGTGGCTTCGAAAACTGGATTGCGGCTTCATGAATCGAAGCTTGTGAATGATTTCGTCCCGCGTGTAGGTTGTCTTTGGCCAGAAGAGCAGGTCCCCTTCGCCAAGCCCCATCCCGCTGCGGTGCGTCAGCAGATCGCGGATTGTCATCTCGTGCGATACGTATGGGTCATACATGACGAATCCGGGCAGCCGCTCGTAAACGCGGTCGTCCCACGAAAGTTTCCCTTCGTCGACCAGCGTTGCCAGCGCGGCTGTCGTGAATGCTTTCGTATTCGATCCGATCGCGAACATCGTGAACTCATCCACCGGAGTGGACTCGCCAAGCTTGCGAACTCCGTATCCCTTGGCGACGAGCACCTTTCCGTCCTTCACAATCGCAACCGCCATTCCAGGAACGTCGAAGGTCTTCATCGAATTTGCGACGTAGGTGTCAAGACCGCCGGGAATGCTCGATGACCCGGTATTTTGCGACAGCACAACTGAACCCGAGACCAATAGCAGCATTCCCATCGATAGCCGGATAGAGCGGGCAAGCTTCATTCGTGATTCCTGATGTGGAGTCTTGGGACGAAAGACGACGCGGTGATTAGAACACAGGACTGCCCAAATTCCGAGCCAGTTGCTTGTCAGGAAAAAAATGGCCGGGAATTGAGCCCCAAGCATTCAACTCCCGGCCGGAGGAAGGATCAATTCATGCGATCCGAAACTACGGCTGTGATGTAATCAAGCAGGTGGTCAATTCCCAGTTCGCATTCCAACAGTTCCTGCATCTGGGACGGACTGAACCCTGTCCTCGCCGCAGCATCTTGCAGAAGGTTGCCGTAATCGGCAGTGGTATGGTCAAAACTCATCGCAAACTCCTCAATCGGTTGCGGTCCAATGGGTAATAATCGGCAAAAGCGAGGTACGTAATCATTGGAGGAATGCGCTCTACTCGCCGTGGACGCACCATCTCAGAGACAGCACGGCTGGCCGAGCGCTGAATCGCCCGTCAGCGCCGAAGGGATCGAAGCAGGATAGGCCGGAAATTCGGTTCCAGGTTGGCCGCAAAAGTCTCCGAATCGCTTGAGGGAGATGCAATCTCAGGATTCGGTAACGGAAAAACGGTTGCCACCGCCATGGTGGCCGGAGCGGTAGTGGCTTTGGCATTCACCACCAGCGGTGCCGTGCCTTGGTGAAATGCCATGTCGTCCAGGTCAACGTCCGGCAACACCACAATCAACAGCATGATGAAAATCAGGCTGGCAAGAATGAATAACGTCGACGCGTTGACCTTCCACCGCAACATAAGTCTGTCTTTTTTGCCAGAGTTCCGAGCGGAAGTCAATTCCTCTCTCGTGCCTCTTTACTAGGATGCACCTGGATGCTAATTAATGCATAGCTACATTCTGAAGCGAGAACAGTGGTTACCCCGGCCCGTCGTCGAGGTCTTTGCCTTTTTCTCCCGGCCCGAGAACCTGCAGGTCCTCACACCACCGTGGCTCGATTTTCGCATAGTTGAAAGCCCCGAGTCGTTGGCCAAGGGTTCTCTCATCCGCTACCGCCTTCGATTGCGAGGATTCCCGATCCGCTGGACAACGGAGATTACGGAGTGGAAACCGCCGTTTCGCTTTGTGGATCTCCAACTCTCAGGGCCATATCGCCTTTGGAACCACGAGCACGACTTCGTCGAGGAAAGAGGGGGCACCCGAATATGCGATCGGGTGACCTACGCGCTCCCATTCGGAATCATCGGACGACTGGCGCACGGCGCGTTTGTTGAGGCGGATGTTCAACGAATCTTCGACTTCAGGACCAATACCATGCGCAATCTTTTTCAAGGCTAGGTTCACTCGGCGTCGTCGGCGGCCTTTTCTCGCGACCTCAGAGGTGAAACCTTTCGAAGCAAACATCAGAGATCCGCTGAAAGCGACAACGACCCGTTTTCCTGTGCGATTCTGATCTTTAGGTCTAGAATCGACAGCCATGAAGAAGATCATTCTGCCGCTCTTCTGTATTTTTCTTTCGATAGCCTCCTTCTCGCAGACCGACGCCAAGCGTCCGCGCATCACCGGCATCGACCACGTCGCCTTCTATACAACGGCGCCCGACGGCGTGAAGCACCTTTACTCCGACATCCTCGGCCTGCCTGCCGCAGGTCCGATCGAACCCGGCGAAACGACCCGCTACATGTCGGGCAAGCAATGGGTCGGATACAGCCCTGCTCCCGATCCAAGCGCCACTGATCGGATGGACCATACCGCCTTCACCACCGAAAACGTCGAGGCTCTTCGTTCGTATCTCACGTCCAAAGGGCTGAAGCCCGGCGACATCGAAAGTCGCTCCAACCACAGCAAAAGCTTTTTCGTCCCCGATCCCGAAGGCCACAAAATCGAGTTCGTCGAACGGGCCAAAGGTGATTCTGCCCCTGCCGCGCCCAATGCGGTTTCCCACCGCATGATCCACGTCGGATTCCTCGCCTACAACCGCGACGCCGACGATCATTTCTACCGTGAGATCCTCGGATTCCGTCCCTACTGGCACGGCGGCATGAAAGACAACGTCACCGATTGGGTTTCGCTCCAGGTGCCAGACGGCACCGATTGGCTCGAATACATGCTGAATCAGCCCGCGCATCCAGATGTCCGCCTGACCGGCGTTATGAATCACATTTCTTATGGCGTCGCCGACATGAAGGAGGCGCAGGCACTTCTCGAATCGCATGGATGGAAAGAGCACGGCGAAGAGCACGCGCAAATGGGCCGCGACGGCAAAAGGCAGCTCAACGTCTTCGATCCAGATCACACCCGCATCGAGCTGATGGAATTCAAACCAGCAGAAAAGCCCTGCTGCAGCGACTTCACCGCCGCGCACCCGACGGAGTAGGGAAGGGGGTTGAGTGCCAGGGACGAGGGCCTAGAAAGGGACAGCCCAGGAAAATGTAAACCCCCTGCACCTATTGAGTGGTCAACAAGTCGAATCTCAGTTATGGGATGATTTCGTACACGACACCGCACCCACCATCGACGCAGAAACCAGTCTGCGTGCCGCCCGCAACGGTTGTGCCGTACAGATTTCCCGATGCATCCTCAATCAGCCCCGAACCAGCCTCGCTGCCGTCTATGCAATTGAGCTGCGAGCAAAAGGCGTAGAGCGTGGTTGCTTCACCTGACGCAGAAACTTGGAAAACCGTTCCGCCGAAATTATTGCCGCCGCCTATGGTAGTTCCATAGAGCACTTTGTGTTCTGGGTCGATAAGCATCCCAGATGCCGGACCCCTACCCGTGGCTGGAGCGACGTCGCCGTAAGCGCCACCCTCCCCTAGGCGGAATACGGCGCCCAAACCGTTGGCTCCGCCATAATAGACTGTACCGAACAATTCTCCTCCAAACCCGAAACTCAGTTGTCCCTCAGGGTTGTAACCGCCGATGCTCGAAGTAAAGTTGTAGATCACTGTTTCAGTCCATCCCGCGGAGCCACGCGACAGCTCGTAGACAGTGCCCCCGTAATAATCGGATGTTCCTCCAGCGGCCGTTACTCCATAAAGTGTGCCTTCACGAAGTGTCACACCACCATTCGGATAAGCTCCATCTGGGCAATGATGACCTTGGCCTTGGGAGCAAAAGCTATAGAGAACGGTGTGCGTCCAACCACTGGCCTTCCGTGTGAGCACAAAGACTGTACCCGCTCCTGCAATATTTGAGCTGATATGTCCAGTGCCACCGTCAGCCGTCGTTCCATACAAATTTCCTTGTTCATCCAAGATCAGATCAGACGCAGGCCATTGGCCATCCACACACTCAGAGCCGATCTTGTCGGAGCAGAAATTGTAGAGCACACTCTCCGTCCACGGACCGCCCTGAATAGATGGTGGAGTCAACTCGAAAACCACGCCTCCAGCATTAGCGCCGCCGCCTTGCGTCGTACCGTACAAGTTTCCCGACTTGTCGATAGCCAGTCCACCCCACGGACCCTCCCCATCGGGACACGTGTAGTCATTATTGGCGTTACAAAAACTATAGATAATCTTCTCGGTCCAAGTTCCGTCTGGGAGTGGAGATAGTTCATAAACCATACCGCAGCCCGACTCCTCCCCGCACTCTTGGGTTAATACGGTTCCGCCTCCCAGGGTGGTTCCGTAAAGATTTCCGTGATTGTCGAGCACAAGCTTGCTCTTGTGTCCCCAACCGTCGGGAGTTCCGGTAAAGGTCCAAAGGACTTTCTCCTGTGCCTGACCGTGAACGAACCCGCAAGCCAGGCTTATTAGAACGGCCAGCAGCACTGCTGTCTTCATATTCGATCCCCAAGCGAAGCGCCATGGGAGGATATCATCGCATGAGCCGACCAGCCAGAGAACAGAGAATGGGTAGAGCGAGCCATCAACTGGGCTCACAATTTGCTAGAATCCTCGCGATGAACACTGAAACTCTCGTTCCCGCAGGCACCACCGTGACCGCCAAGGGCGACGGACAGCCCATCGAACTCCAGAGCACCGGCAGCCGCGTCTTCCTGGTCACGCTCTCGATCACTAAGATTATCGAGCAGGAATCGCTCGACGTCAGCCTCTTCGGTTCTGCCGACGGCGCAACGTGGGAGCCAAAATCGCTCGCCGCATTCCCGCAGAAATTCTATGCGGAAGAATCTCCGCTGCTCCTCGATCTGACGGCCAGTCCCAGCATCAAATTCGTTCGCGCACATTGGGAAGTAGCACGCTGGGGACGCGGCACCGAAACTCCCATGTTCGAATTCGGTGTAACGATGAAAGAAGTCCCAGCCCAAATCCTGAAAGAAGCCAGAACAGAAGCCAAAGCCCTAGCGTAAAGGAAAGCGGGAAGCCGAGAGCCGGAAGCCCGAAGCCTTTATATTGTTCTATACATGAAAGCAGCCACTGCAGTGACCGTGCGCCCGGCGCGCCGCATCCGCGGTAGTGTCCAGCTTCCCGGAGACAAGTCCATCTCCCATCGGTATGCGATGTTGGCGGGCATCGCCGAGGGCTCATCACGCCTCGAAAATTATTCCACCGGAGCCGACTGCGCCAGCACGCTGGGTTGCATGCGGTCACTCGGCGTCACCTGGGAACGCAAGGCCGAGCAGAATGTCATCGAAGTGCAAGGCCGTGGGTTGACGCTCCGCCCGCCATCCGATCCCCTCGACTGCGGAAACTCCGGGTCCACCATGCGCATGCTCAGCGGCCTCATCGCAGGACAATCCTTCACCAGCGAGATGGTCGGCGACGAGTCCCTTTCCCGACGCCCGATGGAACGCGTGATCAAGCCGCTCTCGCAAATGGGAGCGCAGATCGAATCCGAGCAAGGCAAGCCTCCCCTTCGCATCACAGGCGGCCACTTGAAACCGATCGACTACTCAATGCCCGTTGCTAGCGCGCAAGTGAAATCATGCCTGCTCTTCGCCGGACTCTTCGCCGACGGTGAAACTCGCGTCGAAGAATCCGTCCGCACCCGCGATCACGGGGAGGTCGCCCTTCGCGCCTTTGGAGCTCGCCTCGAGCGCAAGAACGTAGGCACAGGCAGTGAGGTTCGCATCCACGGTGGCCAGCGTCTTCACGGCATCGAAGCCCGCGTCCCCGGAGATCTCTCCAGCGCAGCCTTCTTTCTTTGCGCCGCCGCGCTTTTCCCCGGTTCAGAATTGACCGTTCCCAATCTTCTCATGAATCCTACCCGCGCCCGCTTGCTCGACGTCCTCATGCAAATGGGCCTGCACATTTCGGTAACTCAGTTGGATGAAATCAACGGCGAGCTCGTCGGAAGCCTGCAGGTCACCGGAGGAACTTTGAAAGGCGCAATCATCGCCGGCGCCGATTCCGCCGCGCTCATCGATGAAATTCCGGTCCTCGCCGCGATCGCGCCGTTCACAGAGAAGGGAATTGAAGTTCGCGACGCTCGTGAACTCCGCGTCAAAGAATCCGATCGCATCGCCTCTGTCGCTACCAATCTTCGAAAGATGGGAGCCGAAGTCGACGAAAGCGAAGACGGATTCAAAATCCCCGGCCGTCAGTCGTTACATGGCACAGAACTCGAGTCCTTCGGCGATCACCGCATCGCCATGGCTTTTTCCATCGCCGCACTCCGAGCTCAGGGCGACACTCTTATCCTCGGAGCTGAATCCGCCGCCATCTCCTATCCTGCTTTCTTCCAGACTCTGGAAGCTCTGTGCGAGCGTTGAGCGTCCTTGGCGAGCTCCTCAATTCCTGCGGTACTTCAGCCCTGTTACCGAAGTGACCTGCTCCACAGCCGCCGCGCCGTAGACAATATCTTCAGTGTTAACCGGCGTTCGTCTGGGGAGATGATTCATGCGACGCACCGCGCTTTGTTTTGTTCTTCTGATCGCAGGCTCGTCCGTCCACGCAAAAAATTCTGAACCGTATCAGGCCGGACAACTCCTGCAGATGAATTCCGTCCCCTGCAAGGCCGGGCAGCTAAACAAGACAGCCTCGATCTGTCAGGAATACACGCTGCAATCTGAAAACGTGGTCTACCATATTCGTCCTCGCCACCATCGGCACCGCATCGATCTTTCGCTGGACCAGCGCGCCAACTTTCGCTTGCAAGGGAATTCCATCCTTCTGCGGCCCGAACCAACCGGCAGCAAAGAGCAGCGGTTCACCATCATTTCCGTTTCTCCCGTTACCGATGCAAACACCGCCGACTCGCATCCCATTCGCTTGAATCATCTTCAGTAATTCGCGCGGACTGTAGGCAACCACAGGGGGCTACACCACCCGCTGCACGCACCTACGGGAAATCCCCGAACGATGCTGCCAAGTCCCGTTTCCCGTGCGGCCTTCCGGCAATTTGCCTCCAACCTCGCGCCTTTCCAGTTGCATCTATTTGCACAAATCGCCACGATCTTCCGCTCGCCTTTTGTGTGCCAACGCTGACATCAGTGCGCTCGCGGCTAAACAATCAGGAGTCATATAGATGAGACGTCTTGTTGGATTTCTATTAGGTTCACTCTTATTTGCAGCACCAGCCGTGTGGGCCCAAAGCAGCAGCGGTCACACCGACCACGCCGAAGTTGGCATCTTCGCCGAATACTTCCGCTTCTCCGATCCCGGACCGACCAGCAACTATATCGGCCTGGGCGGCCGCGCCGCCTTCAACCTGAATTCCAGCGCTCAGATCGAAGCCGAAATGGGATACGACTTCGAGCGCAACTACACCAGCACCTTCAACAATGGCGTATCCACTGCCACGGTCGCCAGCAGGCTGCGCGTGCTGCATGGTCTCTTCGGCCCCAAATTTTCGACAGGCTCCGGCCCGTTTCGCTTCTTCGTCACCGGCAAAGTCGGATTCGAAAATTTCACCGTAACTAATTTAGGAGCGCCTACCGGTTTCAGCAACGCAGTTGGTCTGGGTAGCGGCTCAACCTACTTCGCCCTCTATCCGGGCGGCGGCATTGAAGCGTTCGCCGGACCAATCGGCGTCCGCGCCGAAATTGGCGACAACATCTTCATCAATAACGGAGTGCATAACAACCTGCGCATTAGTTTCGGCCCGCAGTTTCGCTTCTAGCTTCTGCGTATCACTAGCTTCTGCGTATGAAAGACTGGCGGCCGCAAATGGCCGCCCGTTTCTTTTTTGGTTCTTCCTTTCATCCCGCTGTGACCCTCGTCACGGCGCCCGCAGAACTCTTTCCGCCATAGTAAAACTTGGCGGACCCTTCGCAATCCTCGCCATCATTAGCCGAGCCCTCTCGGCCCCCTTTCATCAATCCGTGGGTTGTCACCGTCTCCGTGATGTTGGCTACCTTCATGGAAGTTCTCGATACCACCGTCGTCAACGTCTCCATCCCTCACATCGCCGGAAATCTCGCCTCCACCAACGAGGAAGGCACTTGGGTTGTCACGTCTTACCTTGTATCGAACGCCATCGTTCTGCCGATTTCCGGATGGCTTGCCAACCACTTCGGTCGCAAGCGCCTTCTGTTGGCCTGCGTCGCCGGATTCACTATCACATCACTCTGTTGCGGCTTGGCCACTTCGCTTACGCAACTGATCGCTTTTCGAGTGTTGCAAGGGTTGACCGGAGGAGGTCTCCAGCCTCTCGCGCAGGCCATTCTGCTTGAGACTTTTCCCAAAGAGCGCCACGGTCACGCCATGGCCGCCTTCAGCATCGGTATCTTGCTCGCGCCAATCCTC
>Ga0070741_10013151_pt1 | contig 14715 bp, 8 predicted proteins | sample Coa_R1_4_FD_66440 | JGI IMG/M metagenome (GOLD analysis project Ga0070741, IMG submission 66440) | Surface soil microbial communities from Centralia Pennsylvania, which are recovering from an underground coalmine fire - Coalmine... | ecosystem: Environmental > Terrestrial > Soil > Unclassified ...
GTCGATCGGCCCGACGGCCGAGGCGTGGGAGCAGCGGACGTCGTCGCACTCGATCTCCAGGTTGGGGATCGACTTGGCCGACGCCCCTTCCGAGAGCACCAGGTTCCGGTTGGTCTGGGTGGCGTTGGCCCGCTGGGCCGCCGGCCGCAGGCGGATGAGCCCGGAGTACACGCTCTGCGCCTCGTCCTCCACCGCGCCCTTGAACAGCAGCTCGGAACTGGTGTGGGGAGCGTCGTGGTCCTGGAGCGTCCGGAAGTCGAGCATCTGGTTCTCGTTGGCGAAGTACACCGCCACCATCTCCGAGCTGGCACCGGCGCCGGTCAGCAGCGCCTCGGACCGCAGCCGGGCGTAGTCGCCGCCCAGCGCCACCGCCGACGCCCTCAAGGTGGCGTCGCGGCCGATGGTGGCCCGCACCAGCGCCACCTGCCAGATGTCGGGGCCGTGGTCCTGCAGGCCGAGGAACCGCAGCCGGGCGGCGTCGCCCAGGACCAGCTCGGTGACCGGCACGACGAGGTGGGCGTCGGCGGGCGAGGTGAAGCGCTCCAGCACGTAGGCCTCGGCGTCCTCGCCCAGCGACAGCACGGTGCGGGGGAACGAGGCGCCGCCGGCACCGGCCACCCAGTGCTCGACGACGATCGGGTGCTCGACGATCATCCCGTCCGGCACGGAGATCAGCGTGCCGCCGGCGCAGAAGGCGTCGTTCATCACGGTGAAGGCGTCGGCGCTGCCGTCGACGGCGCCGCCGAGGGCGGCGGGCGGCTCGGCCAGCGTGGCGATGTCGGCCACCACCAGACCCTTGGCGGCGTAGGCCTCGTCGAGGTCGATGCCGGCCACCGCGCCGTTGAGGACGCGCACGGTGGCGGCCCGCTCGACCGTGGGGGGCAGGAACGTGCCGGGGCCGGCCGCCCCGGGCGCCAGCGGCCGGTACCGGTCGAGGTCGAGCTGATCGATCCGGCTGTAGCGCCAGGCCTCCTCGGCCGGTGTCGGCAGCGCGCCGGCGGCGAACCGTTCGGCGGCGGCGGTGCGCCGCTCGCTCAGCCAGGCGGCACCTCCGAGGGCGCGCGCCGCATCAGCCGTGAAGTTCCCCATGGCCCCCCGACCTGGTCCAGGTGCAAATCCGGTCGAACGTGGTTACCCGACGGCGCCTTCCATCGACAGCTCGATCAGCCGCGACAGCTCGATGGCGTACTCCATCGGCAGCGTCTTGACGACCGGCTCGATGAACCCGTTGACGATCATGGCCGTGGCCTGGTGCTCGGAGAGCCCCCGGGCCATCAGGTAGAAGAGCTGGTCCTCCCCGACCTTGGACACGGTGGCCTCGTGGCCGATCCGGGCGTCCTGCTCCTCGATCTCCATGTAGGGATAGGTGTCGGAGCGGCTGTCCTCGTCGAGGATGAGGGCGTCGCAGCGGACGTGGCTCTTCGTGTGGTGGCAGCCCGGGTCGACGCGCACCAGGCCGCGGTACGTCGTGCGCCCGCCGTCCTTGCTGATCGACTTGGACTCGATGAGCGAGGTGGTCTCCGGGGCGGCGTGGATCATCTTGGCCCCGGCGTCCTGATGCTGGCCCTCACCGGCGTAGGCCACCGACAGCACCTCGCCGTGGGCCTTCGGCCCGGTCAGGTAGACCGACGGGTACTTCATCGTCAGCTTGGAGCCGAGGTTTCCGTCGACCCAGGACACGGTGGCCTCCGCCTCGGCCTTGGCCCGCTTGGTGACCAGGTTGTAGACGTTCGGCGACCAGTTCTGGATGGTCGAGTAGCGGACGTTGGCGCCCTTCTTGGCCACGATCTCGACCACGGCCGAGTGCAGCGAGTCGCCGGTGTAGATCGGCGCCGAGCAGCCCTCGACGTAGTGCACCGAGGAGCCCTCGTCGACGATGATCAGCGTCCGCTCGAACTGGCCCATGTTCTCGGCGTTGATCCGGAAGTAGGCCTGCAGCGGCATCTCGACGTGCGTGTCGGGCGGCACGTAGATGAACGACCCGCCGCTCCACACCGCCGAGTTGAGGGCGGCGAACTTGTTGTCGTTGGGCGGGATGATCGAGCCGAAGTACGGCTTGACGAGGTCGGGCCACTCCCGGACGGCGGTGTCCATGTCGGCGAAGAGGACGCCCTGCTGCTCGAGCTCGGTCCGGTTCTTGTGGTACACGACCTCCGACTCGTACTGGGCCGTGACCCCGGCCAGGAACTTCCGCTCCGCCTCGGGGATGCCCAGCTTGTCGTAGGTGGCCTTGACGCTCTCCGGCAGCATCTCCCAGTCGGAGACCTGCTTGTCGGTCGGCTTGATGTAGTAGTAGACGTCGTCGAAGTCGATGCTCGGCATGTTCTTGGCGAACCACTCCAGCATCGGCTTGCGTTCGAAGAGGCTGAGCGACCGGAGCCGGAAGCGGGTCATCCAGTCGGGCTCGCCCTTCATCCAGGACATCTCCTTGACGATGTCCGCGTTGAGGCCCTTCCGAGGCTTGAAGACATACTCCTCGGGATCGGACCAGCCGAGCTTGTAACGCCCAAGATCGAGTTCAGTGGTGGCCATCAGCGCATCGTCCCCACGGGGTCTCTCGCGATAATTAACACTACGTGCATAGTAACAACTACCCCGGCCCCAGGCATCCCGAACCGGGGTCCCCTCCCCCCTCGAAAGGCCCGAATCCTGCGCTCCGTGGGCGTTACTTACGGACCGCGGTCGTCGTGGTGGCGCCTCCCGACGCTCCGCCGCCCGACGCCCCGCCGGTGGCGGGGGCCGTCGTCGACGTCGTGGCCCCGCCCGGGGCCACCGCCTGCGACTGACGGATCAGGTCCGCCATGTGGTCGACGGCCTTCTGGTAGCCGGCCAGGTCACCGCTCTTGAGCGCCGTCTGGGCGTCGTTGTAGGCGTTCACGGCCTGGGCCAGCAGGTCGGACACGTTCCCGTTCGGAACCCCGGCGGTGCCGCCGGGCGGCGTCGTCGGGGGCGGGGCCGTGCCGCCGGGCGGTGGCGCCGGGCCGAGATCGGGGAACAGCTGCGCCAGGGCGTCGGGGAGCGACTCCCCCAACACCGCCTTGCCCCCGTAGACGACGACCACGAACTTGAACTCCGGCAGCTTGGTGGCCCCCGACCCCTGGATGTACAGCGGCCGGATGTAGAGCAGCGACTGCTCCACCGGGATCACCAGCATGTTGCCCTGGATGATCTGCGACCCCTGCTGGTTGAGCAGCGTCAGCCGGGATGAGATGTCCGGCGTCGTGTTGATGATGGCGTTGATCTGGTCCGGGCCCCGCACGACCTCGCCCAGCGGCATCGAGTAGGACTCCAGCCGGCCGTAGTCGGCCGGGTCGCTCTTGGCCACCATGAAGCCCGACAGGTTGGCCAGCTCGTTGCCGCCCGCTCCCACGGGCACGAATGGTTCGAGGATGAGGAAGCTCTCCTTCGTCTCCCCCGGGAGCTTCATCAGCAGGTAGTAGGGGTCCATCCGGGCTCGCTTGCTCGGCCCGGGGACGGGTCGCCCGGGGGCCGGCGCCGGCGGCGCCGTCGTCTGCGTCGACAGCTCGAGCACGCCCGAGCCGGGGTCCTGGGCCACCGCCCACTGGCGGGTGTTCTGGTAGAAGGTGGCGGGGTCGGTCACGTGGTAGTCGGCGAAGCGGTCGGTCTGGACCCGGAACATGTCCTCCGGGTAGCGCAGGTGGTCGACCAGCCCGGCCGGCATCTTCGACCGGTCGGTGAACAGCTTGGGGAAGGCCTTCCGGTAGGCCTTGATGATCGGGTCGGGGTTGGTGAGGTCGTCGTAGACGTAGAACTTCACCGTCCCGTCGTAGCTGTCGACCGTGGCCTTGACCGAGTTGCGGACGTAGTTGAGGTGGGTCGACAGGCCGCTGGCCGTGGTCAGCCGGTTGGGGTCGGGGGTGTAGGCCTCGGAGTAGGGGTAGCGGTCGGTGACGGTGTAGGCGTCGATGACCCAGATCATCCGGCCATTGAGAAGGACGGGGTACGGATCGGCGTCGAACTTGAGGAACGGGGCCGCCTTTCGCACCCGGTCCCGCACGTCGCGCAGATACAGCGCCTTGGACTTCGACGTGATCTGGCTGGAGATCAGGACCTTGACGTCGCCGAAGCGGAGGAACAGCGCCGCCCGGCGGAGGAAGTTGGTCACCTTGACGCCGCCCTTGCCGCCGTAGCTGGTGGTGGCGTCGCTCGGCTCCCGGGGGTAGTCGAACTCCTTCTGGTCGGTGTCGACGAAGGCGTAGCCGGGGAGCTTTTCGCCGAAATAGATCGCCGGCTGGGTGACGTCGAGCGACGGGACGGTCGACGTCGGCGGGATGTCCTTGATGAGGAACTCCGGCGAGCCGTCGGAATTGATGCCGTTGGAGGGCGACATCACCATCCCGTAGCCGTGGGTGTAGACGAGGTGGCGGTTCTGCCACGTCTGGCTCGGGAGGTTGGTGAGGTCGAGTTCCCGGGCCGAGAGCACGACCTGGTGCTCCTTGCCCTCGATGTTGTAGCGGTCGATGTCGACGTCGCCGAAGGTGTACTGCGGGCGGATCTGCTGGAGCTCCCGGTACGTCTGGCCCAGGACGTTCGGATCCCACAGCCGGGCATCGCCGATGGTGCCCTGGTTGGCGTTGATGGCGCCGCCGTTCAAGTTCTCCTGATAGTCGAAGTTCTTCTCCGTGACCTTGTCCAACCCGAACGCCGCCCGCGTGGCGTTGATGTTGCGCTGGATGTAGCGGCTCTCCTTCTGGAGCTCGTTCGGTTCGACGCTGGCCTTCTGGATGATCGTCGGGTAGATCCCGCCGATCACCACCGAGACGAACGACCACAGACCGACGGCGATGATCGGCAGCACCCAGCCTTTCAGCCACCGGTTGATGAAGAACAGCAGGGCGGCGGCCACCGAGATGATGATCAGCATGTTGAGCGCCGGCAGCTCGGCCTTGACATCGGTGTAGCTGGCGCCCTGCACCGTCCCCCGGGTGGAGAAGTTGAGCTCGAAGCGCTGCAACCAGTAGCCGAAGGCCTTGAGCAGGGCCATGGCCCCGAGGATCACCGACAGGTGGGCCTTGACCTGGGGCGTCACCCGCTGCAGCGGGCCCTGGACCCTGATCCCGCCGTTCAGGTAGTGGGCCACGGCGGTGACGAGGAACACGATGACGAGGGCGGCGAACGTCCACTCGAAGATGAAGCGCAGGAAGGGCAGGGTGAAGACGTAGAACCCGATGTCGGCGCCGAACTGCGGGTCGCCCTTCCCGCCGAAGGGGACGCGGTGGCGGAAGAGGATCCAGGCGTTCCACTGCGACGTGAGCCCGCTGGCGGCCACGATGGCCAAAAAGACGGCCACGGCCACCCGCACCCGCCCGGCGTAGGGGCCGATGAACTGCCGGTACTTCTCGACCAGCTCCTCCTCCGGCCCTGCCGGGCGGAAGCGGGGCTGGAGCCGGTCGGCGATGATGAGGTTCCCGAGGATCAGCAGGAAGAAGACGATGGTGAAGACGATCGTCGGCAGGGCCTTGGCCAACAGCAGGCCGCGCCAGACGTCGGTGTAGCCGAGCTCCTGGAACCACAGGTAGTCGGTGTAGAAGCCGGCGATCCCCCGAAGGCTCACCAGGAGGACCACCACCACGGCCGCCAGCACGATCAACGCGATCCGCCGGTTGGACGGTCGCCGGCGCCGTTGGATGGTCGGCATACGCATGGACGGGCAGCCTAGAACCGACCCACCCCGAAGTCGGGGCAACAACTCCTAGAGCAGGCCGCCGATCGTCTTCGTCAGGCCGCCCACGATGCCGCCGAGCAGGCCGGGGGACGTGGTCGTCGTCGTCGATGTGGGGCTGGCGCCGCCGGTCGACGTGGTCCCGGCGCCGGAGCCGGTCACGGTGGTGCCGGAGGTACCGGTGGACGCCGAACCCGTGGCCGACACCGAGCCGGAGCCCGTCGAACCGGAACCGGTGGTGCCCGACACCGTGCCGGTCGCCGGAGTCGGGACGACGGCCGGCTGGCTGGCCGGGGCGACGGGGGTGGTGGAGTTCGTGCCGGTGGACGGGGTGCCCTGACCGAGGAGGCCGCCGAGCAGGCCCGAGAGCAGGTCCTCGACCGGGTTGATGATCGGGCTGAGGATCGGGTCGAGGAAGGTGCCGGTCGGCGGGATGTCGATCAGCTTCTGTTTGCCACCGCCCGAACCGCCGTTCCCGCCGGAACCGCCGTTCCCGCCCGAACCCCCCGAACCGCCCGAACCGCCGGAACCCGTCCCGCCGGAACCGCCGGTCCCGCCGCCACCACCGGGGACGGTGGCGCCGCCGTTGGCCACGGGGTTGCCCGACGCGCCTGGCGCCTGACCGCCGTTGGTGCCCGAGCCGGTGGCACCGGTGCCGGGGACCCCGTGGCCGCCGCTGTTGATCGTCCGCCCGCCTCCTCCGGCGCCCAGGGCCAGCTCGCCGGGGCCGGCGGTGGGGCTGAGCTTCCCGAGCGCCGTCTCGAGGCTGCCGAGGACGGGGTTGGCGTTGAGGCTCTGGTCGGCGGCCACCAGACCCCAGCTGGCGCCCTGGGCCCGGAAGCCGAACACCTGCTGGAACCGGTCGGCGAAGCTGCCCTTGCTGTCGAGCCCGACCAGGGTGAAGCCGATGAGGTTCTCACCCGGCGCCCGGCCGGCGATCAGCTGGGGGGTGATCGGCAGGGCGGCCACCGTGGGCGAGATGCTCTTGTAGAAGTCGGCGTCGGGCGACGCCGGGGCCGCCGCTTCGAAGGTGTGGGCGAACAGCGTCAGCTGCTCGTCGAGGGCCATGACCGGCCCGAGCATGCGCACGTCCCAATCGTCGGTCGGCGACAGGCTGAGCGGCTCCGCCGCCTGGGGCATGATGCCGGTGCCGACCACGGCCGCCTGGCGGTACTGCGGGATCGTGAGGCCCTGCTCGTTGCGCTGGAGCCGGGCCGTGCCCTCGTAGACACCGGCGGCCAGCGAGGCCCCCCGGCGCAGCTTGGCCGCCCCGGCCACCGAGACCACGGAGACGCCGCCGTCGACACCGACGTCGTCGCCCCGGCCGGCCTCGACGAGCAGGTCGCCCTGGCCGAGGGAGATCTCTGGTTCGCTGGCGCCGTTGACGGTCACCGCCGAGCCGGCCCGCAGCTCCACCTTGGAGTCGTGGGGCAGTTCGAGCGTGGCCGAGCCGCTCACGACGCGGACCTGGTCCTTGGCTCCCAGCGTCCGCCCGTGGGACGCCTTGACGAACGGGGCGCCGCCGATCGAGACCTCGACCAGGCCGCTGGCCTCGAGACGGGCGGTGCCCTCCTTCACCTGGTTGCGGTCGACCCGGTCGACCCCGGCGACGACGAGCCCGGCCACCATCACCGTGATGATGGCGCTCGACAGCGGAGCGATGACGGTGCGGTTCAGCGCGCCCATGCCCACGGTCACTCGCCCCCCGGCCCGGCGCCGTTGCCCCGGGCGCCGGCGGTGATCGGCAGCTCCATGGTGAACGTCGATCCGTGACCCGGCTCGGAGGTGGCCCGGAGCGCCCCGCCGTGGGCGGCGACGACCCGCTGGACGAACGGGAGCCCGAGGCCGAGCCCGCCGTAGCGGCGGGTGGCGGAGCCGTCGATCTGGGAGAAGTCGGTGAAGATCCGGTCGAAGTCGGCGGGGGCGATCCCGATGCCCTCGTCGGAGACGGAGATCTCGACGGCGCGGCCGTCGCCCGCTCCCACGAGTTCGGCCCGAACCGTCACGACACCCCCTTCCGGCGAGAACTTCACGGCGTTGTCGATGAGCTCGTCGATGCTGCGCTCCAGCAGGCGACGATCGGCCAGAACTCGCGGCCGGCCCTGTACTAGTTCTTCGACACGGTGGAGGCCGGACCTTGAGCGCCACTTCTCGCAGACTTCATGGACAAGCGTGGCGGAATCGACCGGCTCTGTCCGCAGGACTAGCCGCCCGGCCTCCATGGCGGCGAAATTGACCAGGATGTCGACCGTCCGTTCGAGCCGCTCCGACGACTCGAGGATCCCGTCCAGGAACGCCCGGCGCTTCTCCGGCGGCAGCTGGCGGGAGGTGGCCATCTGCTGGTCGCGCCGGAGCATCTCGGCATAGCCCTTGATCGGCGTCAGCGGCGTCCGCAGCTCGTGGGAGATGTTGGACAGGAACTCCGTCTTGGCCCGCTCGATCTCCAGCTCCCGGCGCATGTCCCGGAGCACGTAGACGCCACCGAGCACGCCGCCCTGCTCGCTGCGGATCGGCGCTCCCGACAGCGCCACCGGCAGCAGCCCGTCCCGCGTCTGGAGGTAGCCGACCGCCGACCAGGCCTCGAAGTTGGGCAGCTCGAACCGGTCGGCGAGCGAGGTGGCGTTGCGGTCCTCGGCCCGGATGACGGCCGCCACCGGCTTGCCCATCTCCCGGGTGGCCCGCACGCCGAGCATGGCCTCGGCGGCCGGGTTCATCATCGCCACCAGCCCGAGGGGGTCGGCGACCACCAGCGCGTCGGTCATCGAGTTGAGGACGGCCTCCATCTGGGCCGATCCCTCCCGCAGCTCCGAGGCCATCCGCTCGATCGACCCGGCCATCTCGTCGAAGGAGGCGCCGAGGAGGCCGATCTCGTCGGAGCTGCGCAGCCCCGACCGGACCGACAGGTCGCCCCGGCTGATCTGGGAGGCGGTAACGGCCAGCTTGCGCAGCGGAGCCCCCAGCCGGCTGCCGGCGGCGGCGGCCAGCGCCAGCGCCAGGAGGGCGGCGGCCAGGGCGACCAGGAACAGCTTGTGGAAGAGGTCGGTCCGGGTGGCGTCGATGACCGATCCGTCGACCGTCACCGCCAGCGCCGCCTTCGGCGGGCCCGAGCCGGGGCTGGAGTTGATCAGGATGGGGGCGATGGCCAAAAAGGCGTTGCGCTTGTCGAACCGGCCCTTCTCGGCCGGGCTCTTGCCGGCCGAGAACACGTCGTTGACGAGCTTCTCGCCCTCGTGGCCGTCGAGCAGGTCGGTCGGCTCGGTGGCCGCCTGCGTCGGGAGGGTGCTGGCCAGCAGCCGGATGGAGCTGATGATCGACAGGTTGATGTTCTTGTCGCTGGCCAGCTCGTTGGTCAGGTAGGGGTTGTCGATGAAGAAGCCGGCCACGATCGAGCCGTAGACCTTCTGGACGCCGCGCTCGTCGGGGAACCGGACGAAGTCCACGCCGAGGGCCACCAGGCCGGCGTTGAGGGTGGGTTCCACCCCCGCCGCCGGGAACTCGAGCGACGAGTCGTAGGCGTCGTGGACCGTGGCGCTGTTGACCACCGTCACGAGGACGCCGGCCTTCTTGGGATCGAGGTCGGTGCGCCCCACGAGATCGCCGTTGGGCCCGAGGAAGGCCAGGAAGTCGACCTGGCTGTAGAGGGACTTCAGCTGGTTGAGGAAGGCGTCGATGGCCACCGGGTCCTCGGCCTTGATGGCCGCCTTCCCGACGTCGGCCAGGCTCAGCACCTTGGCGATGAAACTGGCCTGGCTGAGGGCGACGTCGGCCCGCTTCGACACCAGGCCGGCCTCGATGGTGGCCCGCTCCTTGGCCCGGACCAGCGCCTGCTGCGAGACGCTGTTGGTCAGCACCTGGGACAGGACGCCGGAGAGCACCAGGACCACCGTCACCAGCAGGATGGCGGCGGCGGCGGCGATGCGGGTGGCCAGCGACCGGCGGGCGGCCAGCCACAGGGACAGGCCGACGCCGCAGCCGCCGAGGAAGCGCAGGAAGTTGCCGAAGGACTCGACGTCGTTGCGGATGGCGATCTCGGCCACCACCAGGAGCGCCAGCGACGCCAGCAGGGCTGTTCGGGGCCATCGGGCGGTGACCCCCAGGCACCCCATGGACAGCAGGACGACGGCGGCGAGCCGCAGGCTGGACAGCCACGCCCCCTCCTGGCCGAACCCGCCGTGGACGAGGGCGGTGGCGGCGAGGAGCGAGGCCGCCCCGGCCAGGATGGCTCGGAACAGCGGGGAGACCCCGAGCAGGTCGGACCGCAGCACCAGCACGAACAGCAGGCTGGCGGCGGCCAGGAAGACGACCAGATCAGCCGCGAGCGAGACGATCGAGGTGGAGGTGCTCACCCGTCCATCGGCTCCTCGTCGTCGTCCTACTACTGGCGCGGCCTCTGGCTCACCGGTGCGCCGCCGGTCGCGAACAGGGACCTATGCAGAGGCTACCGGAGGGCTGTGGCCGAGCCTGCGACTGTCGCGTGGGTATGGGGCTTTCGCGGCTTTTGCGGCAGTTTCAGGAGCGGGGCGCCGGGGGGGAGCCCGGGAGAGCGACCTCGCTGCCGCCCAGCCGGTGCAGGGCGGTGAGGGCCTCGGCCAGCGTGGTGACCGGGATGATCTGCATCTTCCCGGCGAAGCGCTTGGCGTCCTTCTCCTCGTCGGGCGGGACGAGGAAGGCGATGGCCCCCGCCTTGCGGGCCGTCACGGTCTTCTGGGCCACGCCGCCGACCGGGCCGACCTTGCCCGATGCGTCGATGGTGCCGGTGACGGCGACGTTGCGGCCGCCGGTCAGCTCGCCCTGGGTCAGGTCGTCGATCAGCGCCAGCGTGAAGGCCAGCCCGGCCGACGGGCCACCGACCAGGCCCGTCTCGATGCTGACGTCGACCGGGAAGTCGTACTTCAGGTCGTTGGTCTGGAGCTGCACGCCGATGCGGGCCACGCCGTCCGTGCCGCCGACCGCCTTCAGGCTGACCGTCTGGTCGGCGCCGCCCCGGCGGAACCCGATGGTGATCATGTCGCCCGGCTTGTGCTGGCGGACCTTGCTCACCACCTGGTCGTGCAGCGTGACCGGCTCGCCGTCGACCGACTTGATGACGTCGCCGACCTGGAGCGCTCCGTCGGCCGGGTCGCCGGGGCTGACCATGGTGACGAGGGCGCCGTCGCCGGAGACCGTGACCCGGTACCCGAGCCGCTCCAGCGCCACCTTGGTGGCAGTCAGCTTGGAGTCGACCATCGCCTGGATGTTGAGCTGGCGGACTTCGCCCTTGGGGGCGCCGCCGGTGATCTCCTTCTCCGGGACGACCTGCACGTCCTTGTTGAGCCAGCCCGACAGCGCCTGGAACAGGCTGACCTGCCCGGCCAGCGACACCGTGGTGAAGAGGATCTTCCCCTTGGGCGGGTAGACGCTGACGCCGTCGCCCTTGACCTTGATGAGCTCGGCCACCCCCCGGGCCTCGCCGGGCGAGATCAGGTAATACGGCACCTGGACGAACATCCCGGCGACGATCGGCACGATCAGCAGCACGGCCGCGGCGGCGAAGAACAGCGTTCGGTAGCGCCACAGCCAGGGGACAGTGGTTGCGGTGCGGTCGTCGATGTCGCCCTCCGGGGCCCTGCCGGTCAGCCGGTCACCCTATAGGTCAGGCCGGTGTCGACGACACGAAGATGCCGCGAACCACGTAGCGCTGAGTGGCGTAGTGCGGCGGATGGCAGGCGAAGAGCGTCAGCGTGGCGTCGGGCGTCGGATCGACGATGTGGACGTCCTTCGGGGTCACGATCTCGTGGCCGGTGACCTTGTAGACGAACGTCCCGTTGGCCATCTTGAAGATGATCTCATCGCCCGGGACGAGCTCGTTGATCCGGAGGAACGGGTGGGTGTGGGTCACCCGGTGGCCGGCGAAGACGGCGTTGCCGAGCTGACCCGGCATCGCGCTCCCCGGCCAGTGGCTCGGGCCGTGGTCGATGACCGTCAGCGTCACGCCTTCGAAGATGGGGTGGACGAGGCCGATCTTGGGGATCTGGATCTCGCCGATCTGCACCACCGGGACGGCGGCCTTGGGGTTCGCCGGCGGCTCGGCCGGGAGCGTGCGGGGGGCGGGCGGCGCCGGCACCGTGGTCGGGGTGGGCGGGGCCGTCGTGGTCGTCGTCTGGGTGAGGGTCGGGGCGTCCTCGGCGGCGCGGGCGACGTTGGGACTGTGGCGAACGATGGCCACCGTCGAACCTCCCACCACCATCACGGCGGTGAGGGTGGCGACGACCAGCGCCCGGTCGGCCCGGGCCTCCGGCAGCCGGGCCGACAGCCACCGCAGCGGACGGAAACGGCGCTGCGGAGCGTCCGGCGTGTCGGGTGAGGGGCCGTCCTCGGGAGTCTCGGCGTTCACCTCGTCCGTCACGGCCGCCTAGCGTACCGGCCGCCGGCGAGCCGTTGAGAGCAGGAAGCTGAGCGCGGGAGAAGTGGCCGACCCCTTGGTGCCGAACAGCTGTGGGGCGTCGAACGGTTCCGGCCCCTGGCCCGACGACCCCGTGGAACGGGCGGCGGCGGTTGCCGCCACCGGGCTGCGCCGTCCGGTCGCGGCCGGTGCGCCCGCCGCGCTGGCGGCGCTGGTCGCCGACGATCCGGACGGGCGCGTCCGGGCGGCCGCCCTCGGCGCCCTCGCCCGCCTCCCCGACCCCCCGCCCGGCGGCCTGCCGCCGTCCGTCGCCCCGGCGGTGCCGGGTGGCTCGCTCCGGGCCAGCGCCTGGCTGCGGGCCGCCGCCGACACCGACCCCGCCGTCCGCCGGCGGGCCGCCGATTTGGCCCCCGCCTTCGCCAGGCCTTCCGACAACCGGCGCTCCTCAGGAACACCCCCTGTTCCCCAGGAACGCCGGATCGATCTCCCCACCGACCCCGCCCTCAACCGGCGCTCCTCACGAACACCCCCTGTTCCCCAGGAACGCCGGATCGTGGAGGTGCTCGTCGAACTGCTCGGCGACGGCGACGCCGCCGTCGCCGAGGCCGCGGCCTGGGCGTTGGGTGAGGTGGGGGACGGCGGCGCCGTCCCCCACCTCACCACGACCGCCACCGCTCATCGCGACCCGCTGGTCCGGGAGGCGGCGGTGGCGGCGCTCGGGGCGATCGGCGACCCCGGCGGGCTCGACGCCGTGCTGGCCGCCTGCGCCGACAAGCCGGCCATCCGCCGCCGGGCCGTCCTCGCCCTGGCCGCCTTCGAGGGCCCGGCCGTCGACGCCGCCCTGCAGGCGGCGCTCACCGACAAGGACTGGCAGACCCGCCAGGCCGCCGAGGACCTGCTCAACTGACAACGGACCGCTCCGCCTCCGCCCGCCGCCCGCCGCCCGCCGCCCGCCGCCCGCCGCCCGCACCCCACCCCACCAAACTGGCGTTCCTTTCCCGCTCCAGGGCGGTAAACGAACGCCAGTTGCCCGACCGGGCCCGGCCCGGCCATTCCGGCGTTCCATTACCGCTCCAGGGCGGTAAACGAACGCCAGTTGCCCGACCGGGCCCGGCCTGATCATTCCGGCGTTCCATTTCCGCCCCAGGGCGGTAAACGAACGCCGTTGCCCGACCGGGCCCGGCCCGGCCATTCCGGCGTTCCATTTCCGCCCCAGGGCGGTAAACGAACGCCAGTTGGGGAGGAGCGGCGGTTGCGGACCGAGCGCCGGCGGCCTAGGAGACGACCGGGCGGATCGGGTGCTCGCCCAGCGCCCAGTCCTCGCCGCCCTCCCACGTCTCGGCCTTCCAGATCGGCACGGTCTCCTTCAGCGTGTCGATGCAGTACTTGGCCGCGGCGAAGGCGTCGGCCCGGTGGGGCGTCGATACGACCACGATCACGCTGGCCTCGGTCAGCTCCAGCCGGCCCGTCCTGTGCAGCAGGGCGATCCGGACGACGTCGGGCCAGCGCCGCCGGCACTCGGCGGCCACTTCGCCCAGCCGGATGATCGCCTGCTCCTCGTAGGCCTCGTAGGTGAGGGCCTTGACCCCCGGGCGACCCTCGGAGCTGTCGCGCACGGTGCCGGCGAAGCACACCACGCCACCGACGTGCGGCAGCGCCGCCCACTCCATGGCCTCGGCGGTCGGCAGCACGTCCTCCGAGAGCGCGATCCAGTTGTCGGCAGGGGGCTCCGGAGGTGGCATGGTGACCAGTCTAGAAGGGCTGAACGGCAGGCAAAAAAGGGCCGGAGACAGGGACCGGGGGGCGAAGGCAACCGCCGGAAACCCGTCGGTAGACTCCTCTCATGGAGTCGGACGACGAGGAGCAACTCGAACCGTACCGCTCCCCCGACGACCGTGAGCGCATCTGGCTCCACCCGTCGGAGCTCGGTTCGCTCCTTCCGCCGGTCGCAGGGCCCGCCCGACCGAGGCGCCGCCGGCGGCCCTGGCGGCGGCTCCGGGCACTGACCGTCCCGGTGCTGTCGGGGATGATCGGCGCCGCCCTCTGCGTCGGCATCCTCGCCCTCGCCGGCGGACTCAACCACGCCGCCGACCCGGTCGTCGAACGGGTGACCAACCAGCCCGTCTACGACCTCGCCGCCCCCGATGGCATCGCCCAGCTGGCGGCCGCCGTCGCCCCGTCGATCGTGGCGCTCCGGGCGACGACGCCCACCGGTGACCGGTTCGGGTCGGGCGTCATCTTCCGCTCCGACGGCCATGTCCTCACGAACTTCCACCTCGTCGACGGCGCCAGCTCGATCGAGGTCACCTGCGCCGACGGGCGGTCGTGGCCGGCGCAGCCGGCCGGCAGCGACCCCGACAGCGACCTGGCCGTGCTGTCGGTGGGCGAGAGCAAGGTGATGGAACCGGCGGTGCTCGGGACCGCCCGGTCGCTCAAGGTCGGCCAGACGGCCATCGTCGTCGGCGCCCCGGCCGGGCCGCAGGGATCGCCGTCGGTCACCGCCGGCGTCATCGCCGGGCTCGGCGAGGTGGTCGAGGTGGCCGGCCACCCGCTCTACGACATGATCTCCACCGACGCCATGATCGGCCCCCGGGCCTCGGGCGGGCCGCTGGTCGACCGCACCGGCGCCGTCGTCGGCATCACCGTGCGG
>Ga0070741_10013152_pt1 | contig 14713 bp, 13 predicted proteins | sample Coa_R1_4_FD_66440 | JGI IMG/M metagenome (GOLD analysis project Ga0070741, IMG submission 66440) | Surface soil microbial communities from Centralia Pennsylvania, which are recovering from an underground coalmine fire - Coalmine... | ecosystem: Environmental > Terrestrial > Soil > Unclassified ...
TGGCACGGCGACGCAGGCGGCGATCTGCTGCGCGCGGTGCAGGCCGCCGTCGCGCAATTCCACGGCGCCTACGCGATCGCGGTGATCTCGACCCGCGAGCCGGGACGCGTGGTCGGCGCACGGCAAGGGAGCCCGCTCGTGGTCGGCATCGGCGAGGACGACCATTTCCTCGCTTCCGATGCCGCCGCGCTGCTGTCGGTGACGCGTCATGTCGCGTATCTCGACGAAGGCGACGTCGCCGACGTCCGGCGCGAGAGCTACGCGATCTACGACGCGCAAGGCCGTCGGGTCGAGCGTCCGATCGTCAACATCAGCGCGTCCGCGGATTCGGTCCAGCTCGGGCCGTACCGGCATTACATGCAGAAGGAGATCTTCGAGCAGCCGCGCGCGGTGGCCGAGACGCTCGAGGGCATCACCGGCATCGAGCCGACGCTGTTCGGCGCGCACGCGGCCGAAGTGCTGGGCAAGGTCGACAGCGTGCTGCTGCTCGCGTGCGGCACGAGCTACTACTCGTGCGTGGTCGCGAAGCAATGGATCGAATCCCTCGCCCGCATTCCCTGCCAGGTCGAGATCGCGAGCGAATACCGCTACCGCGACACGGTGCCCAATCCGAATGCGCTCGTCGTCGTCGTGTCGCAATCGGGCGAGACCGCGGACACCCTCGCGGCGCTGAAGCACGCGAAGGAGCTCGGGCACGAGCACACGCTTGCGATCTGCAATGTCGGCACGAGCTCCATGGTGCGCCAGGCGAAGCTTTCCTACCTGACGCGCGCCGGCGCCGAGATCGGCGTCGCCTCCACCAAGGCGTTCACGACCCAGCTCGTCGGCGAGTTCCTGCTTGCCCTCACGCTCGCCAAGCTTCGCGGCCGCCTCGATGCCGACGCCGAGGCGCAATGGCTGCGCGGCTTGCGCCATCTGCCGGCGGCGTTGCAAAGCGCGCTCGCGCTCGAGCCCCAGATCATCGCGTGGGCGGAGCAGTTCGCGCGCAAGCAGAACGCGCTCTTCCTCGGTCGCGGCCTGCACTATCCGATCGCGCTCGAAGGGGCGCTCAAGCTCAAGGAAATCTCGTACATCCACGCCGAGGCCTACCCGGCCGGCGAGTTGAAGCATGGCCCGCTCGCCCTGGTGGATGCCACGATGCCGGTGGTGGCGATCGCGCCCAACGACGCGCTGCTCGAAAAGCTCAAGTCGAACCTGCAGGAAGTGCGCGCGCGTGGCGGCGAGCTTTATGTGGTGGCCGATCTCGACAGCCATTTGCAAGCAAGCGACGGCATCCATGTCATGCGGCTGCCCGAGCATCGCGGCCTGCTTTCGCCGATCGTGCACGTCATACCCCTGCAGCTCCTCGCTTATCACACGGCGGTGATCAGGGGCACCGATGTGGACAAGCCCCGCAACCTCGCGAAATCGGTCACGGTGGAGTGATGTGACGGGGTCATCGTGTCGGCATCGGCCTACAGCGCCGAGCGGAGTTCGCTGACGTCGGTCCCCTGCTGCGGCTGATACGGCGTGCGATTGCGGCGCGGTGATGATGAACCGCGCCGCGTTTGACGCCGCTCATGGTCTGTTGTCGCGCCCCTCTCGCCGCTGCCTCGCTTGCGCTCGCATTGGGCGTGGCGCCGCACGCGCGCGCGCAGGACGCATCCCCGGAGGCAAAGGCGCTCGCGGTGCGCGCCGCCGCGACACCGATCGTGGCGGGCGGCAGCGGCGTGTTCACCAAGGCGCGCGCGGGCGACCCTGTGCCGGCGGTGAGCGCCACCGCCTGCGCACCGTGCAGCAGCGATGCGCCCGCCTCCTCTCGGCCGCTGATCGCGGCGCTGCCGGCCGGTGAAAGCTACGAGCTGCGGATCCTGCGTAGCGCGGTGTCGGGATTTCGCCTGCGCGCGAGCGATGCCAATGCGCCCGCATCGGCCGACGAGCGCCTGCGCCTGCGCATCTCGCGCCAGCAGGTGAGCATCCTCTGGCAGACCGCCTTCTGAAAGCGGCCCGCGTCCGGCCGATGCGGTAGCATGGCGTCGCGCATGCTGCCCGGCATGGCGCGTCCGACCGCCGCACAAGAACGACTATGGACTTCGCCTTCATCCTCGACCCGCTGCTCTCGCTCAAGGCATACAAGGATTCCAGCGTCGCGATGATGCGCGCGCTCGCCAATCGCGGCCACGGCGTGCATGCGCTCGAAGCGAGCGATATCTTCTGGACGCCCGACGGCACGCGCGCACGCACCGTGCCGCTCACGCTGTCGGACGACGATCACCAATGGCACACCGCCGGCGCGCTGCGCGAGCACGCCCTGCGCGAGTTCGACGCCGTGATCATGCGCAAGGATCCGCCGTTCGACATGGAATACGTGTACGCGACGTATCTCCTGGAACTTGCCGAGCGCGAAGGGGCGCGGGTGTTCAATGCACCGCGCGCGATCCGAGATCACAACGAGAAGCTCGCGATCGGGCAGTTCTCCGAATTCATCGCGCCGACGCTGGTCGCGAGCGATCCGGCGCGCGTCCACGGCTTCATCGAGACGCACGGCGACGTGATTCTGAAGCCGCTCGACGGCATGGGCGGCACCTCGATCTTTCGCGTGCGCGAGGACGATCCCAATCGCAATGTGATCGTCGAGCTCCTGACCCAGCTCGGCGCGCGCACGATCATGGCGCAGCGCTACATCCCCGCGATCTCCGAGGGCGACAAGCGCGTGCTGCTGATCGGCGGCAAAGTCGTGCCGTATTCGCTGGCGCGCATCCCCAAGCCGGGCGAGTCGCGCGGCAATCTCGCCGCCGGCGGCCGCGGCGAAGCGCGCGCGCTCACCGATCGCGAACAGGAGATCGCGGCATCGCTCGCGCCGCGACTGTGGCAGGAGGGCCTCCTGGTGGTCGGGCTCGACGTGATCGGCGGCTTTCTCACCGAGGTCAACGTCACCAGCCCCACCTGTTTCGTCGAGATCGCGCAGCAGACCGGCTTCGATGTCGCCGGTTTTTTCGCCACCGCACTCGAGGACGCGGTGCGCAGCCCGAGCCGTGGCGAGGCGGCGATTTAGGCGAGAGTGCGTGCTAACATCGCCGGCGATCCCGCGTCGCGTGACCCATGCCTCGTCCACCGCATGATCGGCGTTCTCATCATCGCGCACGATAATCTCGGCGAGAGCCTGGTGCGCGCGGTGTCGCACGTGCTGGGCTCACGGCCGGCGCAGTTCGAGGTGCTGTCGGTCGCGGCGACCGACGATCCGGCCCAGCTCCTGCCGGGCGCGCTCGACCAGGCGCACCGGCTCGACACCGGCGATGGCGTGCTGGTGTTCTCCGACATTTTCGGCGCGACGCCCTCGAACCTCGCGGCCAAGCTCGTGCAGCCGGGGCACATCGAGCTCATCGCCGGGGTGAACCTGCCGATGCTCGTGCGGGCATTCACGTATCGCACGCGCGACATGGAAACGATGGTGCGCAAGGCGATCTCCGGCGGCTGCGAGGGCGTGCTGCACATCGAGGTCGATCCGGCGTATGCAGCGACGCGAGGTTGAGATCCTCAACAAGCTCGGGCTGCACGCCCGCGCGTCGGCCAAGCTCACGCAGCTCGCGGCGAAATACCAGTGCGACGTGTTCATGTCGCGCAATACGCGCAAGGTGAACGCGAAGAGCATCATGGGCGTGATGATGCTCGCCGCCGGGCGCGGCTCGAAGATCGTGCTCGAGACCGAGGGACCCGACGAGGAGCAGGCGATGGATGCGCTGGTCGCGCTGATCGCCGACTTTTTCGGCGAGGGCGGCTGAAGATGCGCCCCTCGCGCCTGCGATGACGAGCTTTTCGCTGCACGGCATCGGCGTGTCGCGCGGCATCGCGATCGGGCGCGCGCAGCTCATCTCGCACGCAACGCTCGAGGTCGCGCATTACACGATCTCCGCGGCGCAGGTCGACCCCGAGATCGCCCGCTTCGCCAACGCGCTCACCGAGGTGCAGCGCGAGCTCGAGACCTTGCGCGGCACGATCAGCGCCGACGACGGGCCCGCCGAAGCCGGGGCGTTCATCGACGTGCACTGGATGATCCTGTCGGATCCCACGATCGCCGACGCGCCCCGCCGCATCATCGCCGAGCAGCGTTGCAACGCCGAGTGGGCGCTCACGCAGCAGATGAACGTGCTGGTCGCCGAGTTCGACGAGATCGACGATCCCTACCTGCGCGAGCGCAAGGCCGACGTCGTGCAGGTCGTCGAGCGGGTGTTGAAGCGCCTGCTGGGCAAGCCCGGCGCGATCGTGCCGAGCTCCGCGGAGCAGCACACCATCCTGGTCGCGCACGATCTGTCGCCGGCCGACATCATCCAGTTCAAGCAGCACCGTTTCGCCGCCTTCCTCACCGACTTGGGCGGCGTGACCTCGCACACCGCCATCGTCGCGCGCAGCCTGAACGTTCCGGCGGTGGTCGCCACGCACAACGCACGGCAGCTGATCCGCGAGAACGAGCTCCTGATCGTGGACGGCAGCAACAACGTCGTCATCGTCAATCCCGACAAGTCGGTGCTGGCCGAGTACCGGCTCAAGCAATCGGAGCTCGAGCTCGAGCGCGCGAAGTTGAAGCGCCTCAAGACCAAGCCCGCGACCACCATCGATGGCGAGCACGTCGATCTTTGCGCGAACATCGAGCTGCCGGAGGATCTCGCGCAGGCGATCGAGGTCGGCGCCGATGGCATCGGCCTTTTCCGCTCCGAATTCCTCTTTCTCAATCGCGCGGGCCTGCCGAGCGAGGACGAGCAGTTCGAGGCGTATCGCGCGGTCGCGCAGGGCATGGGCCGGCCGGTCGTGATCCGCACGTTCGATCTCGGCGCCGACAAGAGCAAGGAAGGCCTCGACGGCCTGGCGCGCGTCGCGCCCAATCCTGCGCTGGGCCTGCGCGCGGTCCGGTTCTGCCTCGCCGAGCCCAGGCTTTTCCTGACCCAATTGCGAGCGATCCTGCGGGCGTCGCGCTATGGCGACGTCAGCATTCTCGTGCCCATGCTCGCGTCCGTCGGCGAGATCGACCAGACCATGGAGATGCTGGCGCAGGCCAAGGAAACGCTGCGCGAGCAGGGTGTCGCGTTCGACAGCCACATCAAGGTCGGCGGCATGCTCGAGATCCCCGCCGCGGTGCTCGCCGTCTCGTCCTTCCTCCATCGGCTCGACTTCGTTTCCATCGGCACCAACGACCTCATCCAGTACACCCTTGCCGTCGATCGCTCGGATGACGCCGTTTCTCACCTCTATGACCCGTTGCATCCGGCAGTGCTTAGACTGATCAGTATGGCCATTACCGCTGCCAAACGTGCCAAGACCCCGGTCGCCGTATGCGGCGAGATGGCGGGCGAGGCGCGCATGACGCGCGTCCTCCTCGGCATGGGGCTGCGCAACTTCTCGATGCATCCGGCCCACCTGCTCACGGTGAAGCAGCGCGTGCTCACGAGCGACCTGCGCGAGATCGTGCCGCTCGTCGCGCGCATGCGCCGCAGCGACGATCCCGGCCGGATCGCGGCGCTGCTCGAGCGGTTGAACGCCTGAGCGGAATAGCCCGTCCAACCACCATGTTCTCGCGTACGAAGCGCTGCCCTGCAATGAAGGTCCTGTGGCGATATGTGCTGTTGGTGATGCTCGCGTGCATGACGCACGGCGCGAGCGCGGCTGCGCCGGCGCCCGGCGAGACCGCGCCGCCGCTTGCCCTGCTCGATGCGCACGGCGAGCTCGTTTCGCTCGAGCAGCTCCGGGGGCGCGTCGTGTACGTCGATTTCTGGGCCTCGTGGTGCGGACCATGCAAGCGATCCTTCCCGTGGATGAACGATCTCCAGCGCCGCTACCACGCGCGCGGCCTCACCATCATCGGCGTGAACGTCGACAAGCGCCGCGGCGACGCCGACCGCTTCCTGCAGCAGGTGCCGTCCACGTTCACGATCGTGTTCGATGCCGCGGGCGTCACACCCAACGACTGGGGTGTGCGGGGCATGCCGAGCTCTTATCTCATCGACCCGCAGGGCCGCGTCGCCATGGTGGAGACGGGCTTCCTCGACGAGCGCAAGGCGGCGATCGAGGCGCGGATCCAGAAGCTGCTCGACGCCAACTGATGCCGCGCGTCGCCGTGCGCGGCATTCTCGCCCGGCGGCTTGTCGTTTTCCTCCTCGCTTCGAGTCTCGCCGCGTGCGCGACGTACGCGCCGCCACAGGCGTGGGAAAAAGGGGATCTCGCCAAGCCGGCGATGCAGTTCGACCCCGACCCGCTCGCGGCCAAGCTCGAGCAGCACGTCTATACCAGCAAGGAAGCCACGACGGGCGGCTACGGCGTGGGTGGAGGCGGGTGTGGCTGCAACTGAGCGCGACGCGCGCACCACCACGGCATTGCTGACGGCCGCGCTCGCGCTTCCGGGCGTGCTCGCAGTGCCCGCCAGCGCGCAAAGCGTGCCCGAGACCGGGGTGATCGCGCTGCGCTACCTCGATTACCGCGATTGGCAGCCGGGCGCCGAGCGCATGCGCGTCAAGACGCCGAGCCTGTTCGTGCTGAAGCCGCTTTCCGACACGACGGTGGTGGAAGGCTCGCTCGTGTACGACAGCATCTCGGGCGCATCGCCGCTCAATCACGACACCCTGTCGGGGGCGTCCGGCATCGGCATCACGGAATATCGAACGGCCGGCGACGTCAAGGTCACGCGCTACTTCGGCCGTTATGCGATCGGTGTCGGCGGCGCCGTTTCCTCCGAGCGCGATTACCTGTCGCGCGCGGGCTCGGTGGATTTGCGCTGGTTCAGCGAGGATCGCAACCGCACGCTCGCGTTCGGCGTTGGCGGGGCATCGGATCGCATCAACAGCGTGAATGGCGTCGCCACCGATCGTGCGCGGCAGACGCTGGATTTCCTGGTCGGGGTGACGCAGGTGCTCTCGGCCGAAGACATCGTGCAATCGAACGTCACGTATTCGACGGGCCACGGCTACTACTCCGATCCCTACAAGCTCCTGGATACGCGGCCCGACGAGCGGCGCGTCCTGGCGTGGCTCTCGCGCTTCAATCATCATTTCGCGCGCTGGGATTCCACCGTCAAGCTTTCCTACCGCTTTCTGCACGACTCGTTCGGCGACGATGCGCACACCGTGGACGTGGCGTGGGTGCAGCCGCTCCCGCGCGGCTTCGTCGTCACGCCGAGCCTGCGTTACACCACGCAGGACAAGGCGGACTTCTATTTCGATCCACCGTTCCCGCGCGGCTTCACCCGCGGCGGCCTCTACACCGCGGACACGCGCCTCTCCGCGTTCGGCGCGGTGACGGCGGGACTCAAGATCTCCCTCGATCTGGCCCAGGGCTGGACCGTCGACCTCGCCGCGCACGTGTATCGCCAGGAGTCGTCGTGGCGATTGGGCGGCGGCGGCAGCCCGGGTCTCGAGCCCTTCTCCGCGCGCTGGATCGAGCTCGGCATCGCCAAGGCGATCTGAAGCTCGCGCTCCCCAACGCGCGACATGCAGCTCTATCGGTTCGAGTTCGCGGCGATGGCCTCGCGTCACGAGCTCAAGCTCTGGGCCGAGCACGAGCCGCAGGTGCAAGAGGCCGCCGCGGCCGCGATCGCGGACGTGCATCGCATCGAGCGCAAGTATTCGCGCTATCGCGACGACAGCGTCACGTCATCCATCAATCGCGCCGCGGGCGTGGCGGCGGTCGAGATCGATGCGGAAACGCGCGCGCTGCTCGATTACGCGAGCGCATGCCACGCGCTTTCGCAAGGGGCGTTCGATATCACCTCGGGCGTGCTGCGCCGGGCGTGGGACTTTCGCCGCGATCCTCCGATGCTGCCGGATGCGCGCACGATCGAGGAGCTGCTCGCGCTGATCGACTGGACCGCGGTCGTGTGCGAGAGCACGCGGGTGTACCTGCCCCGCGCCGGCATGGAGCTCGATTTCGGCGGGATCGGCAAGGAATACGCGGCGGACCGCGCCGCGCGCATCTGCACCGATGCGGGCATCGTGCATGGCCTCGTCAATCTTGGCGGCGACGTGCGCGTGATCGGTCCGCAACCCGATGGCACGCCGTGGCAGATCGGGATTCGTCATCCACGGGCGGAGGCCGTGATCGCGAGCATCCCGGTGCGCGAGGGTGCGCTCGCCACGAGCGGCGACTACCAGCGTTTTTTCGAGATCGACGGCGCGCGCTACTGTCACGTCATCGATGCCCGAACCGGATGGCCGGTGTCGGCGTGGCAATCCGTGAGCGTCATCGCACCGCTTTGCACGATGGCTGGGAGCTGCGCCACGATCGCGATGCTGCGCGCGCGCAACGCCGAAGCTTTCCTGCAGGAGCAAGGGGTCGATTACCTCGCCATCGATCGCGAGGGCGTCGTGCACGGCACGCTCGCGCGCGTGCCGACCGAATTCAAGGCGAGCACATGATCACGCTCGACGGACCGAGCCCTTCAGGCGTCCAGCCCTGCGCGATCATCTGGCTGCGTACCGTGAGATCCGTCGTATAGCGGTGGTTCGGCGCACCACCCTGGCCGTTGTTGTAGAGGCGGTAGACGGGAATCGTGCCCGATGGACACGTGCCCGTGGCGTCCGGCAGCGCGACATTGAACACTTCGCCCTCGAACGTCCAGTTGGGGTTCGACTTGACGGTGGTGCACTCGCTCGCGAACGGCGTGTAGAAGTGCGAGCTCTTCGGCGCGAAGGCGGTGCTGAAGAAGCGACAGACGGGCGCCGTGTTGGTGCCGGGCGTGGCGTATGCGTTGAACTGCTTGCCCGTGCGCACCCAGCCCGGCGTTCGTCCGGAATCGAGATTGTCGATCTCGGCGGCGATGCCGGTGATGAAATAGTGATCGAACGCGGCGTGGTGGTACTCGATGATCGCGATGATGCTCGGCGTCACGCCGGCGACGGTGCCCAGGTAGGCGGCCACGTTGGCGATGTCGTCGGAGGTCAGCACATCCTGGAGATAGCCCATCGCGCTTCCCGGCGCCTGCATCTGGATTTGGATCGCGGTGGGGTTGTTCGCGCCGAGCAGGATATTGTTGAAGTTCTGCTGCGCCGGGCCGTGGCAGCTCTGGCAAAAGTCGTTGAACACGTTGGCACCGGCGGCGGCATCCGCCGCCTTCGCCGCAGGCGCGGCGATCGACACGGTCACGAGCAGAACGAGGGCGAGGCGGTTCAGGATGTTCATTCAGGTTCGTCGGAGTGGCTGGGTTTTATAGCATCAGGGGTACGGATTGCCGGCTCGTTCGTCGGCGGCCGTTGGCCGCGCATCGCCCCGGCGCGATGCGGTACACTGTGCGCGTGCGCCGATTTGAGCCAGCTTGCCGGGCGCAACCGCTCGACCTCGCGTCGGGAAAGTACGGCTAAAGCGGTGCGCATTGCGACAGCGACCCGATTAGCAAACAGCTGGTCGGGTTTTTTGTTGCCCGCGTTTGTTACGAAACATTTCACGATGCCCTCGTTTGCTGCAACCACCGGCGGCGCCAGAGCTGCGGACCCGACCGGCTCCGTCGGGCCCGTCACGCCGCAGCGCGCCGTGTTCAGCACGCCGCTCAAGCTTTCGTGCGGCCTCGAGCTGCCGAGCTACGAGCTCGCGTATGAAACCTATGGCACGCTCAACCCCGCCGGCAGCAACGCCGTGCTGGTCTGTCATGCCCTTAACGCTTCACACCACGTTGCCGGCTACTACGAGAACGATCCGGAGAACATCGGCTGGTGGGACAACATGGTCGGGCCGGGCAAGCCGCTCGACACGGACCACTTCTTCGTCGTCGGCGTGAACAATCTCGGGAGTTGCTTCGGCTCGACGGGACCGGCGTCGATCAATCCGGCCACAGGCGCGCCCTGGGGCGCGGATTTTCCTCTGGTCACGGTCGAGGACTGGGTCGACGCGCAGGCCCGCCTCGCCGATCGCCTGGACATTCGCCAGTTCGCCGCGGTGATGGGCGGCAGCCTCGGCGGCATGCAGGCGCTCGCGTGGGCGACGCGGTATCCGGATCGCATTCGCCACGCCATCGTGGTCGCGGCGGCGCCGAATCTCTCGGCCGAGAACATCGCCTTCAACGAGGTTGCGCGCCAGGCGATCATCACCGATCCCGATTTTCACGACGGCCATTTCTACGAGCACGGCACCAAGCCGCGGCGGGGGCTGCGCCTCGCCCGCATGATCGGGCACATCACGTACCTGTCCGACGAGCAGATGGAGACCAAGTTCGGGCGCCAGCTGCGCGAAGGCCTGCGCTACAGCTTCGCGCCGGAGTTCCAGATCGAGTCGTACCTGCGCTACCAGGGCGAGAAGTTCGCCGACTACTACGACGCGAACACGTATCTGCGCATCACCAAGGCCCTGGACTATTTCGATCCGGCGCTCGCCACCGGGGGCGATCTTGCCAAGGCGCTGGCGGGAGCCAAGTGCGGGTTCCTGGTCGTGTCGTTCACGACCGACTGGCGCTTTCCTTCGTCGCGCTCGCGCGAGATCGTCAAGGCGCTGGTGCACAACCGTCACGACGTCTCCTACTCGGAGATCCATGCGCCGCACGGCCACGACGCGTTCCTGCTCGACGATGCGCACTACCACGCGGTGATCCGCTCGTATTTCGAGCGGGTCGCGCGCGACGTGAAGGAGTACTCGACCTTCCGCTTCGGAGCCTCGCTGGCGCAGCGCCTGCAAACCGAAAGCGCGTTGGCGAACCGCCCGGATTACGCGGCCATCGCGGGGTGGATCGGCGAGAAGTCGAACGTGCTCGACCTCGGCTGCGGCGACGGCAGCCTGATGGCGTTTCTCATGCACCAGAAGGGCGTGCGGGGCTATGGTGTCGAGATCAGCGCCGAAGGCGTGCGCGCGAGTCTCGATCACGGGGTCAACGTGATCCAGCGCGACCTCGAGGGCGGCCTCGCAGGGTTCGAGAATGCATCGTTCGATTGCGTGATCCTGTCGCAGACGCTGCAGGCGATGCGCAACATCGAGAAGATCGTGCGCGAGATGCTGCGCGTCGGCCGCGAGGCGATCGTGTCGTTCCCGAATTTCGGCCACTGGTCGCACCGGCTGCAGATCCTGCGCGGCCGCATGCCGGTGTCGGAGCGACTGCCCTACCAGTGGTACGACACGCCCAACATCCATCTCTGCACAGTGAACGATTTCGGCGCGTACCTCGCAACCCGCGGCCTGGAGGTGATCGACCGCGTCGTGCTCTCCCACGGACACGCGGTGCATTCGCTGCCGAACCTGATGGGCGAGATCGCGATCTACCGCTTCCGCCGCGCCTAGCGACATGGACGAGGCGCACGCGCCGGCGGCGGACGGCATCACCGGAACGTCACAAACCGTGAACAAGAAGCGATCCGGTGTCGCGGTGCTGCGCGCGCTTCGACAGCCCAAGGTCGCGATGATGCTCGCCCTCGGCTTCTCGTCGGGGCTGCCGTTCATGCTCACCGCCAACACGTTCGGCTATTGGCTGCGCGATGCGGGCACGAGCCTCATCGCGATCGGCTTCATCTCGTGGGTCGGCTTCGCTTACGCCTTCAAGGTGTACTGGTCGCCGCTGGTGGACCGCACCGACGTGCCGCTCCTTGGCCGCCTCGGCCGGCGTCGTGGCTGGATGTTGCTATGCCAGCTGCTGGTCGGCATCGGGCTCGTCGGCATGGCCGCGGTCGGGACCGAGAGCGGGCTCGCGGCGATCGGCGCATTCGCCCTGCTCACCGCGTTCGCCTCCGCAACCCAGGACGTCGCGGTCGACGCCTGGCGCATCGAGGCCGCAGCCAGCGCAGAGGAGGTCGGGCTGCTCACCTCCGCGGCGCAGGTGGGTTACCGCATCGCCATGCTCGTGACCGATGCGCTCATCATCGTCATGGCGGCGCGCATCGGCTGGCCGTTGTCCTACGCCGCGATGGCGGTGCTGATGGCGATCGGCGTGATCGCCACCTTGCTCGCCTTCGAGCCCGAGCGCGCCGATGCCGTGTTGCACGACAAGCCGCCGCTGTGGACGCTTCGCGGCTTCACCGATGCGGTGATCGGTCCGTTCGTGGACTTCTTCGCCAAGCACAAGAGCATCGCCCTTGTCATGCTGCTCATGGTGGCGCTCTATCGCCTGCCCGATTTCGTGATGGGGCCGATGTACAACCCGTACTATCACGACCTCGGCATCTCCAAGGATACGGTGGCGCTGCTGCGCGGCACGTTCGGCCTCGTCGCGACCTTCGTGGGCATCGCGGCGGGCGGCATCAGCGCGGTGCGGCTGGGACTCTTTCCGAGCCTCGTCGCCGGCCTGGTGCTCGAAGGCTTCGGCACCGCAGGCTTCGCTTTGCTCAGCATCCATCCCGATCCGGCCACCTTCGCCGCCGTCATGACGCTCGACGGTTTCGCGCAGGCGTATGCAGGCGTGGCGCTCGTCACCTACATGTCCAGCCTGACGAGCCTCGGCTACACCGCCACGCAGTACGCGCTGCTCTCCTCGACCTATGCGCTACTGGGCAAGTTTCTGAAGGGCTTTTCCGGCGCAGCGGTGGAAGGCCTCACGCCGACGCATGGCCTGCTCGGCGCGTACGCGACGGCGTTCATCGGCACGGCGCTGACCGCGATCCCGCCCCTGTTGCTGGTGCTGGTGCTGTGGAGACTGCAGCGCGGATCGCGGACTCGCGCCACGACCACGTAGCTCCTCGCCCACTGTGCGCACCGGTCGCTCGCGCGAGGTCTTCACTCGATGCGCTCGATCTGCTCGGACAAGTCCAGCCATTCGGCTTCGAGGCGCGCAAGCTCCCATGTGACGTCCCCCTGCCGCGCGAGACGCGTCCTGAGCATGTCGCGATTGGCCTCGGAGTACGCGTCCTCGGTGACAAGCCAGCTCTCGAGGTCCGCCTTTTCACGCGTAAGCGCCGACATCGCCTGCTCGACGCGGGCGAGGCGGTCGAGCAAGGGCTTGCGCCGCGCGTTGAGCTCCTGGCGCTGCGCGGCTTCGGTGCGCCGCTGATCCTTGCGCGAAGGCCCCGGCGGCGTTGTCGCCGTGTCCATCGGCGTTGGCGCGCTCGCAGCCCGGTCGCGCGAAGCGAGCACCCATGCGCGGTAATCGTCGAGGTCGCCCTCGAAGGGCGCCAGCGCGCCGTCGCTGACGAGCCACAGCGTGTCGGTCGTCGCGCGCAGCAGATGCCGATCGTGCGCGACCACGATCAACGCGCCGTCGTAATCCTGCAGCGCTTCGGCGAGCGCCTCGCGCATCTCGATGTCGAGGTGGTTCGTCGGCTCGTCGAGCAGCAACAGGTTCGGCCGCTGCCGCACGATGAGCGCGAGCGTGAGTCGCGCCTTTTCCCCGCCCGACAGCGTGCGCACCGGAGCGGTGACCATGTCGCCGCGAAAATCGAAGCCGCCCAGGAAATCGCGCAGCTCCTGCTCGCGCGCGGCACCGTCCTCGACGCGTGCGAGGTGCCACAACGGTGTCGCGTCGGCGCGCAACTGCTCGAGCTGATGCTGCGCGAAATAGCCCAGGCGCAGGTTCTGCGCGGCGTAACGACTTCCTCCGCCGAGGCCGATGTCGCCGGCGATCGCCTTGAGCAACGTCGACTTGCCGGCGCCGTTGGGGCCGAGCAAGCCGATGCGATCCCCGGCCAGCACGCTCCAGTCGATGTCGCGCAGCACGGCCGCGCCATCGTAACCGGGCGAGGCATGCTCGAGGCGCACGAGCTGCCGCGCAGCGGTCGCGACCGGTGCGAAGGAGAACGTGAACGGGCTGTCGACATGCGCAGCGGCGATGCGCTCCATGCGCTCGAGCGCCTTGATCCGGCTTTGCGCCTGCTTCGCCTTGGTCGCCTTGGCGCGAAAGCGATCGACGAACGATTGCAGGTGCGCGATCTGGCGCTGCTGCTTCTCGTAGGTGGCCTGCTGCAACGCCAGCTGTGCGGCGCGCTGGCGCTCGAATTGCGAGTAGTTCCCGGCGTACGTGCGCAGCGTGTTGCGATCGAAATGCACGATCGTGTCGACCACGTTGTCGAGGAAATCGCGATCGTGGGTGATGAGGAGCAGCGTGCCGGCGTAATGCGCGAGCCAGTCCTCGAGCCACAGCACCGCATCGAGATCCAGGTGATTCGTGGGCTCGTCGAGCAGCAGCAGGTCGGAGCGGCACATGAGCGCCTGCGCGAGATTGAGGCGCATGCGCCAGCCGCCGGAGAACACGCGCACGGCATCGTCGTGACGCGCGGCCTCGAAGCCCAGCCCCGACAGCAGGGCCGCGGCGCGCGAGCGTGCGGCATAGCCGCCGATGAGCTCGTAACGGTGGTGCAGCTCGGCGAGCGCGTGGCCCACCGCGTCGTCGTCGCCATGAGGCAGCGCCTCCACGCGCGCCATCTCCTGCTCGATCAGGCGAAGCTCGCGATCACCGTCTTGCACCCATTCGATCGCCGGACGGTCCGTCGCAGGGGTTTCCTGCGCGACGTGGGCAACGGTCCACGCCGCGGGGATCTCGACCTCGCCGGCCTCCGGCAGGAGCTCGCCGCGCAGCAATGCGAAAAGGCTCGATTTCCCGGCGCCGTTCGGGCCGACGATGCCGACGCGGTGGCCCGCATGCACCGCGAGCGAGGCGCCATCGAGCAGGCGCTTGGCGCCGCGGGCGAGGACGATGTTGGCAAGGCGCAGCATGCACGAATCGGCGCACGCATGCGCCGCAAAAGACTAGCGCAACTCGAAGTCGTAATCGACGATGACGGGCGCGTGGTCGCTGAACCGGCGCGAGGTGTAGATCTGCGCCGAGCGCGCGCGCTGCGCGATCGCGGGA
>Ga0070741_10013153_pt1 | contig 14712 bp, 14 predicted proteins | sample Coa_R1_4_FD_66440 | JGI IMG/M metagenome (GOLD analysis project Ga0070741, IMG submission 66440) | Surface soil microbial communities from Centralia Pennsylvania, which are recovering from an underground coalmine fire - Coalmine... | ecosystem: Environmental > Terrestrial > Soil > Unclassified ...
TTCGAGGCGCCGACGAGACACCCGATGCGGAGTCCGGCGAGGCCGAACGCTTTCGAGAACGTGCGGCCGACGATCACGTTCGGATAGCGATCGAGCTCCGGGATGAAGCTGACGCCGGCGAATTCCGCATAGGCTTCGTCGACGAACACCACCGCATCTGGTGGAACGCGTCTCGCGATCGTGCGGATCGCATCGAGCGGCATGCCGACGCCAGTGGGGTTGTTCGGATTCGTCAAAAAGACGACGCGTGTATTCGGCGTGATAGCCGCGAGCACCTCGTCGAGCGGAAACACGAAGTCTGGCCGCGGCATGATCTGCACCAGCGCGCCGCCTGCGACGGCCGTGTCGAAGCGAAAAATCTCGAACGCCGGCTCCGGCACGATCGATTCGAGCTGCGCACCGCCAATCGCCGCGCGCAGGTGCGCGACCGACAACGCCATGATCCCTTCGTCGAGCCCGTTGGTGATGGCGATGCTGTCGGCGCGGACACCGAGGTATTTCGCGATCGCGTCGGTCGCCGCGGCGTAGGGTGGATAAAAGCCGATCTGATCCGGCCGCAGGCGCGACAGCGCGTCGATGACGCGCGGCGAACAGCCGCCGGTGTTTTCGTTCTGGTGCAGCCGCAAGCCGTCGTACAGCTCCGGCGGTTTCTGATAGTGGCCCATGACTATTTCAACCGAATCTCGATCGACTCCGCGTGGCCGGTCAACCCTTCGGCGCGCGCGAGCGGAACAGCCGCGCGCGCGACGCGCCGCAGTCCTGGCCGAGTCAGCCGCTGCACCGACATCACCCGCACGAAATCAGCGGCGGAGAGGCCGCCACGCGCCCGCGCCGCGCCGCCCGTCGGCAGCACATGGTTCGACCCGATCGCATAATCGCCCGCGGCCTGCGCCGTGTACTCCCCGATGAACACCGAGCCGGCCACGACCGATCGCCGAGCGAGCGACTCGCGATCGAGGACGAGATGTTCGGGCGCGAGCCGGTTCGCGACGTCCATCGCTTCGCGGTCGGTCCGCGTCACGATGACTGCGCCGTTCCTGCGGATCGACTGCTCAACGATGGATCGGCCCCGGCTGATCCGGTCCACCGTTGTCGCCACGCGCGAACCGAGCGTGCGGTTCCAAGTGATGAAGATCGCACGCGCATCCGGATCGTGTTCCGCCTGTGCGATCAGATCCGCGGCAATCCACTCGGGACGACCCGAGCCGGCGACGACGACGACTTCGGTCGGACCGGCGTAAAAATCGATCGCGCAGTCGCCGGCGACGAGGGCTTTCGCGGTGGCGACGAACCGGTTACCGGGACCGACGATCTTGTCGACACGCGGCACGCGCCTGGTTCCGTATGCGAGCGCGGCGATCGCGTGCGCGCCGCCGATCCGCAACAGTGTCGTGACACCCGCCTCCAGCGCCGCCGCCATGACGACCGGCTCCGGCCGCGGGCACACGGCGATGATCTCGCGGACGCCGGCGACGCGTGCAGGAATCGCAGTCATGAGCAGCGAGGAGGGAAGCGGAAACCGTCCGCCTGGCACGTAGCAGCCGACGCGGGCGAGCGGTTCGACGCGCTGTTCGACCATCACGCCTGGGGCGACGCGAAGATCGAAGTGTTGCGGAATTTGCCGGAACGCCACCCGCGCGATGTGCGCGGCCGCGTCGGCGATGGCCGCGCGGACATGGCGGTCCACGCCGCTCGCGGCTTTCCGCATCTCGGCGACGGACACTTCGAGCGGCGGCGTCACGCCGTCGAACTTTCGCGCGAAGCGCTCGACCGCCCGATCGCCGCCGCTCCGCACATCGTCCACGATCTTCTGCACGCGACGACGGAACGCGGCGTCGGCGGTGGAGTGCGAGGATGACAGCCGGGCGATCGCGCGCGCGTCGGAACCGTCGACGATTCGCATCACAGCACGATCTTGTTGAGCGGGTACTCGACGATGCCCTGCGCCCGTGCCGCTTTCAGTTTGGGGATGAGATCGCGGACGGTGCGCTCTTCGATGATGGTGTTCACGGCGACCCAGTCGGCGTCGCTCAGCGACGAGATCGTCGGTCGCTGCAACGCCGGCAGCAATCCGAGCACGCCGTCCAGGTCCCCGCGGCGGACGTTGAGCATCAATCCCACGCGTCCCTGCGCCTCGATGGCGGCTTTCAGGAGCAGCGCGATGTTTTCCAGCTTCGTTCGCTTCCACGCGTCCGTCAGCGCCGTGTTGTTCGCAATCAGCTGCGTGTTCGACTCCATCACCGTATCGAGAATGCGGAGCCGGTTCGCGCGCAGCGACGATCCCGTTTCGGTGACTTCGACGATCGCGTCGGCGAGCATCGGCGGCTTGACTTCGGTCGCGCCCCAGGAGAACTCGACGTTGACCTTGACACCCTGCTTCTCGAAGTACGCACGGGTCGCGCGCACGAGTTCCGTCGCGACGGTCTTGCCTTCGAGATCCGTCGCGGATCGGATCGTCGAGTCTTCCGGCGCCGCGAGGACCCAGCGCACTTTGCCGAAACTCTGTTTGGCGTAGATCAGGTCGGCGATGCTCGTCAGCACGCCGGTGCGGCCGTCGCCCGCTTCGTGTTCGGCGATCCAGTCCTGTCCCGTGAGGCCCGCATCGAGGACGCCGTCCGACACATAGCGGGCCATTTCCTGCGCGCGGATCAGCATGCATTCGATGTCGGGATCGTCGATCGCCGGAAAGTACGAACGCGAGCTGACGTAGATGTTGAAACCGGCGCGCGCGAACAACTGGATCGTCGCGTCCTGCAGCGAGCCTTTCGGGATGCCGAGTTTGAGCGTCATGACACGTTCCGGTAGAAGCAGGTGCGCTCGCCGGTGTGGCACACGTTGCCGTCGCCGAGCCGCTTCACTTTGAGCAGCACGGTGTCGTCGTCGCAATCGACGAGCATCTCAACGACCTGTAGTTTGTTGCCGGAGGTTTCGCCTTTCATCCACAGCTTGTTGCGCGTGCGGCTGAAAAACGTCGCGAAGCCGGTCCGCTGCGTTTCGGCGAACGCCTGCTCGTTCATGAAGCCCACCATCAGGACTTCGGACGAATCGGCGTCCTGGATGACCGCCGGGATGAGACCGTCGAGTTTTGAATAGTCCATAAAATAAAAAACCCCGCCAATTCGTGGGCGGGGTGCGTCTTGGTCCTGAGTCCTTAGCGCGTGGTTCTAGGTCCCGAGATCACACCTCTCCGCGGTGGTGATGATGGAGATGATGATGGCGGAACATTGTTGTGAGCGTAGTTCAGCTCGCAGTGGACAGTCAACAGGCGGCAGCTACCGCCGCTTCTTGTCACCGGCTTCCCTCGCGATCATCACCTCGGTGGATTTCACGATCGCGAGCGCGTCGTCGCCGCGCTTCAGCTTCAGCTCCTCGACCGCGTCGCGTGTGATCACCGCGGTCAGCGTCTGATCGCCGATGCGCAACCGCACCTGCGCGAGCAGCCCTTCGATGCGCACTTCGTCCACGTAGCCGCGCAGCTGGTTGCGTCCGCTGATGGCGACGATCAATCCCGTGCGTTCGTGTGCAGCGGCGCGCACCGCCGGCGCCGACGGCGCGAGCAGGCGATCGACTTCGGTGTCGGGAATGCGGTGGTGGCCGCCGCTGGTGACGCGCGTGCGCACCCGCCCCTGATAAATCCACTGCTTCAGCGTCGAGTAGCCGACGCCGAGCCGCGTCGCCGCCTCGCGGACCGTCAGTAACATGGCTTATACCGTTCGATAATTCGGCTGGAATCATATTAAACTGTTCGACAGAAGTGAAGCGATTCTTCTGTGCCGTGCTGCTCGTTGCGGCGGCCGCCTGCAGCCAGCCGCCGGAGCCGCGATCGCGTGCGAAGCTGCGGATTGCCGCGGCCGCGGATCTGAACGCGGCGCTCGGCGAGCTCGTCGCGCGTTTCACGGCGTCGCATCCGATCGACGTCACCGTCACGTACGGATCCTCCGGTACGTTTTACGCTCAGCTCGTCAACGACGCGCCATTCGATCTGTTCTTCTCCGCCGACGTCGAGTACCCGCGTCGTCTGGCGGCGCAGGGCAAGACGCTCGCCGATTCGGAATTCCAGTATGCGGTGGGCCGCCTCGTGCTGTGGGTGCCGAAGGGGTCGCCGATCGATCCGGCGCGCGACGGCCTCAACGCGCTGGCGTCCCGAACCGTCGCGCACGTCGCGATCGCGAATCCCGATCACGCGCCGTACGGCCGCGCCGCAGTGGCCGCGCTGCAGGCGGAGCAGGTCTACGACGCTGTCAGACACAAGATCGTATTCGGAGAAAACGTCGCGCAGGCGCTCCAGTTCGTCCAGAGCGGCGCCGCCGACGCCGGCATCGTCGCCCTGTCGCTCGCCCTGGCGCCGGCGTCGCGTGACGCCGGGAGGTACGCCGAGGTGCCGCTCGGCGAGTACCCGCGCATCGATCAGGGCGGTGCGATCCTGCGCTGGGCGGCGGACGTCGAATCGGCGCGCGCCTTTCGCGCGTTCGTGATCGGCGCCGACGGCCGCGCGATCCTGAGGCAATTCGGTTTCTCGATGCCGGCCGACTGACGTGGACTGGACGGCGCTCTGGCTCAGCGTTCGCCTCGCGACCGCGACGACCGTCGTGCTGCTCGCGATCGGGATTCCGATGGCGTACTGGATCGTGTTCTCGCCGCGTCGCTGGAAGTTCGTCATCGAAGCGATCGTGGCGCTGCCGCTCGTGCTGCCGCCGACCGTGCTCGGCTTTTACGTGCTCATCGCGATTGGGCCCCTCAGCCCCGTTGGTCGCGCGTACGCGCGGATCGCGGGCCACGGGTTGCCGTTCACGTTCGAAGGGCTGTTGTTGGCGTCGGTGCTGTACTCGATGCCGTTCGCGGTGCAGCCGTTCAGCACCGAATTCGCATCGGTCGATCGGCGGTTGCTCGAAGCGTCGTGGACGCTCGGTGTCTCCCGCCTCGAGACATTTCGCCGGATCGTGCTGCCGTTGTCCATTCGCGGCATCGTGAGCGGCGTCGTCCTCAGCTTCGCACACACGCTCGGCGAGTTCGGTGTGGTGCTGATGGTGGGCGGCAACCTGCCCGGTGTGACGCGCACGGTGTCGATTTCGATTTACGACTCGGTTCAGTCGCTCGACTACGGTGCTGCGTCTCAAACGTCGCTGCTGCTGCTGATCGTTTCGTTTCTGATTCTGGCGTCGACGTACGGCTTACAGCGGTCGGTGTGGGTGAAGCCGCGATGACGCTCGACGTGCGCGCGGCGCAACGGTTTCCCAGCGGGTTCGCGGTCGACGTCATGCTCGCCTGCGACCTTCGCGGCGGTTCGATGCTGGTGCTGTTCGGACCGTCTGGCGCAGGAAAAACGACGATCCTCCGTCAGATCGCCGGCCTCGAGCGTCCTGATCGCGGATCGATTCGGTTCGGCGATGACGTGTGGTTCGACAGCGCGCGTGGAGCGTGGTGTCCACCGCAAGGCCGGCGACTTGGCGTCGTGTTTCAACAACCGACGCTGTTTCCGCATCTGTCGGTCCTCGACAACATCCGTTACGGCGGTGTCAGGCACGTGTCTGACACCGTCATGCCGCTCGTCGCCGACATCGCCGCGCGCCCGACCAAGCAGTTGTCTGGCGGTGAGGCGCAGCGTGTGTCGCTCGCGCGCGCGCTCGCTCGCGGACCGCAGCTGCTGTTGCTCGACGAGCCGTTCGCGTCGGTCGACACGCCGACGCGGTCGCGGCTGCGGCGCGATCTCCGATCGCTGTTGCAGCAGCTCGAGACGCCGGCGATTCTCGTCACGCACGATCGGACCGAGGCGATGGCGATGGGCGATCTCGTCGCGGTCGTCATCGACGGGCGCATCCGACAGGTCGGTGCGGTCGCGGACGTCTTCAGTCACCCGGCCGATGCCGCTGTGGCCGCCTCGCTCGGCGTCGAATCGGTGCTGCCGGCGCGCGTCACGGCGGCGTCGCAGGGTTTGCTGACCGTCGCGATCGGCGCGGCGGCGCTTCATGTGGCGGAACGCGAGCCGATCGCCGTCGGCGCGCACGTGTACGCGTGCATCCGCGCGGAAGACGTGACGCTCGAAACCGCCCAGGACGCGGGGCACGCCAGCGTGCGCAATCATCTTGGCGGGACCATCGTGTCGATCGCATCGGAAGGTCCGATCGATCGCGTGACCTTGGACTGCGGCTTCGCGCTCGACGCGCTGATCACCCGGCGGTCGCGCGACGAGTTGCAGCTGGTGCCCGGATCGCGTGTGACCGCGGCCATCAAAGCGACGTCGGTACACCTGGTTCCGCTCGGCTGAACACCGCCGCGCTACGTTGGAAGGGGCTGCCCTGTGGTTTCTTCGCCGAACGGGAGCAGCACCAAGCCGATCGCAAACGCGATCGACGTCATCGCCACCGGCGTTCCGATCGTGTGGTAATACGACACGCCGGCGCCGACGAGGAAGGTGATGCCGGCGCCGATGAAGCGGCCCACCGACGTGGCGAACGCGAAGGCGCTCGCGCGGCACTCCGTCGAGTACTGTTCGGGCAGCCACAACGTATACATCGCGAAGTTCGCGCCGCCGACGCCCAGCGCAAACAGGACGATCATGAACGGCGTCAGCGCCTGCGGCAAATAGAACACGTAGCCGAATCCGATCGCAATCGAGAAGAGCATGATCGCGAAGTAGACGCCGAGCGTGAGCCGCCGGCCGTAGCGATCCGCCATCGGCGGCAAGACCAGACATCCGAGGATCGTGCCGGCCGACAACACCATCGTGCCGTACGACGCGAGCCGCGCCGCATCGGCTGCGCGGTAGCCTTCGCGAACCGCGATTTGCGTGACGGAGGTCGGCACGTACACCGATCCTGCCCACAGGCCGACGATCGACACGAGCAGGTACAGGGAGTTGAGCCACGTGCGGCGTGCGTATTCCGGCGTGAACAGCTTCGCGAACGCCGCGACGAGCGACGGCCGTTTCCGTTGATGCCGCTCCCACGTCGTCGATTCGTGGACCGCGTACTGAATGAACGTGACGAGCACGGCCGGCGATCCGCCGATCGCGAACATCCAGCGCCATCCGTATTTGGCGCCGACGTAGTAGTTCGCAATCGCGGCGAGAAAAAATCCGAAGTAGTAGCCGGTGTGGAGATAGCCGGCGCCCATCTTGCGCCGATCTTCAGGCCATGCCTCCGCGACGAACGTCCCGCCGATCGCCCACTCGCCCCCGATGCCGACGCCAGCCAGCAAGCGAAAGACAGCGAGCTGCCACACGTTTGTCGCGACGGCGGCGGCAAACGTGAAGACCGAGTAACACAAGATCGTCAGCGCGAGCGTGCGAACGCGGCCGAAGTGATCGGCAATCGGTCCCCACACCATCGAGCAGCCCCAGCCGACCAGAAACAACGCGAACAGCACGCTTCCGTAGTAGCCGACGTTGCCGGGCGTCGCGGCGATGCCAGACCTCGGCAACAGCTCGGTGAGCGCGGGCGTCAGCACCAGCGCGTAGATGAACGAGTCCATGCCGTCGAGCGCCCATCCACCCCACGCGGCCCAGAATCCGCGGACCTGATTCGTCGTCAGCTGCGTCACGCGTAGGACAATACATCATCAAGGTTCTCCTCGCTCCACACGGCACGCGCGGCGATGTTCAGCCGATGCTCGCGTTGGCGCTCGCGCTGCGTGCGCGCGGGCACGAGCCGTCGTTTCTCGCGCCGGATAATTTTCTCGCCTGGATCCGCGGGTTCGGCTTCGACGCGATCGGCAACGGCATCGACGTCGAAGCGCTCTTGCGCACGGCGGGCGCGCACTTCGACTCTGCCCGCTGGCAGATGCGGCATTTCGCCGAGGTGATGGTGCCGGCGCAGTTCGCGTCGTTCGCGCACGCGCCCGCCGTCGATCTGATCGTCGGATCGGGCGTGCAGTTTGCCGGCGCGTCCGTTGCCGAAGCGCGAGATATCCCGTACGTGACGGCGGCCTTCTGCCCGTGCCAGGTGCCGTCGGCGCTCGCGCCGCCACCGACCGTCCGCACGCAAACACTGCCGCGATGGGTGAATCGTGCGATCTGGTTTGTCGGACAGCCGATCGTCGAACGATTGACCGTCCGCCTGCTGGACACACATCGGCGCGCGCTCGGCCTCCGATACAACGACTCGCCCGGGCACAGCCTCTTCGGCGACCACATCATCGTCGCGGCCGACTGCGATCTCGCACCGGTCGGTGACGATGTGCCGGAGTTCGTCGAAGCGACGGACGCGTGGATTCTCCACGAGCAGGGAGCCCTGACGGCGGAACTCGATGACTACCTCTCAATCGATCCGCCGCCGATCTACGTCGGCTTCGGCAGCATGGTCGCGGCACGGGCCGACGATCTTGCGCGACACGCGATCGCCGCGATTCGTGCGATTGGCGGTCGTGCGTTGATCGCGGGCGGGTGGGCCGGTCTCGATCGCGTTGCCGGCGGCGCCGACGACGTGTTCGCGGCGCGTGCGATTCCGCACGCAGCGGTGTTCCCGCGCGTCGCTGCGGTCGTGCATCACGGCGGTGCAGGGACGACGACCTCGGCCGCGATCGCCGGTCGGCCGCAGGTCGTGCTGCCGCACGTGCTCGATCAGTTCTATTGGGCGCGACGCGTCGACGTCATCGGTATCGGCCCGCGTCCGCTGCCGGTGTCGCTCGTCACCGCGGATGTGCTGGCAGAGCGCCTGGATGCCGCGGTCAACGATCCGCGCATCTCGACGAGAGCGGCGCGCATCGGCGACGGCGTCCGCGAGCGGAACGGTGTCGACGCTGCCGTCGACCTGCTGGAGCAGTACACTGGCTGAATGCGGTCCGCGATCGTCGCCGCACTCGCCCTGACCGTTCTTGCTCCTCCACCAAATGACATCGATCCCGCCGTCCGCGAGGTGATGCTGCGGTCGCTGCGATTCTCGGCGTCAGAGCTGTCGGATCTGCAGAGCGGCAAACTCGTGAGACATTCGAACGATACGAACGCGTCGGGCGAGCTCGCGGTCGTCGGCGCCGTTCGCGTCCACGCCTCGAAACAGCGTTTTCTCGATCGCGTTCGCGACATCGTCGAGTTCAAGCGCGGCCCGGACGTGTTGCAGATCGGCCGATTCAGCAATCCGCCGACGCTGCAGGACCTCGCGGCGCTGACGGTGGACAAGGACGACTTCGACGTGCGCACGTGCCGCGTCGGTGACTGCGCCGTGCGGCTGCCGGCGGAGACGATCCGCCGATTTCAACGCGAGATCGACGCGTCGGCGGCCGACGCGCAGGAACGGACGGCGGCGCTGTTCAAGCAGGTGCTGCTCGATCACGTGATCGCCTACGCCGAAGGTGTGCCGTCCGGCCGCATCACGGAGTACGACGACGGCGACAAGCCGATTCGGCCTGGCGACGAGTTCGACGGGGTGTTGCGGGATGCGCCCGCTGTCGGAGCGCTCGTGCCGGGCTTGCCGGACCATTTGCGTCACTATCCGGCCGATCGTCTCGCAGGGGCGGAGGACTTCTTGTACTGGTCCAAAGAACGATTTGGGATTGCCCCCTTCATCACCGTCACCCACGTCGTCGTTGTGTGTCCTGCTGTGCACACCTGCGTTGTCGCGACGCGCGACGTCTATTCCAGTCGATACATCGATGCGTCGCTGTCGTTGTCGATCGCGACCGATGCCGTTGCGGATCCGAACACGTTTTATTTGGTTTACGCCAATCGTTCGCGTGCAAACGCATTGAAGGGTGGTTTGGCGGGTTTGCGGCGGGCGCTGGCCGGACGCCGGGCGCGCAACAGCGTCGAAGAAAATCTGAGAAGCCTCAAAATCCGCCTGGAACACATGCCATAGGTCTAGCGCGCCGCTAACAAAAACGTTATCCTCCCGGTTCCGCAGTCATCGGGAGGGTTCTTGATCGGGTCGACCGTCGGGCCGTACCAGCTGATCGACCGTCTGGGCGCGGGCGGGATGGGCGAGGTCTACCTCGGCCACGACCCGCGGTTGCAGCGGCGTGTCGCGCTGAAGTGCCTCGCGGCCACGCATCGAACCGACGACGAGCAGTCGCGCGTGCTGCGCGAGGCGCGCGCGGCAGCACGCCTGAACCATCCGAACATCGCGGCGGTCTACGACGTCCTCGAGCAAGCCGATCGCACGTTCATCGTCATGGAGCTCGTGGAAGGCGAGAGCCTGGCCGCGCGCATGACGCGCGATCGCATTCCGCTGGATCAAGTGCGGCAGATCGGACGCCAGCTCGCGTCGGCGCTGGCGGCCGCGCACGCGCAAGGCGTGATCCATCGCGATCTCAAGCCGGCGAACATCCACGTCACGTCCGACGGCGCGATCAAGATCCTCGACTTCGGTGTCGCGAAGTTTGCGACGGCCCACACCGGCGACGCGACCGATCTGCATCCCGACCCGACGCTGGGTGGCAATCCGGGGACGCCGAATTACATGGCGCCCGAGCAGCTGTTCGGACGTGGCGTCGACGCGCGGTCCGATATCTACAGCCTCGGCGTGATTCTGTATCAGATGGTCACGGGCCGCCGGCCGTACGACGCGAGCGGCGCCATCCAGCTCGCGGTCGCGATGTCGAAGGATGCGCCGCGACCGCCGAGCGCCTTCAATCCCGACGTGCCGCCGGATCTCGAAGAGACGATCATGACCGCGCTCGAGCGCGAGCCGGAGAATCGCTTTCAAACGGCGCGCGAGGTCGACATCGCGCTGCGCATGCCTGGCGAGCGATCGGGCAGCCGGTCCACCGTGCGCGCGTCGGTGTTCGCCGCGAATTTCCGGCGGCGCCAAATGCGCAAGCGGGCCATTGACGCGGCCGCGATCGTCATCGTGATGACACTTGGCGCGGTGGCGTGGCGCTTCGTCCCGAAAGGCCGGCCGTCCACGGCGGCACCGGCCGCGTCGGCTCCGGCGGCGCGCCGTGCGATCGCCGTCATCCCGCTCGAGAATCTGAGCGGCGACCGTGCGAAGGACTATCTCGGCGCCGGCGTCGCCGAGACGCTGACGATGGCGCTGTCGAAGGTGCCGACGTTGACGGTGCTCTCGCGCGGCGAGATCGCGGACGCGACGAAACGCGACCGCGACATCAAACGGCTGACGCACGATCTGGGACTGAGCTACGCCGTCGACGGCAGCATCCAGGCGGCCGGCGATCGGTATCGCATCACGTTGCGACTGGTGCGGCCGGACGGCACCGTCGCCTGGAGCGAGGCGTACGAGGACACGCAGTCGGTGATGTTCGTGCTGCACCGCGCGATGGCGAGCGACCTCGTGGCGCAGTTGGAAGGCGCAGCCGCAAGCCATGTCGACTTGACGGTCCCGTCGACGACGAACGTCGATGCGCTCGACGCGTACTGGCGCGGCCGGTCGCTGTTCGATCACGCCGTCACGGATCGTGACTTCCGGGACGCGCTGGGCGCGTTTCGCCGCGCCGTGCTCCTCGATCCGAAATTCGCGCTCGGCTACGCCGGCATCGCCGACACGCTGTGGCAGCAGTACCGGGTGACACGCGATTCGGTCCTCCCGCTGCAGGCCCTCGACGCGGGATTGACGGCCTTGAAGCTCGATGCGGCGCAACCGGCCGTGCGAGTGGCGGTCGCGACGGTCTACGAAGGGATGGGGCAGTACGACGAAGCCGTCGGTCAGTTGCGTCGCGCGCTCGACGTGCAGCCGTCGAGCGACGATGCCCACCGCGTGTTGTCGCGCGTGTTTCTGGCCCAGGGCAAGGTGGACGAGGCGATCGCAGAATTGCGGACGGCGATCAGCTATCGGCCGAAGCAGTGGTCGAACTACGACGAGCTCGGGCGACTCTTTTATCGGATGCGCCGATATCCGGAGGCGGTGGAGGCGTATCAGCAGGCGCTGCAGATTTCGCCGAACGATGCGCGAACCTATTTGAGCCTCGGCGGCGCGTATCTCGGTATGCGCGACTACCGTCGCACGCTCGAGATGTCGAGCCGATCGAACGAAATCGCCGCGACGGGGCTCGCGTATTCGAACATGGGCACTGCCCACTATGCGCTCGGTCACTTCGACGAGGCGGCGAAGAACTACGAAGCGGCGATCAAGCTGAATCCGAAGTCACCGCTCGTGCACGGAAATCTGGGCGACGCGTACAGGCGATTGGGGCGCGCGGCGGACGCCCGGCGCGAGTACGCGGCGGCCCGCGATCTCGCGGTCGCGCAGTTGCAGGTGAACACGAAAGACGCGCCGGCGATGGCGCGCGCGGCGATGTACGAGGCGAAGCTCGGACTGAAGTCCGAAGCGGCGATGCGCGCGGCCGACGCCGCCGCCCTCGCGCCGACGAACCCTGACGTCCAATACAAACGGGCTGTCGTCGCCGCCGTCAGTGGCGACGCAGCAGTCGCGCTGCAGGCGCTCCAGCGCGCGCTCGCGCTCGGCGTCGATCCGCGCGACGTGCGCGACGATTACGATTTCGAATCGCTTCGAGGCTCGAACGAATTTCTGAACCTCTTGAGCCGTCATCCGTGAGGAGTTGATATGAGACGACGTGTGGGTGTGGCGTTCTTGATAGCCGCGGTGGCAGCGGTCTGTGCCGTGTCGGCGCAGTCAAAGCACGGCAACAGCCATCAGCATGGTTCGCAAACGATTCTGGTCAGCCTGGACCAACCGGGCGGCACCGGACCATGTCAGGTGACGAACCACCCGCAGGACTTCGGTGGCCGCAAGGCGATGCTCGTCACGTGGCAGATCACGAACAACTGCGGCGCGTCGATGCACGTGCAGGTGCTCGACTTCCATCCGTACAACGACGACGGGTCGCTGCAGGCGACCGAATCGAACGTGATGAACAACAGTGCCGGCAACCCGAATACGGTGCCGTCCACATCGACCCCGATCGGCACGAAAGGCTTCGGAGCGCTCGTCGGACAGATTGGCAGGGCACACGGCGGAGCGCGGGAGGATCCGGACCTCGAATACAAGTACACGATTTGCGTCGGTCCGAATCCGAATCCGAGTCCGGCGGACGTTGCAGCGCGATGCCTGGATCCCGACGGCGACGTCTGGCCATAAACCGTGTTCAATCAGGGCCCGGTGACGGGCCCTTTTTCCGGATTGACTTATACTAATGAACTAGTACAATCACTCAAGTGGCGCTCATCTCGATCGACGCCCGGGACACCACGCCGATCTACGCGCAGATCGAACATGCGCTGCGCGCAGCGATCGCGTCGGGCCGGCTCCGGACGGGCGATCAGCTGCCGACGGTTCGCGAGCTGGCGGTCGACCTCGCGGTCAACGCCAACACCGTCGCGCGCGTGTACACCGATCTCGAACGCAGCGGCGTCATCGAGACGCGCCGGGGCGTCGGATCGTTTGTCGCGATCACGCGGGATCGCGTGCGCACCTCAGAGACCAAACTGCGACAACTCACCACCTTCGCGACGCGCGTCCTGGCGGACGCCGATCGCCATGGCTTCACGCTCGACGAAGTCCTGACCGCGCTCAAAGCGCACAAAAAAGGAGCCTGACGTGCCTGGACCGCTTGGTATTCGGGACACTTCCTCTTCCTCGACGCCGCGAGCCAACGTGATCTCGATTTTCGTGCTGCTCGGCTGGCTGCTCGTCGGCGTCATCGGCCTGATCGCGACGCAGAACCCGATCCCGATGGTCGTCTGCGCGCTGCTTGGCGTGATCACCATGCAGTCGCCGAAAGTCGCCCAGCAGTGGGAGCGTGCCGTCGTGCTGCGCCTGGGCAGGTTCGTCGGCTTGCGCGGCCCCGGCCTCTTCTGGGTGGTGCCGTTCATCGACAACGTGTCGAGCTGGATCGATCAGCGGACGATCACGACGAGTTTCGCAGCCGAGCAGACGCTGACGTCCGACACGGTCCCGGTCAATGTCGACGCGGTGCTGTTTTGGATGGTGCACGACGCGCAGAAAGCGGCGTTGGAAGTCCAGGAATTCTCGCAAGCCGTCAGCTGGGCGGCGCAAACCGCGCTGCGCGACATCATCGGCCGCACGCCGCTCGGCGACCTGCTCGTCGGCCGCGAAAAGATCGAAGCGGAACTGCAGCAACTGATCGACGCGCGCTCGAACCCGTGGGGATTGACCGTGCAGTCGGTCGAAATGCGCGACGTCGTCATCCCAGCCGCGCTGCAGGACGCGATGTCGCGGCAGGCGCAGGCGACGCGCGAGAAGCAGGCGCGCATCATCCTCGGCGAAGCCGAAGTCGAAATCGCGAAGCTCTTCGATCAGGCGGCGGCGCAATACCAGAACAACCCGGTGGCGCTGCATCTCCGCGCGATGAACATGCTGTACGAAGGACTCAAAGAAAAAGGCGCGATGATGATCGTGCCGAGCACCGCGGTCGAGACGATGGGGCTCGGCGGCTTTCTGGGCGCCGCCGCGATCGCGCGCGCGAACCAGCCCGCGCCGGATCCGAAGACGGAATAGTCATGGTGCTGGCACCGTTGATTCTCGCGGCAGAACTTGCGAAGCCGGTCGAGCCGATCGGCGCCATCCTCGACGCGTTCAAGACGCACCCGGTCGTCGCGCTCAGCGCGGGTGAGGGCCACGGCGACTTGCGCGGCCCGGAATTCGTCGTGTCGCTGATCAAAGATGCGCGGTTCGCACCGCTGCCGATTGACGTCGTGGTGGAGAACGCGAACGCGCGCTACCAATCGACGAGCGACCGGTACACGCGCGGCGACGATGTGCCGTACGGCGAACTGCGGCGCATCTGGGACGACACGACGCAGCCGGAGGTGTTTCACCGGCCGGACGAGATCCCGGAAATCTATCG
>Ga0070741_10013154_pt1 | contig 14712 bp, 8 predicted proteins | sample Coa_R1_4_FD_66440 | JGI IMG/M metagenome (GOLD analysis project Ga0070741, IMG submission 66440) | Surface soil microbial communities from Centralia Pennsylvania, which are recovering from an underground coalmine fire - Coalmine... | ecosystem: Environmental > Terrestrial > Soil > Unclassified ...
CGGCAACGGGATGGTCGGCCACAAGGTGGTGGAGACCTTCCTCGCCCGGGAGGACGCCGCCGGTTGGGAGATCGCCGTGTTCGGCGAGGAGCGCCGCCTGGCCTACGACCGGGTGGGGTTGAGCACGCTCTTCTCGGGAGCCACGGCCGAGGAGCTGTCGCTGGTGGCGCCCGGCGCCTACGACGGCGTCGAGGTCCACCTGGGCGATCCCGTCACCTCCGTCGACCGCGACGCGGGCATCGTGCGCTCGGCCCGTGGTACGGCCGTCGCCTACGACGCGCTGGTGCTGGCCACGGGGTCGTACCCGTTCGTGCCACCGGTCCCCGGCCATGACCTCCCGGGCTGCTTCGTGTACCGCACCATCGACGACCTGGAGACGATCCGCGCCGAAGCATCCGGGCGCCGCGTGGGTGCGGTGGTGGGCGGCGGCTTGCTGGGGCTGGAGGCGGCCAACGCCCTGCGCAACCTCGGGCTCGAAACCCATGTGGTCGAGGTCGCGTCGCGGCTCATGCCCGTCCAGGTGGACGACGGCGGCGCCACCGTCCTGCGCTCGCGCATCGAAGAGCTCGGCGTCGTGGTGCACACCGGCGTGCAGACGACCGAGCTGGTGCCCGGGCCCGACGGGCGGGTGGCCGCCATGCGCTTCGCCGAGGGTGACGCGCTCGAGGTCGACCTGCTCGTGTTCTCGGCCGGCATCCGTCCCCGTGACGAGTTGGCCCGGCAGTGCGGGCTGGAGGTCGGGGAGCGGGGCGGGATCGTGGTGGACGAGGCCTGCCGCACCGCCGACCCTCGCATCTACGCCGTGGGGGAGTGCGCGGTGGCGGCCGGGCGGGTGTGGGGCCTGGTGGCGCCCGGGTACGAGATGGCCCGGGTGGTGGCCGACCGGGTCCTCGGGGGCGACGCCACCTTCACCGGCTCCGACCTGTCCACCAAGTTGAAGCTCATGGGTGTGGATGTGGCCAGCTTCGGCGACGCCTTCGCCGCCGGTGCCGGCGCCCGGTCCATCACCTACAGCGACCACGTGGCCAAGATCTACAAGCGCCTCGTGGTTGACGGCGAGAGCGGCCGCGTGCGGGGCGGCATCCTCGTGGGCGATGCAGCCACCTACCAGCTGCTCGTCCAGATGGCCCGCGGCGACATGCCCAGCTCCGAGCGACCGGAGCAGCTCGTCCTCCCGGCGGCCGGCGCCGGCGCGGTGGCCACCCCCGGCGCCGGCTCGCTGGCACCGGCGGCCACCGTGTGCTCGTGCAACAGCGTGAGCAAGGCGGCGATCTGCGGCGCCATCACCGGGGCCGGCCTGACCGACGTGGCCGGGATCAAGGTCGCCACCCGGGCGGGCACCACGTGCGGCGGCTGCGTCCCGCTCGTGACCGAGCTGCTGAAGGACGAGCTGGCCAAGGCGGGCGTCGAGGTGGGCGACCACCTCTGCGAGCACTTCGCCTACAGCCGCCAGGAGCTGTTCGACATCGTGCGCGTCCACCGGATCGTGTCCTTCTCGGAGCTGCTGACCAGCCACGGGACGGGCCGGGGCTGCGAGGTCTGCAAGCCCGCGGTGGCGTCGATGCTGGCCTCGGCCGGCGGCGGGTACATCCTCGACGGGGAGCAGGCCGCTCTCCAGGACACCAACGACCACTTCCTCGCCAACCTCCAGCGGGACGGCACCTACTCGGTGGTGCCGCGCGTGCCCGGGGGCGAGATCACCCCGGAGCAGCTGATCGCCATCGGCCAGGTGGCCAAGGAGTTCGGGCTGTACACCAAGATCACCGGCGGCCAGCGCATCGACCTCTTCGGCGCCCGGGTCGAGCAGCTCCCCGCCATCTGGGCGCGCCTCATCGACGCGGGCATGGAGTCGGGACACGCGTACGGCAAGGCCCTGCGCACGGTGAAGTCGTGCGTGGGCCAGACGTGGTGCCGGTACGGGGTGCAGGACTCCACCACCATGGCCATCCGCCTCGAACTGCGGTACCGGGGCCTGCGGGCGCCCCACAAGATCAAGTCGGCCGTGTCCGGTTGCGCCCGCGAGTGCGCCGAGGCCCAGAGCAAGGACTTCGGCGTCATCGCCACCGAGCGGGGATGGAACCTGTACGTCTGCGGCAACGGCGGCATGCGGCCCCAGCACGCCGTGCTGCTGGCCGAGGACCTGGAGGACGCCACGCTCATCCGCTACGTCGACCGGTTCCTGATGTTCTACATCCGCACCGCCGACCGGCTGGAGCGCACGGCCACGTGGCTCAACAAGCTCGAAGGCGGCATCGACTACCTGCGCCAGGTGGTCGTCGAGGACTCGCTCGGTATCGGCGCCGAGCTGGAGGCGGAGATGGAGCGCCACGTCGCCACCTACGAGTGCGAGTGGCAGGCGACCATCTCCGACCCCGAGCGCATGCGCCGGTTCCGCAGCTTCGTCAACGACGACCGGCCCGACCCGAGCATCGTCATGGTTGCCGAGCGAGGCCAGCACCGGCCTGCCCACCGGCACGAGAAGCCCATCCCCCTGGAGGTCCTGGCATGACGTCGACGGTCGTGCGGGAGCGGGCCACCACGTGGGTCGACGTGTGCGCGCTGGATGACCTCGCGCTCGACCGCGGGTCCTGCGCGCTGGTCGGCCCGTACCAGGTGGCGCTGTTTCGAGTCTCGCCCCACGGCCACGTGTACGCGCTGTCGAACTTCGATCCGTTCAGCCGCGCCTACGTGCTGTCACGCGGGATCGTCGGCTCCAAGGGCGACGTTCCGAAGGTGGCCTCGCCGGTCTACAAGCAGAGCTTCGACCTCCGATCGGGGCAGTGCCTGGACGACGGGACGGTCGGGATCGCGACCTTCCCCGTGCGCGTCATCGGGAGCCGGGTCCAGGTGGGGGTGCGGTGACGCTGCTGTCCGCGGTCGGGCCCGTCGAGGAGACGCCCGTCGACCGGTACCTGGCGGAGCAGGCGGACCTCACCGCCGTGGCCCGGTTCGCCCAGCGCCACGAGGCCGAGCTGTTGCCCCGCCAGGCCCGCTTCTACCGCGACCTCATCCCCCTGGACCGGCCCGAGCCCGGCCAGCAGTACGGCTTCGAGGTCGACCTCGACGCGTGCACGGGGTGCAAGGCGTGCGTGGCCGCCTGCCACAGCCTCAACGGGCTGGACGACGGCGAGTCGTGGCGGTCGGTCACCGTGCTCACCGGTGGCACGGCGGCGGCCCCGTTCCAGCAGACGGTGACGGCCGCGTGCCATCACTGCGTCGACCCGGCGTGCCTGAACGGGTGCCCGGTCGATGCCTACGAGAAGGACCCCGCCACCGGCATCGTGTCCCACCTCGACGACCAGTGCATCGGGTGCGGTTATTGCACGCTCACCTGCCCGTACGAGGTGCCCGTCTTCAACCACGCCCGCGGCATCGTGCGCAAGTGCGACATGTGCAAGGGGCGCCTGGCGGCCGGTGAGGCGCCCGCGTGCGTGCAGGCCTGCCCGAACGGCGCCATCGCCATCAAGGTGGTGGACGTCGCAGCCAATGCCGGCGCCGTGCCCGGCGGCCCGCCGTCGACCATCACGGGGCCGACGACGGTGTACCGCACCACCACCAGAACCCACGACCCGGCTGCGAGTGGCTCGCCGACCGGCCCCGCCCGTGCCCACCCGCCGCTGGCCGTGATGCTCGTGCTCACGCAGCTCTCCGTGGGCGCGTTCGTGCTCGACCTCCTGCTGGGCGGTCGCTCGCAGGCCGCGCCCGCGGTGGCCGCCGGCGTGTTGGCCCTCGGGGCCAGCGTGTTCCACCTGGGCCGGCCCCGGTACTGCTACCGGGCGGTCATCGGGCTCCGGCACTCGTGGCTCAGCCGCGAGGTCGTCGCCTTCGGGGCGTTCACCGCGCTGGCCGGGCTGTACGCCGCCCTGCTCGCTCAGGGCCGGCGGGCCGCGCCGGTGGGCGTCGCCGCCGCGGCCGCCGGCGTGGCCGGCGTGGCCTGCTCGGTGCTGCTCTACGCGGTGACGCACCGGTCGTCGTGGCGCCCGCGTGTGGTGACGGCCAAGTTCGCGGGCACGGCGGCGGTGTGCGGGCTGGCAACGGTGCTGTGCACGGCGAGGGACCGTGGCGCACTGGTACCCCTCCTGCTGGCCGGGCTGATGGTCGCCAAGCTGGCCGTCGAAGGCCGCCTCCCGGCCGGTCCGCTGCGGGCCATGGCCAAGTGGCGCATGGTCCTGGGCCTGGCCGGCGGCGTCGCTCTGCCCCTGCTCCTCGCCGCCACCGGCGGGGCGGGCGCGTGGGGGATCCGCGTGGGTGTGGCGGGCGTCGCGCTCGTCGCCGTCGTGGCCGGCGAGCTGGTGGAGCGCTCGGTGTTCTTCATGGCCGCCAGCCCGCCCCGATGAACATCTTCCGCCAGCGCCGCGGTCCCTTCGCCGACGAGTTGGCGCGAGCTCCAGGCGGGTTCGGGCTCGGCCAGGTGCCGGCCCGCCTGAAGCCCGACGCGGTCACGTCGATGGTGTGCGGCTTCTGCTCGACGGGGTGCTCGCTCGACGTCCACCTGCGCGACGGCGTGGCCGTCAACCTGACCCCGACGACGGACTACCCGGTGAACCTGGGCATGGCCTGCCCCAAGGGGTGGGAGGCCCTCACGCCGCTGCGGGCGCCGGACCGGGCAACGACGCCACTGTGGCGCGACGCCAGGGGGCGCCTGCGGCCCATCGGCTGGGAGGCGGCGACGTCGACGTTCGCCTCCCGCTTCAAGGAGATCATCCGGGCCCATGGCCCCGAGGCGGTGGCGTTCCTCTCCACCGGCCAGATCCCCACCGAGGAGATGGCGCTCCTCGGTGCCCTGGCCAAGTTCGGTATGGGCATGGTCCACGGGGACGGCAACACCCGCCAGTGCATGGCCACGTCGGTGGTCGCGTACAAGGAGGCCTTCGGCTTCGACGCTCCTCCCTACACGTACGCCGACTTCGAGGAGTCGGATGTGATCGTCCTGGTGGGGTCGAACCTCTGCATCGCCCACCCGATCATGTGGGAGCGCATCGCCCGCAACCCGCATCGGCCCGAGGTCGTCGTGGTCGACCCCCGGGCCACGGAGACGGCGATGGCCGCGACCCAGCACTACGCCCTGCGGCCCAAGTCCGACCTGGAGCTGCTGTACGGCGTGGCCCACGTCCTCGTGCGCCGCGGGTGGGTGGACCGTGACTTCGTCGACGCCCACACGTCCGGGTTCGACGCCTTCGCCGCCCACGTCGCTGCCTTCCCGCCCGAGCGGGTGCGGGAGGCGACGGGCCTGCCTGCGGGGGCGGTGGAGCGATTGGCCGAGACCATCCACGCCAGCCGGCGGGTGTCGCTCTGGTGGACGATGGGCGTGAACCAGAGCCACCAGGGCACTCGCACGGCCCAGGCCATCATCAACCTCGCCCTCCTGACGGGCAACATCGGGCGGCCGGGTACGGGCGCCAACTCGATCACCGGGCAGTGCAACGCCATGGGCTCCCGGCTGTTCAGCAACACCACCAGCCTGTTCGGCGGCCGCTCCTTCGCCGACCCTGGTGACCGGGCCGAGGTGGCCGGCATCCTCGGGCTCGAGGCCGACCGGATCCCCGACCGGCCCAGCCTGGCCTACGACCAGATCGTCGAGGGCATCGCCGCCGGGCGCATCAAAGGTCTCTGGGTCATCGCCACCAACACGGCCCACTCATGGATCCACCAGCAGCACCTGCGAGACGCGCTGGCGAAGCTCGACTTGCTCGTGGTGCAGGACATGTACTCGACGACGGAGACGGCCGAGCTGGCCCACCTCGTGCTGCCCGCGGCCGGCTGGGGCGAGAAGGAGGGGACGTTCATCAACTCCGAACGGCGGGTGGGCGTCACCAAGCGGGTGGCTCGGGCGCCCGGTGACGCGCTGGCCGACTTCCACATCTTCAAGATGCTCGCCGAGGCCTGGGGGTGCGGGCCGCTCTTCGCCGAGTGGCGCTCGCCGGAGGCGGTGTGGCAGATCCTCGGGCGGCTCTCGCGGGGCCGGCCCTGTGACCTGTCGGGCATGACCGGCTACCGGATGGTCGACGAGGCGGGCGGCATCCAGTGGCCGTTCCCGGAAGGCTCCACACCGGTGGCCGGGGACGAGCGCCGCCTGTTCGAAGACGGGCGTTTCTTCCACCCGGACGGGCGGGCCCGGTTCGTGTTCGACGAGCCCCGCGGCCCGGCCGAAGCGCCCACCGCCGAGTTCCCGTTGCTGCTCCTCACCGGCCGGAGCAGCGCCAGCGAATGGCACACGCGGACGCGAACGTCGAAGTCGGCGGTGCTCCGCTCCCTGAGCCCGCCCGGCGCCTACGTCGAGATCTCGCCGGAAGACGCCGCCGCCCGGGCGGTGGGTCCGGGCGACCCGGTGCTCGTCAGCTCTGCCAGAGGTTCGATGCCCGCCCGGGCGGTGATCACCCCGACCGTCGGTCGGGGCCAGGTCTTCGTTCCCATGCACGACGCTGCGACCAACCGCCTCACGGCTGCGTCCTTCGATCCCCATTCCCGCCAGCCGTCCTACAAGGCGGGTGCCGTCGAGGTGCGCCGCGCCGGCCGGTCGGGCCGGTGAAGGCCTGGGTGTCACCCGGGCGGGCGCTCCGGTTCCGCCCGTCGTCGTCGGTGTCGTTGGGCGACGACGACCGCCGCCAGGTCGAGCGCCGCCGGGCGGCCGCCACCCGGCTCGTCGGCCCGTCGAGCGGCCCCGCCGAACGGGTGGCCGGAGCCCCGCCCGCCTACCTCATGGCCCACGGCAGCAGCGACATCGCTCGCCAGTGTGAGCTGCTGACCCCGGTGCCGTCACCGCGCCAGGTGCGGGTCGTCGCCACACCCGGGCGATCGCCGGGCGAATGGCACCTCGACGTGGCCAGCCGCGACCGCCCCGGCCTCCTGGCCGCTTGCTCGGGCGTGCTGTCGGCGTGGGGGCTGGACGTGGTCCAGGCCGTGCTGGCCACGTGGGCCGACGGCGCCGCGCTGGAGGCGTTCGTGGTCCGGTCGCCGCTCGCCCCCGATCCGTCGGTGCTCCAACCGGCGCTGGAGGCGTCCCTCGACCAGCCGCCGTGGTCGCCCCCGGTGACCGACGCCCGGGTGACCTTCGACGACCGAGCCTCGGCGCTCTACACCAGTTGCGACGTGCGGGCCGCCGACCGGCCCACGCTCCTCCACGCCGTGGCCGTGGCCATCGCCACCGCTGGGGCCGACGTGCACGCCGCTCGGGTCACCACCACCGCCGGCGTGGCCCACGATCGTTTCGACCTCAGCGACCGGTATGGAAAGAAGCTGGACGCCGCCCTGCGGGCGTCGATCCGGACCCGGATCACCGATGGGGTGCCCGCGGCCCGGCGCGGCCGGTGAGGGGGCGGGCCGGCCAGAGCAGCGGCCGCAGTTTTGCGTGCAGCAATGCGCACTCTTCGCGAGTTGCTGCACACGGAACGCGCCGTCGGGCGATAAGCGGCGACTTCTCGGGCAAAGCCATCAGCCACACAGCAATAGGTGGACAGCAGGTCCGCGGAATTCCACTGGCCATTGGCTGGACCCATGTGCCAGGTATTAGAGAAAGATGAGGACTGGTCATCCCACCCAATGGTCGTCGTTTGGTTCGGGGAGGGCATTGCCGTGCCGATCGCCAGGCGGCCGAACACCCTCGTGACGCCGTACTGGCCCACCGGGCGTCGCCTGGATCGCCCGTGCCTTCCAGGGGACGGGAAGTTGGCGAAACGGAAATGTGGAAAGATGATGAGGGCTGGAGGCGCCCATTTCTGAGAAATTCGGCCGCTCACAGTGGCATTGACGTCCTACATCGATGGTCGTAGGACCTTGGAAGGTTTTCAAAAGGTGACCGGCTGATTGTCGTCGTATCCGGCCCTGAGTCGGCGCATTCCGAGGTCGTCGCCCGTGTCCAGATCTTCCCAGCGTGCCCGTCATGTCCGGCCCCGACTCCTTCCCCTCCTCGTCGCCGTGGCGCTGCCCGCGGCCAGCGTGCTCATCCCGGCTCCGGCAGAAGCCGTCGTGCTGCCGCCGCCGGCTCCGCCGCACAACATCTTCACCCTCCCGGCACAGGACGCCATCACCACCGTCCAGGCCCCGAACACGGCCCTCACGGTCAACGTGTTGCGCAACGGCGTCCAGATCGGCACGGCCAGCGGCACGTCCGACGCCACCGGCCTGTTCCAGGTCAACCACCTGGGCGGGGTGTGCTTCACCGGCTCCACCCCGCTGCTCCAGCCCCAGGACGTCGTCCAGGTGATCCCTGCCGGCGGGGGTGGCGAGCAGACCATCATCCAGAACGTGACCGCCACCGCCCAGGTGAACAACGCCGGCGTGGTCCAGGTGCACGGCACCGCGGCCGACGCCCTGGGCAACCAGCTTCCCGTCAACCAGCTCGACGTCCGCATCGTCAACGGTTCGCTGTTCGCGGTGAACGGCCGCCGCGACATCCGCGCCGGCGTTGGCGCGGGCGTGGGGGCGGTGGGCACCCTCACCTACGACACGGCCACGGGGACGGCGTTCACCGCCTCCTTCGCCGGCCTGTCCGCCACCGACGTGAGCCTGGCCATGAGCGGTCTCGTCCGGGCCGACTGGCTCGGGCCCAACCCGCTCATCCCCACGGAGAGCACGACGTTCGACGTGGCCTTCGTGCCCGCACCCCTGGCCGCCTGCGCCGCGGTCGCCCCCCTCGCCTCGTACGGCGTGACGACGACGAGCACGCCCGTGGTCAACATCGCCAACGTGGGGACCGCCGTCGTGATCTCCGGTGTGGCCCAGGACGCCACCGCCGTCGCCGTCACCCTCGATGACACCAATCCAGCCACCGCACCGGTGACCGTCCCCGCCGTGCTGTCGGCGCCGACCGGAGCCCAGACCTTCACGGCCACCATTCCGGCCGCGCAGGTCGCGTCGCTGACCGACGGCATCCTCACGGCCTCCGGCGCCTACACCACCGCGGCCGGGACCATCACGGGCGCCACCAAGACGATGACGAAGGACACCGTGGCACCGCCCGCACCCACCCCGAGCCCGGCGGCGGGCGTCTACCGGGTGGCCACGTCGGCGACCATGAACGACACCGACCCCACCGCCGTCATGCACGGCACCACCGACGGCACCCCGGCGACGGCGGCGTCGCCCGTCCTCGCCACCCAAGCCCTCCCCATCGGCACCACGACGGTGCGGGCCGTGGCCGTCGACCCCGCCGGCAACGCCAGCCCGGAGACCACCTCGGTGTTCACCCTGCTGCCCGGCGTGGGCACCGCGCCCAGCCCGCTGGCTCTCGCCTCGGCCGTGGTCGGTGGAACGCCCTCCTCGTCGCCCGTCGTCGTCACCAACCTGAGTACGGCCCCGGTCAACGTGTCCGGCGTGTCCGTACAGGGCGCCGGTGCCGGCCAGTTCTCGGCCAGCGGCTGCACCGGCGTCGTCCTCATCCCCCAGGGCTCGTGCACGGTGACGGTGACCTTCGCTCCGAACGCCGCAGGCCCGGCGGCCGCCACGCTGGTGGTGGCCGACGACGGCCTGGGCAGTCCTCACACCGTCCCGCTCTCGGGCTCGGCCACGCCGGGCTTCGCAGCACCGGTGGCGGGCGCACCCTCGCTCGACTTCGGCACCGTGCACCTCGGTGACGCACCCGTCGACCGCACGGTGAACGTGGCCAACCACGGCACCCTGCCCTTCGGTGTCACCGGCACGTCGGTGGCCGGCGGCTCGGGCTTCACCGTGGTCGGCAACACCTGCGGGGCGCTGGCACCGGCTGCCTCGTGCTCGGTCACCGTGCGGTTCCAGCCCAGCACGCCGGGTGTCTCCACCCCGGACCTGGTGGTGTCGACCAATGCCCCGAGCGGCCCGCTGGCCGTTCACCTGTCGGGCAACGCGACCCGCTCCGGGTACTGGCTGCTCGACAGCAACGGCACCGTCCTCAGCTTCGGCACCGCCCCGTCGCTGGGTTCGCCCCCGGCCCTGCCCGCTGACCCGGCGGTGGCCATGGCCAACACGCCCGGCGGCGGCGGGTACTGGGTCGCCACCAGCACGGGCAGGGTGTTCGCCTTCGGCGATGCGCCCGCCCTCGGCCAGCTCTCCGGCGTGCCGCTCAACAAGCCCATCGTGGGCATGGCGGCCACGCCCAGCGGGCGCGGTTACTGGCTGGTGGCCACCGACGGGGGCATCTTCTCCTTCGGCGACGCCCGCTTCCTCGGCTCCACCGGGTCGATCCCCCTGAACAAGCCCATCGTGGGCATGGCGGTGACGCCCACGGCCAACGGCTACTGGCTGGTCGCATCGGACGGGGGCATCTTCTCCTTCGGCGACGCCCGCTTCCTCGGCTCCACCGGGTCGATGCTGCTGAACAAGCCGGTTGTCGGCATGGCGGCCACGCCCACCGGCAATGGCTACTGGCTGGTGGCCACCGACGGGGGCATCTTCTCCTTCGGTGATGCCCACTTCTTCGGCTCGACCGGGTCGATCCCTCTCAACCAGCCCATCGTCGGGATGATCGCCAACGCCACCGGCGACGGCTACCTGCTCGTGGCCGGCGACGGCGGTCTGTTCGCCTACGGGCGCACGGCCTTCGCCGGATCGGGCGCCAACTCGCATCAGCCCCAGCCCTTCGTAGGGGGCGCGGGCATCCGCTGACCACGGATGAGCGGCCGGTGGGGTTGGGAGGCCCCACCGGTCTGCCCGCGCTGTGCTGACATCGTGTGTGGTGCGGGGCTCCTCGGGGCCCCGCCTGCGCGCCCCGGGGCCCGGCCGGCAGTCAACAATGGTGGCCATGGTCCCCGCCCGCACTGTCGTCTCGCGCGTCGGTGCGCTCGTGGTGGCCGCGACCATCCTGGCCGCCGGTTGTACTTCCGCCACGCCCAGGCCCACCGGGCCGGCGGCGGCCGTGGGCCCCGTGCAGGTCGGCGTCAACGTGCACTCGCTGTACGAGTCCCGCAACTGCGATGGCCGGGGATGCCGGGCCGGTGGCCTGCCGGTGCGGGCGGGCGAGCTCGACGCCGTGCGCGACGCCGGCGTGGGATGGATCCGCGCCGACGTCGGATGGGTGAACTCGGAGCCCGACCAGCCGGGCAAGCTCGACAAGGCGTATGCCGCCCGCACGGCGTCGCTCGTGGACGACGCCCACGCCCGCGGCCTGCGGGTGCTGGCGGTGGTGTGGGCGTCGCCGGGTTGGGCCAGCGGTGCCCCCGCTCGCCCCACCGAGGAGAACCGGCTGAGCCGCCTGCCCCCGACCGACGCCCACCTGGCCGACTACGCCCGCTTCCTGGCCGGGTTCGTGAAGCGCACCAAGGTCGATGCCGTGGAGGTGTGGAACGAGCCCAACCTCCGCACCTTCTGGAACGAAGCCGACCCGGCCGCGCCCGACCGCACCAGCGTGGGGCGCTACGCCAAGCTCCTGCAGCTGGCGGGCGAGGCCGTGCACGGCCTCAACGGGCGGCCGGTGCCGGTCCTCGGTGGCGCCGTGGCCCGGGCCGACGACCGCTGGCTGTCCGCCATGTACGAGCAGGGAGCGGTCCTGGCTGGCGGCGCGGCCCGGTTCCGGGCCAGCTTCGACGGCCTGGCCATACACCCCTACCCCGACCCGTCCGACGGCCCGCCCGGCTCCCCCGACACGGAGGGCCGCCAGAACCTCATCCACATCGACGCCGTTCACGACCTCCTCGCCCGGGTGGGCGACGGCGCCAAGCCCGTGTGGGTGACCGAGTTCGGCTGGTCCTCCAACCAGCGGTGTGCCGGCCGTGACGAGTCTCCGGGTGTGAGCGAGGCGGACCAGGCTCGCTACCTGGGCGACGCCTTCCAACTGTTCGCCGCCCGCCCATGGGTAAAGGCCGCCTTCTGGTACGACGTGCGAGACGACGGCGACGATCCCTGCGCCCGGGAGGACAACTTCGGCCTCCTGCGCCGGGCCGAACCGCTGTCGCCCAAGCCGGCGTACCGCGCCCTCGAGGACCTGATCGCCGCCGCCCGGCGGGGCTGAGGCCGCAGTGCCGCCGTCACCGGTCGGCCCCACCCGCTCCTTCGCCGGCCCGGTCTCGCTCGATGACGCGGCCTATCGTCGAGTCCATGCCTCTCAAGCCCGGTGACAAGGCCCCCGACTTCACCCTGCTCGATCAGCACGGCGAGCCCTTCACGCTGAGCACCTCCCTCAAGCAGCGCAAGGCTTGGCATCTGATCTACTTCTACCCGAAGGCCGACACACCCGGCTGCACGCAGCAGTCGTGCGGCTTGCGTGACATCGCCGGCCAGGTGGGGGACACCGCCATCATCGGCATCAGCCCCGACCAGCCCCCCGCCCAGGCCAAGTTCGATACGAAGTACGGGTTGGGCTTCCCGCTCTTGTCGGACGCCGACCACGCCGTGGCCGAGGCGTGGGGGACCTGGGGCGAGAAGTCGATGTACGGCAAGAAGTACATGGGCATCGTGCGCTCGGCGTTCCTCGTCGACGACAAGGGCAAGATCGCCGAGGCGTGGTACAAGGTCAGCCCCAAGGACACGCCGGCGAACTTGCTGAAGGCCCTCGCCGCCCGCTGATCGGCCGCTGACCGCTCGCCGCCCCGCTCGCCGCCCCGCCCGCTGACCGCCCGCCGCCCCGCCCGCTGACCGCTCGCCGCGCCGCCCCGCCCGCTGACCGCTCGCCGCGCCGCCCGCCGCCCCGCGCCCGGGCGCGTGCAGGAGTGCTTACCCCCTGGCGCGGTTCTGCACGGGAACGCGGCCCGCCCTGGCGAAAACGTGCCAAACCCCACGAAAAGGTTTCATCGTCCTGCGCGTCGAATGATAGGGTCCCAGAGCACAGGACACATCCGACGTCGTGGGGGACGCCATGGGAAGCCTGCGGGTGGTGGTGGAGGGAGTGGGTGCAGCGCCGTTCGGCAAGCACCTGCATCGCTCGCTGCGCGACCTGGCTGAGGAAGCTGCAGTCGAGGCCCTGAAGGACGCCGGCGTCACCGCGGACGATGTCGATGCCGTGTTCTTCAGCAACTCCGTGGCCGGCATCGTCACCGGCCAGGAGGCCATACGAGGCCAGACCGCCCTGCGGGGCACGGGCCTGCTGGGCAAGCCTGTGTTCAACGTCGAGAACGCCTGCGCCAGCGGGTCTTCCGCCTTCCTCCTGGCCCGCAACGGCATCCTCGCGGGCACATGGCAGACCGTGCTGGTGGTCGGGGCCGAGAAGATGTTCCACGAGGACAGGATCGTGCCCTACCGGGCCCTGGCCTCGGCCGCCGACCTGTCCGACCTCCCCGAGGAGGCGGCCTCGGGCGCCAGCCCGGTGTTCATGGAGCTGTACGCCGAGCGCACCCGCGGGTACATGGAGCGCACCGGTGCCACGGCGGCCGACTTCGCCGAGGTGGTGGTGAAGGCCCGGGCCCACGCCGCCGGCAATCCCATCGCCCAGTACCGGGGGCAGGTCACGGCCGACGAGGTCCTGACATCCGGCGACGTGGTTCCCCCGCTCACCAAGTTCATGTGCTCGCCCATCAGCGACGGAGCCGCCGCCGTGGTGCTGTCGAGTGCGAAGGCCGCCGAGCCCGGCCCGATCGTGCAGGTCGAGGTCCTCGCCTCCCAACTGGTCACCGGCAACCCGCTCCACGACGGCGACCCGGCCGGTTACGTGGCCGAGGCTGCCCGCCGCGCCTACGAGGAAGCGGGCGTGGGCCCCGGCGAGGTCGACGTGGTGGAGCTGCACGACGCCGCCGCCCCGGCCGAGCTGGAGTACTCGGAGGCCCTCGGCCTGTGCGGGCCCGGTGAGGGCCCGAGCCTGCTCCGGCAGGGTGCCACCCGCCTGGGCGGCAGGGTGCCGATCAACACGGGAGGTGGTCTCATCGCCCGGGGCCACCCCATGGGCGCAACGGGCGTGGCCCAGATCCGGGAGATCGCCCTCCAGCTCAGGGGCGACGCCGGCGAGCGCCAGGTGCAAGGCGCTCGCATTGGACTCGTGCAGAACGCGGGCGGGAGCGTCGGCGGCGCGTCCGCGGCATCGGCTGTGCACATCCTCGCCCGGCGATCACGGTCGCGGTGAGCGGGCGTACCGGACGCATTGGTTCACGATCAGAGGGGGTTGTTCCATGGGGTTTCTCGGCAACGCGGTGAAGCGGGTGGAGGATCCCGCCCTGCTGCGGGGCAAGGCCTCGTTCACCGACAACATCCACCTGCCCGGGCAGCTGTACGTCGCCTTCGTACGCAGCTACGAGGCGCATGCCCGCATCCGCGGCATCGACACCAGCGAGGCGCTGGCCGTGCCGGGCGTGGTGGCCGTGTTCACGGCCGCCGACCTCGAACCCGTGCCCGTGCTCGACACGTGCGGCGGGTACATGCCCGTGCCCGGCATGGAGCAGCCGCTGCTGGCGGGCGACAAGGTGCACTTCGTGGGTGAGGCCGTCGCCGCCGTGGTGGCCTCGTCGAGGTACGCGGCCGCCGACGGGGTGGCCGCCGTCGAGGTGGACTACGAGCCCTTGCCTGCGGTCATCGACCCCGAGCAGGCCCTGGCGCCCGACGCGCCCGTCGTGTTCGAGGACTGGGGCTCCAACCTCATCGTCGACACGGCCGAGGAGGCCATGCCGGACGACCTGTTCGCCGAGGCCGACGTCGTCATCGAGATGGACATCGCCAACCAGCGCGTGGCGTCGGCGTCGCTGGAACCCCGCTCGGTGCTCGTGGGCCCGCACCCCGAGACGGGCGAGCTCACGCTCTGGTCGTCCAACCAGCACCCGCAGAAGCTCCACTCCGATGCGTGCGCGCTCCTCGGCCTCGACTCGTCCGAGCTGCGCGTGA
>Ga0070741_10013155_pt1 | contig 14711 bp, 15 predicted proteins | sample Coa_R1_4_FD_66440 | JGI IMG/M metagenome (GOLD analysis project Ga0070741, IMG submission 66440) | Surface soil microbial communities from Centralia Pennsylvania, which are recovering from an underground coalmine fire - Coalmine... | ecosystem: Environmental > Terrestrial > Soil > Unclassified ...
CTCCAATCTGCAATTTGTCATTTCCGTCATTTGCAATCTTCTTGTTCGCCGCCGCGCCCCAGCGCCCGTTGTCATCCCGAACCCAGCCGCCGCCCTTGCGGATGGGGGTGAGGGATCTGCTTTTTATTTTTATACCCGCTTCGTATCGTCTCCCTGATTGCGAAACCCCGAAGTAGCTGAAACAATGATCCGCACCCGGAACAATGGAGGTCTCATGAATCGCATCGACGAAATCGTGAACGGAATTTATCGCATCGCCGCCATGCCCAAGGATTCGCCGATCACTTTCAATCAGTTCCTGATTGATGACGCTCAACCCGCGCTGATTCACACGGGCATGGCCGGAATGTATGACGGCGTTTACAACGCCATTCGGCAGGTGCTCGACCCCGCCCGGCTCGCTTACATCATTCTGCTGCACTTTGAAGGAGACGAGTGCGGAGGCATGGAGCGCTTCATGGCACAGGCGCCCGCTGCCAAGGTGGTTGGCTGCGAGCTATCGGCCTACCTGAATCTCAACAGCTTCGACTTCGCCTGCCAGGGGCGCATCCTCGGCAAACGCGACGGCGAACTGATCGATCTCGGCCGCCATAAGCTGCGTTTCCTCGAGACTCCGCACGTCCATCATTGGGACTCCATGATGCTGTGGGAAGAAAGCACGCGCAGCCTTTTCCCCTCCGACCTGTTCATCCAGCCGGGCGATCAGCCGCCGGTGATGCGCGAAAATCTCAGCGGGGCCATGTGCGAGCTCTACCGCCACGCCGGCATCTTCGCGCACGAAGATCCCGTGCGCCGCGTTGTTGATCGCGTCGAACGCCTCCAGCCTGAGTGGATTCACGCCATGCATGGCGGCACGCTGACGGGTCAGATTTTCCCGCGTTTCACGAGCGCCTTGCGCGAGCAGCCCTTCGCCTATAACGGCGAACTGCTCGGCCGCGCCATTTCGCCGAAGGGCGTTGTAGCTTGATCGCTTTTCGATTTCCGTGCTTTTCCGCGTTGTCATGCTGTCCGGCGATCTGCAATTGCGCCGCCAGGCTCCGCTCGCCCGTTGTCACCCCGAACCCAGCCGCTGCCCTTGCGGATGGCGCTGAGGCATCTGCAGTTGTTTTCTGTAATCTCGCATCTCGATTTGTGCTTGGTCATTAACCGCTTCTGAAATCTCAAATCTGAAATTGCGATCTTGTTGTTCGCCGCCACCCCCGCCCCACCCGCTGTCATCCCGAACCCAGCCGCTGCCCTTGCGGATGGCGGTGAGGGATCTGCTTTTAGTTTTTACCCGCTCCCCCAACGCACTCCGATCGCGGCCAATGGATCGTCTCCCTGATCGTGAGGGCGCCCGCAGGCGAAAACATTGCTTTTTCTGCAATCTCAAATCTGCGATTTGCGATTTCGTCCGGGTGCTGCCTTCGGCGCGGCCTTCGCTATATGCGCCCGTGCGGCCAGCAGTTTCCTCTGGTCCCCGTGCTGATAGCACCCCGGCTGCTACTCAGAATCGAACGACAATCCCCGTCGATCCTCTGAAGTTGCTCTGCGTGCTCGTAAAAAAATTAATCGGGCTGAGCGAGGCGAAAAATCGCGTCTGGATCAGATCCGCCTGTAACCGCAATCCGACAATCGAAACCAGCCGGATATCGAGTCCGCCGCCAATGCCGTCTGCAAAAGAAGTGTCGCTGGTGGTAAGCGTGTTAAGCCCCGTCGCGGCCGCATGATGGGCGATACGCGCGCCTCCGATCAGGGCGTGCACAAACGGCGTGAGTCGCCACAACGTGACCGACACTTGCGGCCCGATCATATAGGTATACAGACTCGAGTCGACACTGCCGGACACCGGCGCGCAAACCACGATGACTTCGCATCCGATCGTCGCGCCAAACGAGCCGTAATGTCCGCTTACGTCGGCCACGACCCCAAGAAACGGCAGCAGTCTCGCTTCGAATGAGCCATTCCATCCGTTGAGCGATATTGTCGGCACGGAGATGGGAATCGAAGTTGCCGGCGCGAACGTGACGTCCGCCTCGGAGGAATAGCCGAAAAATCCCGCAAATCGCTTCGGCGCCTGAGCGGCCGCCGAACTCGCGAAAGCAACGCAAACAACCACCAGGCTACAGCCAAACAGCGATATTCGTCTCATACGATTTATTGGCGCAGAAAAATCACAGAGCCCGCACAGCCTCAGCTCGAGGCGGATTTCGCGCGCACCAGATCCGGCTTCTCCACCGGAGGACGCCGGATCTCCTGTTCGACGCTGGGCCTTTTCTTTTTTTTCACCGGTTCGACCTTTACCGGCTGCCCCGTCTCCATCGAACGGTAGAGCGCGCGGATGATCCTCACGTCGGCCAATCCCTCTTCACCGGAAGGTTCGGGCTCTCGATTTTTTAGGATGCAATTCGAAAAGTAGATCAGTTCGGCAGCGAATTGGTCGGATTTCCCGAATTTGTATTCGCGGCTCTTGCCTTCAATCGTGACGGTGAACCGCAGCCCTTCGGCATATTCGTACGCTGGATCCGCCTGCAGCCTGCCTTTACTGCCGACGATTTCATACGCGGATACATCACCCGAGCCGAAGCTGCAAGTGAACGACGCCAGGCGCGCCTCCGGAAAGCGCAGAATCGCGCTCACGGATTCTTCCACTTCCCGAAAACGCGAATCCGGGCTCGTCGCCTCGGCCGCGAAGACCTCCTCCGGCTCATCCCGGAATAAATAGCGCGCGGCGTTGACGCAATACACGCCCAAATCCCACAGCGGTCCGCCGCCCAGGTCTCGCTTCAGCCGGATATTGCCGGGACGAACCTGCAGCCCGAATGTGGAAGCGAAAAATCGCGGATTGCCGAGCTTGCCGGAACGCACGATCTCCATCGCCTCCAGATTGGCTTTGTCGAAATGCAGCCGGTACGCCGTCATCAGCTTTGCGCCGCTTTGCGCCGCCGCGTCGATCATCGAAACGCATTGCGCTTCATCAATCGCAAGCGGCTTCTCGCAAAGCACATGGATTCCCGCTTCGAGCGCGCTCATGGCATAGGTGTGGTGCATGCTGTTGGGCAGTGCGATATACACCGCATCGATTTCGCCGCTGTGCAGGCACTCGTTATATAGGTCATACGAAAAGCTCAGAGGCACGCGGTATTTCTTGCTGAGTTGTTTTGCCTTCTTGCGGTCGTCGGTGACCAGAGCCGCCAGTTCGCAATTTTCAGCCGCATGCGCAAATGCCGGCAGCACCGCAACCTGCGCGATGTGTCCCAGTCCCACCACGGCGTAACGTATTTTTCGCTTCGAGCGCCCCGAAGTGCGTGCTTTCGTTGTTCGCATGAAGCTCACACTATTCATCCAGACACCTGAAAACAATAAACGGGAAGCAGCAATCCCTTCCTGCATTTCCCTGACTTTTGAGCGCCAGAAGCTCCTAACCTGCCCCCAGTGATTGAGCTGCACATGTTCTCACAGCAGGCGCTTAGGTCCGGGATCAGGTATTTTCAGCGGGCATCATCCTCCGGAGACATACAACCATTACGGTGGTGGCTACCTCGAATACAAGAGTTCAATGGCTCTGGAACTACAGAATCTCCTATATAGGCATACGCGCGCGTTAGAAGTAGCTTTCTCCTCCGGAGATCGAGCCGAAGGGAGAGTTTTCACATGAAGACGATTGCTGATCTGCTAAACAGCGATGAACCGATTCCCGTAAACGCTCACGATAATCCCTGGGCCATTCGCAATCCGCGCGACGAAGCCCGCGACCTGCACAGGATGGTGCGCAGCGGCTCGTCCTCGATCGAGGAGATTCGCGAATTGATCGCTGTCCCTAAACCCGTCGAGGAAGCGCTGCTCGCTTACGCCGAGCGATTTCCCACCGACGGCCAGCGCATCTACTGCGTGCTGCAGTTCCGCGAAAAAGTGGCCGTAGAATTTGAGCGCCTGATCGAGAGCGACGCTGACTCTCTTGTTGCCTCTCCTGCTGATGCCATTGCCGACGACGAGCTGACGACAGAGCCGCTGCCGCCCACCGACTTCTTCGTCAATTAACACGAATTGTATGCGCCGCGCCCCGGCGCACATTGTCATCCCGAACCCAGCCGCAGCTCTTGCGGATGGGGGGTGAGGGATCTGCAGTTCGCTTTCTGCAATTTCACAATCCGCGATTTGCGATTTCCCGTTCGGCTGCGCGCCGCGCCGTCCGCCACATCCTCCCTCGCGGCTAGCACCTGTGCCCGTGCGGCTCGCGCCCCTCATGCCGGCCGCCGGTGGATGGCCTCGTTGATCAGCACCGCCGCCTTCATCCACGCGACCAGAATCGCCACCTGAATGTCCACCGGCAGAGGCGACAGCACGCAGTCCGCCGCCAGCGAGAGTTCGGCCGGCGGCCCCGGCGCGCATTGCTTCGCCAGCGCCTGCAATCCGTCGCGCAGCCCGACGCCGTAAACCACCACCGCTCGCTCCGAAATCTCCGGCCACTCGCTCATCCGTCACTTCGTACCATGTTTCGTTGCTCCCCGCATCCGCGGGGCGGTTTTGCAACGGGCACGTGTTTCCCGCGGCGACCCACGACTATAACGTGCACGGCACTGTGACAGGGGTCACTTACTTCTGCGAGCCTTTGCCCGATACTGCGCTTCGGAAGGAGAACCCATGAAGAAGATTGGTGTGTTGGTGCTGATGGTGCTCCTGTCCGCGTTTGTCGTTGCTGTTGCGCAGCAACCGCCTGTTCCGAGCCAACCCTCTCCGCCTGGCCAGACGGCCGGGACCATGGGCTGCGGAATGATGGGCTCCATGAATAGCGGCCCGATGGGTGGCGGCCCAATGCGTGGCAGCCCGATGGCCGGCGGCCCGATGGGAATGCCCGCAATGGCTGCTCGTCACCAGCAGATGGTCGATCTCATGGATAAGCTCATGCAAAGCATGAGCGCCATCGAAGCCGAAAAAGATCCGGCAGCATTGAAGTCCAAGCTTGCTGCCCATAGAGCGCTGCTCGAAAAGATGCACAGCGAAATGATGCAGCGAGGCGCGATGAGGCCGCAGCGCGGCATGATGCCGGGCGGAGCGATGCAGCAGGGCGCCGGCATGCCGAACATGCCGCGGATGGGAGGTTCTGCAAATCAGGCGCCGCCGTCGAAATAGGCGCTTGGTAGCTTTCGTCGGAGCATCGAGCGAGGCGGGAGAGGTGATCCATGTTGATCGCCGCGGTCATTGCCGCTTTCATCTTGCTGGTCCTGATGTTCCTCCCCAGCAAGCTGGGAAATGTCCGTTAACGCGAACGCGCCTGGCGCTTCTGTTGTTATTCAGCGCGGGCAGCCCTCGCGCATCGAAAGAACTCGCATGCCCAGGGATGGGAGGCGGGGCCTGCTTCGGGGCGATCCGGCAATGGCTGCCTCGGTGCGCTGCAGGCCAAGCCTCACCCTTTGAATGAGACGTTGTCATTCCGAGGGCGTCTTGCGCCGCGCGTTTGCGGCGCACAGGCTGCGCAGACGCCCGAGGAATCCCTCCGTTTGTTTTTGTGTTTCAGCCCCGCGGCATGAGTGGGAATACAAACCCGCTCCCGCAATAAATATAATGATACGATGACTCCTCCGCCGCGCGCCTGTAGCTCAGCTGGATAGAGCATCTGCCTTCGAATTCTTCTCGCACCAAGAATCAAGAAGTTAGCAGCACTTTGCAGTAAATACCAGAATCCGTCATACGAGTGTGTTTCTGCTGGGTTTATGTGCTGCGTCTGCTTCTCTAGCTCACCCCCGCTATTTCGAGGGTGGGCACAAAATTGGGCACAGTCGAATAGAGTTCCTCTGGAAAGGTTGACCCCGGCGGGTCACCCCTCCCCCGGTGTCGCGACGGCTATATGGCTCGCGTTCTGACCCAAAAAAGTTTTCAAATCCGCTTCCCATCTAAGCCTATAAAATCGTCGGCATTCTGTGCCTCATTTGGGAGGTAATTGGAAATGCTCACGCTCTTGCTGGCCGCAGTCTGTTTGACTCTCATCCTCGTTGGCGTCGCCATGTGTGCCGCGCTGTCTTCGATCAGCCTCGTACTCTCAGAGATTCGGGACACTCAGCGCATCGAAGCGTATCGCACGAGATTAGCTTTATCGCGCAACATTGGTGAGATTGCATACTTTCTTGATCCCAAGAGCCGTCGAGTCCGAAACGAAATAGAGCAGCAACGCAAAATTGAAGCTGAAAAATTGGCAAACCAATTGACAGAGATTCACCAGGCGAGCGGGGAGCGAAAGAAAGAGCTAAAGGAGCAATGGGACCGGGAAAAGCAACTGTGGCAGGAACGCGAGCAACAGCGCGAAGACGAGCAGAAATGGTGCGAACATAAGGCCGAGCAAGAATATCTGGAACAAACTTACCCATCGCGTCCTATACGAAGTGTCGGCTCATATTTTCGTGAAGCTTCGGAGACGGCGGTAGCCATCGCCATTGTTGCAGGGGTGATCATTGGTAGCTCTCTGCTCTGGCATAAGATACTTGCGTTGTTCAAGTAACTGCTACAACACCCGAGGGGTGCGGGACGCTCCTATGTTAGGTTTGGAGTGTCGCCGGAATGGAATTGCGAGGCCCGATTCGCGGGTCGGGTCTTTTGTCTTCTCTACCTCAGAATTCGTTCAATCCGCTGGCAGCGAGGGCACCAATGATCTTTGCCCTCAAGTGGTCCTTGGCAGAGTGAACAGCGCACCGGGGTCAAAGACCGGCCTTCGGCGATGGCCTGTGCGCGTTTTCCTTCCGCATGCAACTTTTGCAACAAGGTGTTGTTTAGTGATCCCTGGATATCCGGGGCGACGTACTGGTGGACGGCGTTTCCAACTGCGCGCCGTGAATATCGATCCCGGCGACGGCGTGCGGGACGTGGCATTAGATATTTACCGTGCCGTTCTTGCTCGAGCCTAATTGCCTCTCTAAGGCCCCAGCAATGGCGCAGGACGAGCCCAAAGTTTCGGCTGGACCAATGGGAATATCCAACCTGGCGCAAAGCCCTATAGCCGCTCATACCGTCCAGAACGAGTAGTCGTGCGACGGCGATGTGCTTTGCCGTCACAACTCGCCGACATGCCATTCGGACTCCTTCGTTGTGAACCCGTTGTGAGATGCCGCGTCTCTCCGTACGGAAGTGTCTCCGCTCATTTGCAGCGGCAATTTTTGCTGCATTCTGTAACTCAAAGTGGCAATTCCTGCTACTCGCGTCCCTCTACTTCACTGAAGACGTGACGCTTACTGGTCGTTGTCTTCTCCTGTTTAAGGGGTTCATTCTCTAATTGGGATTCTTTTGTCGTGCAGATAAGCTTTCCCGAAGCCATGCGGTGAAGCCAAGGCTTCGGAATGCCTAGCACTGGCCAGCGGAAGGGGTGAACTAGAACAAGGGCGCGCCGATTCGTTTCTCTACGCAGGAGTCCCAATTCAACAAGCTTTGTATTCACGTGGCGCGCAGTGCGAGGTGAGATGCCGTCTAGCATCTGAAGCTCGCGAGCCGTCAGGGGGATTGTGTCTCTTCCGTAATTGAAGTTCGCAACCCGGAGCAACGTGCAGTAGCGGGCGAGCATGCTGGGGGTCATTCGCGCAGCATAGCCCCTATCGTACAGCTCCACTGGCAATTTGAACGAATGCGTACCGGAAAAGGGATAGCGTTTCGCGCGGGGGCTTCGATAGCCGGAATCAGCGGGGATCCTCATCGCCCACGTCGTCGCCACTCTTAGTTTGCCCCGACGGGTTTCAGAAGCTTCTCAAGTTCCGAAACTGGTATTACGAGCCTACGTCCCACGCGGGCGACCTTCAGCTTGCCCGCCTTGATTTGACGGCGAAGAGTAAAAGCAGATACTGAGGTCAGTTTTGCGGCTTCATCTAAGCTAACTCCAATTTTCTCCACGTATCGCTCCTGATAATTGAAGTGAGTGCTTGAACGGTCCCGAGTGTAGTGGTATGCTCTCGGTGCTTCAATGTAGTGACAATATAAAGTGCTCCTATTGTCTAGGCTACGGGCATGGATGCAAAAAACGCCGAAGCGCTGACGTACGGGCCAGAATACATGCTGGATAAGTTTGTGAATCTGCCCGACGAGCCCGGAGACACCAAACCGGCCGAAGAATTCCGCGAACGCTTCGGCGAGCTATTCCCTGGACTCGACCCCGAGCACTATTGGATCGATGTGGCAGAGTTTCGCAAAGCTTGGCACGCGACAAGTGTGCGAGAGAAAGAAGCAGTTGGCAGGTATCTTAGCAACCTGTTCAATCGCAGGAACCGGCCACACGTAAAACAACCGTCCGCAGCGGGATTCGGCGTCTTAGAGGCCGTTCTAGCCAGGGATCCGCGTTATCACGCAAGCATAGGGGTTGATTATTCGAGCGGCGAAAGCGTGCTGACGGCCACTGCGACGCTTCTCGATTGGCTAGCGAGCTGGCTTTTACACCTTCGCCGGAGCCTCGCAATCTGCAAGCGCGAGGGGTGCACAGCACGTTATTTCGTTAAGACGCATCCGCGAACCCAGTATTGCTCGGAGTCCTGTTTCCGGGAGTCACGGCTGGAACAGAAGAACAAATGGTGGGTGCGAAATCGGGGCAAAGGCTCAAAGACCGGCCGTAAGAAAACCCACAAGGGAGGGCGACGATGATCTACAAGCGCGGCGACGTTTACTGGTACAAGTTCATGTGGCAAGCCAAGCTCGTGCGCGAGTCCACAAAGCAAGGGAACGATAAAGTTGCGCGTCAAATGGAAGCCGCGCACCGCACTTCTCTGGCAAAGGGCGAAGTAGGCATTCGAGAAAAGAAGCCCGCCCCTACCCTGAATGATTTTCTAACTCGGCGTTTCGAACCCTGGGCAAAGGCTCGATTCGAAAGCAATGTGCCGAAGACTTGGCTTTGGTATCGGACGACAATGCGAGCCGTCCTGAAGTACAAGCCTCTGGCGTCTGCTCGACTCGACGAAATCACGAGCGAACGGATTGCGGAATTCGCGGCGCATCGGCAATCGCTCAAGATGCAAGTCTCAAGTGTCAATAACTCGCTGCGGGCGTTGCGTCGTATGTTGCGGCTTGCTGTGGAATGGGGAGAGCTGGAAGTCGCACCACAAGTCAAGATGTTGCCCGGTGAGCGGCACAGGGAGCGAGTTGTTAGCCCCGAAGAAGAGGCACGGTATCTTGCCGCTGCGCCAGAGCCTCTAGCTTCTATTGCTGCTGTGCTTGCCGATACTGGTATGCGCCCCGAAGAGTGTTTCCGGCTGGGCTGGGATGCAATTACTTGGGTGAACGGACGCCACGGCACCCTGTTCGTGACTCACGGCAAAACTGCGGCGGCGCGCCGGGTTCTTCCTATGACTCCAAGAGTCAGAGCCATCCTAGAAGGCCGCTGGGAACGCGCTGGGAAACCCGTAGACGGCTGGATTTGGCCCGCTGCGACTCATAGCGGCCACGTCGAGGTATCGAGCCTCAGAAAGCAACACGCCAAGACTTTTGCACTAATCGCGGAACAAGCGGCCAAGAACAATCAGAAAGCCGTGCGCCCATTCGTGATCTACTCGTTGCGTCACACTTTTCTCACTCGCTTGGGCGAATCCGGCTGCGATGTGTGGACGCTGGCCCGTATCGCCGGTCACAGCCAAATTGGAATCTCGTCCCGCTACGTTCATCCCTCCGAGGATGCGATGTTCGCTGCGATCTCGCGGCTGGGTGGGCACAAAATTGGGCACAGCGACGAAAGCGTAATTCCAGCGAATTCGGACCAAAGGCAGCTAACTCAGTGATACGATTGTGGTAGTTTGCCGCGCGCCTGTAGCTCAGTTGGATAGAGCATCTGCCTTCGAAGCAGAGGGTCGGGGGTTCGAGCCCCTCCAGGCGCGCCAGCATCCTTAACAAGATGTATGTTCTCTTGAATACTAAGGGTGTGTGAACACGCGACGGTTATAGGTAGCCTTCAGACCTCACTCCTGTCACCGCCAAGATGCCGGTCGCGAAATCAGGCCTCCGGAACCATCTTGAAGCTGATCGGGGAATTGACATTTTGGAAGCAACTGAAGAGGAAGTGTTCTGTTGACGTGCGCGGCCGTGCGTAATTCCACCGCAGCACCCCGTACCGGATTACGCGACGGCACATATACGACGATCTTTTTGGCAGGGAAGCGATTCCTGACCATGTTGATTGCAGGGACTAAGTCAGAATCTCCGCTAAAAATAATCATCTGATCGCACATGTTTTGATATGCATCATCGAGCATGAAGACAGCGATATTTACATCGGTGCGCTTCTCCTCTGGGACTTGATACCACTTTCCGCCCGTAAAAGTGCACGTCGCAACACTGCACTTCACGTTCTTGAATTTGAATTTCCCTAAGATTACCTGAACGAGTGGCGTTGTCGAGAGAGCACGTAGATAAGCTTCTTGGTTGTTCTTCGTGGGCCCGCTGACGAGGGCGCTAAAGTAACGGATACAGACAATATGGTCGTTCGGGCGAAGTAGCTTGCAATATCGTTCGAGGTTCAACCATTTCAGACCTGGCGTCGCCCGTACGGCTCCATAATAAAGATTGAATCCGTCAATATAGATAATCGTGCGAGGTCGAGGCGGGGATTTCGGCGGCTGTGCGCCCATAAAAAAACCGGGCAATCATGTAGATTGCCCGAACCGGCTTTGTCAGCCGGGGAGTCGTCAACAACATTATAGCCAAAGTGTGGCAATCTTTCTAATTTTTTGGTGGTGGGCTGTTTTGATTTCTACAGAGTTGTGAGGCTTCGCATCTAGGGCTTAAATTCAAAACAGCCCACTGCCAATTTTTTGCTCTTTTGCGCGTTGTCCTGTACAAGGCCAGAGTCGATGCTTCATCTGTCGGCATTTAGTGCGTCATCGCGTAAATGACGTAATTCACTCCCAAACGCATTCCCAGATCGGAAAATTTCAGCGGATAGCTCGGCGTGTCTGACCATTCCCACGAATCGCCGATGTCGGAATTCAGCGAAATCGCCACCATGATGCGGCCCTTATCGTCGTAGATGCCTTCCCAGCGCGGAACCCTGCCGTCTTTTTTGTAGCCGGTGTCGAGGTGCTCGGCGCCGGGCACCTGATAGCGGTTATCGATATCGAAAAGCGTGTGAAAGATGTCGTCGTTGTTGGGAATATCGACGATGGGCCGGTCCGGAAAAACCATCTTCATGCTGTGTTCGAAGTAAGCCTGTTCCTGCGAGCCGTGAAAATCGTCGGCCATGAAAAAGCCTCCGCGCAGCAGGTAATCGCGCAGCTTCAGCGCCTCATGCTCGGTCAAGCCCCATTCGCCCACTTGCACGGCATAGAGCCAGGGCCAGTGATAGACCTCGTCGCCGTCGTCCAGGCTCACCGGCTCTTCCACCGAACGGGCGTCGATGCGCGTCAGCCGGCGCACCGCCTGCGAAAAAGCGCGGTCGGCGCGGGGATAATCCTGCGTCCACAGCGAAAGCCCGAGCCTCCAGTCGCCATCGAACCGCCCCCGGTAGCCATCGAGCGGCCCGGGCGGAAACATCATGCGGGCAAACGTCCACTCCGCCAGCCGCTGGTAATCAGGCGGCAGCGGAATCTCTTCGCCATATTCAACCGAAGGGTATTCACGGAAGGGCCGCTGCGCGTAAAGAGCGGCAAACACGGTCACAGCGAAAATAAGAGCGCAGGCGGCTTGCCAGAAGCTTCTCATTCGAATATTCCGCGGCTCTGAGCTCAAGGATATCACCGTCCCGGCGACGCCTTGCAAACGCAGTTTTGGTGTTAGCTCAAAAAATCGATGCCGTTGTCCCGACGCACGATTCTTCAATGAACGCAAAAACGTTCTCATCGAGGAAAGTTTGTAGCTCGGGCCGGGCCGATTTCCGGCCAGACCCGAGGTTTTTTCATCAACCCGCCTTGCTTGCGGTCACGATCAGCACCTGGGCCGGCATGGTCACGGCGCCATTGACGAAGTATCCGCGAAACGCCTCGACCGCCTGGCGTTTCACCTCATTCATCTGTTCCTGTGGAATTCTCGCCAGCTTGCTGCGCAACCGCTCCGACATCTCCGATCGCAACACCCAAAACTCCTCCGGCGAAACTGGTGCGCGCACCGAAAACTCCAGAATCTGTTCGGCGACCCCGGCCGCCCCGGCTTCCGCGACGATCGCCCCCAGTTTTCCCGGTTCCGCGTAACGGAAGGCGTCCGGTGCATCGGGCGCGAGCGGCGGTGATGCGGCATAGCGGTCCACGATCCGAGAGAGCACGTAATGAAAAGGATTCCGGTCGGCAAAATGCCACACGGCCAGCGCCATCCGGGCTCCCGGCCTGAGGACGCGCAGCATCTCGCGCACCGCGGCCCCCGGCGAAGGGAAAAACATAATCCCGAAGCGGCTCACGATGGCATCGAAGCTGTTCGTCTGCCCCGGCAATGTGTCGGCCTGCGCCACCGCAAACGAGGCATTCCGCAGTTGCCGCCGTTGCCCCTCGCGCCGCGCCGCCTCCACCATCTCCGGAACCGCGTCGATTCCGACAACCTTACCTTCGGCCCCGAGCATTTCGGCGATGGTTAGGGCCGGCTCTCCCGGCCCGGTGGCGATGTCGAGAACGTTCATCCGGCGGCGTACTTGCGCCGCTTCTATAAGCGCTTGAGTGACCGGAGCAAACATCTCGCGGATGACCGCGCGGTGCTTTTCCCAGTACGGCGCGGTCTCGCTCCAGCGGCTGATCACTTCCTGCATAATCCGCTCGTTCCTCGGGTGCTGATGGTGTGTGTTGGACTGGCCATCCTATGATGTCAGAAAACGCCCTCGCCAGACAGAGGGGGACCTCCCGCATCTACACGATAATCCGCTGCCAATTTCCCCTCGACCTCTGGTAAGATTCGCGCAACCGGCGGCCTGGGCGTATACGTCTAAGGCAGAGCCGAGATCCAGTGGCAGTCAGTTGTATAAATCTACAAGGAGACCAGTGTATGTCGAAATCGGACCAGGCTAAGATCGAGCAGGCCCTCGCGAACGTTGACGAGAGTCGGCGTGGCTTTCTCAAGGGGCTGCTTCTTGGCTCAGCAGCGCTCGCAGCCCTGCCGCTGATGAAGTCGGATGCGTTGGCTCAGGATCAGGGTGGAGAAGGCGGCGAAGAGGGTAAAGGCAAGAAAGGCAAGAAGGGCAAGAAAGGCAAGAAGGGCGGTGAAGGTGGAGAAGGCGGCGGCGACGAGGGCAAGGGCAAGGGCGAAAACTAGTCCCTCCGTTTAGCTCCGCTGTTGGGTTTTGAGTTCGAAGGGCCGGTAGCCGGGAGGTGCCAGTGCCATCTCCCGGCCGCTCGCTCGCGATGCCTTATCCTCAGATGCACAATCCTGTTCTGAATCCCGCCGTTCGTTTGGCCCCGGTTGAAACTGGGTATCTCGCCTATGATCCGGCCGCCGACCGCCTGCACGAACTGAATCCTGTGGCCGCGCTGATTGTGGAACTTTGCGACGGCAGCAGGCCGGTCCGTGAGGTCCAGGATTTGGTGAAGCCGCTCCTCCCCGAAGGCACGGCAGAGGAAGAAGTCAGTCGCTGGATTGACGAGGGCGCCAGAGCCGGGCTTTTCACAACCGCTAATGGATCGCCTCCACCCGCACGCGAAGAGCTGTCGGCCGAAGAGTTGCACAAATTGGCCAAGCGCCTGCGCGATCGCGGAAAGATCGAAACGGCTTACCGCTGCCAGCGCCGCGCCACCGATTTAGACCCCCAAGACGCAAGCGCCTGGAGTTATCTCGGCGATCTCGCCCACATTCTCGGATGGCGCGACAAAACGCGCGCCGCCTACGAAAAATGTCTCGAGATTGAGCCTGACGACGCCGAAATCCGGCATCTGCTGATCGCGCTCCGCGATGAACCGCCCCCGCCGCGCGCTTCCGACGAATGCATCCAGCAGATGTATCAGAGATTTTCATCCTTCTTCGAATTCAATCTCTGCGAAGAGCTCTCCTACCAGGGACCGCAGCGTCTCCACGATCTGCTCAAACAGGTCCTCGGCGACAGGACGGGGCTCGCCGTGCTCGAACTCGGCTGCGGCTCCGGACTTGCCGGCCTGCGGCTGAAAGAGTTCGCCGCAACCATGGTCGGCGTGGATCTCTCGCCGGAAATGATCGCCCTTGCCCGCGCCCGCAACATCTATGATCGCCTCGAAGTCGCCGAGATTACCCAATGGCTCGGCCGCAATCAGGAGCAGTTCGATCTCGTCGCCTCTTGCGATTGTTTGATCTATTTCGGCGACCTCCGTCAGGTCGCCGTTCCTGTGGCGAAAATCCTCGTGCCCGGCGGAATCCTTGCTTTCAGCGTGGAACGCGGCGCTGAATATCCTTTCCGTCTTACCGACAACGGCCGCTACACTCACACCGCCGAGCACATCCGCGAAGTCGCCGCTGATGCGGGCCTCGAAGTTCTGCGTTTGGATGAAGGCTTCCTGCGCACCGAATACGGCGAAGACGTCATCGCCTTATTCGCCGCCCTCCGAAATCCCGTCCGTTGAATTCGCTCGCGCCGTCGCCGTCTGTCATCACGAGCGAGTGCTTTCCCATCACGCGCGGGAGCGCGCGATGCCAACGAGCGAGGGATCCGCAGTTGCCTTTTCTGAAATCTCAAATCTGCGATTTGCGATTTCTCCCGAAGCCGCCGCCATCGCCACGCCCCAGCACACATGGTCATCCCGAACCCAGCCGCTGCTCTTGCGGATGGCGGTGAGGGATCTGCAGTTGCTGTTTCTGAAATCTCAAATCTGCGATTTGCGATTTCTCCCGAAGCT
>Ga0070741_10013156_pt1 | contig 14710 bp, 13 predicted proteins | sample Coa_R1_4_FD_66440 | JGI IMG/M metagenome (GOLD analysis project Ga0070741, IMG submission 66440) | Surface soil microbial communities from Centralia Pennsylvania, which are recovering from an underground coalmine fire - Coalmine... | ecosystem: Environmental > Terrestrial > Soil > Unclassified ...
GAGACTACAAGCGTCAGCAGGATCCGACCTGCGCGCCCTTCGAGCAGCTCGAATGCGACGTGTTCATCAGCGAAGCCACGTTCGCTCTGCCCGTATACCGCTGGCCTCCCGCTGCGCAGGTCGTGCAGGAGATCGCCCAATGGTGGCGATCCAACCGCGAGCGGGGACTGGCCTCCGCCCTGTTCTGTTATGCCCTGGGGAAGTCGCAACGGGTGCTTGCAGAGCTCCGTGCTTTCACCGACGAGCCGGTGTACGTTCACGGGGCAGTGGACTCGCTGGTGGCACTTTATCGCCGCGCCGGGATCCAGATGCTCCCGACACTTCCCATCCCAGGCGACCGCAAGACCGATTTCCGCGGCGCCCTGATCCTGGCTCCGCCCAGTGCAGCCGGCACACCCTGGATGCGACGTTTCGGGGAGCACGCCAGCGGATTCTGCTCCGGCTGGATGCGCGTGCGCGGTGACCGCCGGCGGCGCGGGTATGACCGTGGATTCGTCATCTCGGACCATGCGGATTGGCCTGCGCTGCTGCAGACCTGCAAGGCCACAGCAGCGCGGCGCATCTTGCTGACACACGGACATTCGGATGCCCTCACGCGCTATCTGAGCGAGAGCGGCATGCCAGCCGCTGCGCTCAGCACCCATTTCGGTGCGGAGGAATGACTCCGCTCATGGATCGTTGATGCGTGCCTTCAGCGAGTTGTATGAAGAGCTCGATACCACGAGCTCCACCAACCTCAAGGTAGCGGCCATGGCGCGCTACTTCCGGTCGGCGCCTCCCGCCGATGCCGCCTGGGCGGCGTACATTCTGTCGGGGCATCGCCTGAAGCGATTCATCGGCCCGGCCCTGCTTTACCGCTGGTTGATCGAGGCCTGTGGATTGCCGGAGTGGCTGGTGACCGAGTGCTACGCCGGCGTCGGCGATCTCGCCGAAACCATCGCTCTGCTGATGGAGGGTGAAGCGGCCACTGCAAGCGCCGCGGCAGGGGCAGAGCTGAGGCAATCAGAAGATGTGCCACTCTCGTCCTGGATCGAGGAGCGGCTGCTTCCATTGCGAGGCGTGGCCGACATGGAGCAGCGGACCGCCATCCTCGACTGGTGGCGCACCCTGCCCTACCGGGAATGCTTTCTCGTCAACAAGTTCCTGACAGGAGAGCTTCGCGTCGGTGTCTCCGAGCTCCTGGTGACGCGTGCACTGGCTGAAGTGTTGTCCATGACGCGTGCGGAGGTGACACGGCGGCTCATGGGTGAATGGCATCCCAGCGCGCTGTTCTGGCAGAAGCTGCACTCTGGTGAGCCCCCTGCGGAGGATCCGGCGGCGCCTTATCCGTTCTTTCTCGCCTCGCCGCTCGAAGAGAGCCCTTCGATGCTCGGTCCGCGCGAGCAGTGGCTGGCGGAATGGAAATGGGACGGCATTCGCAGCCAGCTCATACGCAGGCGAGGCACTGTCTTTCTCTGGTCGCGAGGTGAAGACCTCGTGACCGAGCGCTTCCCCGAGGTCGTCGCGGCGGCAGCAAAACTTCCCGATGGGGTCGTGTTGGACGGTGAGCTGGTCGCCTGGCGCGAAGGCGCGATTCGCCCTTTCGCAGACCTGCAGCAGCGCATCGGACGCAAGAAGCTTTCCGCAGCAATCCTCGAGTCGGTGCCCGTCAGGTTCCTGGCATACGACCTGCTCGAGCAGGATTACGAGGACGTGCGGCGGCTGCCGTTGCGGGAGCGCCGGGCGCGACTCGAGTCACTCGTGTCCTCGACGCCTGAGGTCATCGGTCTGTCTCCTTCCGTCGATGCGGCGAGCTGGGATGAGCTGGCGCAGGTGCGCTCCGAATCGAGAGCGCGCAGCGTGGAAGGACTGATGCTGAAATCGCTGGACTCGGCGTATGGTACTGGCCGACAGCGCGGCACCTGGTGGAAATGGAAGATCGACCCTTACTCATTCGATGGTGTCATGCTGTACGCCCACCCCGGGCACGGTCGCCGCTCGAATCTCTACACCGACTACACCTTCGGCGTTTGGAGCGAAGGCGTGCTGGTGCCGGTCGCAAAGGCCTACTCGGGACTCAGCAATGCGGAGATCGCGGAGCTCGACCGCTGGATCCGCGCCCATACGCTGGAGAAGTTCGGGCCGTCGCGCGCCGTGGAACCCACCCAGGTGTTCGAGCTTGCGTTTGAGGGCATCGCCACTTCCACGCGGCACAAATCCGGGATCGCGCTGCGCTTTCCGCGCATCCTGCGCCGGCGGCCGGACAAGCCCGCTTCCGAGGCGGACACGCTCGCGAACCTACGTGCCGTTCTGGCGACTCATCAGAGGCCGGTTTCGGCGTAGGCGGCCAGCCCGCTGAGGCGGGCTCGCCAGCCCTGCTCGTGCCGCTCCCGAACGAGCACCTCTGCGATGCGCTCGTGCCTGACCACAACTTCGGTGTTGGTACCAGAGCCCTTGAACGTGACCATCACACGCTCCACGGGTCCTGCCTGGGACTCCAGCTTCCAGGTGTAGGCCAGCCGACTTGGCCGCTCAATGATCTCGAATTCACCTGTAATCCAGATGACTTTGCCGTCCGGAAACTGGTTGGCGATGCGATAAAGGCCGCCGACCCGCAAATCGACTTGCGCCGCGACACAGATCACTCCTCGCGGACCCCACCACTTCTGCAGCTCTTCAGGTCGGGTCCAGGCATCGAACAGGCGTTCGGGCGCCGCGGAAATCTTCCTTCTGACAACGAGCGTGATCATTGCCGCGGGTGAGAGAGCGCAGGCAGCGAACCCCACGCGCCTCGGCGGAACATCTGCTCAGGGCTTCTCGACATGTCGCGCCAGCGCCTCGAGATTGTGCTGCCAGAAATGGCGGTAATGCCTGAGCCAGTCCTGGATGGATTCCAAGGGAGCGGCGTTGAGCGAGCACCGGTGCACGCGGCCGTCAACTTCACGCGCCACCAATCCCGAGTCTTCGAGAACTCTGATGTGTCGGGATACGGCGGGCAGAGACATGGCAAAAGGCTTTGCCAGCTCGGTGATCATGGCCGGACCCTGTACCAGGCGGGTGACCAGCGCACGCCGGGTGCGATCGCTGAGCGCATGAAACAGCGCATCGAGCCGATCCTCAGGGAGCTTTCGCCTGCGTGCCGTGCTTGACATCGTTAGACGGACGGTATCCAATAATATTAAACAATATTATTAAATGATTCAGCCTGCAAGCCAGCCCAATCCTCAGTCGCACGGAGAAGTCCCGATGCCTGCCATCCTCGTGTCGCGCCGCGAACTCGTGAAGGGTCTGACTGCATTTCCAGCATCCCTGGGCAGCTGTGCCGCTCCGGGTGCCACGACCAGGACCGGTGCGCGATCCAGCGACGACGCTGCTGTATCCCATTCCTCGGAATCCATCCATCAGGAAGTGCACTTCAACGCAAGCCGCGAGCGCCTCTACGGTGCGCTCACCGACCCCAGGAAGTTCGACGCCCTGACACGACTGAGCGATGCAGTAACCCTGGTTACCGCCCCTGACGCGCGCCCGACGGCGATCAGCTCCGAAGTAGGTGGGCCGTTCACGCTATTCGGCGGCTATGTCACCGGGCGGCATCTGGAGATGCAGCCGAATGAACGCCTCGTGCAAGCCTGGCGTGCGGGCAGCTGGCCGGCAGGCGCTTACTCCATCGCGAGTTTTGCTCTGGTGAGCGATAAATCCGGGTGCCGGATCGTGTTCGATCATCGCGGCTTCCCGGACGGGCAAGGGTCGAACCTGAGCTACGGGTGGCGTGTGCATTACTGGGAGCCCCTGGCGAAGCTTGTGGCGAAGGGGTGATCGGCCGCCGTGCTGACGTGCATGGGGCAGGGAGCGTCTACGCCGCCCGATGTGCCGGCGCGTGGGTCGCAACGAGATCCGGGCGGCTAACTGCCGGTCGCCCCGAGTGCTTCGGGCAGTAGATCGTGCTCCGTGAGGTCCAGCGGGGCACCCTGCAGGAAACGGTGGCACTGGTCCTCGGGGGCGGGCTTGGCGAGGAGATACCCCTGTGCGAGGGCGCAACCGAGCTGGCGCAATTTCTCAAGCTGCTGCCAGCCCTCGATGCCCTCCGCGACGACCTGGATGTTGAGGTGGCGGGCCATGGCAATGATGGCACCGACAATCGCGAGATCGCTCAAGTCGGTCACGAGGTCACGCACGAAACTGCGATCGATCTTCAGGTAATCCACACGCCAGCGCTTCAGATAGGACAGGCTCGAATAGCCGGTGCCGAAGTCATCGACGGCGATGCGCACTCCGAGATCGCGAAGTTGCGAGACGGCGTCCTCGTTGGATTGCCCGGTGCGGCCTTCGCGTCGCTCGAATACGGCGCTTTCGGTCAGCTCGAGCTGCAACATCGAGGGCTTGATGCCGTAGTGCTTGGTCAGATCGAGGATGGTGGCCGCGAGATTCGAGCGCTGCAGCTGGACAGCCGAGACGTTGACCGCGACCGGCACAGGCGTACAGCCACTGTGGCGCCAGCGGGCGATGTCCTCGACTGCCCGGGTCAGCACGAAATCGCCGATCGGCACGATCAGACCCGTGTCCTCTGCGATGGCTATGAAACGCCCCGGAGCGACGAACCCGTGTGAGGGATGCTTCCAGCGCAGCAGCGCCTCGAGGGCGACCACGCGATTGGTATTGATATCGATGATGGGCTGATAGTGCGTAGCCAGCTGCTGACCCTGCAGTGCGGCTCGCAGGCTGGTCTCGATGGTCATGCGCTCCTTGAGCCGCCGATCCATCGCGGGGCTGAAGAGCTGGAAGTTGTTCCGGCCACGATCCTTCGCCTGATACATCGCCGTGTCTGAGTGCCTGAGGAGCTCTCCCATGTCGGTTCCGTCGCGCGGATACAGACTGACGCCGATGCTGACGGTGGTCACGAGCGGGCGTCCGTCCACCAACACCGGCGCAGAAAGCGCATCGTTGATGCGCACGGCTGCATCGTTCACCTGCTCAGCGTTGCGCACGCTGCGCAGCACCACGATGAACTCATCTCCACCCATCCGCACGACCACATCCTCGCTGCGCACCGTGCCGCGGATGCGCTCGGCCACCGCCTTGAGCAGCCGGTCTCCGGTCTCATGGCCGCGCGAATCGTTGATGTGCTTGAAGCGGTCCAGATCGAGGAACAGGACGGCCAGAACCGAGTTGGCCCGGCGCGCCTCGTCGATCGCACCGGGCAGGTGGGCGGCGAGGTACAGCCGGTTCGGCAGCCCCGTGAGCTGATCGTGATGGGCGAGATGATCAAGATGTTGCTGCTTTTCGAGAAGCTGCGCTTCGGCTTTGCGCCGCAGCGTCACATCGTCCGTCGTGAAGGCGAGTAAATGGTGGTCGCCGACATCGAGGCGGTGGCCGCTGATCTCGATGTTGAGCAAGGTGCCGTCCTTGCAACGCTGCCGCACCTGGATGGGCGTCCTGGGCTTGGGGTCCCGCAGTCTGCGCAGTAGTGCATCCGGATTGTCGCCCTCATCCAGGAAGACCTGAGAGACGGAAAGCCTGCGCAGCTCCTGGGCCGTATAGCCCAGTGCCCGCTCCAAAGCAGGGTTCACCTCGAGGATCCGCAGGGTGTCGGGATCGGCCACGAGCACGCCGTTCGGCGACTGTTCGAACATCGCACGGCAGCCCGAGCTGTTGGATTCGGCCCAGCCGGAGGGCTGGCCGCGGGCACTGCGATAAGCCCGGCGCAGCCACGGCAGCCCCCAAGCTGCCGACAGCCCGACCAGGAAGGCCGCGAGCCCGATTGAGACCTGGATCACACTACACCCCTGAAAAGTTCAGGAAGTCTGGCGGATCAGGGTGTTGTACAGCCGTGAGCGGTGCCCAATTCTCGCGCACTGGCTTCGCGACACATGCCGCACTTCGCAAGCGGGCGGAATCTGGGGTCGCCTCAAGAAATCCCCAGAACCCTGAACAGCGGCCCTGGCGAGCGTGGCTCGTTTGAAGCGCCTGTATGGCTGGCCAGAGGCGCGGTGCGCGGCGCTCTGCCAGGGCCCGTGCGCGGGGCTTTGCTCTGTCCTATGCTGGCGTGCTGGGGATAAATCCGCCAAAGCGGATCGAGGGGAGCCATCCATGCGAATCGGACCGAACACCGGAGCCTCCGGGCGCCGCCATCTGCTCGTGCTGCTCCAGGCGGCGGGCATCGCCGCATTTCTGGGAGCGTTCGCCGTCCCCGGGCAGGCCCGAACCGAAAAACCGCCGCTGCATGCCCGTCACTGGATGGCCGTTACGGGCAAGCCTTTGGCGGCGACCGCCGGTGCGATGATTTTCGAGAGAGGGGGCAACGCCGTGGATGCGGCCTGCGCGATGATCGCCGCTACCTCCACCATGTGGGACACGCTTTCCTGGGGCGGTGAAACACAGGCCCTCATCTACAATCCCAACACCGGGAAGGTCATCGGGATCAACGGGCTCGGAGTGGCGCCGACGGGTGCGACCCCGGAATTCTTCCATCAGCGCGGAATGAAGTATCCGCCGGAGTTCGGGCCGCTGGCGGCCGTCACGCCGGGCACCCCGGGGGGCCTCATGACCATGCTCGCCGAGTACGGCACCATGAGCCTGGCGGATGTGCTCGCTCCGGCCATCCAGATGGCAGACGGCTATCCAATGGAGGCGGAGCTCTCCAACACGATCGAGCACTACAAGAGCTGGATCGAGAAATGGCCCTACTCCAAGGCGACGCTTCTCATCCACCCCGGGGAGGCCCGCGAAGGGCCGCAGCCGGGCGAGATCTTCCGGCAGCCGGATCTGGCCGCGACGCTGCGCAAGCTCGTCGAGGCCGAACGCCAGGCCCGCTCGCATGGCAAGGATCGCAAGGCCGCCATCTATGCCGCGTACGATCGCTTTTACAAGGGGGACATTGCGCAGGAGCTGGTTCGTTCGACGCGGGAGCAGGGCGGTCTGTTCACGATGGAGGACCTGGCCAACTGGAAGGTGCACATCGAAGAGCCCGTGCATACCAACTACAAGGGGATCGAGGTCTACAAGCTCACGACCTGGGTGCAAAGTCCGGTGATGCTGCAGACGCTGAACATCCTCGAGAATTTCGATCTCAAGTCGATGGGTTATGACAGCGCACGCTACATCCATACCCTGTATCAGGCGATGAACCTTGCGTATGCGGATCGGGACTTCTATTACGGAGACCCTTATTTCCCTCCCGCCGAGCCCATCAAGGGTCTGCTCTCCAAGGACTATGCGCGCGAGCGGATGAAGCTCGTCAACCCCGATCACAACGATCCGGACATCCGGCCCGGCGATCCCTACCCTTATCAGAACGGCACGAATCCCTTCACGGCCATCCTGCAGAAGTGGCACAGCAAGATGCCGGAGTCGCCGGCTAACGCAGCGCAGTGGAGTCCCACTGCACTGGCCGAGTTCGATCGGACCTTCCGTGCCGGCACGACCAGTGTCGAAGCCACGGACGAGAAGGGCTGGGCCGTTTCGGTCACTCCGAGCGGCGGGTGGACGCCAGCCGTCATCGCCGGGCACACCGGCGTGGGTCTCAGTCAGCGCATGCAGAGCTTCGTGCTGGATGCAAACGAGAACCCGTACAACGTGCTGCAGCCGGGCAAGCGACCACGCGCCACGCTGACTCCCACCCTGGCCCTCAAGGACGGTAAGCCTTTCCTCATTTTCTCGGTGCAGGGCGGTGACACCCAGGACCAGAATCTGCTGCAGTTCTTCCTCAATGTGGTCGAGTTCGGCATGACCCCGCAGGAAGCCACCGAAGCCGCCAACATCACGAGCTATCAGATGCGCGACTCGTTCGGGGCGCATGAGTCGATTCCCGGACGGCTCACCGTGAATACGGCGACGCCGCCCTGGGTTCGGGAGCAGCTCACCAAGATGGGTTACAAGCTCGATTTCGAGGAGCGCAGCTCCGGCCCCATCAATGCTATCGAGATCGATCGCGCACACGGGACGATGTGGGGCGGCTCGAGCAATCACGGCGAGGACTACGGGATCGGCTGGTAGGCGCAATGTCTTGCCTGCCTGCTGCCTGGCTGGCACTCCTCGCGCTTGCGGGGGGCTTCGCATCCATGGCGGAGCTGCCACCCTCGCCCGCCGCCTACCAGCTGCGAGTCGAGAAGACATGGATACCGATGAAGGACGGTGTCCGGCTCGCTGTCACGCTCTACATGCCTGCGGGCGGGCGTGCTTCCGAGCACTTCCCGGCGCTGCTCGAATATCTTCCCTACCGGAAGGATGACGACACACTCGGTGGCGATTACGGGACGTACCTGTATTTCGCCAAACGCGGATACGTGGGTGCCAGGGTCGATATCCGCGGCTTCGGCAACAGCGAGGGAACTGCACCCGATCGGGAATATTCGGCTCAGGAGCAACAGGACGGCGACGAGGTCATCGCCTGGCTCGCCCGCCAGCCATGGTCCAACGGGAGAGTCGGCATGCTGGGCATCTCCTGGGGAGGCTTCAACTCCATCCAGATGGCACTGCGAAAGCCGCCCGCACTGAAGGCGATCCTCGCCGTCGATGCCACGGACGAGCTATACACGGAAGATGTCCACGACATCGACGGCGTGTTTCATTTCGATGAGTTTGAGCTCACGATGGACCTCGACGAGGGCCGAAGCGGCGCGCCCGAGTTCGACCTCGCGACGGCGAAGAAGCGCATGGACACGCCGCCGTGGTCGCTCAACTACCTGAAGCACCAGCGAGCCGGCCCCTTCTGGCGAGCCCCGGTGCGGGCCATTGACACCCTGTCGGTACCGGCATTTCTGATCGGCGGTTTTCAGGACGGATACCGGGACAGCATTCCGCGCATGCTGGAGCGGGTCAAAGCGCCGTTGAAGGCCTGGATCGGCCCGTGGAACCACAGTTATCCCAACGATAGCGACTATGGTCCGATGTATGAATGGCGGAGCCAGGCAGTTCGCTGGTTCGATTACTGGCTGAAGGGACGCGATACGGGTGTACTGAAGGATCCTCGCCTGCTCGTCTATCTGCAGCACTGGCACCCGCCCGGTGCCCAGAGTCAGGATGTGCCGGGAGAGTGGCGCTCGGAGGAGTGGCCCCCTCGCGGGCTTGCGCCGGAGAGCTTTTACCTGGATGTGGACCATCGCCTGTCTCGGAACAAGGGTCGATCCGGCCGCGACCAACTTCGCTACGTGCCATCCGTGGGAGTGGAAGCCGGCTTCTGGTGGGGAGAGCTGCTGGAGGATCAGCGGCCGGTTGATGCGTACAGCCTCACCTATGACGCTCCCGTGCTCGAGGAGGAGATGGCGATCCTCGGACGCCCCCGTGTGACTCTGCAGGTCTCCGCAGATGCCCCGTTGGCCGATTGGTTCGTCCGATTGCTGGACGTGGCACCCGATGGCCAGGTCACGATCGTGACTGGCGCAGGAATCAATGGGGCGCAGCGCGATTCGAAAGAGGAGCCCGTGAATCTGCAGCCAGGGCGCACCTATCGCCTGTCATTCGAGCTGCATCTCGCCTCGTGGGTATTCCCGAAGGGGCATCGCGTGCGCGTGGCCGTGTCCAATTCGCTCTGGCCGATGATGTGGCCGACACCATTTAATATGACAACGGCACTGCTGACCGGAGGTGATGAGCCTTCGCGTATCATCCTGCCGCGGGTGCCGGTTCAGGGCGCGAGCGCGCCTGCGCTCGCCCCTCCCGAGCGGATCGAAGAGGCCCCAGGGGTCACCGAGAACCACGGTGCATGGCCGGGTCGTTGGAGTTTGCAGCGGGATGAGAGCAATCACCACAGTACCGTGGTCTGGCAAGGCAACACCGCGACCACGTTTCCCTGGGGAAACTTCGATCATTCAGAGCGCATAGCGTACGACATCGACGATTCGCATCCGGAAAGTGCGCGCGCGCAGGGGGACTCGGAGTACAACCAGTCAGTCAAGGGACACAGGCTGACCTGGCGCGGTCACCATGAGCTCTCGAGCGACGTGCACAGCTTCTTCTACAAATACACCCGGACGCTGTTGCAGGATGGGACGCTGGTTCGCACGAGAACCTGGTCCGAAACCGTCCCGAGAGATCACGAATGAAGACCCCGCTCCACTGATCCAGTTGACTTGATGCCGGGGCTCAGCGCACCGGCGGCTTCTCTTCCGGGCCGCGTGGGTCGTCAGGGCGCCGACCGTGCAGCTCGCGCACCCGTTCCAGCTCGATCCCGCGAAAGGCGGCTTCGCCGGCATCCGATACCTCGACCCACTTGGGATTGACAGTCGGCTCCGCCGCGTAGTTGTCGTGCCAGTTCCACCACTTGTACGGCAGGGTCTGGGGATAGCCCGCAGGTGAGTCTTCCCAGGTCTCCTGACGGCCCAGCGCGGTCATGTCGAGGTAGCTCCAGGTCGTGCCCATTGCCTCATCGCCGCGCGAATTGATGAAGTACGTACGGTAGATCCGCTCGCCGTCGCGGATGAAGGCGTTATGGCCGTGGTATTCAGCCACCCCGAAATCGGCATCGAAGCTGTCGGTGATGGTATACCAGGGCATCTCCCAACCCATCCGCGCCTTCAGGCGAGTGATGTCCGCCTGCGGTGCGCGCGAGGCGTAGACCAGCGTCGTATCCCGGGCATGCAGATGCGCCAGGTGCGAGACCTGATCAGCTCCGAACGAACAGCCACGACAGGCATGCTCCGGCCAACCGAACACCCCGGGCTCAAAAAAGGCGCGGTACACAATGAGCTGCCGCCGGCCCTCGAACAGATCGAGCAAGCTTGCCTTACCGTTCGGCCCCACGAATTCGTAAGCCCGCTCCACCGCCATCCACGGCATCCGCCGCCGCTCGGCCATCAAGGCGTCATTGGCGCGCATCCGGGCCTTCTCTTTGATTAGCAACTGCTCGCGCGCAGCCTGCCACTCCTGCGAGGACACAATCGGGGGTTTCTTCATCGCGCCCAGTCCCTGTTCCCGCTCCTTCTCAGTTGATGTCGTGCTCATCGCAGCCTCCAAAAGGGTGAGAGTGACAAAGATGACGCGATTCCCTGGACTTGGCAGGACATCCCTACGCGGGCCGATAAATTTGCGCCACCGCGCCCCGCGGGAACGGCATCGAGCTCACGAGCTTGAAAACTCTTCGCGTCGCAAGGTCGGAAAACAGCGGCAGACCGCTGCCGAGTGCGATGGGTAGCACCAGTAACGCGTACTGATCGACAAGTCCCGCGGCGACAAGGCTGCGGGCAAAGCGGGCTCCGCCGTGCGCGACGATTGGCTTACCATCCTGAGCCTTGAGTTTCCCGATCTCTTCGGCCAGGTCCCCGCTCGCGACATAGGCTTGTGCCCAACTATCGCCCCCAGGTTGCAGCTCCGCGCGCTGTTCGGGCCGCGCGTTGGCGCGCGCGTCCCTGAGTGCCGCCGTCGTGTGGGTGCCTTTCAGGACGGCCGATCCCTGCTTTGAGAAGACCGCCTTGGGGATCTGATTCATTGGTGACGCAAAGATTTCCGTGGAGTTGGGCCAGTACGCGACCATATCCTGGAAGGTCCGGCTGCCCATGATGTGAAGGCTCGCGTCCCACACGGTTTTCACCGTCCAGGCTGCCGCCGCTTCGTCACGAGTCTCGAGGATCCATTTGGCTCCGCCGTCTGCGCTGCCCACGAAGCCATCGATCGATATGGACATCTTCAAGATCAGCTCTCTCATCGCATCCTCCGGGTTGGATTCTTGGACGGGGGGCGCATCATGCGTCTCACAGGATCGGCCGCAGCACCATCCGGCCGTAGGTGACGAAGATCATCAGGAGACCCAGTAGAGCACTCAAGATGATAGAGGAGACCTCGTGGTACCTGACGTGTACCCATACGAACACGAGGCTTTCGACGGCCAGGAGCGCGGCAGCCAGGATCGTCAGGGGCGGCTTCCAATGCAACGCCGCGGGGACGATGAGCCCGACCGTGCAAACGAGTTCGAGGATGCCCAGGGCCATCCAGACCTTGCGCGGCAGCGCGCCAAAGGACGGGACGTCCCGGCTTACCTTATCGAACATGAAGGCCTTCATGACGCCGGAGGATCCGTAGAGCAGCGCAGCAATGACCTGTAGGACCCACAATAAGACGTTCATCGTGTACTCCCCCGTTGGCTCTGACGGTCTGAATCGTCATCCTCAAGGTGCGGAATTCGCGGCGAGCGCGCCCGGGTCGAGCACGCGGCCCCCCAGAATCACCTCGACGATCTGCTGGTAGGCGTCAATCGTCTTCCGGGGATCGGCACGTACGAGGAGCAGGTTGGCGCGCTTTCCGACCTCCACAGTCCCGATGTCCCGATCCAACTTCAGTGCGCGCGCATTGCTGAGCGTCGCCGCCTGAAAGATCTGTTCCGGCGTCACACCCGCATCGGCCAGATGCCGCATCTCCATCCAGGCGTTCAGCCCCGGAGGATTCGCATAGGTGGGAGCGCTCGGAGTATCTGTGCCGAAGAGCAGCCGCGCATGGTGCTGAGCCATGTAGGTGGTCGCTGCGGCCACCCGGCCGATAGGGTCGGCCAGGAGGGTGTGCGGATCAGGGGTGCCCGCCGCGATCGAGTTCCGAAACCATTTTCCCTCCGGCGTCTCGTACCACTCGATCAGGCTCCGAGGCAAGACCCGGAGCAGCTTCGGGTCGCTCAGGGTTGCACCGTCGAAAAGGTTGCGCAGTCCGTAGAGGACCTGCAGCGTCGGCTGCCAACCGACTTTCGCGGCGATGACGCGGTCGAGCACCGACTTCTCGAGTGCCGTGAGCTCCCCCGAGGCAGTGTTCTCATCGGTGTTCCAGAGCCCATGCGCGATGATGTCGACACCCGTATCGAGCGCAAATCTCTGGGCTTCGAGCGAATTGGCGTGCATCAGGACTGGCAGTCCGCGGGCATGAGCCGCCGCAACCAGGGCGCGAAGGGTCTCGGGGCGCGGCACGGGCAGATTGTGGACCCCACCAAAGCCGCGCTCGAAAAAGGTCTTTGCGCAGATCGCACCGTCGGATTTCATGCGCGCGACGACGGCTTCGGGCGTATGTTCCTGGGCCTTGATGCCCGGCGGCAGAGTGACACCTGGTCGGGCCTCCACGAGCATGTAAGGAGTCGCCGTGTAGCGAACCTCCTTGGGCATGTAGTTCAGGGGATACCCATCCATGAGCGCTGCTGCGCCGCAGAAAAACGTATCCGGAACCGTCCTGGCCGATTGCTTCCAGCGGGCCATTGCCTCAGGGGTCGAGATCAGGTCTATGAGGGTCGTAAAACCGGAATAGAGGTAACTGCGAGGAATCTGCTCACGTGCTGCCCGGGCGATGTCCGGATGCGCCTGCTCCTGCTCATCCGTCATACCGGGGATCGCTCCCAGATGAACGTGGCTGTCGATCAGGCCTGGAATCAGATACAGGCCCGAACCCTCCAAAGTTCGTTCACCCAATCGCCGACCTGGCGCTTTGGCGGAGGCTCCGGCGAAGATCATCGTGATCCGGCCATCATGCACCATGACGTCTGCGTCGCGAGTCTCGCCCGGGCGCTGTGGTGAAACGATCGTCACGTGCTCAATACGCAGGTCCTCGGGGACGGAAGCCCGGGCGTCGGGCACAAAGGCAAGTTCGAGGAGACAGATCCAGCTCAGCCACCGCATGTCACCGCCACTTCGCGATACGTTCCGCTGCATCATCGAGCAACTCCTCAAATTTGAGAGTCGAGCCTCCTTCGAGGCGATGCGCATCATCCCTGAATGGGCGGTCATTGCAACTTCACCACGCCTCTGTGGACACAGGGCGAACGGGCGGACTCCAGGTGGGTTCGAGCGGGATCCATGCGAAAACGAGCCCAGAGTGTTCCGATAGCCCCGCGGCCCGGCGAAACTCGAACAGCTGACATACATAGAGACTATAGTGCGATGCCTGTCGCAGCGGCCGGCCCATGACTGCTCCGCAAACAGGGGCAGGCGTTGCGCCGAGGTAGCGTGAAACACACGCTCTTCGGAGTGCGTAAATGAAAACAATCAACGCAAATGGGAGTGTGTGTGATGTCTCCGAAATTTACTGACCGGTCCAAGAAAGCTCTGGCTCTCGTTGCAGCGCTGGCCTACAGCGGTTCGGCACTGGCGAACGACGTCATAGCGCTACAGATCAACGGCGTTCCGGGCGATGCTGGATTTGCCTCTGCAAACGGACTGCCTGCGAGTTCCATCGAGGTTTCGTCGCTTTCAGGCGGGATTTCCAATGCCCTGTCGATCGCAACGCAGACTACGGGGGGAGGCGCGGGGAAGGCGACCCTGCAGAACCTGAACTTGCTGACGCACTTCGGGGCTTCGAGCCCGTATCTGTTTCTGAGTACCGCCAATGGGGCTCACTACAATACGGCGACGGTTGCCTTCTATCACGTGAACAATGCCGGTGTAGCAACCCAGTACTACACGATCACGTTGACGACGGCGTTGGTAGTCTCCGAGTCGTTTGCCGGTGCGGGAGGCACGCCTCTCAGGGCGGATACGGTTAATGTAAGCTTCGCGTACGGTGCCATCCAACTCACCGACAACAACACGGGTGCGACAGTCTGTTGGAGCGCAATAACGAACTCGACGTGCTGATTTCGGCGCGCTGATCAGGGCGGGCGACGGCTCCGAGCCAATACCGGCGCAGAACCCGAGCTTCGCGCCGACCCTTCAGGCACGACCCGGCAGGCCACAAAAATCAAAGCCCCTGGGATCCTTCGATCCCAGGGGCTTGATGTTGAGAGCCTGGCAGTGACCTACTCTGGCATGCCTGAAAGGCACACTACCATCGG
>Ga0070741_10013157_pt1 | contig 14709 bp, 7 predicted proteins | sample Coa_R1_4_FD_66440 | JGI IMG/M metagenome (GOLD analysis project Ga0070741, IMG submission 66440) | Surface soil microbial communities from Centralia Pennsylvania, which are recovering from an underground coalmine fire - Coalmine... | ecosystem: Environmental > Terrestrial > Soil > Unclassified ...
GTGCGTGACTTTTATTTACAAGAACTGATTAAACACCAGCAATTAGACCTGCTACGTCAGCAGATTCCCGTTAATACCAGAAACAGCCGCCTCCAGCAGAGCATCGTGAAACAGATTATTGAGCATCTAGCCGAAAAACTCTGCTGGCAAGAGGCGGAGGATATATTGACCGGGCTGGAAAAAAATGTTGTGGCGGAGGCAAGGTATATTTTAGCTACAAAGCAGGCAAAGTTGCACCTGTGGGAGCAAGCTTGCAGTAATATTGAGAAGTTAGGCGATCCCAACCTTGAGATTTCTTCCTGGTACACTTTAATACAGGAGCTTATTCAGGAACATCAATGGGCGGAGGCAGAACGACATCTTGATCGTCTGAGCATACCGCTCAAAATCAAAGCACTGTGTGAACTGGGCATAGAGTACGCGCGGGAGCAGCAGCCCGAGAAGGCAGCCATCCAATGGAGCCGCGTTGAAGCTTTGTTGGGAACTATGCAGGAACAACATGTCCATCAGAAGGCGCTGGCAGTCTTATCAGCAGTAGAGACCTCAAAGCAACAAACCGATCATGATAATGAGCCTGTTGGCGAAAGAATCACACATTTCATTGAGCTTTCGAAAAACGTTACCTCGAACGCGATTCGTTCCATGCTGCTCCAGGGACTGGCAGGTATGCTAGCTAAAGCCTGTGAATTGGAGATGCTCCAGCGTATTCTTGAGGAGATTCAAGACAACAGTAGAAAGATCGAAGTGCTCCAGGCCATAGGGGAAGCCAGGCTCAAAGTAGAGGGTGAAGAACATCTGGTGGCTCTGCCCATTCAGGAAATGGCAACAATCATTGAAGATACGCAGGACCAGATGCTTAAAGACCTGCAACAGATCCATCTCGTCCATCTGCTGGCGCAGGCAAAGATGTGGGAGCAGGCTGAGCAGCGTGTGGAGAGCATTCATGGAAACATTGAAAAGATACAGGCTCTGGGGAGGTTAGCGGTTGTCAGGTCTCAGGCGCAGCAAGTAGAAGAGGCCGAACAAGTGTGGTCTAAAGCGAGATCGCTGGTAAATGTTATCTCTGAGCCAAAAGAAAAAGATGATGCCCGTTGTGCGCTCGCTCGTTTCATGGCGCAAGCGCGCGATTGGTATGCTGCCTATGCCCTCATCAGCCTGATCGAGCTGAAAAACGAGAAAATTTCCGCGCTCAGCAAGCTGGGTGAATCGTTTATGCAGGCTCAACAGCCGCACTATGCGCAGCAGGCCTGGGCAGCGGCGAAGGAATGCCTGTTGCAGCTACAAACTCGGGGTGAAAGAGATGCCGCATTACGTGCCCTTTCCAGTGCGTTGATCAATGCCCAGGAAGGAGAAGAGGCTCGTAAGATTATTGATGCGATTCAGAATCCACTCTTTAAGACAAGAGCTTTAGCCGAGCTGGGTTCTTTATTTTGGAAGAGCGAAAAGCGTAAGCAGGCCGAGCTGGTCTGGATGGATGCTGAGGAGTCTCTCCTGCTCTCTGTGCCTGGTATTAGTGAGCGTTTGCATATCTATGCAGAGCTGGCGATAGGCATGGTGCGAGCCAGAGCATGGGAACACGCAGAGAACATCTGGCACGAGATTTTAGAGCAGCAAGATATCTTGCTCACGCAGCAAGAAGCAGGTTCACAGGACCAACCTGTACAGCCGGCGGAAGATTTTGCCACTGTGGTCGTGCAAAGCACAACCTCGACCAGGAAAAAGAAGCGGCGAACCGTTAAGCCTGCCGTGCCAGAGCCGCCTCAGCCGCAGGAAAAAAAGAGAAGAAGTCGCGGCAGACGTGGAAGGGGGAGAAAGAAGAAGGCGAATAACACAGAAACAGCAGTAGTTGACCAGCAACCCCCTGAACAACCAGGTCCGGGTACAATAGAGCCTGTGGCAGTGTCATAAGGATGAGTGGCTATAATCATGCAAGAAGTGAACGAACGTGAAAAGAAGGATGGTATGCAAGCGCAAAGCGAAGACACTGCTTCCTTGATCCTGACATCTTCTGATGCTATACCTGCTAACGAAACCGGCGAGCAGGGTGAACAGCCCTTAATGTTACAGAATAAAGAAGGGCTCAGTAGAAGATCCCTCAGGAGGAGAAAGAAAAGAGCGAGGATGCTAGCTGCCGGCCTGTTTATAACCCGACGGCGGGAAAAAACGTCGAACCCATCTCTTGAAAAAGAAGCCGACCTACAGGCTCAGGAGAATGAAGAAAAAACCTTTGCCTACTTCACCCAGGAAACCTTGAACCTGCAAATGGCACAGCGCCTCACACTCGTTGAGGTATGTATATTAAATGAGAATTTTGATCTCGCTCATCGCCTTCTGCTCGCCTGGGAAGCTCAGACAGGGAATTTCCAGTGTCGCTATTGCTCGCTGCTCCTGCTCCTGCACTTGGCTCAATATGAGATGATGAAAAAGCTCCTCGCTCCGTTATCCCGCCTGCAAAAAAGGCAGGCTCTGCTTATGTTAGCTCTTCTGCTCTCTATGGAAAAATCGCACGCGCAGACCGTACAGGCACTATTTGAGGAGCATACGACCTGGGAACAGACCATTCCAGGAGTCTATCAGCAAGTCGATGAACTATTGGCGAAAGCTGCCAGAATATTGCCTGCTAACAACTCCACCCCTATCGTCAATCTAAGGAACATTGATTTTCTCGCTCACACCTGTCAGCTTTGGCAATTGCCAGAACTGACAGAGACAGTCTTAGCGATCATCCCTAAAAAGAAACGGCTCGTCTTGCAAAATCTTCTGGATTTCCAGGCGACAGAAGAGCGATTAGCGCACATTCAGGCTCTTGAAGATGGTAGACAAAGAACAATCGGGCTTCTTCTGCTCATCTTCGCAGGTGAAGATATTCAATTACGAGCCTCTATACAACAATGGCTGACAACGCCCCTTGAAGCTCCCATCGTCGCCATTCCCGAAAGCTTGCTGGCGCTATCTGAGGATGCGTCGCTAAGAGTCTTGCAACAGAGTTTGTTGTCTGCCTGCTTATATTCTCCTTATTTTGCTGCAATGGAATCGACAAAGGGATTATTACAGGAAGCGCCGCCAGTCCTCATTACACCGCAAGCTATGTTGGCGAGTCCTCCAGTCGCGGCTGACGAGTTGCGGGCGATCCTCGAAGGCGAGCAGATAACGACGGAACAGGTCAGTCGAGCGCAGCAGCTCATGCAAAGCTTGCCGGAATACGAACAGATGTCGATAACTATGCAGCTCGGTGAACGTTTATTGCAGTCGCAGCAATGGAATAAGGCCAGGTCCTATTTTCAAAAATTCGTGGTCCCGCTCTATTCACCGGTGGTTTCTCACATAGTATTCGAGTTGCCTGAGAGCGTCTGGCAGCGTATCGAGCAGCTATTGAAGCCCATTTTCGAGCAAGAAGAGCTTAAAAAGACGCTGGAAGAGTTTCTGCTCATTCTTATGAGCATAAAACAGGAGGATCGCGCCCTACGATTGGTCGCGTCTATCGCTTCATCCGAGAAACAGGAAAAAGTGGTTTTGCAGGCAAAAGAACTCTTTATCAAAGAGCAGCGATGGGAATTGGCGCTACGTGTCATTGAAAAAATGCATAATGTGATCCATCGGGACAGGCTGATGAGGCTCTTGAGCGGTCGTTTTGCCCTCGAACAGCAATGGGAATGGGCTGAGGAAGCCATAGAGAAAATTCGGGATCGTCGCCAGAAAACGCGAGCGATCCAAAAATTGGGGGAGGAATTGATCAACGCAGAGGAGGAGCAGCGATTGATTCACTTGATTAAGCAAGCCTGGGCTAAGGCTGAGACGCGAGAAGAGGCGCTCGAACTCTTTTTGCCTATTAAAGGGCTGCTTGTTAAGCATGAAGAGCTTATTCCAGAGTTGCGAAGCGCCTTTGCCTGGACTGAGGCTTTCTTATAAGTACAATCATCCCTGTTGCCATAGCAATTGCAGACTATGCAGTTCAGCCTCCTCAAAAGGCTCCTCATGCGTCGGATCAGAAGTCTGCAAGAGCTCTGTCCAAATTTGACCGGCTCTCCGACTGATTGTTTTGAGTTGCGTCTCTACATGTGACCAGGATTGAGCATCGCCCATACCTCGAATGAGCTCCAGGTAAAGCAATAAACCCTCATGCGTTGCAGGCATAGCGATAAGTTCCTGCTCCAGCTCTTGCCAGATTTGTTCAGCTCGCTCTTTTTGTCCAGCGAGCCATAAGCTGCCCGCGAGTTCGGAATGTGCGCGTATTCTCAGTCCCGCTCGCTCAATCTGCTGGAGCGCCAGTTCAGCCCTGGACCATTGCCGTGCATTGCTATAAGCACTGGAGAGAGCGCGCCTCATCAAATCTTGTTGCTGCGTTGTCGCAGCATCTTTTAGCATTTCCTCGGCCTGTTGCCAGCAGCTTTCAGCCGCCTCTGCTTGCTGATCAAGCAGCAAAAGTTCACCAAGCTTGCTAAGGGCCGATACTTTCCTTTCTACCTGGACAATTTGCGCTATCAGTTGCCGCGCCCGTTCCCATTGCTGGGCTTGAGCCAGGGCTTTACAAAAAATGTATAGAACTTCGTCCTTCTCGGCTGTATAGGGGAGAGGTGCAAGCAGTGTCATACCTTTTTGCCAGACCTTTTCAGCTATTTCGCGACGTTGTCTTGACCACAGGACCGCGCCATAACGAAAGTAAAAACTAGCTTTCTCCAGGTCATTTTGCTCAATCTGATCGATAATCTCCTGTGCATGCCCTCTCTGGTCGATGAGTGCATAGCAATAGGCCATGATAGTCCATAACCTGGCGTACCCCGCGCTATAGGTGATCTTCGAGAGGCTCGCCTCTATCTGTTTGCACGCATTCAATGCCTGCTCGTTCGCCCCTGCCTGGACAGCGGCCTCAACGAAATATTCTAGCGCCTCTATTTTGCGCACCGATGTTTGCGGCAGCAGGCTGATAAACTCCTGCGCTTGCTGCCAATATCTCGTCCTGGCGAAGGCTTTGCTCATGAGGAAGAGCAAGCGCAGGCGCAAGGATCTGTCAGCAAAAGAAGAGATCAGTAGATTGATCCGATAGGTATGAGTTAGGTGATTATGAAATTGGAAGAGGGTCGTTACTTCCTGCTGAACGCTTTGGTGTGAGCCCTTTTTGTGCTGCTGCATTGTCAATGTAAACTTTTCGAGCACATCCTGGATATTGAAAGTCTGTGCGACCAAGCGTTGATCCGCAATAGCGACCTTGCCTTCAGATTGGATATGCCAGGTGAGTGGACGCGTGCCATTCTGTTCGATGAGAACGCGCAATTGCGCGCTCCAGGCCCGCTTGAACTTCGTTTGCTGCCAGGAGATGCTACCTTCAGCGATATGCTTTAGCTGCTCTTCCGCCCACAACTGAGCCCGGTCGCTATCCAGCTCTATCTCGTCGAGGGGAGGCGGGGTAATATGCTGTGCTTCGGGCCATTGCGCAGGATCAATAGTTTCAGGTAGAAAGATATTGTGCTGCCATTCTATTACGAATGGCAGCCCCATCGACTTTTCGGTGGTCTTTCCTCCTTTCTGGTAGATTTGTAACAGCCCCTTTCTGTTCTTGACCTGCCAGAGTTTATCTTTTTTCTCTCCTTTAAGCGGTTGATAGGTGATATACTGCTGCGCATGCAATTGCTCTAAAATGGTATTGACAAAAGAGGGATTGCGCAACTTTAAGAACAGGACCATCTGTCTGGTTGTACAAGGAGCGAGATCCAGCAGGCAGCGGATAACAAATTGCTCAATAGGGGTATCAACAATGCGCTGCTGCACGCTGAGTTGTACCGACCCTTTCACAATAAAGAGTGGCAGGACAACCATTGTCTGCTCACCCTCAGTAACTACCTGCCAGGGGGAGAGGGCCATAGTATCAGACGGTCGCCAGTTCATTACTATATCACTTTTCCTCTCCAGGAGTGGAGAAACGTACACCAACATGTGTTCTGAGCGATTTAGCAACAGAGAGTATCTTTTGATAGAACTTGCGCGCTTCCCCTTTTAGTCCTGTATAGTTGTGCGTCGAGCCAAAGATGAGCAGAAGTCGGCGAGCGCGACTCATCGCTACATTAATACGCCTCGGATCGGCTAGGAAAGAAGAAGGCATGGTGTTTTTGTCATTGAGTACCAGGCTGAGAAGAATAATATCCTGTTCCCTCCCCTGGAACGCATCAACCGTGCCAAATTCGACCAGAATGTCTGCTGGAACGTCTTGCATCTGCTGCTTGTAGAGTGATTGCAGCAGATTAGTTTGAGCGCGATAGACCGAGATGATGCCGATCTCTAAAGGTCGTATCTGGCATTGAGACGAACTCGCTCCCAGCTTATCAATAATGTCTTTTAATACGCCGATAATCAGAAAAGCTTCGGCTTGATTGAGGCGTGACTCGCCTTCCTGTTGATGTATCCAGTATTTGTTAGGGGAGGTATCAATCCAGGCCAGATGAGCCTCCGAATTGGGCAACCACCAGCAGATCTCTAAAAAATGCTCCCGCTCTTCATCTCGACAGCCCTGAGTTAGCGCCCCATTATAAAATTGATTGATCGTCCCCATAATCTGAGAATGCATGCGGTACTGCCGCGTGAGCATTAGCGTACGTTGATAGTGAGGAGCCCGCTGTGACAGGTATTCAAAACGTTCGGCAAAAAATGCTGAGAAGAAGTGACGTTGAATGGTTTTTAAATTCATAGAGACCTGATCATCGTTGTCAGCATACTTTTTTGCCAGCTCATGCAATTGTTCTGCCATCTCAGAATGAATAAGCGGAGGAAGCTGTTTATGGTCTCCAACGAGAATAATTTTTTTGCCAAAGAGACAGGGGATCAGCAATTCATTTGCGGAAGCTTTCGATACTTCATCAATGATGACATAATCAAAGCCTTTCTTGCGAATATTGGTAATCGTATTCAGAAAACCGTAGGTGCCGCTATGTACGCAGGTAGTGCCGTAGACGTTCGCGTTTTGCAGAAACATCTCCCAGACGTGTTTGGGCACCTCAATACCGTCCTGCTGTAACGCTGCCAACCAATCTTCGAGAATAGAGATGCGCCGGGCCAGCGTATGGATATCCCAGCCTTCGCTTGCTACATACTCCCAGTTCTTCTTCATCTCGACGATATCTTCATAGTACGGAATGCCTTCCTCATGCCAGTGGAGCAAATCTTTGACCGCGGTCGGGATGAGATCATAATAGCGTTGCCAGTAAATCTGTAAAGCCTGTAATGAATTCTGGGCGCTTCCATATTTTATCTGCGTTTGTAGTGCTTTACATTGCTCCTGTGCTATATCCAGGAGTTGCTGTGTAGCCGCAAGTGTAGCTTCGCACTCCTGCAACGATAAACATTGTTGTTGAACCTGCATTAACTGAGCTTGCAGGGCGCAGAGATCAAGCTCTTGTTTGCTAATGAAGCTCTGATAATGTAACTGAATGTCTTCCCAGCATTCGACAAAGAGGGGATATAGCTCAAAAAAGTAGCGTAATGCTTCAAGATCCGCTTTGACCCCATCAACAATGGAAGCAAGCCAGCGTCTCACCGCACTTCCTTCGACGAACTCCAGGCCGATCTCGTGCATCTTTCTTTGATTGCCAATACGCACCGCCAGAATGTCAGCGTGTTCAGCCAGGCGAGAGAGGGCATTATCAACGGCCAGATTGGTCTGCGAGGCAATCAGCACGACGCCGCCCTGTTGGACGATCTGATAACACAACTCTGCAATAAAAGTCGTTTTACCCGTGCCGGGAGGCCCTTGCAGAAGAAAAAAGTCAGGTGTAGCCAGAGCAAGTTGAATGGCCTGTTTCTGCTCTTCGTTCAAATCATCACGCAGATAGCGTTGAATGGGCGTCTGTAGATCCTCTTCGCTCAGCGGGGGAATTGCGTTCACCAGCTCTTCATTATCGCCAAATAAGAAAAGGTCAAGCGGTAGTACGCCGGGCAGCCTTGTATACGTTAGCAGACGTGTCAGCGCATCCCTCTGAATCGTCAGATCACCGATAGGATTAAATTCAAATTTTGATTGAGTCGCCAGTGTACGCAGCAATGCATCTGGTACAGGGTTTGTATCATCGGTTTTCAGCAGTAGCACGCCATTTTCCGCTTCATAGTGTTGAATCGAAAATGGATAATATATCTGTTTTCTCTTCTTTTTAGCTTTTTTCCCCTTTAATACCAGACTTATTTTGCGTTTTTTATCGGCGCACATCAGTAATTGCTCTGAACAGCGCTTATTATCCTTTTCTGAGAGCCTGATCTCCAACATGCCTGAATGCAATAATGTGCAATCAACCGTTGTAAACGTAAAACTTTGACTTTTGGCAGTTGCAATGGCTGCATCCAGGTATTCCATATTGAGCAGCGTTCTGCCTTCGAGTCGAGCCCGGCGTAACCTCTCTTCCTTTAATAAAAGCTCATGCAGCGTTTGTAGTTGCCGGTCATCAGAGGGTACTTCGGCACTAAAAATACCCAGACAATTTATCCTCGTCTCGTAGTGCTGGCACTGCTTCATACTGATCTCTCTGGCAAACGTTACAGGGACGATATTGTCAATGCAGGTCGCTCCGTCTTGTGCATGAGCCAGAAAACGCCATGAAGCGAGCGCATTGATGTGGGGGAAACGAATGCCAATTTGACCTTTGGCTTTGTTCTGCCAGCAGACATAAACCAGGAGCTGAGCAGGTTCCTGCTCATTGTGCAATAACGCCTGTAATGCTGTGAGGGTAGCTTCAGACGCCGCCGAGTCTCCCATAGATGATACGAGTCTCTGTTCAACAGCGCAAGGAAGAAAAAACAGCGTGATAGGCAAATGGGTAGAAGTAGTGCGAATAGCTTGCGTCACCATAATTCTGCCACCTGGTATGGCTATGATAGATGAATGATGCTGTGTATTAAGAATGCCTGTACTCCTGATATTGCTATGGCAGCTTCTCAAGAATGATAATTAAGAACAGATCATGTCTAACATAGAGCTATCTTTGACCTTTGTATATCATTGCGTTTAAGTATAAAGTAATTCTTTTTGACAGTAAAGGCTAGTAGCCATAAAATGTGGTAATCATAGACTTCAAAAAGAATAGAATATCTGAAAGGAGAATGTGATGATTCAGGGCAGAAGGGAACCTCTACACAATCATGCGCGCAAGCCTCTCCGCTATCACGATTTTGCTATTCGCTTTAGCCAATATGATCAGTCTAGCAGCACATTCAAAGTCTGGGTTGAAGGTGAGACTCCTGGTGGCAGTATGCGCCCTAATGATGCATCTCTATGTGCATATACATCAACAGATTTCTGGAGCGATCCTATCTCAAAAAAGGGTGGTACACTTGACAGATTAGAGCGGCGCAAGCTCAACGCCGGGGAAATGTATGCTCTGGGATGTTTACTTGCTAACATAGCATTACCAGAAGGCACTGTCCGTAATCTTTTTCAGCGCAGCCTGGCCGCGCTTGCTGTTGACGAAGGGCTGAGGATACGTCTGCACCTCGATCCGTTAGTACTCGTTCAACTACCCTGGGAATTTATGGCCTTGCCACAAGTTACAGGCGAGCCAAAGCCTACTGATTTTCTGGCTTTACGGCGTGAGATCTCGCTTGTGCGCACAGACAGCGTTGAGTCGGCTATCTGTCCTTTACGCGGCCAGAACCAACTCAGGGTTGTAGGTGTTTTTTCCAGCCCAACTGACTTGCCATCGCTTGCAGTCGAGAAAGATAAGCTTGCCCTTCAGGAATCCCTGGAAATGTTCCAGAAGGCTGTGGGACAAAAAGTAATCTCAACCATATGGGTTGAAGATCCTGCAACGCGTCTTGCGTTAGAGCAGGCGCTATTAGATGGCGCTGATATTTTCCATTTCGCCGGTCACGCCATGTTTGACGCACAAATCAGGCAAGAGGGCTTTATTGTGTTGGAGCGGGAAGATTACTCCAGCGAGAGGTATAGCGGCGAGCGGTTGGCTCAACTGCTGCGAAACGCGGGGGTACGTCTGGTGATCTTAGGCGCATGCGAGACGGGGCGTCGCAATGACCAGAGAATGTGGAATGGCCTTGCTCCAGCTTTGACGCGCGAAAAGATACCAGCCGTGCTGGCCCATCAATTCGATATTTACGATGCCAACGCGGCCCTGGTTGCTGAAAGAGTATACCAGCGCATTATGACCGGCTATACCATTGATGAAGCAGTATTCGAGGCCCGCCAGGCCATTTATCAGCGTAAAGGTCTAGAAAATCGTGATTGGGGCGCGCCGGTACTCTACCTGCACGATAAGGCAGGAATACTCTTTCCCATTCCAGAAGAGGATGCCTCAGAAAGCAGTCAGAGCATTCCATTTATACAGGTAGTAAACGCCTTCAAAAAAGTTTCGGGCGATGTGATTGACGTGAAGCTCCACAAAATGAAACGCGGTCATATTTCCATCAATGACAGTGTTGATATAATTGATGAAAATGGCACATTCACCAGCCTGGAAATCGATGAGTTAACGTAAGAGGTCTAAGCGTGTAGCGTCGCGGAATAGCTATCAGGCGTTTGCCTTGAGGGTGCGAGTCTATTCAAAAGCCATTGCAAATGTTTTCCTGAGGACATCAGAACATCTGCAATGGCTTTGTGGTTCACCTGGCGTTACGTAACAATGACCATCATATCCATAGTTGCAGGGTGAGAAGTGCAGGTCAGATGGAATGTGCCTGCGACATTCCAGGGGGGCGACGTCCAGTATTCTCCAATGTCAATGCGTATGCCGGCAAGGCCGCCGAAATCAGGCGCCCCCGCTTCGCTCTCCTGTATCCCCAGTTTTCCTATGGTCAGAATATGCAAAGAGCCATTGCTCGCATCATCCACGAAGGTAATGGTCGAGCCTTTTTTAATAGTGATTGATGGCACGGCGAAGGATGTCGCAAGCAATTTCACCGTATTCGGGTTGTTGATCTTGGGGCCAGATGCATCACCACAAGCAACAATCAGCGTGAAAACGGCGCAGCAGGCCAGCAGGAAAAAAACCTTCTTCACAGAGTCCCCTTCTCTCTAGTCGCCCTGTTCGACCTTTACTGCTATTGTAGGATCGACGGGAGCTGGGGTCACGAGGCGGCGTGGACGCCTGACGACGCGGATCGGCTCGTGCCCTGCCGCAGATTGCACACTCAACCATTGGGCCATAGAGCGTTCCGGGCCGGTGCGTCGCAGCAGATAATAGGTCAACAGCGCCACCGGACCAAAAAAGGTCTGAACCGGAATAGTGATCCCGATGCCTGTGCGCCCGAACTGCTGAATCAGCAACGGCGAGAGAGATGGGAGAATCGAGCCAAAGATGGCGATAATTGCCAGTGAGGCGAAGACCCCTTTGCGCCCAAACCCTTTGAAGGCGCTAATGGTAAAGAGAGTAAAGACCAGCAGATCGCCGATTCCCAGGTTTGAGCTGTAAGAGCCGATAATCCAGCCCATCGCGGCATCCAGTGGCTGGCCGTGAAAGCGATCAGCCAGGTGCTGGCTGATAGGGACAAATATGGAAAAGGTGAGATCGTAGGCAGCGAGGATAAGGCTGAACCAGGCCACCTGGCGAAGACGCATCCCTCCCTGGACATAGAGGTTCGAGACGCCGATCACCGCGGCCAGCACAATAATATTGTTGAGCACCCAGTAAATTTGCCACCCCTGCGTGGTTCCCATCAGGGTGCGCGTCACCACAATATTACTCCCGACCAGGAAAATGATCAGCGGCCAGAGGTAGCGTGGCCGCAGAAAGGGCCGCAGGGACATATAAAGCGCGCTGCTAAATGTCAGAACCAGCATGCCGGTCAGCACATTGCTCGGCATCACCAGATAGAGGAAGGGGAGCAAGAGAATGAAGAACAGAACCAGCGCAATATCGCGTGCATTGAATACCCCTAGCGCGGGCCGTTCCAGACGCACGCGTCGAAAGTAGAGCAGGGCCAGCATCGGCACACCCAATCCGGCAATGACGGCCACAATAACTTGAAAGGTCACTGCAAGGCGTATATCCATCTTTAATCAACCCTCCTGGCAGCAAAAGTTGTCTCCAGCAGATCCGCGCGCAGCGGACGGAGTTGGATCAGATCCTGATCACGCGTAACACAACCTACGACACGGACATTTAACCCCGCCTCCTGGTAGCGCCGTTCGATCTGTGCATAGGTTACGCCGTGGCGGAGTGCTTCTTCAGAGATCGTCATCTCGATCCTGTTATCCACAACTTCGGCACTGAAGCGCGCGGGCCAGGGTTCGGAGGGAAGAGCCTCGAAGACCTCAATGAGATCGCGCATAGTCACGTATTGACCATTCACGCGCAGCACATGAGAAGCTTTCCCCAGAATATTCGACGTGGCAGACATGGTTGCCAGTTCGCAGGTCAGGGGAGAGTCGGGAAGATTTCTCACAACATCGCGGGTATCATAGCGAAATACAGGCATACATTCTCGATAGGGATAGTAGGGCGTGATAACGACGGTTCCCAGTTCGCCTGGGGCTGCTGGCTTACCTGTGTCGAGATCAATGACCTCAAAAGATCCCACATTAAGGTCATAGTGGAGATGTCCCTGGTTGCAGGTGCGCCCGCCCATCGGCAGAATCTCAGTCATGCCATAAGCATCGCTGATGATAGCAGGTCCCAGCGTCTCGGTAACGGCTCGTCGCAGCGCGTCAGAAAGCACCTCGCCGCCGCAGTAAATACGGCGTAGACGGAAAGATTTGGGTCCCAGGCCACGCCGTCGCGCCTCTTTGACAAGTTGGGCCAGATAGCTTGGATAGGTAGAGAGCAGCGTGGGAGCCTTATCTCCAACAAGCAACTGGTCCAGGCTCTCTTCCACCGGAACAATGCCCAGGACGGAAATGCGCGCTTCTGTCAGCCGCGAGGTCGTAGTATTTAACTGGACGGCAGCGGTCGCGCGTGAACTGATATTGATTTGCCAGTAATCACCTGGATAGACCTCGTTACGCAGCAGGCCACTGAGGGCGGCGAGTGCGGGCCAGAGTTCTATCTCATATTTCGAGAGCCAGATCTCGGCAGGGCAACCGGTTGTACCAGTCGTGCGTGTAGAGATATATGGTTCAACACCACTACAGAGGAAATCTCGCTGATGCTCCAGCAAATCCTCCTTGCACGTCACGGGGATACGAACCATGTCATCCAGCGTCAGTTTATCGGGGAGAATGTTGTGAGCAGCAAAAAGTTTGCTGTAGTAGGGAGAGGTGCGCGTCAGGCGGCCCGCAGTATGCTGCAGCATCCTGAGCTGATACTCCTTACGAGCCTCTGGCTCGGTAAAGGGGCCATCCAACAACTGTTGTACATCATCGCCCGCTGACCCAAACTCTTCCAACGTCCTCAAGGCGTCTCCAACCATACGCTCAAGATTACGTGGATTGATATGCCAGCCCCACATCATCGCCATAGCCATGCGAAACTGGCGAATCCCTGTCTCAAACACCTATCTTCTCTCTTTCATAGATAGCTATCCAGGTGAGTAACAGGACCTCTCATGCCATGACTAGATCGGCTTTCAGGCAGAGACAAAACCATAGAGAGCCGACTTGCAATGTCTGGATCGGCTAGAGCAGCACATCTCGGTTACTAGCCGCAGGTATCGCAAGGGTATCTTATCTTGTATCCGCAGAGCGGTCCTGTTACGCCAGGGAAGCAGGGACGCTAGGAGGAGGAAAGGCAGCCCAGGAAGAGTACTGCTGTCAAAGATCCGAGTGCATACCGACCATACTTGAGGGTACAAATGAAACGAGCCATAGGAAGATCTCCTTTCCTGATCGTGGTACCACTGATACGCGTCTTCGCGTATTCTTAAAAAAAGGCGATCTAGAACCGGCTTCGCTGCTAGCCTCTGTTACCGCAGCCTGGTTCGATAGATACTTTAATTATAATCTCCACAATCTTATTTTGTCAATTGCTTGATAGATACTCATTAGTGTTTTTCAAAGTTGTTCTAATTTAGAACAAACCTATCGGGTAATGCTTCATCTATCAGTGATGCTCCTTTCTTCAATTTACCCTGTGGCCAGATGTATCCAGACCCGGCGATGAGGTAAGCGCGATGGCCTCCCTTCATATCAGTTAGTCAAGAAGATGTGTTATACTGCCCTCTGAAGATGATTTAATGGAGGAGAAGAAGCTCCCAAAGAGATTTACCCAGATGGAACTCTATTGCAAGATAAGGATGTGATAATGCAAGAAACTCATGCTGCGAAAGCCAGCGCCCGCTTACAGGGCTTCGACGATTTTGTGCATCAGGTGATGCAGGATTGGAAAGTGCAGGGGCTTGCCATCGCGCTTATCAAGAATGGTGAGGTCATCCTCTCACGCGGATTTGGCAAGCGTGATGTGGCCAGCGGTCGGGATGTGACGCCGCAAACGCTCTTCCCAATTGCCTCCTGCTCGAAAGCTTTTACGACGGCAGCTCTGGCTGTGCTCGCCGATGCGGGCAAGATGGACTGGGATACCCCTGTGAGGGTCTATATGCCGGAGTTCAAGCTCCTCGATCCGTTTGCCACCGAGCGGATGACCCCTCGCGATCTGGTCTCGCACCGCTCCGGTTTGCCGCGTCATGATATGGCCTGGTATAACGCTTCCGTTACCCGCCAGGAGCTCTTCGAGCGTTTGCAATATCTTGAGCCGACAAAAGATTTCCGCTCGCTCTGGCAGTATCAGAACCTCATGTATATGGCTGCTGGCTATCTGATTGAACGTATCACTGGGCAGACCTGGGAGG